>UMIH01058170.1_pt1 | contig 64569 bp, 60 predicted proteins | sample 1965771 | NCBI WGS metagenome assembly UMIH01 (sample SAMEA4836120, study PRJEB28245) | human gut metagenome | biome: gut microbiome; material: fecal sample | place: Denmark | collected 2008
CAATTGGTTTATTGTTAGCTATTGGAGGAATTGTAGGAGCTTCTATGTGAATAGGAGCTGCTCTTGCTGCTGGATTATGGGATATTAAATAAAGTTACAAAAATATATTTAAATTCAGTAATAGGAGGTGTATTAAAGATGTCGGTAGATGCTATTTATGCAACTATTTTGGAGGAAAAATGTGGATGGATAAACGGTTTAAAGTCAATAATAAATCGCTTTTTTTAAAAATAAAAACTGGTATTGATGTATATCGAACAGTATTTATTTTTCTTCTTGGATTGTCATTAATTGGCAGTATTATATGTTTGATATTTAAGAGAGAAAATATTGAAATAATAATACTATTTCTTCTAAGCTTTGTTTTTTTCTTTTGGCTTTAAATATAGATAAATTAGTTTATATATTAAATTTGCCAACTAATTATTTATTAATATACAAAGATAAATTTATTTATGTAAAAAAGAAAAAACAATTAATATTTGAAATAAATAATATAAAGTATGAATTTCATTCTTTTTTTGAAAATTTAGAATCTTTATCGCGATTAGTAATTATTGAAGGTGATAAAATATATTATTTTTGTATAACTAAAAAGCAATTTAAATCAATAAAAATCTTTTTGCAAAATGAAAATTAAAAAATGATGTTTATGTAAAATTTTACTTCAATTCTTAAGTGTATTTACAAAAAAATATGGTCAAAAAATCTTATTACAAACCGCAATTGGTGCATGCTTATCTGGAGTTGTCAATTTTATAAGAAAGTATGACTGGAGTAAATTTAAATTTAAATCTATCATTACAGTACCAGTATTTCAATTATTTTAATGGAGAATAGAAATTTAATATTAAAGAAAAATTTATAAAGGAATATCCGTTAACAAAGAAAATAGAATATTCTTTTGAATGTTATGAAGTTATTGATAGACGATATGTTATATTTTATGATAAGAAAATCAATAAAGCTAATATAGAATCTTTATTGGATGTATTTAATGATAATTTTAATGATAATACAAAAGGTATCTTTACCGAAAAGAAAACGTTAATTATTGTTGGATTTACAGATGAATGGTTCGATAAAAAAGATCTATTATTCTTTAATGGTGTGGATACATTTATTGTTTATTATTTAATAAATGAAAAAAATAATTAGAAAATTTAATGAAATATTAAAATAACAAAGTAACTTTTATGGGCTAAACTATGGATAATCAATTGTCTTATTACTATTATAGCGGGGCAAGCAGCACCTTGGTTTGGTCAATATGGAGGAGGAATACAATATCTTTTACCTCAATCAGTTCAAGAATTAATCAATTCTGGAATTTTATCTATAGTTTAAAGGAGATTAAAAATGACTTATTCTGAATTAAAAAAATAGTTAAAGAAAATAGTGATGTTTCTAAAAAAATATATATTTGTAATTTCTTAACTCGAAAAGATGAAAAAATGAAAACAACAAGCATTTCAATAGTTAAAAATATATTTTGTGAGTATGTTGTTACTCTTTGGATAGATTACGAATATTTTAAATTTGAAAAAGAGCAAACTTTTGATGATAAGGACTCAGCTGCCAATTATGCTTGGCAATTATATAAAGATTTGAAAAATTAATATAGACTCAATATAAATGCATTACCTCTATTTGAAGTATATAGATTTTATAATGTAGATTTAAATTATCGAAGAGGACTTATTATGGGTGTTTCTATTACTGTAATTGTCAATAATTTTGTGTAGTTTTTTATCGGTTGAAAATGTAGGTAATAAAATATAAAATTTTAATTAACAGTAACTAAAAGCCAAGATAATATATTTTTTAATGTAATTATTTAAATAACATAAAGTTAATAATTGCATACACAATTCTTATTAAAATTGTAATTATAAGTAAAGTTAATAAATATTGTTTTAAAGATGAATTCAATCTTCTTAAATTTATTTGTATTTATAAAAAAATAGATTAATTGTATAATAAAATAGTAAGCAGGTATTATAAATGATTAAGAAAATTTTAATAGTAATTGGTATAATTATTGCAGTATTAGTTATTGCTGTAGGTGGTTATGTAGGATACGTTTATTTACAGTATTATAGAATAAAAGATAATGTAGAAATAAATATTGATAGTCAACTAAGTCAAACAGAAGTAAATGACGTAATTGATTCTGATGGCACATATTCTATTATGACTTATAATTTGGGCTTTGGAGCATATAGTCCTGATTTTGATTTCTTTATGGATGAAGGAACACTAAAAGATGGAACTAAAATAAAAGGAAGTCGTGGAACGGCTATAGATAAACAACATGTTGAAGATAGTATTAATGGTGCTCTTCAACTATCGAAAGATTTAAATACAACATTTAATTTCTTCCAAGAAGTAGATACTAACTCGACTAGAAGTTATCATATTAATCAATACCAAATGGCAAAGCAATATTTGAATGAAAAACAAAGTAGTTTTGCTGTCAATTTCCATTCAGCATATTTGTTTTATCCTTTTAATGATCCGCATGGTAAAGTTAATTCAGGCATAGCGACTTTTTCAAAATATAAAATAGAAAGTTCAACAAGATATTCTTTCGATGTAAGTAAAGACTTTAGCAAGTTCTTTGACTTAGATCGTTGCTTTTCTGTTTCTTATGTAAACATGAATAATGGAAAGAAGCTAGCACTTATAAACCTACACATGTCAGCTTATGACGAAGGAGGTGTTATTAGAGCTAAACAAATGAAACAATTGGAAGCTTTCTTAAGTAATTTGAAAGAGGAAAATTACTATGTAATTGCTGGTGGTGACTTTAATCACGATTTGATTACTTATAATCCAGATTATTCATATACAGAAGATTCTTTACCATTTGCTGATTCAACTATTGAAATTAGACCTGATTGGGTATCATTCTTCTTTAATAAAGATGGAACATCAGAAATGCCAAGTGACTATAAAATAGTTGCTGCAGATAATGCTCCAACTTGTCGCTCAGCTGATATGACTTGGCAAAAAGGAAAAAACTTTGTTACCACTATAGATGGATTTATTGTGTCTGATAATATTGAAGTTATAAAAGTAGAAAATATAAATAATGATTTTGCTTATAGCGATCATCAACCAGTATTAATGCAATTTAAATTTTTATAGATTTGGAGGCTATTATGAGAGAAATATTACTTTTATCTAAAAGATTGATTAAAGCTAAAGAATTTGAAAGAATAGCTTTAACTAATAATATTAATTTTGAAGATTTAAAAGATGGTTATGTTAAATTATATAATTCTCAAGATGATTACATTGATATTTATTTAGATTCTAGAGATGAAAAAGGAAAACCAGAAAGTTTAGAAGATACATTAGAAATCTATAAGTCAATTAAACTCCCGTTTCCAAGACCATATTTGACTTCATTACAAGTTAATTTAGATACTACCAATTTAATAGATATAATTATTAATAATTTAGATTGTACAAAAAATGAAATATATGTCGATTACAATGATGAAGAGGAGCTAATAGGATTATGACAATAGATAGATGTAAGGTTATTTGTCACATGATGACTTCGATTGATGGAAAAATTGATGGCGATTATATGTAAGCAGAAAATAGTGAATACACTGGTAACTATTATGATGATAGTATTTTTAAATTAGGCGATTCTATGGCTGGTGGAAGGACTACTGCTTATATGTATCACGCTAATGCTTTGATTGATTATTCGAAATATGTAAATTGTAATATAACGTATGATGACAATATTGTTTTATCCACAAATGGTCACTATTATTTTTGCTATGATAGAATGGGTAAATGCAATTGGAATACAAATATATTCTCTTATGGTGGCAAAGATATGCAAATAGTTGAAGTTTTATCTAATGATGTGAGAAAAGAATATTTAGCGTATTTAAAAGAGAAAAAAATAGGTTATATTATTTTAAATAAAGACTCGTATATAAAAGATAGCCTAATTAAGATGAAAAAATATTTCTCAGTAGATACTTTAGTTTTAACTGGTGGTGCTCTTATTAATGGAGCATTTGTTAAAGAAGACTTAATCGATGAAATATCATTAGCAGTTGCTCCTTATATTGAAGGGAATCACGAACTAAAAGATATTGCTGATACATCTAAATTTATAAATAATTGTTATTATTTCGATAAAGCTTTACCATTAAATGATGGTGGAGTTCATTTGTTATTTAAAAAGAAAATATAAAAAAAGCGCCTTTTAATAGGCGCCTAAAAGAGAGAATGTTACTTGATGAGTGTATTCTTACACTTACCAGTTTCTATGTATTCATCCATATTCTTTAATGATACTTCAATCATATCAATTAAAGCTTTATCTGTTGATGAAGCAACGTGTGGTGTTATCAATACTCTTGGATATAAATCGATTAAATCTTGATGTATTGGTGTATCCATATGTTTTGGATCATCGAAGTTATGGAAGAACAAAGTCTTTTCATTATCGATGACATCAATTCCAAGACCTGCAAGGTGGTTGTTCTTAATTGAATCGATACAAGCTTGAGTATCTAATACTTCACCTCTAGCAACGTTAACTAAAATTGAACCTTTTTTCATTTTACTTAAGAATTCAGCGTTAATGAAGTTGTCGTTGCTGCCTTTAATGTAGGCAAGGTGAACGATAATAATGTCTGATTGAGCAATAAATTCGTCTAAAGGTAAGAATTCTACAAGTTGTTTAGCATAGTCAGATTGATAAATATCATAACCGACAACTCTTGATCCTAAGCCTTTAAATAATTTTGCTGTTGTGCAACCGATTCTACCACATCCGAGGATACCGACAGTACAACCTCTAACTTCTCTTGAGAACATTTGACTTGTAACTTTGAATTGTCCTCTATGAGTTAAATCTGTTGTATAAGCTGTATTTCTTAATAACATCATAGCTAAGGTTAAAGCAAGTTCAGATATAGCGTTTGGTGAATATCCTGGAACGTAGGCACTTTCAATACCAAAATCTTTACAAGCTTTTAAGTCGACGTGATTAAATCCAGCAGTTCTTGTTAAATAGTATTTTAATCCGTGAGCTGCTAAATCTTTCATTGCATCATAACTAACGACGCAGTTACCACGAACCATAACTATTTCATAGCCTAAAGCATCTTTATAGTTTTCTGTATTTAAGAATTGAGGACGTAAAACTAATTCATATCCATATTGTTTACCTAATTGTTCAAAATATGGAATTTCGTAATCTCTAACTCCGAAACATATAATTTTCTTTTCCATAATTTTCTCCTATTATGCGAATATTCCTGCTGTTTGAATGAGTGTTAATAAAACCATATAAATTGGAATAAATATAACAGCGACAAATGTACCAATTAAGGAACAGCTAGATGCAAATGTAGCATCTTTATTAGCGTTAATACAATATGTTACAGCGACTGTTGCTGGTGGAACAGCCCACATGATTGTGGTAGCAGCTACTGTGTTGAATGTAACATTTATTCCTGGAATTAAGTTGATTAATAACAAGAGGACAAAGTTTAAAACTGGTCCAGCGATAAGTTTGATGAAAGAATAAATCCAAACCATCTTATCACTTGCTGCTTGCTTAAATGAAACTTTACCAAGAGTACAACCGATAGCAATCCAAACTAATGGTGAAGATAAACCACCTAAAGTGTTCATAGTTTGATAAAGCCAAGGAGCTGAAACACTAATGTTCCAGAAAGCACCTGTTGAGTCACCAACTTTAACAACCCACCATTGTGATGCATCTGATGTGTCACCTACAAGTTGTAAAGACCATAAGATAAATCCGACAAATGTTGCAATAATAATTGGATTTACGAATATCTTTTTAAGAATTGGTTTAATGGTTGCCCATTTAAATGTCTTTTTACCTTCTTCTGTTGCTTCACTATTGTTACCACAAATAGCATAGAAAGCATAAGAATACAAGAATACTCTATAAGCGACGTTAAATAAACTTGAGTCGTTATAAGCATCTGCGAAAACAGCTTTAATTAGTGGTTGACCGAAGAAAGTTGTAGAACCAAAGACAAATAAGATTTCTAATACTTTACGTCTATCTTTATCTTTAACCCATATAAATAATAATTTGGCTAAGAAGATGAATAAGATATAGACAACAAAGCCATAGATGAATGAGAACAAAGCTGAATTAAAATTCTCACGTGTAATGTTTGTCATGAACGAACTGAAAGCTAAACAAGGCAAGCAAATTAACATAACAACTTTAGTTAAAACTTTTCCTGTTCCATCTGGTAAAAGCTTTAACTTTGTTAAACCGAAGCCTAAGAGAATAATAAATACACTCTTACATATAGCAATCCATAAGTTCATTGAACTGAGAGCACCAGCAACATTAGTACCGATGTCGTTTGCAAAAGAAACTATCATAATTACCTCCGATGCTTTTTATTCTAGAATTAAATATTTTGCTACTCAAGCAGAATTATGTATAATTAATATACGTAATTTAAATATAATATATAGTAAAAAGCTATATGAGATTTGGTATGAATATTGATTATTTTCGCAATTTTATCGCAATTGTCGATAACAAAAATATCTTAAGCGCAAGTCAAAAATTGTTTATCGCTCAACCTTCTTTATCGAATCAGATAAAGACTTTAGAAGAAGTTTATAATACTAAACTAATGGAAAGAGGAGGAAGAAATATCACTCTAACTGAAAGTGGAAAGATTTTCTACGATAAAGCTAAACAAATAGTTAATATTTACGATAGCATTCAAGCAGAGATAAATATGTTAAATGGAGATACTGGTACTTTAAGAATAGCTATACCTCCAACTATTTATAGAGATTTAATTGTTAAACATTTTTCTAATTTTACGAACAAATATCCTAATATTAAATTAAATATATATGAAACTACTTCAATTAAAGCTGAAGAGTTATTAAAAAATAGAGAAGTTGAATTAGCAATTACAAATGCAAATTTGACTGATAATGAAAAATATAATGTTAAGGATTTATTAAAAGAAAAATTTAGAGCTATCTATCCTATTCAGTATCCTTTACCAAATAAAGAAAAAGTTAATTTAAGAGATATCCATAAATATAAATTGGCTATACCAAGAGCATATGTGTCAAATTTAAAAGAGCAAGCAGTAAATCAAGATTTAGAAATTAATATAGATGCAGTGACATCTACTACTCGTGGCGCTATAGAAATAGCTAGACTTAAAAATATTCTTGCGATCGTTCCGTTGCCTGTAGATGAACACTTATTAAATGGTGATAGAGTAAAAGAGTTATCTTTAAAAAACTTTAATGAATTTTCACGTAAAATTATATGGCTAAAGGAAAATACGTTGTCAAAATGTGCTAGGTTATTTTTAAATTCTGTTGATGAAATAGATAATAACAGTGAAAATTAATATGTTTTTTAATACAAATTAATGTTTAATTGTTACAAATTAAGTCTGATTGTCAATTAAATGATTGATACATTTTAACCAAATGTGTTATTATTAGCGAGGTTGGAGGTTGCTAATAATGCAACACTTTTTGATGGTGCTCATATCACTAATAAGAAATAAATATAATAATATAAAAATATTAAAGCCTCTAAAACTTGAAAATATTTTGTTTTAACATAATAATGTATGTATGAAAGAACATTTAAGCGTTAACGGAAAAGATTATAAAATTATCAAGTTGCTAGGTCACGGCAAAGGTGGCTATTCTTATCTTGTCGAAAATATTGATGGAATCAAATTTGTTTTAAAGCAAATTCATCATGAGCCATGTGATTACTATACATTTGGAAACAAGATAGAATCCGAATTTAAAGACTACAATACTTTGTTATCTGTTGGAATCTCTTTGCCTAAAATGATCGATATAGATTTTGAAAATGAAAGAATCATAAAAGAATATATCGATGGTAAAACCATTGTCGAATATGTTAGTAGTAATCTAATGACACCTAACCTATATAATCAAATAAAAGATATGTGTAGAATTTTATATTCTAAAAACATTAATATTGATTATTATCCAACTAATTTTATTGTTAGAAATGATGATAATAAATTATTTTACATAGATTATGAATGTAATTTTTATGATGAAAAATGGAATTATGAAAACTGGGGATCCAAGTATTGGAAGAAGACAGAAGAGTTTAAAAAGGCGTTTGAAAGTGAAGTGAAAAATGGAAAAGATTAAAAATTTATCAAATTCGTTTATTGTATATGCTATTTTAGCTCTTTCAGGTGGCTTTATGGATGCTTATTCTTATTTAGGAAGAGATAAAGTATTTGCTAATGCACAGACAGGAAATTTATTATTATTAGGCGTAAATATTGCTGAAAAAAATTGGGATTTAATACCTAGATATGGGTTACCAGTTTTATTCTTTACTATTGGAATTGCTTTAGCAGCATCATTAAAGTATGTAATAAAAAAGTATCCAAAACTGTGTTCTTTATTTATAGCGTTAATTGAAGCTTTAATAATGTTTGGCATTATGTTTATTTCTACAGAATATAATTTGTTAGCTAATTCTCTTATATCTTTTGCTTGTGGTATGCAAGTAGAGCATTTTAGGAGATTAGAAGATCAATCGATTGCTACAACGATGTGCATAGGTAATTTAAGAGCTGGTACTTCAGCGTTGTGCAAGGCTATTTTTGAAAAAGATATGAAACACTTTAAAATTGGAATGTTGTTTTATATGACTATTTTAACTTTTATAATTGGAGCAATTTGTGGTAATTTTACTTTAAAATGGTTAGGACAGTACTCCTTATGCATTAGTGGAGTTTTGCTATTAATTGTTTGCATTATTAATATCTTTAATATGGCATATAAGAAAAAAGAGAAAGAAGAGAAACCTAATTAAATTAATCGGTCTTTAGAGGCCAATTTTTAAATTGTAAATATTTTACTAAAAGTAAAGAAATACTTTTATGTTGACAGCGCTTTCAAGAATAAATATAATGAATTTGATAAAACTAGTAAAACGTTTTATTAAAACGATAAAGGAGAACGCTTATGGCAGGATTAAAACTCAACCACATATATAAGGTATATGAAAATGGTACAAAAGCAGTATCAGATTTTAATATGGAAATTAAAGATAAAGAATTTATTGTTTTTGTTGGACCATCAGGATGTGGTAAATCTACTACACTTAGAATGATTGCTGGCCTTGAAGAGATTACTGCTGGTGATCTTTTTATTGATGACAAATTAGTAAATGACTTAGAACCAAAAGATAGAAAAGTAACTATGGTTTTCCAAAACTATGCTTTGTATCCACATATGACTGTATATGAAAATATGGCTTTTGGTTTAAAGATTGCTAAATTACCAAAAGCTGAAATTGATCAAAGAGTACATGAAGCAGCAAAGATTTTGGATATTGAAGAATATTTGCAAAAGAAACCTAAAGAAATGTCAGGTGGTCAAAGACAACGTGTGGCATTAGGAAGAGCTATTGTTAGACATCCAAAAGTTTTCTTGTTAGATGAACCATTATCAAACCTCGATGCAAAGCTTAGAGCAACAATGAGAACTGAAATTTCTAAGTTACACAATAAACTTCAAACAACATTTATTTATGTCACTCACGACCAAACAGAAGCTATGACAATGGGTACAAGAATTGTTGTTATGAAAAAAGGTGTCGTCCAACAAATCGATACACCTAAGAATTTATACACATATCCATTAAACAAATTCGTTTCTGGCTTTATTGGAACTCCTCAAATGAATTTCTTCAAAGGTTCTATTAAATTTGAAGATGGAAAGTTTAAATTAACTATTTCAAATTCAAATTTAGAAATTCCTGGAGAAGTAGTTGAAAAGATGGACTACAAGTATTTCGATGGAAGAGAAATAATTGTAGGTGTCCGTTCTGAAGACTTGTATTGTGTTGATAGTTTAGTTAAAGAAAATCCAAATCTAACTTTAAATGTTAAAACGCAAGTTATTGAAGAGTTAGGATCTGAAACATTAGTTAATGCAAATATAGTTGGAACAGATGACACTATTATCTTTAAGGCTAAAAATACAGCTATCATAAATGCTGATGAAGAAAGATTGATTTATGTTGATCCAACTAAATTACATTTCTTTGATAAAGATACTGAAGAAACATTATTGCCAAGAATTCCTGAATATAGACATTACACATTATCGGTAAATAAAAATGAAACAATTAATTTGTTTGGTAAAGAATATTCATTGCCACCAGTTATTGCTAGTGCATTAGAAATCGGAGAACAATATGAATTCACAATTCCAACAAAAGCAATTGTTAAAGGAAATCAATATAAAGGTGAAGTTGTTAAATGTGAAGAAATTGACGATAAGAAACTTATTCACATTAGAGTAAATAACGATTTAATCTTTGCCTTAACTGATGAAGTTGTTAACGAAGGAACAAAAGTAAGCTTCGATATTGATTGTCATTTGTTAAAAATTAATAAAGATGGTAATGAAATTATTTCACCAATACCAAATGAAAACAAAATATTAGGAAAATTATTTAGAATTAAAGAAGTAGTTCCAGTAACAAATAAAAAAGGCAAAACAAAGAATAAGAAAGTTACAGGATTTAAATATCATATAGGCGATGGCTTAATTGATGTTCCATATCAAATGTATGAAAAGACACTTGCTGTATTGGTAAAGAAATTCGAACTTCACGATATTGAATTTAGTTTTTCACCAAAACTTGATGTGTTAGGCGATAATGGAATTTCAATAGTGTATGAAAAGACTTTAGACTATGGCGATGACAAATACGGAATTTTCAAAATTGTCGACAATGAAGCTGCTCAATTCAATAATAAAGTAATAGTCAAGTTGCCATGTGACTTCGATGAAAAGAAAGAATATAAGCTAAATCTTAGCTATGAAGATTTAAGTGCTAGAGATACTCATTTCGATATTACATTAAAGTAGGTCCTGTATGAAAAAGAGAACAAACATAAAAGATATTGCTCTTGCTTCAGGCGTTTCAATTACTACTGTATCGCTAATATTTAACAATAAGGCTAATAGTATTCCACAAGAAACTATAGATAGAGTTAAACAAATTGCTAAGGAAAAAGGCTATCAACCTAACGCTATTGCTTCTTCACTTAAAACAAAGAAAACAAAGATGATAGGATATGTAATGCCAAGTATCGAAAATAACTTCTTTGCTGAAATTGCTCAAAGGGTTGAAAAAATTGTTGGTACATACGGATATAACATTATTATTTGTAGTTCAAACGACAAGTTTGAAAAAGACTACAGTTCTATAAGCACTTTATCATCAAGAATGATAGATTTCTTAATTTATTGTCCAAGTACTGAAACTCTTACAAATGGTAATCTAAAAAGAATAAACGAATTGCTTAGCACAATAAATATTCCATATGTAGTAGTAGATAGACAACTTGATGGAGATATCAAAAATAAGGTTGTTTGTGACGACCATCAAGGTGGTGTTATAGCAACACAATATTTAATCGATAACGGACATAGATGCATTGGATGCATCACTGGTCCACTTGAAACATCTTCAGCTCAAAACAGATTTGCTGGCTATGTCGATTGCTTAATGAATAATCATATAGCATATGATAGAAAGCTAGTTCAATATGGTAACTTCGATGTAAATTCGGGTTATGAAGCAGCTAAGGAATTGCTTAAAGAAGAGAATATTACGGCTATATTTGCTTGTAATGATTTGATGGCTTACGGTGCTATTAAAGCTATTAAAGAAGCTAAAAAGAGCATTCCAAAAGATATATCACTTATAGGTTACGATGATCTTATTTATTCACAATTATTAGATGTTCCACTAACAACTATCCATCAAGATATGGACGGTATCGCTACAGCGATAGGAGACCTAATAATTAATATTCTTGAAAAAGGGTCAAACGAATTGACTATCAAGGTTGTTCCTTCTTATTTAGTTGAAAGAACAAGCGTATGTAGAAAGGAGGCGTAAGATGAAGAAAAAAGAATTAGATGCCGCTAAATTTCCAACTCGAAAAAGTAAAAAATGGAAATCTTCTGAAATTCAATTGTTTCTCATGGCTATGCTTGGAATTGTATTTGTTGCAGTCTTTGCATATGCTCCAATGTTTGGCATTGTCTTAGCATTTAAAGACGCTGATGGTTACTTATCAATTACCAAAGCTATTGCAGATGCTCCGTGGTGTGGATTTGACAATTTTAGAAATTTCTTAACTGATCCTGACTTTAAAAAAGTTATGGTTAATACGATTGGATTGAACTTGCTGCAATTGCTTATTAACTTCCCAGCGCCAATTATCTTCGCTATTATGCTTAGCGAAATTAGATCGAAAAAATTTAGAAAGTTTATTCAAACAATTACATATTTCCCATATTTCCTTTCTTGGGTTGTATTCGGTGGAATTATCTTAGTTTTATTAGATACGACTGGCGTTATTAATACAGTATTAAAAACGTTACATCTAACCAAAGATTCTATTAATTTTGGTGAAGCTAAATACTTCTGGGGAACAATTATTATCACTTCAATTATCAAAGGATTAGGTTGGGGAGCAATTATTTACATTGCTGCTATTGCTGGTATTGATCCTCAACTATATGAAGCAGCAAGAATGGATGGAGCTAATAGATGGCATAGAATTATGCATATTACTTTACCTTCAATAGCTCCAACAATCATATTGTTCTTCATTTTATCGCTGTCGGGTATTCTAAATAACGGATTTGATCATATCTGGACGTTCCAAAACCAAATCAACTTAGACGCATCTGAAGTATTGGATACATTCATTTACAAAAATGGTATTATTCAACAACAATATTCATATACGACCGCTGTAGGTGTCTTTAAATCAGTAATTGCTATTATCCTCTTGGTAGTTGGCAACAAGATTTGTAAGAAAGTAACAGGTAACGGGGTAATATAGTATGAAACGTGAATTTAGCAATATGAAGATGAAAGGATCAGACGGAAAAGTTGCCAAAAAAACTTGGTTTGATTACTTAAACATCACATTATTATTCTTGTTTGCAGTCATATGTTTATATCCGATGATTTACGTATTGGCTTGCTCATTTGCAACTGATAGCGATTATATCAAAGGTGGTATTTATCTTTGGCCACACGATGTAACCATCCAAAACTATTTGACAGTTATAAAAGACTCGAGATTGTGGAGAAGCTATGGCGTTACATTTGCTAGAACAATTATAGGTACAATAACATCTTTGCTATATACAGCTATTGTAGGTTATGCAATGTCTAGAACTAACTTGAGAGGAAGAAATATTTTTTACAAAATATTCATATTCACAATGTTCTTCTCAGGTGGTACAGTCCCTTACTATTTAGTTATTGTTTCTTTAAAACTATTTAATAACTTCTTGGTTTACATTATTCCTTCGTTATTCTCAGTTTATAACATGTTAGTCTTCTCAAATTTCTTTAAATCAATTCCAGAAGAAATTAGAGAATCGGCTGTCATGGATGGCGCTAGTGAATTCAAGATATTTGGTTCAATTATTATGCCGTTATCAATGCCGGTAGTTTCAACTGTTGGTTTGTGGATTGCTGTTGGTCACTGGAACTCTTTCTATGACACAATGCTTTACACGACAAATACCAAACTTTGGACTTTGCAATATTACTTAATGAAGGTTATCAAAGAATCTTCAGGTAAAATTATCGCTGGTATGCCAGCTGAAATGATTGGAAATATCTCAGCTGAAACTGTCTCATTTGCCGCAATTATTATTTCAGTTATTCCTATCTTGGTAGTTTATCCTTTAATCTTCAAGATGTTGACAAAAGGCGTCGTTATTGGCTCCTTAAAAGGATAGAAAGGCACTATAATTATGAAATTTAGTCTTAAAAAAATTGGAGCGTTATCGCTTGCTGCTTTGATTCTTACAGGATGTAATAGCACAGGTAACAACACATCTTCTAACACCGGAGGTAATACTGGCGGTGGTCAAACTTCAACTTCTGGAAATAGAAATGACAACTATGTCGATGTTAAACTTCCTGATTACCCAGCTACAGAAAACGATGGTCAAGACTCTTGGACAAAAGATACTGATCCTCTCACAATCACTTGGTATGTTAACGATTCATCATTTACATGGTCGACATATGGAAGTGATAGAGTATCTGAAGTAATTAAAGAAAAGACGGGTATTACAATTAACTTTATTTCACCTGTTACGGATGATGGCTCAATGCTTTCAAACATGATTGCAGGTAATAGTTTACCAGATTTAATCTCAGTTCAAAGCTGGTATCAACAATGTACTCAACTTGCTATGCAAGGATACATTTATCCAATGAACGATTTAATTGATAAATGGGCTCCTTCAATGAAGGACAGATTACAAGAAGATGTCTTTAACTGGTTCTCATTAGGAAACGATAAAACTTATGGTTTTCCAAACTTCGCATATTCTAATGTCTATTGTGATGCAAGTGAAAAATTACAACCAAATGGTGGAATCTTAGTTAGAGAAGATTGGTACAAAGAAGCTTGCCAAGCTATTGGTAGCGATATGACCTCTCCTTCTTCTTTCATTGCTGGTTGTGAATACATTAAATCAAAATATAGCAAATCAATTCCTGTTCAACTCGATGTCTTCGATACTGAAGGCAACGATTCAGTCAAGTGGTTATCTCAATACTTCGCTACACCATTTGAAGATGAAAATGGAAATTACATTTATAACATTGAACATGAAAACTATAAGGAAACATTAAATTTCTTAAATGATTGTTATAAGAAAGGTTTAATTGACGATTCTAATTTCTCGGCTAACAGTGCTCAAATTAAATCTAAGATTGCTCAAGGAAATGTCTTCGTTTCTATGGTCACTCCTCAAGACTATTCTCAAGGCTTCATTTCAGCTTATAACTCTAATGTAAAATATGTTCCATTAGTTTTGAGAAACTCTAAAGGCGATGATCCAATTTTACAAGATATTCGTGGTATGGGTTATTTGTTTACAATGATTCCAACAAAGTGTAAACGTCCAGACAAAGTAATTAAACTTCTCGATTTCTTATATTCTGAAGAAGGTCAAAGATTAGTCGCTTTCGGCGTTGAAGGTGAAACATGGAATTGGGCTGATGATACTCATAAAGAAATCGTTTGGACAGATAAGTATCTTAGTGACTCAGCTAAGGATGACACATCAAAATATGGTTTATATCAAATGACATTAATGATGAACTTAGCTTATATCAACAAGATTAAGCCTTTAAATGGTAGAAAAGAAGTTGATGTTTATATCGATAACTTACAAAGACCTTTGTCACCATATTCATATGATTACACAGCAAGCTTCTTAAAAGATGATGCTGGTGATTCAAATTATATGGATATTACAACAAACGAAAATAGAGCAATACAAAGATGGGCTCAATACCTTCCTAGAATAATTAGAGCTAAAGATAATACTGCTGCTATGAAAGAATATGATTCAGGTATGAAATATATCGATAGCAGATATAACTTAACTCAAATCAAAGAATTTAATAGTGTAGGTTATCAAAGAGCTAAAGAAGCTTTAGGTATTACAAAAGCCTGGCCAACTCATTTAGAAGGTTATACATCTCCTTCAACAGGTCCTAATGGCGATTTCTCCTATTGGAGAGGAGCAACTCATGAATAAAACAAAAATCATTCTCGATACAGATATAGGTGATGATATCGATGACGCCTTTGCATTATCGATAGCGTTAAACGAACCAAATTGCGAATTACTCGGTGTTACTACAGTATTTAGAAACGCCTATAAAAGAGCCAAAATGGCTAGTTACTTAATTAGAACATTCAATCAAAATATCAAAGTATACGCTGGTTGTGATGTGCCTTTAATTGCTAATGTCAGCGATTTGTTGTCATCAGAGATTAAGGCAAAAGAAAAGCTTGATGAAACTGGTAAATATTTACTCCCTCAATATTTGCCAGTGATGGATCAAGGCGTTGTCGAAGAAAAGCACGCAGTTGATTTCATTATCGAAATGGCTCACAAATATCCACACGAATTAGTCGTTGTTGGTATTGGTCCATTAACAAATATAGCTTTAGCTATTAGAAAAGATCCAGAAATAACAAAACTTATAAAAGAAATTAGAATTATGGGTGGAGATCCTACTAATGTCAATTGCAAGGAATGGAATATTTTCTGCGATCCAGAAGCTGCTAGAATTGTTTATTCTTCAGGCATTAACTTATATGTTGTCGGTTTAAATGTCACTATGAAAGTTAAACTTGAAAAAGAAAACAGAGAAAAGTTGAAAAAAGTTGATGGTGAAAGATTCTCACTTATCTATACAATGATGGAAAAGTGGTTCAAACACTATGAATTTAGCATTCCAGTTATGCATGACCCACTAGCTATTTCTACTTTATTTATCGATGTTTGCAAGTTTGAAAAAGAAAATATCTTTGTCGGCTTAGAAGGAGCTGAAAGAGCTGTAACACTCATCGATAAAAGAGGCTTAGTTATCAATTACGCTAAAGAAGTTGATGTCGATGCTTTCTTTAAATATTTCTTAAGCACAGTTTTCAAAATTTAAAAAGGAGATACAAAATGAAAACTAGAATTGTTTCGCTTCCTATCTCATTATTACTTTTATCACTCGTATCAAACGTTGCTGTTCAAGCCGTTGATAATTTGCCATTTAACACTTCGTTAGATGGTGGTGTCACTGTTTCGTTTACGACAGCATCAAGCGATACACGTTCTGATTTAAAGCTAACTCCAAATGTCTCAAATGATTTTTCAGGCGATGGCGTTGCTTTAAGAATTAAGAACAACATTACAACTGGTGGTGGCTCACCGATGTTTATCTATTTGAACGAATCGGATTCAGATAGAGTAACAGCTATGGATGGCGGCACATATTACCTTTATTCCACAACAGGAGAAAAGACAAGCGCTACTTATCGTAGTGGTGATAACGCTGTAGTTTTACCAGCTAGTTTCGATGGATATATTTATTTACCTTATGATAGCTTAACTGTAAAAGATGGCTATGGTAATGGCAATAAAGTTATGAATTACGCTAGTGTCTACGCTTTATATCTTGAAGTTAATACTTTCTATGATTCGTTTTCAAACTTCTCTTTAGGTGGTGTTGAAATTCTTAAAGGTAGTACTGCAACAACAGTTTTAGATCCAAAGCTTTTAAACGACTTAACATATTCAAGTTATTATTCAAAAGATTATAACGGTGAATATATAAATATCGAACACAAGAGTGTTGGCACTGGTGAAGTTACTACATCAGTCGACTATGCTAAAGTAAATTTATCAGATAATCTCAATGGTGGTTTACAAGTTTCGTTTAATGGCGCTGAATCAGATATAATTGCTCAATGGGCTATGTGTCCAGAAACTAGAGATTATGGTACTGATTCAGATTCCATAGCTTTCAGAGTTAAAAACCAAGTTTCAATTGCTACTCCAGTAACAATTGCCTTAAAGAATAGAAGAGGTGTCAGCTTTAATATTAATAAAGAGACAGGTTTGAATATTTTCTTTAAAGAATTAGATGGAACTCTTTCCATTAACGCTTGGCGTGGATGGGATAGTGCAGCTGTAATTCCTGCTGGATTTGATGGCTGGATGATATTACCACTTAATATCTTTAAAACAGGTACAGTTGCTGATCCGACAGATGTTAGACAAATCACATTCTCAACTTCTGTATTTAAAAACTATGATGCCTTTACAAGCTTGACATTTGGAGATGTTCAATTGATTAAACAAAATAGTTCAGTTAACGCTCTTGTTTCACCTAGCGAGTTAGATGATGCTGGATTTGAATCTACATATGTCAAAAACAGCAATGAAGATTATATCAAGTTTAATCGTTATGAAGCTCAAAAATTAGTTGCTGAAAGAAAAGGCGATGTTAAGTACCTTGAAAGAATTAGCCACGTTACTAACGATACCGAATTAAATAGTGAATTCCCAGTTTGGTCTGGCGGTTCCAAATTAACTAATAAACTTGTTGATACTTACGATGGACACAAAGGTATACAAGTCGATATTGGTGAAGTTATCACCAACAATAATATTTATGGCTCATTTGACGTCTTCCCAAAGTTCTATACTGAAGACTGGACAAATTGGGCTGATGGTGGTGAAAATAACGATCAAGTTGCTAAAGGTGTAACTTGTTATTTAAAGAACTTATCTCGTAAAGAAATTACAATTAACTTAGAATTTGAAGAAATGTCAAAAGTTAATGGTAAGAATGTTGCTGAAAGATGGAATGTTCAATTAGGAGCAATGTTAATGTATTATGACATTAACACTCATCAAGAATTTATCCGTGTTGCAAAGCCATCAATTGTTATACCAGTCGGATTTGAAGGATATATTAGAATTGATTTTTCACAATACTCAGTACCAGCTTGGTGTACAGTTGGCGACATGCAATTAGACTTAAATGCTACAATGTCAGGCTTCTTTGTAACATCTGATTGTTCAAATAACGAAGGATTATCATTTGTTATTTCTGACTTTGGTATTTACTTCAATGAGACAAAGATAAATACATTATTTGAAACTAGCGAGAATTCTATTCGCGCAAATATGGAGATGTAAGAAAATGAAAAAATTAATTGCTTTATTATTTCCACTATTAGTTTTAACAGGCTGTAATGGCAATGGAGAAAATAATAGTACTTCATCAACAACTGTCTCATCAAACACTCCAATTTCATCAACTACAAATATTAGTTCTTCAAGTTCCTCTTCACATCAAGGAACACCAAAGACTTTATATGGTATTGCACCAATATTTGATGATCCACTTGGAATTTATGACAAAGATCCTTCAATAATGGTTGAAGGCGATAAACAATATGTTTTCTATACTACCAATGAAATAGAAAATGTCACAAATGACGTTATTGCTATGAGAGTAGGAACTAAACAAGGTGATAAATATGTTTATTCCGATGCTAAAGTGTGTTTAAGACCAAGCGAAAATGGATGGGATTCTGTTAGGGTTTCAAATCCAGATATCGTTAAAGGTGAATTTAAGTATCAAGGAACAACTTACTCATATTTATTAGCCTATCAAGGTAACTCAAAAGTTAAAGATAAAATCTATGAAATTGGATTTGCTGTTTCTAACGATTTAGAGAATTGGACTAAAGTAGGAGACAAAGCTGTTATAACTTATTCTTCATACGCTTTAGGTTCAGCCTATGGTTGTGGTGCTCCATCACTTGTTAGCTACGATCAAAAAGGAAAAGTCTATTGTTTCTATACATATGCTGATGCTCTTATTACAAGTACTAGAGTCAATTATCTAGATTGTTCTGATTTAGACAACATTGTTATGGGTGAACCATCTGCGGTATCTACACACGGCTTACAAGATAAAAATGCTGATGTTATTTTCAATAACGCTGATTTCATGATTGATAAAGGTTCAAACACTTTATATGTCGTCAGAGATCGTAACCCAGTTATGACAATGCCAGCAACAAGTGATTCTGTCCAAGTTGCTAAGGCAAGTTTAGATATCTTAACAAATCCATTTGATAACGAATGGAAACTTGTCATGCCAGCAATCGATAACATTGAAACATCTGTATTAGATGGTGGCAGTGAAACTCAAGAGTATGGTTGGGAAAGAATTTTCTCTCCATGCTTTATCACTAACGCTTACTCAGTTGTTGAAAATGCAACTACACTCGATGTAGCTTTCAGCGTTTCAGCTGAAGGAAGTGCTTCTGATTCAAGTTATATTTATTCACCAGCCATCGTTGTATTTAGCGTTGAACTTTAGGAGAAAAGAAATGAAAAAATCTTTATTATTCGTAACTGCTTTATCAGTAATGCTTTGTGGAGGTTGCCAAATGGGAAACAATGATTCTTCGACAAATAACACTAGTTCTTCAGAAACTCCTGTAAGTAGTAGCTCCACTGTCGATAGTAGTTCATCAAGTTCATCAAGCTCATCTTCAGTAACTGAACAATTAAATAATTATCAATTGTTTGAACATATTCCTGGTGAAAACCAAATGTTTGACTACTATTACAACTACTGTCCAACTATTTTTGAAGAAGATGGTGTTAGACATATTTATTATTGTGCTAACAAGCTTCATGGAAACGTTACAGACTATGTCGCTTATAGATCAGGAACAAAAGATGCTAGTGGTCGTTGGGTCTATTCAGAAATTCAATATGTTCTAGAACCAACTGCTGATACTTGGGATTCAAGACACGTTTGTGACCCATCAGTCATAAAAGGTGAATTTAAATATAACGACGAAGACTATAGTTATTTAATGGCATATCTCGGTTGCGTTACAAGCGATAACACATCAAACGAAGTTGGCTTAGCAGTAAGCAAAACACCTGCTGGTCCATGGATTAAATTAGGTAGCAATCCATTCTGCGATTATGAGTTAAATGGTAATGCTGGATTCCAATGGGGCTATGGCCAACCAAGCTTAGTCTCTGTCGATAAAAAAGGACAAGTATTACTATTCTATACAGTCGGTGATGGTAGTAGCACTTATGAGTTAGTTGAAAGATGGAATTTGAGCGATTTGAATAATCCAGTAATGGTTTCAGATGGCTCTAAGAGAGTCTTAACAAGAGGCTTAAAAAACTTAAACGGAACTCAAGACTATATTTCAAATGCTGACTTTGCATACGATCCATCTTCTGGAAGAATTTATATGATTAAAGATGATCATCCATCTCCAGAAGGAGCAAACGTTTCATCTTCATCAACAATTTACTACTTAGAAGAAGACTTTGAAAATCCTGATTTCTATCCAGGATATACGCTCTTCAACGTCGTTGGTGATGCTTGGAATGAAATGGATAAAATTGATATTTCTAACGCTGGATTTACATTAAATCACAACAATGGTTTAGTAACAGATCCATATGGTTGGACACTATCGACAAAATCTATTGATTGTGTCTATACAGCTGCAAACTACTCCGCATCGTTCTGGGGTACACTTGGTTCATATAGACTATATCAATATACAATGGAAATTACGGAGTAGATTTATATGGGCGATTTCGAAAGAAAAATGGATTCAAAGGGGTATAGGTTTTTAAAGATAGTTGCAGATTTATTTGTTGTAAATTTTGAATTCTTATTTACTGTTATTTTTTCTTTGACTTTCTTGTTTTTCCCATCGCTATTCGCCCTTATTGAATTATGTAAAAAAGAAAAAGAGACTTATGTAAGACCATTTAAAGACTATTTCGAATTATTAAAGCAAAACTATTCAGTTGGTTGGAAATATTGGTGCGTTTTTACACCGATTTATGCTTTGTGTATTTATTCTATTTATTTAAGTTACCAATTGATACAATCTGACAGTTTGCCGATTATGGCATGGATAAGTGTAATTGTTGTTGTAGGTATATTAATTGCCCTAACCTCAGCGATAATTCACCTAGCCTTATTCAGAGCGTATTTTGGTGATGAAACACCAATGAATGGATTTAAAAAAGCAAGCTTAATTGCACGTAAAAAAATATTCTTAACTGCAACAATATGGGTTACCATCTTAATATTTGCCTTCGTATATTATCTTTTCTTACCAATCGTTCTTATATTAGGATTTGGTATATTAGGATACATTATAGTCTCGCTTGCAGATAGATTTTATTGCAAGCTTTACAGGGAGGAGCAGGATAGGTTAAAAGCTATTAAAGAAGAAAATAATGAATAATCTTTAAGGAAAGGGGAAACTATGAAGATTTTAGTTATTGGTAGTATAAATATGGATCTTACTACCTATGTCGATAGACTTCCTACACAAGGTGAAACGAAATTTGGTCGTTCATTTAAACAAAATCCAGGAGGCAAAGGGGCTAATCAAGCTTGTGCCTGTGCTTTAGCTGGTGGAGATGTTACGATGCTCGGTGCTGTCGGAAACGACTCCTACGGAACAGTGTTAGAAAAAACTTTAAAAGAGTGTAATGTTGTTCCAAAACTCAAATATGATGATTCTGTAAGTAGTGGATGTGCTTCTATCTTAATTGAAGAAGAAAAACGCGACAATAGAATTATCGTTGTTCCAGGAGCTAATTTTTCTGTTACTGTCGATTTAGTTAAAGACAACATTAGTCTTTTAGAAGAAGCTGATATTGTAATTACTCAATTAGAAATACCGATGGAAACAGTTGAATTTATAGGAAAGAAATGTAAAGAACTCAATAAGACCTTTATATTAAATCCAGCTCCAGGACAAAAATTGTCCGCTGAACTTTTAAGTACTGTTACTTATTTAACTCCAAACGAAACTGAATTAGCTTTAATTTCTGGACTCGATACTGAAGATTATGACTCAATGGAAAAGGCGTGCAGTGAAATGGTTAAAAAAGGTGTTAAAAATTTGCTGGTGACATTAGGAAGTAAAGGGGTTTACTTCTTTAATGAAAAAAATCATAAAATTATTCCAGCTTTCAAAGTTAGTGCAGTTGATACAACGGCTGCAGGCGATTGCTTTAACGGAACATTCGCTTCATTTATTGCAAAAGGTTATCAAGTTGAAGAGGCTATTAAATTTGCCCAAAAAGCTTCCTCAATTTGTGTACAAAGAAGAGGAGCGATTCCATCGCTTCCAAAATTAGAAGAAATCTTAAAATAGGAGGATATAATTAATGAAAAAAGTTAATTTTAGAAAATATTTGGCTTTAGGATTATTTGCTTGTACTATTCCGTTAACAGGATGTGGTAATAATAACAACACATCATCTACACCAACACCTTCATCAACCCCAACTCCAATAAGCTCTACTGTTTCACCATCAACATCATCAACTCCAACACCATCATCTTCAACAACAGAAGTTGATACACTTAAAGCTGAAAGAGATGCTGCTAATTCTACAGTTGAAAGTTATAAGAACAAATCTGATTATAAGGAAAGTGAAGCTGAACAATTACAAACTTTAATTGATACAGCAAAATCAAAGATTTCAACTGCTGCAACAGCTGGTGAAATTACTGCTGCTGTCAACGAGTTTAAAGCTGCTTCTGATTTGTTAAAAACAGCTGCTGACTACGATACAGAAGCCTTAGCTAAAGTTAAAGAAGAAGCTAAAGCTACAGTTTCTTCTTATGCTAAAGCAGAAGATTATAGAGATGCTGAAAAAGCTGCTCTTGAAACTCTTGTTACAAAAGCAAACACTGAAATCGATGCTGCTACAACAAGTGCAGTTGTCGAAGGAGTTGTCACTACATTTAAAGCTGCTGTTGATCAATTGAAGACAGATGCTCAATATAAAGCTGAAGAACTTGCTGCTGCTAAAGAATTAGCTAAGACAGAAATTAATAATTATCTTTCTTTATCTGCCTTTAGAAGTGAAGAACAAGAAACATTAACTGCTTTGATTAATGAATATTTAGGCAAAGTTGATGCTGCAACAGAAGTTTCTGATATTACACCTTTAGTTAGCGAATATAAGACTAAGGCCAGCGCAATTAAAACAGCAGCACAATATGAAGCTGAAGAATTAGCTGCTGCTAAAACAACAGCGTTAGAAACAATTGCATCTTTAGTTAACAAATCTGACTATAGAGAAGCTGAACAAAATGCAATAGATGAGTTACTTGCAACTGCAACTAGTGCTATTAATGAAGCTACAACTATCGAAGCAGTAAATGCTGCTTCTGATATATATGCTGATGAAGTTGCAAAACTTAAGACTAAGGCTAAATATGAAGCTGAAGAAGCTAAAGCATTAGCTACTAGAAAGAAAGAAGCTGAAGACGAAATTCTCGATTATAAAGATACAGTTATTTATCGTCAAGCTGAAGAAGATCAATACTTTGATTTAGCTGATGAATATACTGAAAAATTAAAGACAGCAACAACTATTGCAGAAGTAGATGAAATCGTTGCTGAATTTAAGGGTAAGGTTGATTTATTACCAGTTGACACTGGCTTTACAGGAGCTTTAGAAAACGGTGCAATTGTTAGCTTTACAGCTGCTGATAAAGACATTGTTTCTGATGTCCGTGTCACACCAGATAATCACGATTGGCAAGGTGATGGTATTGCCTTTAGAATTAAAAACAATACTAGCATGAATTCTTATATTGGTATCTTTATCAATGAAACTGATAGTGATCGTGTCTCACTTAATACTGGTGGTACATATTATACCTATACATTAGATGGCGTTAAGAAAGCTACAACTTCTGGTCGTGGTTGGGGTCACTATATTAACTTAGAAGCTAACTTTGATGGCTATATTTATATTCCATACAAGTCATTTGCAATAGACAATACTTATGGTAGTGGCAATAAGACATTTAACTATAGCTCTGTCTATGGCATGTACTTTGAAACCGCAGTCCTTGAAGCTTATGGTGATTATAATCAAAACTATACTCTTGGTGAATTCCAAGTCTTAAGTGGAAGCACAATTAAGACAGTCTTAAATAACACTAAGACAACTTCTGCTAACTTCACTCAAAAGTACACTCAAGATTACAATGGTGATCATATTAATTTAGCTTTCAATGGTGAAATCTCTGAAGGTAACAAATTACCATTTAGTGGAACATTAAATGGCGGTGTCAACGTAACATTTAACCATGATACAACTGATGATGGTTTAGCTACTATGTTAGTTAGAGGTCAAACAGCTTCTTGGAGTGGTGATGGTGTAATTCTCCGTATTAAGAATAATACAGGAGAATCATTCGTCGACTTTAGAATTAACGAAACAGATAGCGATAGAGCTAAAATTAAAGTTAATGGTGAATTTACTCTTTACGATTTAGAAGGTAATGAAACTGTTAGAAGTAGTGGTAGAGATTGGAACAGCTATATTTATTTACCAGCTAACTTCGATGGCTATATTTATATTCCATATTCAATCTTAGAATATGAAAATGGTGGTGGTGATGGAAAATTAACATTTGCTTCTGTTTGGGGTATTTATCTTGGAACAAGTAAACAATATGATTCCTATCAAAACTACACATTAGGTTCTGTTATTATTAAAAATGGTGATACATACACAACAATATTAGATCCAGAAAAGCTTACAGATAGCAACTATAGCCAAAACTATGGTAAAGATATTAATGCTGATTACATTAATATTTCTAGATACACAGAAGCTTAGAAATAGTAAGGTGTTAGGAAGTTTTTCTTAACACCTTTTTAATTACTTTAGTTCTTTCATTTACTTTATAAAGCTATATTTGTTAATATATATAAGCTAGGAAATTAGCTTAAAATTAAATTAAACATTTAATTTGAAATAAGGAAAATAAATATGAAAAAAGTTTGGAACAATTTAGTAAATTTCTTTAAAAGCGCTGATAAGAATAATTTATATTCTTTAAATGGCTGTGTCCCACCACAAAGAGCTGTTTTGTTTGGAATCCAACATATTTTAGCTATGTTTATTGCTAATTTGGCTCCAATTCTTTTTGTTTTAGGAACTATTGGAGTTGAAAGTGAAATCAAAGCTAGCGTTATTCAAAATGCAATATTTATTGCTGGCATTGGAACTATTTTTCAATTGTACCCAGTGTGGAAATTTGGCGGTAAACTTCCTATTGTAGTTGGTGTTTCATTTACATTTGCCACTATGCTTAGCTATGTTGGATTGCAATATGGTTATGGAGCTATGCTCGGTGGAGTAATTGTTGGTGGAATATTTATTTCTATAATGGGTTTATTTGCTAAATATTGGATTAAGTTTATTAAGCCGATTGTTTCGAGCATTGTTATTCTAGCTATTGGATTATCTTTGTTATCAGTTGGTGGTGATTACTTTGCAGGTGGTGCTAGTAACACAACAGGTGTACTTAGTTATCTTTCATGGCAATCGTTACTTGTTGGATTATTGACATTAATAGCTTGTTTGCTATTTCAAATGTTTGTTAAAGGAACCTGGAAAAATTTATCAACATTATTTGGAATTTGTGTCGGTTATCTTATAAGTTTGTGTTTTGGCGGTGTTGACTTTTCTTCTTTTGAAGGAGTTAAAGCTATTGCATTACCGAGATTTGCTATGACGACAATTGAATTTAGATGGGAAGCTATTTTACCAACATGTTTGATATATCTTGTTGCAACGACAGAGTGTGTTGGAGATGTATCGGCTTTATGTAATGGGGGATTATCTAGAGATCCTACTACTAAAGAAATATCTGGAGCATTAGCTTGCGATGGATTGATTAGCGCTGTTTCTGGTTGCTTTGGTTGTATGCCTCTTACGACTTTCTGTCAAAATGTTGGTATAGTAAGCTCGACAAAAATCGTTAATAGATTTGCAATATTATTTGGAGCAATAATAATGATATTAGCTGGATTATTCCCAGGAATCAGTGCTGCAATTTTAACAATTCCTTATCCAGTATTGGGTGGAGCTTTGGTAATGTTATTTGCTTCTATTGTTGTTACTGGTTTTGAAATGGTGGCTAAGTGTGGATTTACACCTAAAAATATATTGATATTAACTTTATCCATCGGAGTTGGTTATGGCTTTAGCTTAGTGCCAAATTTCTATTCTGCACTTGGAGAAGTTCCAAGTATTATATTATCTAACCCAGTTGCTATGATGTTTATAATTTCTTTCATTTTAAGCTTCTGTATTCCAGAAAATTATGGGTTAAAAAAGAGCTTAGAAAACAAAGAAAATAATTCTGAAAAAATTAGTTCTGAAAAAAATAGCGATTAACTTTTAACACCATTTTACTACTTACGTAATTTGGTGTTTTTTATTTAATTATAAAACCGTGTATTCTTGAAATTGAAATAGTTGATAGCCTATAATAATAAAGACTTTAAAAGTCGAATTATTAGGAGGAAGATACTCTTGAAACTATTTGATAAAATCCCTGAGAATTTCTTCTCTCTCTTATCACGCAAATATAAGTCAGTGTACGCTTTTTCACTATTGACTTTATACGATACATTAAAGCTGTATAAGACCAAAATAAAAAAATCAGACTATCTAATGCTTCTTCGTTCACGTGGAGCAGATTTGATGTCTCTTTTTGATATAGCTTTGGATAGACAAGATGATAAAGATGATGAAGATGAAGATCAAACAACAATAGCTACGGATTCTTCAGATGACTCAACAATTGCCAAGAAAACAAATTACATTTGCAACAAGCTTGTTAAAACTGGTTGGATGGAAATTGAAAGAGATCCAAAGACAAATATAGATTATATATTTTTACCAAGTTATTCTATACGCTTTTTGGAATTGATTTCCGAACTTACAAGCGACGTTTCTATTTACTTGCCATTAGTTCACCAAACATATAGCGAATTAAAACTTGAAGATGAAAAAGAAGATGACTTTATGTATAGATCATTAGCTAACGCTCGAAAAAATGCTGATGAGTTAGAGTTATCTGTAACTCTACTTCACCATTCAATTTGTGTATTTGGACATAAACTAACATCACTTTTGTCTCCAAATGATATTTTACATCAACACTTTGATAATTATAGAACAGAAATTAGTGATAAGATTTATCACCCAATGAAAACATATGACTCTTTGGGTTTATACGCTATGCCTACAATAACTATTTTGAAGAAGTGGTTGCACGATGAAAGAATAGTAGGAAAAATTGCTAATCAAGCCCGTTCAGATACCGATAACGTTTCGCTTTCTAATAACGAATTAACAAATTTAGTTATTCAGATGTTACAAGAAACTATCGATATATTTTCAAAGCTCAACAAAGCTTTTGATGAAATCGATAAAGCAAATGCTGATTATACAGAAGCTGTTCAAAAAAAAGTTAACTATTTGTCAAGTTCAGATAAGTCTATTAAAGGTAAACTTGATGCAATCATTTTAGCAATAGCTAAAGATTTGACTTCAGTCGAAGATTACGATCAATCAGAGATTCTTAATAAGGCTAGTGAAACAATTAACTTTTATAGACAAGGTGTTATTGATGGCGATTCTTTAACAATGCCATTTAAGAGATCTGAAAAAGAAGAAGGCGAATTATTGCCGATTGAAGATCCACTTATGGATGATAACACATTGCTAAACGATTTCCTTGATAGTGAAGTTAATCAATTCGGCGTTGAAGCTGTCGAAGACTTTATGATTAAAGCTTTTGGTAAAAAGAAAGAAATTGATATATCTGAAATCGAGTTGAATGAGATGGATGATGTAATTTTGCTTATTTTAGGAATTGTTAGAGCTGAGTTTGGCGATTCGTTCTTCAGTATAGATAAATATTCTGATGAGTCTATAAGAGTAGGACGTTTCTTAGTTCCAAAGTATCGCTTTACAAAGAAAGGATAATGATCTATGTTCCAAGAAGATTATGAAAAATTAACTAGAGGTGAACAAAGACAGTTTGAAGATGCTGTTAACGATTTGCTTTATACTTGCTTCATAGTTAGAAAAAGCTTTGATAGAGCAACTAACGTTTCAAAAATTTCACCGACATATTTATTTATTGAAAGACATTACAATTTGATAAATGACTTTGTTGGATTTATCGGATTAGACTTAGTTAAAGATGACCAAAATGGCGTTATATATTTAAATAGTGAAGAAGGAAGAAACAGAATAAGAATAGACAGTGTTACTACACTTCTCGTATATGCTCTGCGTTCTTATTATGAAGAAAAAGTTAGCGATAATCCATCGCTTACTGAAACATATATGGACTCTACAACATTAAAAATGATTTTAAGAGATAAAGGCTTAATGAAAGTTAACAAACGTTTATCAACTAACGCTCTTGCTTCAGGTTTAAAGACTTTAGCAAGTTATAACATTATTGCTAGAGCTCAACATTCTTTCTATGATTCTTCATATAGTTTTTATATTTTACCATCGATAAGATATGTTATTTCAAATAGTAAGATGAACGCTTTATATGATGAGGTAACAAAAATTGCTGAAGGTAATGAAAGCGTTGCTTCTGAATTTGGTATTTAAGGAGTGCTATTATGAAAAAACTTACAAAATTACGTTTGATTAACTGGCACTTGTTTGCTAATGAAACTACAAATATTGATGATATTACATTCTTAACTGGTGCAAATGGTACTGGTAAATCGACTATCATCGATGCAATTCAAACAGTTTTACTTGGCGATACTAGTGGTAGAAACTTTAACAAAGCAGCTAACGATCGTACCGGTCGTACTTTAAGAGGATATTTAAGAGGTGAAACAGGCGAAACTGATAAGGGCGAAGTTATGTGTTTACGTCCAGGTCGTTTTACATCTTATATAGCTTTGGAATTTTACGATGACTTAGAAGAGGCTTATTTTACTTTAGGTATTGTCTTTGATTCGTTTGAAGATGAAAGCGAAGAACATCACTTCTTCTATTTGAAGCATGGATTCCCAGAAAATAACTTTACAAATTCAGGTTTGATTGATTCAGTTGTAAGACCATTAACATATAAAGAATTTTTAAACTATTGCCGTCAATCTTTAAACGACAACGATTATATGTTCTTTGATTCTAATGTCGCTTATCAACAATTCTTAAAAGTTAAATTAGGAAATTTACCAGATAAATACTTCACGCTTTTCAAGAAAGCAGTTGGCTTCTCACCAATCACAAATATATCCAACTTTATTACAGAGTTCGTATGTGATGTTGACTATAAAATTGATATTGAGCCAATGAAGAAAAACATTGAACAATATAAGATTTTGGAATTAGAAGCTAAGAAGTTAAAAGTTAAACTTGATTCTTTACAGGCTATTAAAGATGCTTACAATGCATTCCAAAAAGGAAAGAGCGATTTGAAGCTTAGCGAATATCTTTCTGATAGAGCTGATTATGAAACTGTTAAGTATCAACTTAGTGAATACAATAAGAAATTAACATCTTATCAAAATAGATTAAGTGAAATTGCTGCTAATTTGGATGATTATCAACAAAATATAGAAGATTTTAAAGCACAAAAAGAATCTTTGCTAGCTTTAAAAGTTGGTTCTGCTGGCTATGCAGCTATGTCGACACTATCTAATCAAAAAGAGAAGGTTATGAGCCGTATTTCAGCTATTAACTTAACATATGGTTCTTTAGTTACTTCTTTAAAACAATATTGTGGAAGCTTTGGAAAAGGTGCTGAACAATTCTTTAATAAATTCAAAAATTTAGATCTTGAATTTATGGATGATGAAAATAGAAGAGATCTCGAAGATTTCTTAGAAGATTCAGCAGACTTATTTGCAAGCAGTAGAGAAATTGAAAATGCTATTGCAATTAACAAGCTTGAACCAGAAATGGTTAGAAATTTCCAAGCTGAAATGAATGAATACAAGCAAAAAGCTTTATCGTTAAAGAGAGCTTTTGATTCTGAGCTATATGATTTACAAAATGAACTAGATAATTTGAATAGACAAATTTATGAAATGAAATCTGGTCGTAAACCATTTAACACAACATATTTAGAAGTAAAGAATTCATTAGAAGCAGCTTTGAAGGAAAGACATCCTAACGCTAAAGTTGATATTTATTGTGATTTGGTAGATATCACTGATAAACGTTGGACTAAATCTATTGAAGCAGCTATATTTGGTCAAAAGTTTAACTTCTTTGTCGATGAATTGTTCTACGAAGAAGCTAGCAAGCTATTAAGTGAAATTGCAAGAAAATACAACTTCTATAATGTTTCTGTTATCGATAGTGAAAAGCTTATTGAAAGAAATTTTGAACCAAAACCAGGCTCAGTTGCTGAAGTTATTAAAACTTCACACGACGGAGCAAGGGCTTATACAAACTATTTATTAGGTGGTATTAAGCGTTGTGAAACATTTGCTGAAGCTCGTGAAAGTGGTTCAGGTTTACTACCAAACTGTACAGGATATAGAGGCTTTGGTTCATGGTATTTAAACCAAAAGAACGCTCAAGTATCTTTCATTGGTACAAGAGTTGATGAAAACACCATGTTTAATAAGCGTGAAGAGTATAACGAAATAAATAAATATTTTGAAATTTATGCTTCACTTATTAATTCTTTATTAGAATTATCAAGCTTGGATACAATGTCTAATAACGAATGTAATACATATGTCAGTGATCTTATTGAAAGAAATGAGATTGAAGCTTTGGAAAATAACGCTTCAAGACTCGATGAACAAATGAAAGAAGGCTCACTTGGCGAAGTTAAAGAAATCGATGATAAGATTTCTAGACTAGACATGGATATTAAAGATCTTGAAAAAGAAAGAGAAGAAATGTTTGTTGAACGTGGTAGCATATCTTCTGAGTTAGATAGATTGACAAAGATCACTATTCCTGCAACTGAAAACTCTTTGAAAATTCTTGCACAAAAGTTAGCTTCATACGATCCAACATTTGTCAATGAAGTCTGCGTTCCTTTCTTTGAAAACGCAATGAAAAAGATTCCATCTCTTGATAATATCAAGCGTGAAGCTAATAGTAGCTTTATTAAAATGCAATCTCGTCTTAAGAACTTAAAAGATAAGTTATTCAATGTAAGAAGCATTTATACAGCTACATACAAGTTATCATATGATGTCACACAAGAAGACAACAATGCAGAATTTGATAGAGACTATGATTCTTTAAGTCAAGTTGAACTTCCAAGTTATGAGCAAAAAATTAATGAAGCTCATCAAAAAGCAATTAAAGAATTTAAAGATGACTTCATCTATAAACTTAGAACATCAATTGAAACTGTTAAAGGCCAAATCGATGAACTTAACGTTGCTTTAAAGGATGTGAGATTCGGTCGTGACTCATATAGATTCTCAGTTCAACCAAATAGAGATTATATAGAATATTACTATATGATAACTGATGACTTGTTATTAAATGTCGGTGATGCTGAAGATCAATTCTTAGTCAAATACAAAGATATTATGAACAATCTCTTTAATTTGATTTCTGATTCTACAAGCGATAAAAACGCTGATGAAAGATCTCAAATTCTTGAAAATGTTGCTAAGTTTACGGACTATAGAACATATCTCGTCTTTGACTTATTAGTTAAACGTGGAAATGTTGAAACAGAATCTTCACTTGCTAGAACGTTCAAAAGACAATCAGGTGGTGAAACACAAACACCTTTCTACATTTCAATTTTAGCTTCCTTTGCACAACTATATAGAGTTACACAAAAAGATAACACTTCAAGATTAGTTATCTTTGATGAAGCTTTCTCTAAAATGGATGGTACAAGAATTAAAGAAGCTGTCGGTTTGTTAAGATCGTTTGGACTTCAAGCAATTCTTTCAACTCCATCAGAAAAGTTAAGAGACTTAGCAAAAGATGTTGACTTAGTCTTAGTTGCTGTCCACGACGTTAAAAAGAATAGATCTTATCTTGATAAATACAAAGAAATAGAAAAAAGATAAAAAATAAAAGAACTATTCTCCATTAGTAACATTTAGTTTCTTAATGGAAAATAGTTCTTTTTTATTAGTTTGCGTTAGAGTAAATCTTTAAAATTTCATCTAATTCTTTATAAATATAGTTAAAACTTGCATCGGAAGGAGCACGATAATCTCCTCTAGGCGATAGAGAAATAGGTGTAACTTTTGGACCATCTGGTACTGCTTGACGCTTAAATTGTTGTGTCATAAAGCGTCTAATAAATATTTTTAACCATTTGATTATCGTTGTTGGCAAATACTTATTTTTAAACGTTTCAAAAGCAAGAAGAGCAATCTTTTTGAATGAGTAATCGTTACACATAAAGTGATATAAGAAAAAGTCGTGTAGTTCATAAGGTCCGACGATTTCTTCTGTATTTTGGGCTCCGTTTTCAACAGGCAATAATTCTGGAGAGATTGGAGTGTCAAGAATGTCTTCTAATACATCTTGAACATCTTTGTGTGTTTCTCCGTATCTTTTGACTATAGCTTTAACTAATGTTTTAGGTATAGAACAATTAACAGAGTAATTAGACATATGATCGCCATTATAAGTGCAATAGCCTAAAGCAAGTTCACTGAGATCTCCTGTGCCTATAACTATAGCGCTTAATTGATTGGCTTTATCAAATAAGAACTGGGTTCTTTCTCTAGCTTGTGCGTTTTCAAAAGTGACATCAGCTGTGACGTAATCATGCTTTAAATCGTCTAAGTGAGATTTGACAGATTTTTCAAGCAATACTTCTTCAAAACTTACCCCAAGTTTTTCAGCTAAAAGTTCTGAATTGCTTCTCGTCCTTTTTCCAGTTCCAAAACAAGGCATGGAAAATGTGTATATTTCTTTAGGAGTTTTTTCTATTATTTTCATCGCTTCAATTGCTACAAGCAAAGCTAAGGTTGAATCTAAGCCACCAGACAATCCTAAAACAACTTTTGATACATTTATTGACTCTAAGCGTTTTGCTAATCCATGAGCTTGAATTTGTATTGCTTTATCGCACCATTTTTCTTGATCTTTTTTACTTGAAGGTAAGAAAGGTGTTTGTGATAAGAAGATCATAGGCTTTTTAAATTCGTTTTTGCTACTAAAGGGAATTGTAATATATGAGCTATCTAATTGAATTCTAAACGTTGTATCTTTTTGTCTAATTGAAACTAGTTTTTCTAAATCTATATCAGCGGTTATTTCGTCTTCTTTATAAAGTGTTGAACGTTTTAGTATATCTCCGTACTCACTTATGAATGAAGCTCCTGAATATACTAAATCTGAAGTAGATTCATTTGTTGATGAGATATATACATATGAAGAAATTAATTTCTTGGATGTTACTTTTACTAATGCTTTTCTATATTCATCTTTTCCAATCACTTCGTTTGAAGCGCTGAGGTTAATTAATAATGTAGCACCTTGTAAAGCGTGTTTTATCGAAGGACTATTAGGACTCCAAAGGTCTTCGCATATTTCGATTCCAAACTTAAAAGCAGGCCTATTTATATCAGAAAATATTAACTTGTTGCCAAATGGAATTTGGTGATTGTCTAATTCTAAAATGAAATTAGACTTTGGTGCTTCGGTGAATTGTCTCATTTCATAAAACTCATTGTAGTTAGGCAAATATGTTTTTGGAACAATTCCTAATATTTTGCCTTTTTGATAAACTATGGCACAGTTATATATTTTTTGATTGTAGGTAAAAGGAGAACCAACTATATATATCAAATTGCTATTTTTACCTATTTCAGCCAATTCTTTAATTTTGCTGTTACAAGCATCTAAAAGAGAATTTTTGAAGAATAAATCGCCACAAGTATATGATGTAAGACTTAATTCAGGGAAAACTAATAAGTCAATATTTTCATTTATAGCTTTTAAAATATGTTTTTTTATGCTTTCAAAATTACTTTCAACATTAAAGACACTTTCTTTTAATGAAACTCCGCGAACTCGTACAAATCCAAAATTATTTTCGTTGTTGTTAATAGTTACGCATTCAGTAACTTCTTCTTTAAAACTAGCATTTGTTGAATTATTTGCTAGTAAATCATCGTAAACATCTTCAGACATAATAACTAAATCTGAGTAGCCGTTTTTAGTAATGTGAATAGGCTTGTCTATGGCATGACAAGCATCTGATATTTCATTTGTGTTTCTTAAATCAGTAATAGGTCTAATCGTTTTTAAATTTTTCATTTTATCACCATGCATTATTATAGCATAATAATGCATACATATTAATATTTGAATATAAAATTTTGTTTTATACTAGCGTTTTATTTAAAGTAATTGTACAATAGATAATGTAAAAGAAAGAGGTGCTATATTATGTCTAAGAGCGTTATTTCAAAGACTAGCGAAATTGCTAATTTACGAAAAAAAATGCGTCGTTCTAACGTAGTACAAGCTATATTGTTGGCTTTCCTTTTGATTTGTTTATATGTCATTTATGTTTTTTTAGCTGTGGCAAGTAAAGGATATAATGGGAAAGAACCATTATTTACGTTTAATCAAGATTGGTTAAAAAATATCTTTGTATATTTTGATACGACAGAATCGCTTTTTAACTTTAACGATATTTTTAAAAATAGCAGCATAATGTTTAGATGGATTACTATTGTTTGTGTCGTTTTATTAAGCGTATTTTTAGGTATATTCTATGGAGTTTTACATGGAAAGTCATGTGAGAAAAAATATAAAAACAAATATCAAAAAGCTTTAATAGAAGAAGTTAAAATTAATGGCTTAAGTATGGATGTTTTAAAAAGTAATCCAGATGAAAATAACACTAAATCTGCTTTAACAAGGGCTAATATTTCAAAACCAAACGCAAGCGAAATTATTAGTTTTAGTTCTCCAAGTATTTCTTGGAATGGAATTCAATATAATTACACTTATAACGATAAAAAGAGAAATGGCTATTTAATACAAACTACACTTCCTAGATCGAGAACAGAAGGACTTATCCAGTTTAGAACTTTTGGTCGACCAAGTATGAACGAATATGAGAGTAACGAAATAAGAAAATATGGATTTGCTGAAAATCCAAAAATGGGTGAATATGTTTGCTATACTACTTTAGGTCAAGGAATATATGCAGTTATAGACTCTACAGTAGTCGATGCACTATATAACTTTAAACAGTATGTAGGATGTGGAATTATTGTTACTTTAGCAGGTTCTTCACTTTCAATTTTTATTGATGGTTTTAAAATGGTGTTGACTAAAGAATTAAAAGAAAAAATACCATCAGATGATTTTATAGAGCGTCAAGCCGCAGCTATTGCAGCTTTACATAAGTGTGTCAGTGCTATTGCAAATTCGTTTACTGCTGATCAATTTGTCATGCAAATTGACGATCAATCTTTAGCTTAATATTTAGAGTCATTTTTAATGGCTCTTTTTTTAAAATTTTGTTGGGAGGTATGCAATGAAAAACAACGAAATTGTGGCAATGTTACTTGCCGGTGGAAAGGGTACAAGACTTGAGTCTTTAACAAAGAAGTTAGCTAAACCAGCTGTCTTCTTTGGTGGAAAGTATAGAATAATTGACTTTCCTCTTTCAAACTGTGCTAATTCAGGTATTAGCGTTGTAGGGATTTTAACTCAATATGAATCCGTTGCTTTGAATAACTATATTGGTAATGGTAGTAAATGGGGAATTGATGGAAACAAATCATTGACGTCAATACTAGCTCCGCGACAAACAGAAGAAGGTGCAAACTGGTATCGTGGTACTGCTGATGCAATTTATAGAAACTTAGATTTCTTAGATTCAATTAATCCTAAATATGTACTTATCTTAAGTGGTGATCACATTTATAAAATGGACTATGCAAAAATGCTTGATTTCCATAAGTCTAAGAATGCTGATTTAACAATTGCAGTTATTAATGTTAGTTTAGAGGAAGCTTCAAGATTTGGCATTATGAACTGTGATGAAAACTATAAAGTTGTTGAATTTGAAGAAAAACCAAAGAAACCAAAGAGCACTTTAGCTTCTATGGGTATTTATATTTTTAACTATAAAGTACTTAGAGATGCTTTAAATAAAGATGCTAAAGTTGAAGAGTCTAGTCACGATTTTGGCAAAAACATCATTCCAAATTTACTCGAAAAGAAAAAGAAAGTCTACGCATATAGATTTGATGGATATTGGAAAGATGTTGGAACCATTCAATCTTTGTGGGAAGCAAATATGGACATGCTTGATCCAAAATGCAAATTGGATATTTCAGATAGCAAGATTAAAATCTTCTCCGAAGATACTCACTCTTTGCCACAATATATCGGTGAAGAAGCAAAGGTCAGCCACAGTTTATTAAATCAAGGCTCAGTTGTTGAGGGGACTGTTGAGCACTCTGTTTTATTTAATGAAGTTACAGTTGAAAAAGGTGCTAAAGTTATTTCTTCTGTCGTTATGCCTGGAACAGTTATTAAATCAGGTGTTGAAGTTGAAAACGCAATTATTGGTCCAGGACTAGAAGTAGATGAAAACGCTGAAGGAACAGCAGATCACGTTTTATTGATTAATAATTAGGAGTTAAGTTATGACAAAAGCAATTGGATTTTTAAACTTACATGATGATTTAGACCTTGGACCATTGACTACAAATAGATCTATAGCTTCGACAAGCTTCTTAGGTAGATATGCTTTGATGGATTTCCAAATGTCAAACTTTTCAAATTCGGGAATTGATGAAATAGGTGTTTTGCTAAAGCAAAATATTCGTTCATTAGTAAGACACATGGGATTTGGACATTCTTGGATTGATAATACTAAAATTGGAAAAGTATCAATCATGTACGATGAACCTTATGCTAATAATTTAGCATATAATCACGATATTAATAATTTTATTGAAAATAAGTGGGTTTTGGAACAATCATCAGCTGATATTGTAGTTATTGCTCCAGCTCACATAATTAACAAAATTGATTATAGGCCTATAATTGAAAGACATTTAGAAAGAGATTCTAGAATTACTATGTTATATACTGGAGTTATAGATGCTCGTTCAAATTATATCGGCAATGACTTTTTAACAATTGATGCAAATGGGCATGTAAAGAGTATCAAGCCAAATAAGGGGGAAGAAAAAGAAGGATTGTTATCGCTCCAAACATATATATTTAATAAGGAAATGCTTGAATCTTTAATTCAATATGGATCAAATACATCAAGTTTCTTTAATCTTAGAGATGCCTTAGCTTATATTTGTAAAGATATTGCAATTGATACTTATGAATTTAATGGATTTATGAGATCATTTGATTCTTTAAGCAGCTATTTATCGCATTCTTTAGAACTATTAAATCCAAAAGTAAGAAATCAATTATTTTCTAAAGATTGGCCAATTTATACAAAAACATATGATACAGCACCAACAGTATATGGACCTGATTCTAATGTTAAAAATTCATTCATCTCTAACGGAGCTATGATTGAAGGTGAAGTTGTTAATTCCGTTATCGGTCGTGGTGTTAAAGTCTCAAAGGGGGCTAAAATTTCAAATTCAGTTATTTTAACTGGAACATTTATCGATGAAAATATTTGTATTGATAAGTCTGTTGTTGATAAAAACGCCAAGATAATTCACACAAAGAAAGTTAGTGGTACTTTTGAAAATCCACTATATATCAAACGTGGAGATATAATTTAATATGAATATTTTATTCGTTTCTGGTGAAAGTAAACCTTTTGCTAAAACAGGTGGCTTAGCTGATGTTGTCTTTTCTTTATCTAAAGAAATGGTGAAGAAAGGAAATGAAGTCAGTGTATGCATACCACTTTATAAAAGCATAAAAGATAGTAATAGCGATTTAAAAAAGATATCTTCATTTAAAGTAAAAATGAATTGGAGAATGCAAGATGTCGATGTTTATGAAACTATAAGAAATGGAGTTAAGTTCTATTTTATTGGATGTGCTGTCTATTTTAATAGAGAACATTTGTATTCTTACGAAGATGATATAGAACGCTTTGCTTTATTTGATTTAGCTACTGTTGAATTTGTTAAGAAGCATTTAACAAATTTAGATATTGTACATGTTCACGATTGGCAAGCTGGAATGGTTCCTTTACTTCTAAAAGTAAATAAAATTAAGGTAAAGACTGTTCTAACAATTCACAATCCAATGTTCCAAGGAAATTTCTCACCTGATTACATTATAGATTACTTTAATTTACCAAGATCATTTTATGATGAAGGAACTATGAGATTTAATAATTATTGTTCTTTTTTGAAAACTGCAATAGTAACTACTGATGTTGTTACAACTGTTTCTGTAACACACGCTAAAGAATTGAGGGAAGATAAAACTTCATACAATGGGTTAGGTAATATTATTGCTTTACGTGGCAATAGATTTGTTGGAATAGTTAATGGTATTGATGAAGACGAATTTAATCCAACAACTGATAAATACATAGCCAAAAAATACGATATATATAGTTTTAAAGAAAGCAAAAAAGAAAACTTAGTTCAACTTCAAAAAAGATTTGAATATACTCGTATTCCTAAGGGCCCTGTCGTTGGTGTAGTAACAAGACTTACACCACAAAAGGGAATTATAGATATAATCAAATCTATCCCCTTGTTAGTTACTTATGATATGCAAGTCTTTATTATAGGTGAAGGCGATAGAGATCTTGAAAATGAGCTTCAAAAACAAGCTGAAAAATATCCAAATCACATTAAATTCTATAAAGGATATTCTGATGAATTAGCTCATATTGTTTATGCAGCTAGCGATTTCTTTTTAATGCCAAGTGTTTTTGAACCATGTGGAATAGGTCAATTAGTTGCTATGAGATATGGTACTCTTCCAATAGTTAGAAGAGTAGGTGGACTAAATGATACTGTCACAGGTTATGAACTTGATAAAGATAGGGCAACTGGATTTTCTTTTGATAAAGATAATGATGAAGGACTTCAAGAATCTATTAAATTAGCATATGAATGTTACAAAAAAGAGAATATGGTTAATATTATTCTTAATGCTATGAAGTTTGACTCATCGTGGTCAAAAAGTGTGGATAACTATCTTTCTTTATATAAAGATATTATTTAGCTATTAAAAAGGTTCGAACTTCTTTTTCAAAGTATTTTCGTTCGTTATAACGCAGCTTTTCAGGATGAAATTGGAAAGCTAGCGTTTTTTTGTCATCACTTTCTATAGCTTCTATTATGTTATCAGAGCTTGTAGCGATTATTTTTAAATTATCACCCAATTTATCAATAGCTTGATGATGAAAAGAGTTAACTATTATTTTCGTTTTTTTATAGTTTATTATGTGATTTATATTTTCATGATTTTCTATATTTTTTAAAGTTCCATTTTCAAAGACGTTAATTATTTGCAGACCTCGACATATTCCTATAACTTTTTTGTCATACTTTTTAGCTATAAAGTAAAATTTTTCTTCTGCTTTATCTAATTGATTAGAGTATTTTACCTCTTCATCTTTTTTGTTGTATCTTTGAGGATTTATATCTCCACCACCAGGGAGTAAAAGTCCAAGTGAGTTTTTAATCGCCTCCTCATAATTTACAAATTTACTTGGACTTAATCCGATGAGTGATACTCCGATATGTTTAAAAAACTTTTGATATGAAGACTTAATTCCAAATATATCTTCGTAAATTCTTAAAGGCACGCATAATGTGTTCATTTTATTACCCCTTCATAAATAGATTATAAAGAGGTGTGTAAAATGGTGCATAAATTTAGTGTTGCAGTTATGGGTCGAGGATTAGTTTGTAGTAAGTTATTAGAATATTTAAGAAGTGATAAAGATATAAGTCAAATAGATATTTTTGGAAGTTCAGAAGATACTTTAGTTATTGATGATAATGAATACGTTGTAAAAAAATATGATCAAATAGGGAAAAAACACTATGATGTTGTTTTTGGAACGACTGATGCTGATACTATAAAGAAATGGTTTAATTTAGTTAATGCAGATTTGTTTATAGATAATTCAGAATTATTTAGACTTTATCCAGAAGTTCCGTTAGTTGCTAGTAAAACCAATACAGAAATTATGTTTAGAAATAACGTTAGAATTGTTTCCAATCCAAATTGTGTAGCAGCTATGATTGCTAGGGTTTTATACCCGTTAAATAAAAGATATCCAATCAATAAAGCTATAATAACAACTTATCAATCAATTTCAGGCTTAGGTCAAAAAGCTTTAGAGGCGTATCAAAGCGAACGTGACGATGAGATTTATTTAGATGGAAAAATATCAAATAGATTTGTTTATAAAAAAGAAAATATTAGATTATATGATAATATTGTTCCATATGTCGGTGTTGAAAATGAAAATAATATTACTCACGAAGAAGAGAAAATAGAGTTGGAGTTAGAAAAAATTTTAAATGGTGTTGAGATAACAACTATGTGTGCTCGCGTTCCAGTAAAGCATGGTCATTCAGCATATGTTCATTTAACATTTAAAGATATGATTGATTTTAATCGTATTAAAGCTTTTATTGAAAATATAGAATGTGTTAAAACTCCTAACGTTGTTACTTCATCTATGGTAAAAGATTCTAAAGATGTTTTTGTTGGAAGAATTAAGAAAGATAAAAATTGTCCATATGCTTTAATGTTCTTCATAACTTCAGATAATTTGACTATAGGTAGTGCTTTAAATAGTTATGAACTATTTATGACTTATAAGGAGCGTTGGCAAAAATGATATTTTATAAATATAACGCTTTAGGTAACGATTTTATATTTTTTGAGGATAAATGCATACTTGATTCAAAACAAATATCTTTAATATGTCGTGAAAATGAAATTGGTGCAGATGGAGTTGTTTTTATATCACCTTCATCAAAATATGATGCGAAATTTGAAATATATAATAAAGATGGAAATAGGGCTTTAGTTTGTGGTAATGCTTTAAGAGCTTTAGCATATCACTTGATAAATATTAAGAAGATAAAAAAAGACAACTTTATAATAGAGTCAGGTAAAGAAAAATATGAAATTGGAAAGTTAAATAATGAGTATTATGTCAAATTTAAGCATCCTGAAATAATTTCGATTAGTAATAGCGGTGCTATCATTAAGGCACCTAATCTTCATATGATTAAACTAGTTGATAAAATAGATATAGCTCGACTCTACGAAGTGGGATTATCTTTTAAGGATTATTTGAATACTCATGAAATAATGAAAGTTAATAACAATACTTTTGCATTTATAAGCTTTGAAAAAGGAGTTGGTTTAACTGATTCTTGTATTTCGGGAGCTATAAGCGCATATGAGTTTTTAAATAAAATTAATTTTGGATGTCAAAAAATGGTGTTTAAAACAATTGGTGGAGATATCAATCTTGAAGGAGATAATAACTTTATAAAAGCATCTGGAATTATAAAACTAGTATATAAAGGTGAAATATATGAAGACTATTTTTGCGCATAGACTTAATGAAATAAATTTGACCAATAGATTTCAAAGTTTGTACGATACTAAAGAAAACAAAAATCTTAAAATATTAGATTTTGGAATAGGTCAAGATAATTCTATTATAAGTAAAAAAGCTATAGAGATTTTAAATGATTCATCAACAAATTGCAATAATTGGAAATATGCTGAAAATGGTGAAAATAGTCTAATAAACTCATTTATAAAATTTGCTTTTAAACAATATGAAGTAAGATTGAATAATGATGAGATAACTTTATCTATGGGAATAAAAGAAGTTTTAAATAGTCTTGCTTTTATTCTTATTAATCCAAATGATCTAGTTGTTTCGACTACCCCAGGATATAATGTCTTTCAAAGAAAAGCTAAAATGCTTGGCGGAGTAATCAAAGAATTAGTTATTAATAATGAAAATAATTATCTTCCAAATATATTTTCTATTGAAGAAAATGAACTAAAAAAAGTTAAAGTAGTTTTATTAAACTACCCAAATAATCCTACTGGTGCTAAATGTAGTCGTGAATATGTATCTAAACTTGTCAAGTTAGCTAACAAATATGATTTTTATATAATTAACGATGGAGCTTATATAGATTTAAGCGGTGAAGATAAACCTTTTTCATTTTTAAGTGTAGATAAAGAAAGAATTATTGAGCTTTATTCTGCATCAAAAACTTTTGGCATGACAGGAGCAAGACTAGGTTTTGTTGCTGGTTCAAAGACTATTATTAATATGGTAAAAAAATATCGTGATCAAGAGAATTCAGGTCAATTTATTCCACTACAATTAGCTTACAAATATTGCTTAGATTATGTAGATACAAATAAAATTAAAGAAAAATATATAAATAGATCAAAGATATTAATTGATATTATGAATAAATTAGGCTTTAAAGGTGATTCATATTCAGGAGCTTTTTATTTATTTTTTAAAGTGCCTAATTGTTTTGATAATATGCTTATAAAAGACGCCAATGAATTTGCATTTTTAATCAAGAAAAAATATTCAATATTGATTGTACCGTACTCAAATGTTAATTGCTTTAGAATGTCTTTAACTTATAAAAATGAATCAGATCCATATATTTTATATAACAGATTAAAAGAATGTAATGTGAAGTATTAAATTATGGCTATTTCAAATAGTGATATTAGAAAATACAAAATTGAAATAGGACTTCTAGCTTTAGTTATTTTCTCACTATTTTTAGCTATAGATATTAACGAGACATTGATAAGAATAGGAAAAGAAAACAGAAATCCTACAAGTGAAGAGCAAAAGAAAATAAGAAGTAAAGCTGAACTGATATCAACAGTCTATCTTGTTGTTTCAGTATATTTTGCTGTGGCAGCATATATTGATTATAAAAATAGAAAAACAAAAACTAATTTTTATTTCTTTATAGCGACAATATTTTTGGTTATTGCATCGTTAATTAGAGAATATTGGATTAAAAAAGACACCACATTTGATGAGGGTGCCGAAGATTTTGCTTTATAGTTTAGCCAATTCATCTTGATATGTTTCATAGATAAATTTTGCTATTTCTAATAAAGTCATTTTTTCTGTATCTATATTTATAGATTTGAAAGAAAGAGCATCTTCTGAAAAAACATCTTTATCTTTAGATATTCTTTGTTCGATATTTTCAATGCTGTCTCCTCTTATAATCATTCTATTAAATCTAGTTGTAGAATCTGCATTTAATCTAAAAATAATTATTCTTGGATCATTTAGTGAAAGTATTGATTTGACGCCATTAGGATCGACAATTAAAACTTTATTATCTGCAACCTCACTTTTACTTGTTCCATAATAATTACCGTTATATAAAGTAGTTTCGATAAAGTAGTTTTTCTCTTTTAATTTTAAAAACTCTTCTTTAGAAACAAAGTGATAATCAACATCATCTTTTTCGCCAATTCTCATTGGTCTAGTGGTGTGAGTTATCACTTTTTTAATACCATATATTGAATAAAGGAGTTTAGCTGCCTCTGTTTTTCCAGATGCGCTTGGTCCAACTAAAACTATCATAAAATTACCTCGTTTTAAAATTGTAACTTTTATAATTTATTTAATCAATAATTAAATGACTGAATTATTAGGCAAGAAAATATTTGACTATTATTTTACATTTATGTATCTTTAAGCATGGAGGCTTTTTATGAAAATTAAAAAATCGGTCGCTCTCGTAAGTATTTTATCTTTATTAACATTAGCAGGTTGTGGCGAGAGTGCAGGTAATTCATCAAGTTCAAATAGTTCTTCTAGTTCCAAAAACACTAGTAGTGCTTCAAATATAAATTCTTCAACCGCATCAAATTCTTCTACAAGTAGCAGCAGTGAAAGTAGTGTTGCTAACAGTACAAGTTCAAGCAGTAACTTAGATAGTTCTACTTCTTCAAGTTCTATTTCATCTTCAACTATATCAAGTAGTTCAAGCGAAGTAAGCAGTAGTTCTAGCTCTTTAAGTAGTTCTTCAAGTAATACTTCAAGTAGCAGTAGTAGCTCTTCTAGCAGTAGTAGTTTATCAAGCTCCTCTAGTAGTACAAGTACACCTACTTCATCTTCTAGTAGCTCTTCAAGTTCAACTCCTACTTCAAGCTCTTCTAGCAGTTCTTCAACTTCAAGTTCTTCATCTAGCAGTAGCTCATCTTCAAGTGCTATAAGTAGTTCTTCTAGTATTTCAAGTTCTAGTACAAATGATTCTTCAAGCAGCAGTAGTAGCTCCTCAAGTTCAACTTCTACATCGAGCTCATCATCAAGCAGTAGCAGTTCTTCAACTTCAAGCTCTTCTAGCAGTTCTTCATCAAGTGAAGATTCTACATCAAGCAGTGATTCTACCACATCAAGTAGCAGTAGTTCTTCACAAGAAACTAAACCAGAACTTCCAGATTTCAGCAAATTAACCGCTGAAGAACTTTATGTTTATGCATTAAACGAATACTTAAATGGAAATTACTATTCTTATCAAACAGGTAATACAAATGGTAAGAGTACAAGTTTCTTAGGTACAAAAATCGAACAAAAAGTTGTCAGTTATAAAATTAAAGACAACAACACTATGTTCTTTGAAACATATACATATTCTTCAATAGTTAAAATTGCACAACAAAGATTAGAAAACAATGTTGATGATATTCACGCTTATAGAAGCTCTAGTAGTGGAGTAAGTGTTAGTACAGATGATTCAGGTAATCATGATGGCTCAGCTAATTTTGGTGATGGTTTAACAAAGCAAACAGCTGAAGAATACACAAATACTTTTGGTCACTCAATGTTTGGCATTGTTAGCTATGATGTTACAGCTGAAAACTATAGTCAATCAATCGTTAGCTCTAGTAAAAATGAAGCAGCTGATGGCGAATATTCATATAACTATGTTGTTTCTTTATCTGATTCTGATACAACAATTAACGCTTCTAAGGGTTATGCTGTTGAAATGCATCAGATTTCAGGTTTTGCTCCAACTTTTAAATCAGCCAATTTCACAGTTACTGTAAATGAAGATGGTTCAATTAAATCTATTTCTGTAAATGAACAATATCAAATTAAAGTCCTAGCTTCAAAGTTCAATTGTACAAGCGTTTTCACAACATACTTCACTAAACTTAACACTATAAGTGATGCTCCAGAAGCAAAATTAAATAACTATTATTCTGCTTTAGAAAATTATAATAGTGCTGAATAGGTGATGATTATGAAAACAAGAATTAAGTGTTATTTAACTAGTTTAGTTACTTTATTAGCTTTAACTGGATGTGGCGATAATGAAAGTACCGTTAATACAAGTAATAGTTCTTCAAGCTCAAGCATTTCTTCAAGTAGTAGTTCATCTTCTACAATTGAAAAAGTAGATTATTCCATGTATTCAGCTAAGGAATTATATAACCACGCTTTAGAACAATATTTATCAAATAACTTCTTTGCTTATTGTACTGGCGTTACAAAAGCAACAGTGGGAATTTCATTGAATCAACCAACTGTTTCTTATAAAGTAAAAGATAATAACAATATTTATTTTGAAACTTATACTAAATCAGACATGGTTAGCAAAGCTGAACAAAGAATTGAATGTGCAAATGGCGGATATTACGGCTATAGAAGTTCCAAAAAAGGCTTAAAAGTCACTAATGGTAATAATGGCTATGAAGGTTCAGTTACTTGGGAAGGAAATTATACAAAACAAACAGCAGATGAGTTTAATTCTACTTTTGGCCACTCATTAATGGGTATAATTAACTACAATGTAACAAATAGTAACTACACAAAGTCTATAACAAGTTCAATTAAGAACTCAACGACAAATGGTGATGTTTCGTATACATATAAAGTCTCAATCAAAGATTCTGACACTTCAATAAATGCTACAGCAGGATATGCAATCGAAATGCAACATATGTCAGGATACAAATCAACTTTTAAGAGCGCTGAATTTACTCTTGTAGTTGATAAAGATGGCTTATTAAAAACTATTGATGTTATTGAAAGTTACTCTATGAAAGTTGGTATTATAAGTGCTTCTTGTTCGAGTAATTTCACGACATACTTTACTAAAATTAATAGCATAAACGAGATCTCTAAAGATCAAAGAGATAACTATGCTGAAATGTTAGCAGCCTATCGCTAAAATAAATAAGTTGACGCTTTTTATAAAGTTGTCAACTTTTTGTTTGACCTAAAGTAAACTTTAGGTTTTAAACTTAATATGTGGAGGTTAATATGAAAAATTTTAATTTTGCATCAAGAACAAAAATTCACTTTGGTGAAGGCTCTATTTCTTATTTAGAAAAAGAACTAGAGAATTATGGAGATAGAATATTACTATTATATGGTGGTGGTTCTATTAAAAAAACTGGAATATACGATTCAGTTATTGAGATTTTAAAAAAATCTAATAAAAAAGTTTTTGAAGTCTATGGAGTTATGCCAAATCCTACATATGCTAAAGTACTTGAAGGTACTAAAGCTTGTAAAGAAAATAATATTGATTTAATTTTGGCTGTTGGTGGTGGCTCAGTTATCGATTGTGCTAAAGCTATAGCTGTTTCAACATACGCTGAAGGAGATGCTTTTAAACGTTATTGGCTTAACTTTGAAAAAGTAGATAATAAGACAATACCTGTCGCTTCTATTTTAACTATGGCTGGAACTGGATCAGAAATGAATGGCGGTTCAGTTATCACTAATGCAGATTTAAAAATTAAAGCAGGAAGAGTATTTGAAAATCAAGAACCAGTATTTTCTATTTTAGACCCTGTTTATACATATACTGTTCCAAAATATCAAATGCTTTCTGGTATCTTTGATATTATGAGTCACTTAATGGAAACATATTTTTCTGGCGATGATGATAATGTTTCTGATGATTTAATTGAAGCTTTATTAAAGAGCTTAATTAAGAATACTAAAAAAGCAATTGTTGATCAAAAAAATTATGAAGCTAGAAGTAATATTATGTGGATAGCAACTCTTGCATTAAATGGAATAACTGAAGCAGGTAAACAAGGAGACTGGCAAGTTCATGGTATTGAACATCAAATAGGTGCTTATACTGATTGTGCACACGGTATGGGTTTAGCAGCAATTTCACCTGCATACTATAGACATTTAATAAAATATGCTCCTGCTAAATTTGTAAAGTTTGCTAAAAATGTTTTTAATTTTAATAGACAAGGAACTGATATAGAAATAGGATTAGCTGGAATAGATGAATTAGAAAAGTTTATTAAAGAATCAGAAATGGTTTATAATCTAAAAGAATTAGGTGTTACAGGAAAAGAAATGCTAAAAGAAATATCTGATAGTGTGTTTGTTAATCCTAATGCTGGCTATCATGGGTTTGATTCTAATGAAATATATGATATTTTGTTAGAAAGTTATAAAGATTAGGCTTATTTTCAATGGTAAAAGCGTATATATTAAAAAACTATTGCATATACTTCAAATATGTGGTATATTTAAATACGTTATCGCGGGGTAGAGCAGCCTGGTAGCTCGTCGGGCTCATAACCCGGAGGCCGCAAGTTCAAATCTTGCCCCCGCAACCATTGAATACAACATCCTAGTAGAAATACTAGGATTTTTTGTTACAAAAAATTCGAACTATGAATGTTTAGTTCAGAAAGTTCGAATAATATTTTTTAGTTTTTATAGTCGTTATGTGTTTCAAGATATAATTCTTTAATATCATCTGGCATATCATCAATTGACATATTTTTAACTATACTCTCAGTATTGTCTGATATAGCTTTCAAATAGTACCATTGTTTAAATTTTATAAGTTTCAAAGTTTGATTTAGTGATTTTATTTGATCTTGCACTTTCTTTTCTTGATCTAAGAAAAAATTGTACCTTTCGTTTAAGCTTGAATCTCCTTCTTCGCATAGTTTCATAAAATCTCTTATTTCTTTAATTAACATACCAGAGTTTTTTAAGCACTCGATAACTCTAATTGTATTTAAATCTTTATCATTGAAACTTCTAATTCCATACTTTCTATTGATACCATTAAGTAATCCTTCTTTATCGTAATATCGTATTGTTGATATAGATAAACCTGTTAATTTTGCAACTTGGCCAATTGTATATTCCATATATTCTCTATTCAGTAATTACTTTGTCAATTATTTCGTAGTGTTTTAAAGCTTTTGCCCAACCATCGTTATCTATATAATCTGTTACGTAATCAGCATAGGCTTTAACTTCTGGTTTTGCATTTCCCATTGCGACTCCAATTCCAGAAAATGTCAACATTTCAATATCGTTTGCTGCATCACCAAGGCACATTATTTCTTCTGGTCTCCAATGATATTTGTCTAAAACAGCCATGATGCCCTTTGCTTTATCAGAATCTTTAGGCATGATATCAACAGCATATGTATCCCATCTAGCTGTCTTACAATTTTTTAAATGAGGTAAGAACAAAGATTCATCAAAAGCATCACAATAGGCAATAGCTTGATAAATAGTTCTATCATAATGATCAGGGAAAATTCTGGCTTGAGGAAATCTTGTTCCGTATTTTTCATGAGATTCAATAACTCTATCATCGACGTAATTTATAAAGCCTTTATTTCCTTCAATTAACGTTAAACCGAATTTAAGTCTTTTTGAGAACTTAATAAGGACATCAATCTCTGATTCAGGTAATGGATAGGCATAAATTATTTCATCATTTATTATTACTTGAGCACCATTCATTACTACCAATCCATCAGGAGTTATATAATCTAATACTCCAGATTTACGAATGAGGTATTGGTTTCTTCCTGAACATAAGAAGAACTTTATTCCTTTAGATTGAGCTTCTTTGATGGCGTTAATCGTTGAAAGTGGAACTCTTTTTGTGACGTGTGAAAAAAGTGTACCATCAATATCGCTAAAAATTGCTTTAATATTACGTTTCATATAGATAATCCTCAATAATTATTTTATCATACAGCCCTAAAAAGATTAATTAAATTTGTATGGATATATTAAAATAATCCAATAATAATAGTAAGTTTTTAATTAAGCATTGTAATTGACTATTAAATTTTTATGTGCAAAAATATATGTATCCATTTAGGAGGAAAATATGGAACTTAAAGGTAGTAGAACAGAACAAAATTTACTCACAGCTTTTGCTGGAGAAAGCCAAGCTAGAAACAAATATACATACTATGCTTCAGTGGCTAAAAAAGAAGGATATGAACAAATTGCTGAGATCTTTTTAGAAACAGCAGGAAATGAAAAAGAACACGCTGAGCTTTGGTTTAAAGCTTTACATGGAAACAAGATTCCTGATACAGCAACAAACTTACTCGATGCAGCAGAAGGCGAAAACTATGAATGGACAGAAATGTATGAAGAATTCGCTAAAGTTGCTGATGAAGAAGGCTTTACAGCAATCGCTAAACAAATGAGAGGCGTTGCTGCTATTGAAAAGCATCACGAAGAAAGATATAGAGCTCTTCTTGAAAATCTCAAGACAGATAAGGTCTTTATTAGAGAAGATGTTGTTGTTTGGAAATGTAGAAACTGTGGCCACATTCACGTTGGTAAAGAAGCTCCAAAAGTTTGCCCAGTTTGCTTCCACGCTCAATCATATTTTGAATTAGAAAAGAAAAACTATTAATTTAAAAAGACTAACATAATCCTTATTGCTAATTTAGTATAATTAGCATAGGGATTTTTTAATGCAATAATTTTGCTTAAATAAAAATATAAAAAAATAATATGTTAATTATGTCTTTTTTTAATAATATGTATTGTATTTATGCTTAATATTTTTCAATTACATACATAAAGAGTAATTTATTTATAGTGATTGTAAGCGTGAAAATTATTTTCATATTCTTTAGTATTTGACACATATTTATATTGATTTTTGTAAATTTTTTCATAAAAAATAAACAATTCAAAATTAATATTATTTTTAAAATAATCCATATTAGTTTATGGGAAGGCCTTTTAGATAAAAAAAAGCCATACCTTAAACAATAAAAATAGCTCTTTTTTTGTAAGATTTTATTGCTTTTATTTGACAATGAAAGTAGTTTCATTTAGTATAAAAGTACTTACCTCGTGTAAGGGGGATTACGTGAAGGCTTCAAAGACAATAAAGTACTTTTCGTTAGGAGTTTTGATAGGTGCAACTGGTATTGTGCTAAGTTCAAAACTAAATAAAAAAAGCGTTGATGATATTGTTGTTGACACTGCAGATAACTTTACAACAGCTGTTGATTCTTTAGTGAAAGAAAAAGTTACTGATCTTGTAGATTTTATTGAATCAATAGATATTTCTAAGCTAAATGGCTTAGGAAAATCAACTGTTGATAAAGTAAAAAGTAAGTTGTCATCAATTATCGATTTGTTTTAAAGGCTTTCCCAAGGTATGGCATAAAAAGGAGCATTGTATGAGTACTTTTAAAGACAGAGTTACTATTTATGAAGTTGCAAAGTCAGCAGGTGTTTCACTTGCAACAGTTTCTAGAGTTATCAATAACAAAAATAACGTTACTGAAAAAACAAGAAAGCTTGTTGAAGATACTATTGAACGTCTTGGATATAAACCAAGTGCTTTAGCTCAAGGCTTAGCAACAAATAGATCTACAAATATAGGTATTGTTTTACCAGCTACAAACTATGTATATATTTCTAATATTTTAAGTGGTATGGTAGACATTGCTAAGATTTATGGATATCAAACAACATTATTTATTACTAGAAAGAGTAAGGACGATGCTCAAAAGGTAATTGAAAAGCTCATTACTTCTCACGTCGATGGAGCAGTTATCTTCGATGATGAATTAGATTCCAAAGAAATTGAAATGATGCAAAAATATAATTTGCCACTAGTTGTTATTGGTCACGAAATGGCTGGTGAAAAATTAGGTTCAATTACACTTGATTATGAAACAACACTATTAAGTATACTTGAAAATTATTATGACAAAGGCGGAGATGACGTCAAATTCTTAGACGTTGCTAACGCTGGAAATATGATGGACAATTTAAGAGATTCAGTATCCAAATATGCTGATGAGCATGGTAAACATGTCCAATTAATTCACTGTGATGATTCATATCAAAGATTATATGCAGATATGAAAGTATATTTTGAAACACATAAATCTGGCTTCTTTATTGCCCCAAGAGATTCTCTCGCCTGTGCAGTTATTAACGCTGCAACAGATTGTGGCTTAAATATTCCAAACGATATAGAAGTTATTTCGGTTGTTGGAACCAAATATTCATATATTGTTAGACCTCAAGTTTCATCACTTGAAATTGATATGTTTGAAGTTGGTTCTATTGCAATGAGAATGCTTACTAAGTTATTAAAGAAGAACTTAGATAAGATGATCTTTAGATTCAAATCAACATTTGCAATTAGAGGTTCTACAAAAAAGTAAATGAAAATTCTACTTGTTGGCGCAGGACCAGATATTAAACTTCCTAAAAACGTTAAAGAATATTTTGTTTGTGCTGTTGATGGTGGATATGAAACGTGTAATAAGTTTGGAATTATTCCAAACTTTTATATTGGAGATAAAGATTCATATAGTGGACAAATAAATTGCGATAGTCTAACAAAAGATCCGCATAAAGATGATTCTGATATGGAAATAGCTTTAAATAAGTTTATTAAAAATTCAGATGAAGTTTATATTACAGGAGTTTTGGGTGGAAGGTTATCTCACACTATAGGAAATTTAATGTTATTAGCAAGGAAAGATTATTCTATCGTTAACAACGTTAAAATATATGGTGATAAAAAAGTTGTCTTTTCAATTATTGGAAAGCAATATGTTGAAGCTGATTTTTCTAAATATAAACTATTTTCAATGTTTTCTTTCACAGAATCAACACACATAAATAGATTAGATGGTTTTGAATATAATTTAGAAAACGCAATATTAAATCAAAGCTCAACACTTGGTCTTTCTAACGTTCCAAAAGGTAAAAAACAAAAGATTGATATTGAAAAAGGATCAATTATTGTTGTTTTAGAAGAAAAAGAGTAATAAATTTTAGACTAACAATATATATTGTTAGTCTTTTTATACTAAGCTTAGTCTTCATTTGATATAATTAACATATAAGGTGATAAGTATGAATATTTTTTTAGTGTCAAATATATTAAAAAATCCATTAACAATAGTTGCATTTATAGTTGCACTAATTGTTTTAATAATTATTATTGTCGTAGGCGTCTTTATAATTTCTAGAAGTCGTAAAAAACGTCAAATTAAAGAGTTAGAAGTTAAGTATGGATTTATACACGATAGATTAGTTAGCGATGATAAAAACATGATAGCTAGACTAGAATTTATTTCTACAAACAATATTGCTTATCTTCAAATTCATCAACAATATTTAGAAAGATATAACACAATTTTAGATAAGCAAGATAAGCAATGCTTTATCGCAATAAATTCTTTAAACGAATTAGCAACAGCAAAAAACTTTAAGAAAATGAAAGAAATAATTGAATCTACTAGACTTTCTGTTTTAGATTTCGATAAATTAGTTAATTCGTTAAATGACGATTTGTGGACTTTGCTTAAACCAGATGAAGAAATTAGACAACTTGCTATTAGAGAAAAAGAAAAATTAAGAAATTTAAAAGATGATTTTAATAATCATTACACTGAATTAAAATCCTTAGAAGAATCATTTACGCTTGTTTTTAATGCTATTGAAACAATGTTTACTGAATTTGAACAATTGTTAGATGCCGCTAATTATGATGAAGCTAATGAAAAACTTCCACCAATTTCAAAGCTATTAGATGCTTTGACAAAGATGATGGTAGATTTACCATTTATAACTACATTAGCAACTCAAGTAGTTCCACAAAGAATTGCTGAATTACAAGAGAGCTATGAAAAGCTTGAACAAGAAAAATATCCTTTGCACCATCTTCAAATCAAAGTTACAATTGAAAAAATGGAAACTGAACTCGATGATATTGCAAGTAGATTAAAAGACTTTAAGCTTGAAGGTGTTAAAGATGAATTAGATAAAATGACAGATCAAATAGATATTTTCTTCAGACAATTTGAAGAAGAGAAAGAAGCAAAATCTCTATTTGATAAAGAACAAGCTGACATTTCAAATAACACCTATGAACTTGAAAGAGAATTTGCAAAACTTAAGAGATATTTACCAGAATATAAAAATATATATGTAATTGATGATAAGTATTTGGATCAATTAACTTTAATTCAAAACGATATTGATCGAATGAGTGCTATTAAAAGGGATTTAGATACTTTTATTCATTCATCGACTAAACAACCTTATTCAATTTTACTTAAGAAAATGAAAGACTTGCAAATTGAAATTAAGAAAATAACCTCAACTTTAAATGATTTCCACGATTATTTAGGCAGCTTAAAGGCTGATTCAGAAAGAGCTTATGCTGAAATTAGAACTTACTATGTCAAATTAAAAGAAGCTGAGTGTAAGATTAGAGAAATTAATGTCGCTGCATTATCTGACTATTTATCTTTGCGTTTTAAACAAGGATATGCATATTTAGATAATCTAAATGATATTATTAACTCTCAACCTATTGATGTTAAGAAATTAGATGCTGTATATAATGAAGCTGTTGTTCATATCGACTCAGTTCTCGCAGAAGTTGCAACAGAAGATGAACTCTCATTAAGAGCAGAAGATTCAATTGTTTATGCTAACCAATATAGAGTTGATTTTTCTGAAGTAAGAGTTTCACTTAATACAGCTGAAAGTGCCTTCCAAGAGGCTGATTTTGCTAGGGCAAGTTCTGAAGCTTTGACAGTTATTAAAAAAGTCAGAGTAGAACAAGGCGAATAGTTAGTTTGATTATAATTTTTAATCATACACTAATATTGAGGTGTTATAAATGATTTATTTTGATAATGCAGCCACTACTAAGCCTGCAGATAGTGTTATAAAGACTTTTGAACGTATTTTAAATAATATCTATGGAAATCCTTCTTCTCCACATTCTTACGGTCATGAAGCTTCAGATATAATGGATAAAGCTAGAGCACAAGTTGCTCGTTATATGGAATGCTTACCAGAAGAAGTAATATTTACTTCAGGAGCAACAGAAAGCAATAATTTAGCTATTAAAGGTATCGTAAAAAGATATAAAAAGAATGGCAAGAGAATTATTACCACAAAAATTGAACATGCTTCTGTTCTTGAACCAATGAAAGAACTTGAAAATGAAGGATATGATGTTATTTGGATTGATGTAGATAAGTCAGGTAAAATTGACATTGATCAATTTAAAAGAGCTTTAAACAATGAAACAGTTCTAGTTTCTATAATGGCTGTAAATAACGAAACAGGAATAGTTCTTCCTATTGAAGAATTGGCAAAGATAACAAAAGAAAATAGTAGAGCTTTTTTTCACACAGATGCTACACAGGGAATATATAAAGTTCCACTAAATTTAAAAAATGTCGATTTGATATCGATGAGTGCTCACAAGCTTAACGGCTTTAAGGGCTCTGGACTATTAATTAAAAGAAAAAATGTTGATATAGAACCTATTTTATTAGGAGGCGGTCAAGAAAACGGTTACCGTTCAGGAACTTCAAATCCTCCACTTGTCGCTGCATTAGCTACGACATTGCGTGAGGCAAAAGAAAGTTTTTTAACTCGCAGTAAGAATGCTAAAGAGTTAAGAGACTATTTATATGAACAATTAAAACAAATTCCTGAAGTAATCATAACAAGCCCATATGAAGGATCGCCGTTTATTTTGAGTTTTGCTTTAACTTTACATAAGGCAAGTGTTGTTGTTGAAGCTTTAGGTAAAAATGGTATCATGGTTTCAACCAAAAGTGCTTGTTCAAGTAAACATGTAGGTGGTTCTTACGTTTTAAAAGAGTTAGGATATGAGCAAGAATTAACAGAAAACGCAATAAGACTTTCATTCAGTGGACATGAAAGTATTAAAGATGGTGAAGAGTTCATGTTGCAATTGAAAAAGTTGTTAACTGATTTGAAAGAGAGGTAAAAATGAATTCAAACGTTGTAATGGTAAGATATGGTGAATTATCTACCAAAGGAAAAAACATTAAAGATTTTATAAAGAAATTAGCAAATAATATAAAAGATTCATTAAAAGAATTTACAGAACTTACATACAAAGTTCAACACGACCATATATATATAAACCTTAATGGGGTTGAATTTGAAAAAGTAAGTGAAAAGTTGAAACTAGTTCCAGGTATTTCTTCTTTTTCATTAGTAACTTCTATTGCACCAGATTTAGATGAAATAATCAAAGTTGGTACAGAAATAGCACAAAAAAGCAGTGCTAAAACTTTTAAAGTAATTACTAAAAGAGCTGATAAACTTTTCCCCTATCACTCAGATGACATCAATAGAAAGGTTGCAGCTTCAGTTTTGCAAAATACAGATTTAAAGGTAGATGTTCATAATCCTGAATTAGAAATTCGCATCACTGTAAGGGAAATCGAAGCTTTTGTTTATCAAGAATCTATTCCAGGGTTAGGCGGTTATCCTTTAGGTATAGCTGGTAAAGCTTTAATGCTAATTTCTGGTGGCATTGATTCACCAGTAGCTAGTTTTTTAATGATGAAACGTGGTGTTAAACTTGAAATGATTCATTTTGCTGCACCTCCATATACAAGTGAACAAGTCTTAGTTAAGATTAAAGATATTATTCATAAACTGAATGTTTTCCAACCAGCTGTTAAATTATACATAGTTCCATTTACTGAAATTCAAAAGAAAATATATGAAGTTGCCGGTACAAGTTATGCAATTACCATAATGCGTAGAATGATGCTAAGAATTGCAGAAAGAGTAGCTAGATATAATAGAGATTTGGTCTTAGCAAGTGGAGAAAGCATTGGCCAAGTAGCAAGTCAAACATTAACGAGTATGGCTTCAATTGAAGAATGTTGTGGCTTGCCATTAATTAGACCTTTAGCAACATATGATAAAGTAGATATTATCAAGTTATCAAAGAAGATTGATACGTATGATATTTCAATTAGACCATATGAAGATTGTTGTACAATTTTTGAAGTAAAAGATCCAACTACAAGTCCAAAGCTTGATAAAATTAGAGAAATTGAAGCAAAATTTGATTTTAGCCAGTTGTTAGATGAAGCATATATGAATATTGAAAAAGTATATGTTAAGCCTGAAGAAGACGAATTCTAATAAATATTAAATTATTGTCCACAATATTATTGTGGAGGTGAGGATGATGAAATCCCGCAATGAAAAGAGCGTTAATGCTTGTAGAACAAGAAAAGATGCTAGAGCTAGAACTAATCAGGAAAGACAAGATCAAGAAGAATACGGTCGTGATATTTCCGAGCAAAGAGAAAATTCAACTCGCTCTCGTATTAAAAACAAACGTGGCGCTAGCCGTAAATCTCATCGATAGATGAAATAAAACTCCCAAACGGGAGTTTTTTTGAATATAAGGCTAATTATAAAATCATAATAATAGTATGAATATCTTGTTTATTGTCTTATTTATTATCTTAATTTTAATTGTTATAGCTTTAGTAATTAATTTAAGTATTGAAGTTATAATAAATCCTTTTAAATTATCAATTAAACTTTTCAATATAGAAATATATAAAAAGAAAAATCAAGATCTATATAATTTAATGGTTAAAAATATTGAAGAAATGGAAGAAAAAAAGACAGATAAAGAATTGGTAAAAAATGTTTTAAAAGCTATTAAAATCAGAGTGATTGAGTTTTCTAACAACGTTGAAAAGTCTTCGCCTATAAACGCATTAACTATTGGCTTTTTAAATATAATTATGCCGATTTTAAATAATGTCTCTTTTAAAGACGCATTATTAGTAAAATACGAAAAATCTAATATGATAGAGTTAAAAGTCTTATTCAAATTAAGAATAATAGAACTTATATATAGAGTTTTAAAATATAAAATAGGTAAATTGTATGGCAAAAAAGCTTAATAATTTAGAAGATTATATTAAATCATCTCTACAAAATATATCGTATTTTTTGGATTCAAGTAAAGTAATGGGAAAACCAATTGAAATAAATAGTGAAACTATAGTTGTTCCAATAACTAAAGTGACGTTTGGATTTGGAACTGGTGGTAGTGAATTTGGTTCACCAACAATAGTTCAAAATAGTTTATCGTATGAAATAGATTCAGATTTATATCCATATGGAGGTGGAAGTGTTGGTGGCTTTGCAATAAGACCGGAGGCTTTTTTGATTATTTCCAAAAAAGAAGCTAAAATTGTGAAGATGGATGAAAAAAATATATATAACAAAGTATTAGATATGGTTATAGTAGCTTTAAAAAACCGAAAAAAAGGGAAATAAAAAAACTTGCAAAGTTAATTGCAAGTTTTAAATTGTTTAGAATTATTATTTTGCTAAAGCTTCGTTAGCTGCCTTGACAAGAGCTTTAAATTGTTCTGGATCATTGATAGCAATTTCAGAAAGCATTTTTCTGTTGAGATCAATGTTAGCAACTTTTAAGCCGTGCATGAACTTTGAATATGAAATGTTTTCAAGTCTGCAAGCAGCATTGATACGTCTAATCCAGAGTTTACGATAGTCTCTCTTGACGAGTCTTCTACCAACATAAGCATAGGCAAGAGCCTTAATTCTTGCTTCGTTAGCTGTTCTATAAAGTCTGTGCTTTGAACCGAAGAAACCTTCAGTAAATTTTAAAACTTTCTTTCTACGAGCACGTGTAACTGTTCCACCTTTTACTCTCATGGTCTATCTCCTTACTTTGTGATAAGACGCTTTAAACGTCTTTCATCGGCTCTACTCATTAAAGTAGCCTTTCTTAATCTTCTCTTTTGGTTTTGTGTTTTGTTGTGGGCTAAGTGGTTGTGGTTTTGGCTAAAACGAACAACTTTACCACTGGCTGTAACTTTAAATCTCTTGGCAACAGCGCGTTTTGTCTTCATTTTGTTAGACATAAATCTTTCCTCCTATTTTTTTGGTAATGGTGATATAAAACAGAAATAGTATTTGCCTTCGAGCATTGGTTTTTTTTCTACAAAGCCATAATCTTTTAGCAAATCGATGAATTTGTTAAGAATAGCTTCTCCAGCTTCAACTTTGGTAACCATACGACCTTTCATGAATACAGAAACTTTAATTTTCATGTTCTTTTCTAAGAACTTAATGCATTGGTTAGCTTTTGTTTCTAAGTCGTGAGTACTTGTCATTGGAGTAAAGCGCATTTCTTTAATAACGACACTACTTTGATTTTTATGTGCTTCACGTTCTTTCTTTTGACGATCGAACTTTAATTTCCCAAAGTTGACAATCTTGCAAACTGCAGGACGTGCATTTGGAGAAACACAATAAAGATCAAGTCCGGCTTTTTCTGCTAAAGCTAAAGCTTGCTTTCTTGGTAATACACCAAGTGATTCACCGTTTTGATCGATGACTAATACTTGTTGAAACGGAATGGTCTCATTAACGAGATCTTTTGAAACACGATTTGGTTTCACTGGCTGATTGATTGGCAAAATTCCTCCTTGCTAATAAAAACGGACGTCTGAGACGCCCGCAATAATTCCAATTGATTTAACAATGTGGCCTCAACCCATTCAGTATCTGAATCGGGTGTAGAGCGGGTGCTCTAGCTTTCCATATCTATTTTACTGAATAATGATACACCACAAGTATACACAAGTCAAGAATTTTTTATTCTTTTTAGCAATAAAATAATACAAGATTGGCTCAATTTATTCAATATAATTTATATTTGTTTTAGAAAGTAACTTCTTATAAGTTTTATCAATCAATATAGCGCCTAAAGGTGCACTTAATAATATTGATACTATCGCTCCTATTAAAACTATATTTCCACAGTTCAATCCTTCATTGAGAGCAATTGCACCTATAGAAGCTTGAACTGTTGCTTTAGGTATATATGATAAAACAATAAATAACTTTTCTTTGATATTGTAATTTGTTTTAATTAAACAAACTAATACTCCTAAACTTCTAAAGCATAAGGCTATTAATATTAATCCAACAATTATTGCTCCTTCAGAAGATAATGCTGTTTTTATATCAAATATACAACCAACTAAGATAAATAATAATATTTCAAAACCGCTCCATAAAGATTTATATTTGTTTTCAATTTGTTTAGGCTTCAACCTTATTATTCCTATTTATAATAATGCCAATAACAATTATTCCTAATAAACTTGAAAATCTAATATATTGTTTTATGGTACTTTCAATAGTTAAAAGACCAAATGAAATTCCTAAAATTAAATACCAAATAAGTTTAGGTAAATGAATCTTTTCGAAAATGTATCCACCAATTACGCCGAAAAACAATATTATAAATAAACTTAAAAACATTTAAACCTCCCAAGAGCATTAAAAAAGCTAATGCTCTATGACAAAAAATCATAGACGTCATTAGCTAAATAAGCGGTTTAGTTTAATGGTAAAACTTGGAAGACATCATTCCACTAAATATATTAATCAAAAAATATATTTTGTCAATAAAAGCCGATGAAAATTCATCGGCTATGTAATTATTATAAGTGATATTCCATTGGATATGTGAGATATGAAATCTCTTCGAGTTCATCCAATGTTACAACGCCACTAGGAGCGACGAGTAAACTAGGAATTCTATTAACAATTGTTGCACATGTATGTTCAACTGTTGCAGGTTTTACAACATGGAACTCAACATTTGGCTCGCCTTCAATTGTCCAGTCGCACATATCACCATCGTCTGGTCCATAAACTTTACCGATACATTGTGTTTCAATAACTGGTCCTTGGAATGTTTCTGTTGTAACAACAGCAGCCATACCAATACATTCGCCTTTAGGTAAAACTCTACCCATTGTTGATGAGTATAAATCTGTGTCGTGGAAGTATGGAACACATTTTTGTGTTTGAGATTTAATTGTCCAACCCATTTTATGTGCTAATGCTTCATTAGAGTTCCAAACGTATGATGGTTCTACTTCAACTGGATGGGCAATTTGTTCTTCAAATTCTTCAGGTGTTAAACCAACACCATGAGCTTTAGCTAATGCTAAACCATAATCTTCAACATTATAGGAAACTGCACCACAAATTTTGGTTATTTTATTGCATGAACCGCTGACCATACCAACCATGTTGACCCAGAATGTATCTTCCATACCAGAACCAACAAATGTGCAATTATGTTCTTTAGCTAACACATCTAATTTGTTCATTCTGACTGGATCTGTTGTCCAAGCATATGTTGCTTCTTCGCATGTTGTAATAACATTTATTCCTCTAGATAAGCATTTTACATAGTGATCATAACAATCGCTTACTAAGCTGAATAGTGTAACGATTGCAACATCTGCATCACATGAATCTAAAACTTCATCAGCATCTTTAGAGATAAGTACACCTGTTTTAACTCCTAACCCTGCAAAATCGCCAACATCCATTCCTACTACAGCTGGATTTACATCGATTGCACCGACAATTTCAGCTCCGTGTTCGTACAAATATCTTAAAATGTACTTTGCCATTTTACCACAACCATATTGAACAACTTTAATCTTTTTCATAGAATATTTCCTCCTAAAATTTTTGTTCTGATAAAATTTTAAAGTATCAACCATGTTGAGAGTCAATATGTTTTATAAAAAATTATTTAAAAGTTAATGGAACTTGCAGCCTTAAATACATCGATCTTTTTTGATCTGAAAAAACATTAAACTCTGTTATAACTTCGCATATATAATTTCCACAAATTGTATAATTATTTTTAATGCAAAAATCTAATAGTTTTTTACCATATAAAACTTCTTCCTCAAAATCATCTAAATAAATGCAAGCGTACATTCCGCTATCTAATCTTTTAACATTTTCTAAAGTAGGGAAATCATCATCGACAATTACGAATACTTCGTTAGAAATATATCTATTGTTGATAAAATCATCTTTATTAATGCTTGATCCTGCATTGCAAAAATAAACTTGAGGTATATTATTGTCAATCATAGTATCTTTTAACGTTTTGAGTTCTTTTTCATACATACTAATATCATAATCATAAAAATTTGACTTAGTTTTCATAGTATATATTCTTCTATGAGGAATGTATTCAATTGTAATCATCCCTTTTTTAGGAGCTGTTCTAAAACGTTCAATACTACTAATAGTTCTACTTATAGCGTTTAATGAGTTATTTAAATCGCTAATTTGATCTTTGATTTGACGTTTCTTTTTAATTAAAGTCGATTCGATCAAATTTAAATCATTGCTATTTAAAACATCTTTTATTTCAGATAAAGACATGTTTAATTCTTTCATATATTGAATCATATCTAATCTAGCATTTTGATTAATAGAATAATAGCGATAATTGGTACTTTTATCTATAAAAATAGGTTTTAAAATACCTATTTCATCATAGAGTCTTAACGTTGAAATTGAAACGTGATTTAATTTTGAAAAATCACCGATTTTAATTAATTTGCTGTCCATAGTCTTCTCCAAAACTCTACATTTGGTTTAGAGTTTATAATAAAAAAGGCACATTAAAATGTGGCATTATTTTTACATCAATGATTTGTAAATAGCTATTACTTCTTCTTTTGTTGGTGTTTTTGGATTTCCTGGACAACATGCATCTGCAAGAGCAGAATCAGCTAAAAAGTCTAAATCTTTTTCTTTAACAATATTTTTTAAGTCAGCTGGAATACCAACAGCGATAGATAAGTCTTTTACTGCTTTACAACAAGCACTTCTATATTCTTCAGGTGTCATTTCATCTACACCTTTAACACCCATAGCACGTGCTATTTCACGATATTTTTCTCCAGTTGCATCAGCATTATAAGCTAATACTGTTGGTAACAAGATAGAACATGCTACTCCATGAGGTGTATCGTAAAGAGCTGAAAGTGGGTGAGCCATTGAGTGAACAAGACCTAATCCAACATTAGAGAAGCCCATACCAGCGATGTATTGTCCTAAAGCCATGGCTTCACGACCTGATTTAACATTGTTGCAAGCATCTTGAATGTTGTGAGAGATAATTCTTATTGCTTCTAAGTGGAACATATCTGAAAGAGTCCAAGCACCTTTAGTAATATATCCTTCTATTGCATGAGTTAAGGCATCCATACCTGTAGCTGCTGTTAAACCTTTTGGCATTGTTCCCATCATATCAGGGTCAACGACAGCAATTATTGGCATATCGTGTGGATCGACACACACAAACTTTCTATGACGTTCTTCATCTGTTATAACATAATTGATTGTAACTTCAGCGGCTGTACCTGCTGTTGTTGGAACAGCAATAATTGGTAAACATGCTTTTTTAGTTGGAGAAGCTCCCTCAAGTGATCTAACATCAGCAAATTCAGGGTTTGTAGCAATGATACCAATTGCTTTAGCTGTATCCATGCTTGAACCACCACCAACAGCGATTATATAATCAGCCTTGCTATCTTTTAAAGCTTTAACGCCAGTTTGAACATTTTCAATTGTTGGGTTTGGTTTAATATTATCGTAAAGTGTGTATTCTAAACCAGCTTCTGTAAGTAAATCTAATACTTTATTTACTACTTTGAATTTTACTAAATCTGGATCTGTACAAACAAAAGCTTTTTTAAAGCCCCTGCCTTTTACTTCAGGTACAATATTTTGTATTGCGCCATATCCATGGAAACTTGTTTCATTAAGATTAAAACGATAAGTCATATTTTTACCTCCTACTTATGTTTTAAAACCGCTTTAATTATAACAATATTAAAATATATTTAAAATAAGAGCCTTTTTTTGTTAAATTTCCATTTGAAAAATATAGAAAAATAAAATTTAAAATAATTAAATTTTGCTGATATTTTTGCATTATTTTTAGAATTTTTAAAATGCATTGAAAAGAAAAAAGCGATAAATAAGCAATGTAAAATTTTTGGAAAACAAAAAATGCCGCGAGGGGAAGGCGGCATTTTCTATAATTAGACCACTAACTATCTATTTTGGTTTTCAACTAGTTCATAACTAATTGAGACATTGCCATTTTCGTCTTCTGTTGCAACTCTGACAAATGTGGCTTTTGTTTTTGTATCATCTTTAATTGATACTTTGTAATATGTTGATGAATCAATAACTTCTGTACTTAATTTATATTTAACACCATCGAGTGTTAACTTAATTTCGACTTCATTATCTTCTTCATCGCTTTCAAATGAATAAGATTCAACTGTCTTTCTATTTTGAACTACTTTATAACTATATTCTGATGATTTAAGTCCATCTTTAACTTCTTCACTTTGTTCCATTTCAATGTAACTATATTCATCAGTTTTAATTGTTAATTCAACTTCATTTTCGTCTTCGACATGATCTTTATATGCTTTATGTGAAGTTTCGGTTGTTCCTTTAAATTCGTATTCGACATCTTCAGCAATTACTGCGACACCTTTATATCCGTTTTTAGATTCGGTTTTTTCATAGCCTAATTCAGTATCAGTTATGGAAGATGTCATGTTTCTTGTAATGTTATAGTAAAGAACAAGAGTTGTATCAATTTCAGCAGTTGAAACAACAATGTTAACTGTCTGTTTGATTGAATAATCAGCTCTATCAGATTCACTTAAAACATAGTTAATTGAAACACCTTCATCAATTAATAAATCAACTGATGGTAAAATAGCAATTACTTGTTGAACTTGTTCATCAGTCATCTCAGATGTATTTTCATGATGACCCCAACCGTGACCCCATGGATTATTCCAGTGGCCATGATCTTTATTCCACCATTCATCTTTTTCATGATTGTGATCTTTGACATAATTTGGATAATCAACACCAAAATCTTCATCTTCATCAGAAGCATCAATGATAGTTTCATTATCATCGTTAGTTATTTCATTATTTTCTTCGTCATCAGTTAAATCTTGATAACTTGAGTGTCTCATACTAACTGTAGGTAAAACTTGATTTTTAGATAAAGCAGCTAATCCTGTTGTCATTTGATAGGCAATAGTATTACTTTCTGCAACACTGACATATTCTTGACCAACATTTACTATTGTACTTTCATCAGTTTTACTATCGATAACATTATCAGATTTTCCTGTATTATCAATTGATAAATTTGAACATGAAGCAAGTGATAGAGCAACTACAGGAAGTAATAAAGCAATAATTTTTTTCATAAATAATTCTCCTTTTGCTATTTATTATTAATATCTTTTAAAAAGACTATTTATTGGATTTTTTATAAAAAA
>UMIH01015922.1_pt1 | contig 62453 bp, 54 predicted proteins | sample 1965771 | NCBI WGS metagenome assembly UMIH01 (sample SAMEA4836120, study PRJEB28245) | human gut metagenome | biome: gut microbiome; material: fecal sample | place: Denmark | collected 2008
TGGATATTCAGTTTTTATGCTATCGGTTAAATTGAAACTTACCTCTGTTTCTGATATTATCAATTTACAAAAAAGGACGACAGTTTTTAACCATCGCCCTTTGGATTATTTAATTATCAATCATTCCACTTGAAAAGCGCCATTACCAGTTAAATGCTTGTAATATACTTGAACTTTCATAGCCAATTACACTATATGTTCCAGATAACGATCCAGTTCCTTTTGAAGATGCTGAAACAGTACCACTTAAGACTGGAATTACATAAGAATTGTAGCCATATTTAATGCCGCTTAAATAAGTGGTGAAATCACCAGTAAATCCAACTGTCAGTAAAGCAATTCCAACATTTGATGGAGTAAATGTGAAAGCAGCAAAGCCATCACCTATCCCAATAGTTAAAGTTGCAACTTCTGTGAGTGCCCTTGAAGTATCTCCTTCTTTGGCTGCATAAATCGGTATGTTGGTTATAGAGTTATTATAAAGCTCATATTTAACATCTTTGCCGTTTTCATCAGCAACAGTAATGACAGAAACCGGTTCTTGTTCTGTGGATATTTCGCTAGCAAAGACATTAGCAGACATTGAAAAACATAATACTAAACTTAAAAGAATGCTTGTTATTTTTTTCATAGTTTTATCCTTTCTAAAAAATCCCTCAATCGTGTCTAAACACATATTCAAGGCTCTTGATATGCTCATTGCTTCAAAGTTTTTTATCTCTTACGAAAGCAGTAAATAAATTCATAAGTTTTAAAGATAAATTATATGTGTTTCTATATTTTTCTGGTTTAGATAGAAACTCATCAAGCTCACTCGTTTTTAGTTCGAGATAATGAGCTATTGTGTCATAAGCCAGACCAAAATGAGAAACCAAGATATGAACAATATCTTTTAAATTCTTACCGTTCGCTACATCTTCAAGATAAATTTGGGACAAGAAATAGAGCAATGAATTTAACTGTTTAATATCCTCTTGTGTTAATTTTTTATCATCAACACGATTGATTAAATCAATAGATACACCTGTTACATTACTTAAATTATCGATTGTAAAGCCATCTGAAAATGCTTTTTCAAGTAAATAATGCAAATCGACAGATAGCACGAAACATCCCCCCTTAGTTTTTCTACTATTATCAAGAACCAAAGAAAATGATGTATATATTATACAATTATTCATTCCATTTGTCAATTTTTCTGTGCATTTAATCCTATAAAGTACTGATTATACGATTACATAACAGTATCAGGGGAAACAGATATGTTTTTGATAGGCTTCCTGTTTAGTCATGGAACCTCCTCTTTTTTCGATTATGGGAAAGGGTGGCAACACTTTTGGCTGTCGCCCCTTGATTACCCACCAGCAAGGACAGGCGGGGCTGTCAACGGTGGGCGCAGCCCATTCACTTGCCGTTGACTGGCTCGACTGGGTTTGCTAATTACCCTATACAATGTTGTAGATTGCCAATGTTTAATTCTGTTATTCAAAAACAAATATTTCTTCAATAGGCGCGTCTACTGCTCTGGAAATATCAATAGCCAATTTCAGCGATGGATTATACTGTGCTTTTTCCAATCGCATAATGGTTTCTCGGCGCACACCTACTTTTTCTGCTAATTGTTCCTGTGTTAAATCTTTTAGCTGTCGGTATTTTTTTAGTCTACACTCAAACTCTGCCATCCCTTATTCCTCGCTTTCATCTGCGTGGTCATCGTGATCATAACGGTAGAGTAAATATTCTGAAAGAAAAATTCCCAAAGCCAGTGCAAGGGACAAAACAATAATTGTAGCTATCAAGGTATATTCAAAATTTCCCAAAAGCTTTCCTTGACATAGAACTATCAATGCAATCAGAATGATTGAAAAAGTAACTTTAGATGCTTTCAGTTGGGCAAGGATTGCGTTTTCACGGAAGCGTTCATCCATAAATGTTCCCGACATTTTTCCTTCATAGTAAAATCCGAAGAAGCCAAAGAATAAGAAAAAAGCAAATGGGAAAACACTGCCATCAATGGAATATGTCCAAAATCCAGCGAACCCCAAAAAACCCAACAGCCCTAAAAATCCTAATTTTGGATTGAGTTTGCGGGTGGTATTTGTTCTTTCTATCTGCTGTCGATTTCTTCCGATACTTACAATAAGCGTTATAAACAGAGTAAAAACATAAATACAGATAAGGGAAACAGAAATAATCATCGGCAAGTCCTTTATCTGAAATGTGTAGCTATTGAAATCCATTGGTACGACTAAACGGGAGTCATTGAACTTGACAGCATACCATGATGAAACAAGTATACACAGAACACAAAAAATCCCGCAGCCAATCAAATTTTTCGCCTTATTTTTCTTCATAAATGAGCCTCCTGACTAATGAGATGTATTTATCTCTTGATAGGACAAATATATCACTTTTCTTTTAGGAAGTCAAGGGGGGAGATGTATTTATCTCATTTCGCAAGTACTATTTAATTCATTTTACGGAATAACAGTGGGGTTGGTTATCTTAATTTATATTATAATTTTTACTTCTTTATTAACCATGAGCATTTGCGCCCGGATTATCATTTCCGTAGCCCTCAAGCAAGTTGATTACGCCCCAGATACCAAGTCCGGCACCGAGCGCGATAACAAGGGTCTGCAAAACGGTAACTGCCTGATTAAAAAATTCCATATAACCTCACTTTCTGCCGCGTTTTGCGGCGGTAAAAATATGTTTGTGTTGGATTTCGGGTAAAAAAATAGCGGTAGTCTTTTCGGCTACCGCATGGGGAAAAGGATATGCTGTTTACAGGTAGGGGCGCGTCCCCAATAAGGACAGGGATTTTTGCGTCTGATAAAAACCTCCTTTCTGCGCCGCCTTACAGGTCGGCGGCGTCTATGGCGTAGTAGTCAAATACTTCGTCCGGCTTGACGATTGCGGGGCGGCGTCGTAAGTGTTTTTCCATGTCAAAGGCGTTTTTCTTGTCATAGTCGGAGAGGTATTTGTAGTTCGGGTGCTGCGTTATATCGTACTTGTCCGAGAAAAACGGACGCACACCCCGTAGCTGCAAGATACATTTGCCGCCGTCCATGACGGCGATTTCGTCCTGCGTCATAAGTTCCTTGCCGAGCTTTTGGAAGTTCAGCCCGTGGGACAGCTCCCGTCCGCGTGTTTCCGAGGTATTGAAGCTGTCAATCGTTTCTTTCCCCAAGATTTCCGATATTTCTTTGAGGGTCGTTTTTTCCTTACCGCCGAGGAAAAGCGTGGTGTCGCAGTTGCCGACTATGGTATCGGCGTTATCTTTGTAAATTGCCTTTAACTGCGATTGACTTTGCAGAATGATAGAAGCGGAGATTTCCCGGCTTCGTATGGTGGCGATCAGCTTTTCAAACTTCGGGATTTGTCCGATGTTCGCAAACTCATCTAACAGGCAGCGCACATGGACGGGCAGCCGCCCGCCATACACATCATCTGCCTTGTCGCAAAGGAGATTGAAAAGCTGCGTGTAAAGGATTGATACGACAAAATTAAAGGTGTCGTCGGTATCGGAAATGATAACGAACAACGCCGTTTTGCGGTCGCCCAGCGTGTCAAGCTCCATTTCGTCGGTTTCCATGAGTTCCCGCAGCTCCCGTATGTCAAAGGGGGCAAGCCGCGCCCCGCAAGAAATGAGGATTGAGGAACGTGTTTTGCCCGCCGAAAGCAAGAATTTCTTATATTGCCGGACAGCAAAATGTTCCGGGTCTTTTTCTTCCAGCCGTTCAAACATGAGGTCAACCGGGCTTTGAAACTCCGGGTCGTCCTCGCGGGCTTCGCTGGCGTTTATCATTTCAAGCAGCGTCGTAAAGTTCTTTTCTGCTTCCGGGGCTTCATAGTAGATATAGCCGATCAGAGCGCAGTAAAAGAGCCGCTCCGATTTTACCCAAAAATCCTCGCCGGATTTTTCCCCGTCGCCTTTGGTGTTGGCGATAATGGTATTTACCAGCTTCAAAATGTCTTTCTCGCTGCGGATATACACAAAGGGGTTATATCGCATGGATTTCTTGAAGTTTATCGTATTCAGCACTTTTATCTTGTAGCCGCCGCGCTGCAAGAGCTTTCCGCACTCGATTAAGACGGTGCCTTTCGGGTCGGTAACAACATAGCTTGAGTGCATTTGCATTAAGTTCGGCTTGACGAAAAACCTTGTCTTGCCGGAGCCGGAGCCGCCGATCACAAGGATATTTTTATTCCTTGCGTACTTCGGCTGCTTCGGGCGGCTGTTCATCGTCAGCCGTTCCGTCTGCGTGAGCAGCACATTGTTTTGAAAAACCGGGTCGATGTAGGGCTTTATATCTTCGGCTTTGCCCCAACGTGCAGAGCCGTATTCAATGCCTTTGCGGTATTTCTTCGCGTTCTTGCCCTTGATGTAGACGGCAAGCCGGACGATTACCGCGCCCGCAAACCCGATCAACAGGTCGGCGGGGTGAACACTCGGAAAGGCATTTGAAAAAGCGGCGGAAAAACCGTCCCCGATAGACAGGAGCTTTGCGCTCATATCCGCGCCGGGGGCAAGGCGCACCGCCTGTCCGATTTTATCAAAGAGATACACAAAGAGCAGATACGGGGCGTTGAGGATAAGCAGTTTCTTGATTTCCGGCTTCATAGCTCAATCCCCCTATCCTTGTGTTTTGTCTTTTGGCGGTTTGCGTTGAGCTGCTTTGCCGCTTCCTTAAAGGACGCTAACGCTTTGAGGATAGAGGGCTTTTGCTCCCGTGAGAGCTTCTTTGCGGAAAACTCCCTAAATGCTTCGGTCATCACGTCAATATCCTTGCCCCGAAAGGAAACAAGGTAGGTCGGCGGCTTGCCGTTCTCTATCCGCTTGACGTTATAATCAAGCCCGTTTTTCTTTGCGATAGCGTCAAAGGCTTTGATATTCGCGTCGGTGATCTCAATATTCGTTACCTTTTCGCCCGGTTTCATAAGCTGCCGCATAGTGATTTTCCCATGCGGGGCTTTAGAAAGCTGCTGCTTGCCTTTGGCTAAAACCGCTTTCATGGCTTTTTGCAGCACTTCGGCGGTCAGCTTTGAGGTCTTAATGGATAGGGCAACAACTTTCTCGTTTACTTCATCTTGCATTTACCGTCCTCCTTTCGATGATTTTTAGGGTGGTACGCCGCTTTGCGGCATAAAAACAGGGCGTCCGTTCTTCACGTCGCCCCGCTTAAATCCGTACCCGCAGACCGTTCAAGTCCTCGGCGCGGACACCCACAAGATACCAATTTTCTCCGTACTCAATGCGGGTCGGTTTCCATTTGCCGCCCGCGAACACCTCCATGCACTCGCCACAATGCAAGCCGCCGTAGTAGTCGGCAAGGTCAAAGCGAATGTCGTAGCGGTCGGCGGTTTCATCAAAAATCAAAGCTCCCTGTTTCATAAAGCGTCCTCCTTTGGTTTTACAGGCTTTCGCCCTCGTTGCATGAATAATAGTCCGGGTCGCCAAACTTCGGCTTTCTCGGCGCAAGTGCGCCGCTCGCCATATCGTGAGCGACAAGGGAAGTGTAGTAGTTGCCGATAGTGGACGGAGCATTGAACAGCACCGCCCGTAAATACTGCTTAATGTTGCGGATTTTGGTTGTGTTCTCCTGCATACAGTCAAGGACAAAACGGATATGCTCGCTGTCCAGCTTCATAAACTTTGCCTTGACAAGCTCCGCCGGGTAATCGTCCCCGGCAATACGGATTGTCTTTCTCCGGGTGCAGACCGTTTCCAGCAGGAGATCGACGATTTCATCTAACCTGTCATAATCGTAGGGCATATTCTGTTTGAGAATGTCGTACTCGATATTGTCCTTGATGATTTCCTCGTAAATCTCAAATGCGCTCTGTGCTGCCGCTTCCTTTCGCTTCCATTCCTGCGGCTCTGCCGCGTCGTCCCCCAAAGGAGAGGGGTTAGGGGAAAGGATAGGAATGGAATGGGTATTTGATAAATCCGTATTTGATTTTTCTTTTTTTGGTAAGTCAGTTCTTTGTTCTTCTTTATTTATTTGCGTTGGATTATCCGACGTCGGGTTTTCCGTTGTCGGATTTTCCAATACCGGCTTATCCGTTGTTGGATTTTCCAATATCGGGTTTTCCAATGACGGGGGCTGCGGCTGCTCGTAAATGGTGTACTCGATTGCCGCCATTTTGCCTTTTTCGTCCCGGCCCTGCCGCCTTGTGATATATCCGGCTTTTTCAAGCTCCCATACGGCGGTGCGGATCGCGTCGATACTTTCCCGATTGATATGGGACAGCCCCGCAAGGGTGTAATCCCAATCTTCCGGCAAGGACAACATCTGCGACAAAAGCCCCTTTGCCTTTAAGGAAAGCTCCTTGTTGCGTAGGTGGTGGTTGCTCATTACGGTGTAGCCCCTGCTTTTCTCCACGCGGAAAACTGCCATAGCTTCATCACTCCTTTGCTGTGGATTTGTTACGCAGTAGAACAGCGATTTTGAGGGTTTAGGGATAAAGCCCTTACCGCGTGAGAAACGCGCCCGCAAAGCCGCTTGTATCAAGGCTTTTTCTGCCCCTACTGCGTAACATGAGGGCATAAAAAAACGGCGTTCCTTTTCTCACGTTGTGGGATTGAAGAAACGCCGCTCATTTGCCGCTATTCTATTTCTGCGATATAGTCTTTGATAATCTCCCCAAAATCTGCCGTAAAGGAGAAAATGAAGTATTCCAGCACGGCAGGGTCAGCTCCCATAGGCTCGGCTTCCTCGGAAAACTGTAAACCCATAAGCCCATACAGCATTTTGATAATCTTAAAGAGCTTTCCCCTGTCGGCGGGGGTGTTCATCGAAACAAGAATGTCCGTAAGGCGGTTAATGGTTTCCATGTCGCCGTCTGTCGTTACCCATACCATTTCTGCGAATGGCTGCGTGATTGCTCCGGCGACAAGGTTTATCTTATCCTTGCTGATCTCGCCGGACGAGAGTATAATACCCTTATCTAAAAGAATGTTATTATTCATGTGTCCTCCTTGTTCTGAATGGTGCCCGTGGTGCCCAAATGGTGCCCGGACGGGAAAAATGAAGTTGTAAGGTTATGCGGACACAAATAACAAGATACGAAAAAATCCCATTTTTACAGGCTTGCAGGAGGGATTTTATACGGACTTGTGCGGAGATATAAGGGGTTTTATCCGCTTCACGCCCCTCGAAATGCGTTAGCCCTCCGGGGCACGTGGGTTCAAATCCCACCGTCTCCGCGCATAAAAAGCCGATAATCTGTGAAAACAGACTATCGGCTTTTGTGTTTTAGAAAAATGTGATTATTGACATTTGAATTTTTAAGAAAAATGTGCAAAACAGGTGGGTAAAACCTGGCTGATGAAGGAATTCGGGCAGACCTGTTATGCTAATTATGTCTATTTCAACTTCGATGAAGAAGATGAATTAAAATCCATTTTTCAGACGAACAAAAATCCCCACCGCATTATCGAATTGTTGTCAATGATAAGCGGTGATAAAATCCAACCCGGTGAGACTCTGATCCTTTTTGATGAGATCCAGGAATGTCCCGAGGCATTAAATACGCTGGATATTTTTCCGCTGACTTTTGATGAATTTCTCGAAGCTATAGATCCCGCCATATACCCCTATTATGACGGTATTCAAAAAAGAACAACAGATCGAAGAGATTTTTCATTCGCGCCTGTCGGAGGTCTGCAATTATTATTTTATCAACGGAAAATTATATTTTGCAGCCTTACGTTTTTCCAAACGCGGCTACCGGAAGGATGGCGACATCACCAATCTTCCGCTGTATCTTGTATGTAAGACCAGAGATTTACTATAAATATATTTTTCTAAAATAGATCAGACATTTTTCAGCATTTCCTGCATAACCGGGTAAATCCGCTCCGCCATGCGCAGGAAACCCAGAGTATTCGGGTGGCAGCCGTCGACGGTGCATTCAGGCCGTCCTATCTTGCCGAAGAGTTCATGTCCGTCGACAAACCAAACCTTCTCATCGCCTCTGCGTTTCGCCGCCTCGTAGGTAGCGCAAACGACATCTCTACGGCGGATGCTGTCCTCTGGCTCCGCATCGGTATCGGGACGGCTGAGGAAGAGCACCGGAACGTCAGGATGCGCTTTCCGGATGATTTCAAAAAACGGTGCATGGGTCTCCGCCAGATGCTCCGGACTCGGCGAATTGTGGTCATAATCCATGACAAAGAGACTCATCTCGGGAAATCCCGCAAGATATTCCGCGAAATCCTCTTCGCCCCGTGCGCTGCCGGAAAAACCCATGTTACGGTAGTCCGCATCCAGCCATCTGCTGACGATACTGGTGTAAGCATTGCCGGGTCGGGGTGCGCATCCACCCTCTGTAATCGAGGAACCGTAAAATACGATCGGCTTCTCCACGGTATACGCGGGTGTTTCCCATAGCTTCGCTCTCTCCTCGATGCCGATCTGCATCCCGAGGAGATGATCGTTTCTCGGCAGATTGATCGTTACGAGTACCTCCTCTCCCGTGAGGTCAAAAGTCTTCTCCACTGTAATCTCGCCCTCGGTATGGATCTTTGGCGCAATGTAACCGAGATATGCCGCTTCTGTACCCTTTCCGAGATAAATATCTGCGCCCGCCGAGCCGGACAGCGGAATATTGATATCCTCTTTCGTGCCCGCGAGCGTCATTTTTACATATAATTTCTTTGCATCCGTCTGAAAGCGGACTCTGCCGCCGGCAGCTCTTCTTCCGAGGTAGCCATACTGTGGGAAGCGCTCCAGTGCCTCTTCGGACAGCTTGAAAAACTGTCTTTTCTCACTGTCTGCCACAGCGAGACCATAGATTTTCAATGGGGTCTCCGTGATATCATATAATTTCATCATGTCTTTTTCCTCTCATCCTCTCAATAGTATCATTCGCTGAGGTTTAATGCTGGCTCCGGCGGAACTGCCCCGGTGTCATGCCGTATTTTTTCTTAAAGCTGGTCGTAAAATAGGATGCATTGCTGTAGCCGACAAGCTCACAGATCTCCTGTATGCTGAGGTTCTCCCGCTCGAGGAGTAGTTCTCTCGCCCGCTCGATGCGGAGCGCCGCCAGATAGTCAGGAAAGGTGCAGCCGCATTTTTCATGGAAGAGGCGGCTGAAATACGACGGTGTAATATGATATTTGTCCGCAAGATACTGGGCACTGATGTTCGGATCGCCATAATTGCTCTGCAAATACGCTATCGCCTTCTCCACAACGTCCTCTCTGCCCGTCTGCCGATTCCGCTCGAGGATCAGCCAGATTTCTTCTGCCATCCGGAAAAACCATTCCTCCACATCGTCCATATATTCATAGGATGCCAGTTGTCCCGCCAGCACCTCGTAATCCTTCTTCGTCAACGGTTCAAAACGGTATTGCAACGAATTCCGGTAGGTCTGCATCTGCCCAGCGATCTCCATCAGTGCATCCTGAGCTTTCTGGATCGACAGCTTTTTGAGCTCCCCGACAATCTTGCGGTACTCCGCCGAAAAGCCTGTCCGGTCACTCTGCCGGAGTCTCTGGATCAATTCTTCTGATGACGGTGCCTGTTCTCCATTTAACGCCCTCTGCGCCATCTCTCCTTCCGTAACCACCGCACCCATACCATAGATAAAACGGTATGCTGTCGCTGCCCGCGCCATCTGATACATGAGATTTAACTCCGTAAAGCCCTCTGTTTCGCCCTTTTCTTCGCTGATCCCTACATCCATGCCGATATGGATCAGCTCTCCGGTGACTTCAAGGATATGCTGCGACGCCACCGTCACACGTTCCTCCGTTACGCTCTCCTCACTGAACAGAATCGCCGCGATAAACTCATGGTCTACCGGCAAAACGAGGACGTTGCCCAACTCACGGAGCGTCTGCTCGACGATCGTCTTGATCGTCTCCATCTCAAAAGCGATCGCTTCTTCCGTGTTATTACTGTGGAGATCCTGGATATCACTGAGGCGCATGACCACGACACGAATCCGGACACCCGGCTTGGCGTAAGTCTCTTCCACCCACTCCGGCAATTTTGCGGTTTTCTCTCTGCTGATTAGATACGCGGCAAGATCCTCCTGTTCTTTGCGCAGGTTGATATGGTTCAGTCTCTGCACCATCGTCTGATAGGTCTGGGCGATGCTGTACAGCTCCGTATTCTCCAGCTGTCTCGCCATTGCCTCGGAGGGCAGTCCCTCCTCGCTGGCAGTCCGCACCATCTCGCCGATCGGATTGTATACACGGTTCGACATCAGCAGTGCGAGAAGCAGTACGATGATCGCCACAAGCAGACCAATTCCCAAAAAGAGGAAGCCAACCCGGGTCATCGATCCGGTGAGCTGTCGGTAGGAAATCAGCCATACCAGCGTAAATTCGTCATCAATCTCCGCAGCTACGGACAGGAATCTCCCCTGCGCCGTGCGCACAATCTCGGCGGAAGCCTCGGTCAGATTTCTGTTTTTCCACAGAATATCCTCCAGACGTTCCCCGACCCGGTATATCTCCCTCGTTCCCTGCTCATAAACGATATTCCCGTCCCTGTCAATCAGCAGGAACTGTTCCTCCTCCGTCTTCGGCAGGGTTAAGGTCATGATCTTGTCGAGATCCATGTTGACTTGGATGCCGCTGCGTTTGCCCCCAGTGGTGGGATCCATCGATCCGCTGGTCAGGCAGAGGAGGCTCTGGCTCTTTCCGTAGATATCCAGATATGGAATGACCGCACTCTCGTGAAACGTGCTCATCCGGAAAATATCCAGCATCCGCGCATCCCCGTTCTGGTCGATGGGATAGGAGGGATTTGTGCTTTTGATCAGATAATCGTCCTCGAGCCAGACATAGGCGGAGTGGATCATCGGATTCACAGAAACAAGATTCGTGACCTCCTGCGCTGCGATCCCCGTGGTGCTGTCCCATGCAAATGTATTCCGGTTGATCAGCTTGCAGATATAGACGTCATTTTCGAGCACTGTTACCACATTCTCCATGGATTTGCCGTAATTCTGCAATACCAGTACATAGGTATCCATCCGGTTCTCGTAATCGCTCTCCTGTTGCTGGATCTGTGACACACGGAACCACCCAAAGCCGAGAATACACGACAGCAGAATGCAGACTGCAGCCAGTCCGAAGCTCACCGCAAATATTCTCCTCAGAATGATCTTTCCTCTGTATTTCTGAAATATCTTCATCCGAATTTTTACTCTCCATCTGAATCTTTTGTTACACTTATTCTATCTGCTCCGCCGCCCAGAAGCCTTTTAATTTTACAAATGGCGGTTCCGAAGTGCTTACCAGCCGGACACTCATCCGATTACCCTTCCACGCAAAGTCCATCGCAACGTGCCCTTCCTCCTCATCAATGAGAAAGCTATGGAATACAAAATGTCCCAACGTCCACTGTCCACGGCACACGCAGGTATAGTCTGTCTCCGGGAACTTCTGGTACTCCCATGTGCCGTCACCATAATACCACTCGTAGGTTTTCTCTGCTGACACAAGTGTTATGATACATTGCTCCCAGTCAAAGACAACCGTCTCCCAACCACTGGAATCGCAGGTTGCGCCCGTTTTATCCTGCATTCCATAAAAGTGCCAACGCTCTACACCGCGCCGCCTCTCTCCGGCTGGCAGTTTTTGTGTGTTTGTATATTCCGACACTCCTGTCACCGCAGGATATACCGTATCATAAAAGCAGTCATAGATCATCTGCAGTCCCGCTGGATTCCCGATCGTATCTGCCATCGTAAGGAATACAAGATCCCATTCGGGGAAACAGAGCGCCAGCTGACCACCCATTCCATAGAATACAAAACCGTCATAACGGGTCTTCCACATCATATAGCCGTAGCCCAGCTGCTCATCAAACGTGGGCTGGAGATCTGTCGGCACCTGACAAGCGGTCGCTTCCCTCAGAAAATCTGCCGGGATCAACTGCTCACCATCCAAAATACCGCCGCGGCAGCATAACATGGCGATTCCCGCAAGGTCGCCCAGTCTGCATACAAGACCGCTTCCGCCCTGACTGACACCGTAGGGATCCTTGATAATATAGGCTTCCTCAGAGAATCCGACCCGGCGCAGCACTTTTTCACGCAGATAGTCCAACAGATCCATGCCGGTCAGTTTCTCCACCAGCGCCGCCAGCACATGGGACGCCGATGTGTCGTAATTGAACACCGTTCCCGGCACATGATCCGGTGTCACCCGGAAAAAGGACTCCACCCAATCACCGTCATAGCGTTTAAAGGTCGTGGATTCATAACAGGTACGCATCGTAAGTAAATCCCGGATCGTCATTTCTTCGCACCATGGATGTGCGCCACCCTCCGGCAGCTTTTCCGGAAAATACGTACAGATCCGGTCGTCTAAGCCAATCTTGCCCTCCGCTGCCAGCAGTCCCGTCGCCAGCGAGGTGAAGCTCTTCGTAATCGAATACATCCGGTGCAGGCTGTCCCTATGAAAAGGCTCCCAGTAACGTTCGCCGATCAACTCCCCCCGATAAAGGATCTGATAGCCGTGCATATTTAACCGCAGGCTTTCCATCCGCTGTTCCATGTTCCGGACTGCGTTCTGCCATTTATTGTTCATCCCGAAATCTCCTCATAATCTTTATTATCTATTTTAAGAAAAAAAGCTGCCTGTTGCAAGAACAGGCAGCCCGAAAATCATTTATTTATTAGCCAGAAATTCGTCGTACTGCTTCTGGATCTCTGCTACATAGGTATCCCAGCCTGCTGCCTTCAGTGCAGATCTCAGTTCGTCAATATTGGAGTCATAGTCCTTCAGACCTGCCAGCATGGGCTTTGCAAGCTCATCCCATACGCTGTCAATCTGTGCCTTCTCAGTCTTGATATTGGAGTAATCAATATTGAAGCCAAAGGTTGCGGAGGGCTTTGCGCCGTTATCCCAGTTCTTATATACTTCCATAAACTCATCGGTATAAGCAGTAGTCGGGGTGGAAATATTTACGTTGTAGATCATCCACTCATAGAACAGCTCATCGTTATTGATCTTGGATACTTTACCATCAATCAGCTCATAATCGGTTCCCTCTACGCCGTATGCGAACAGGTTTGCCAGCTCTGTGTTCTTCTGTAACAGATTTACGAACATCGCTACACGGTCAGCCTTGTCGGATGTAACGGGTACCTGGAATGCTGTGTTCTCGTAAGTATTTTTGTAGATTGGCTTCTCGGGACTGATATAGTACTCAGCAGTCTTGCCTTCGGGTACTACCGTCTGGAGACCCGGCTCGTTCTCGATCAGGGTAGTGCCGCAGGTTCCTCGCATCAGAGAGCTCATGTTCGCCTGGAAAGGCAGGGTTACGGTGTTGGTCAGAATATCCTTTGGGATCAGTCCCTCGTTGTACCAGTTATTGTACAGCTTTACAGCTGCCTCAAACTCCGGAGAATCCACGAGGCTTACGAATTCCTTGGTATCCTGGTCGATCCACAGATTGCTCTTGTCTACAGTAATCAGATTGCGGTCGCTGGTACCACGGATGATGTAAGCTGCATCTGCCAGCTCGTAGGTCGCATATAAGCCGTACTGCTCTTTTGCTTTTTCAGCATATGCGGTAAGGTCGTCTAACGTTGCGATATTGTCCATGCCGATGGCATCCATGATATCCTGTCTTACACATACGGTATTGTATACACCGGCGGTCGGCTTGTTACCGATGGGGATCGCATAAACGCCGCCGTCATAACGGTAAGCGTCGAATGCAGTAGCATCCATATTCTCGTGCCAGTCGGGCAGATATTTGTCAATCACATCGGAGAGATCCTGTAAATAACCCTTGCTGTAGCTGCTGGCAGCCCAAGTAGGATCTACGATGCAGGCATCGAATTCCTGTCCGGAAGCGATCATCAGGTCAACCTTACCACCTGCGCCGTTCTCGGTCCAGGGCAGATACATCAGTTCTACCTTGGTGTTGATCTCATCAACGAATACCTGCTGATATTTTTCTTCCATTAACTGCTGCATACGGGGAGACTCCTCACCGAACAATACAACCGTGATGGTATCCAGAGTATCGGGACGCAGCGGGTTGTCGCTGGTACTCGCATCCGTGCTCTGTGCGGCACTGCTCTGCGCGGTGGATGCCGCGGCGCTGCTGTCATTCTGTGCTGCATCGGAACCGCAGCCTGCCAGTCCCGCCATCATGGTTCCTGCCATCAGCAGGGAAAGTGCTTTTTTACTCCAGTTTCTTTTCATAAGTAACCTCCTGTGTTTTATTGTACTCTATGTTGCTATTTTTTAGAAACCTTTTTTAATAATCCTGTGTTATCCCTTGACTGCTCCGACGATCACACCCTTTGTGATGTATTTCTGTGCGAAAGGGTAGAGTAGTATGATCGGTCCGACCGTTACACAGATCGTTGCCATCTTGGTCGTCTCCAACGGAATATTGATGTTGTATCCGAGGGAGGCATTCGCCTGATTTGCCATGAACTGTACATTAGACAGCATATTGTACAGATAATACTGTAAGGGATACATATTCTGTTTATTGATAAACATCAGCGACAGATAGTAATCGTTCCAGTAGCTCAGTGCGTAGAACAGTCCGACCGTCACGAGACCTACCTTTGCCAGCGGGAAGTAGATCACGCGGAAGATGCGGAGATAGTTCGCTCCGTCGATCTTCGCCGCTTCTGCCAGCTCCTCCGGAATGGACTTGAAGAAATTGCGTAGCAGGAACACGTTGAAGGCGTTCATACAGCAGGGCAGCACCAGTGCGAGGAAGCTGTCTGTCAGATGGTAATATTTGGTACACATGATGTACCAGGGCAGAAGTCCTGCGGAAAAAATCATCGGGATGTAGAGGAACATATTCAATGCTCCCTTCGGTTTGAACTCTCTCACGGTCAGCACATAGGCAAAAGCCGCAGATACAAGAACCGAGAGAAGTGTACCGAATACTGTAACGCCAATGGTCACCGTATAGGCATTCAACAGATTTTTACCCATGGATCCAAGGATCATCTGGTACGCTGAGAGACTGAACTTTTTCGGGATAACACGGTAACCGTTGACAGTTACGGAGGCTTCATCCGCGAAAGAGGTTCCGATCGCGAGCAGCAGCGGATAGAGACATACAATTGCGAAAATCGCTACTAATATGTAAAATATTGTGATCAATACCCTGTCGGAGGCACAACGTTTTATTTTTTTCTGTTTTTCCATGATCTTCCTCCTAGAATAATTGATAATCCTTGTCAAAACGTCCTACCAGCCAGTTGGAGAACAGTACCAGAACAAAGCCGAAGATGGACTGGTACAGCCCCACGGCAGAACCCATTACAAAGTCGCCCACACCGATAACCGAACGATATACGTAAGTATCGATGATATCTGTCGTATCTAACAGCATCGGAGACAGATTTGTGATGGACATCATCATGGTCAGGTCGCCGCTCATGATCTTACCGATGGACAGCAGGAACAGGATGATAATCGTCGGCTTCAGCAGAGGGATTGTAATGTAACGGATCCGCTGCCAGAGGTTCGCGCCGTCTACCTGCGCCGATTCGTAGAGCGAGGTGTCGAAGCCTGCGATCGTCGAAAAATAGATGATACCGTTGTATCCTGCGGATTTCCATATATTGCACAGGGTGAGGATGACTCTCCAGTACTTCGGATCGTTATAGAAATCCAGGCGTTCGAAGCCAATGCTTACCAATAAGTTATTGATCGCGCCGCCGTCGTAATTGAGCAGTGCTCTTAAAATACCACCTGCCACTACCCATGAAATAAAGTAAGGCATGATCGACAGCGACTGGCTGACCTTGAGGAATTTCTTGTGACGAATCTCGTTGAACATGATCGCGAGCCCTACCGCTGCCACCGTACCGAATACGGTATAAAATAGATTCAGGATGATCGTGTTCTTCGTCGCCCTCCATGCGTTACTGAAGTTGGCGAAGAAGAATTCAAAGTTTTTCAATCCCACCCAAGGGCTTCCGAAGATTCCGTCCTTAAAATTGTAATCCTTAAATATGATGACCAGTCCCGACATGGGGATGTAGGCAAACATCAATGTAAGTGCGATTCCGGGAAGTGCCAGCAGCCATAACTGATAATATTTACGAAAGTGTTCCGCTACTTTATTGTTCCCATGTTGTCTGTTTACGACCTGCCCTTTTTGTTTTCCAGGCATTGCATTTCCTCCTCTCTGTGGTCCGGCACTGTGTCCGTCCGTTGCATTATACATATCATGTCTCCGGAGAGATTCTCAATCCAAAAAATTTCAAATAATCTCAAAAAATAACAGATTACAAGAATTTGAAAGTAGTTCATTTTTTTATAATTGCGTTGTGGAAACCCAGTATTTACAATTGTTTTAGAAATTTTAAGATCTATCAGAGATTGATTGAGGAGGAATATTAAGAAAATGACTACGATACACGTATCTAAAAATGACCCGTCTGCGTTCTCTACGTTACAGGAGGCGATCCTGTCCATCGACGATCGTCATGACGAGACGATCCGGATCGAGGTGGCACCGGGCATCTATGAAGAGAAGTTATTTATCCGCAAAGAAAATATTGAGATTGTGGGAGATGATCCCCTGATGACCGTCTTCCGTTACGGCGACGGTGCAAAGAAGCCCCGTCCGGATGGTTCCGGAGAGTATGGGACGTTTAATACGGCGGTAATTTTTATCGCCGGAAAAGATATCACGCTGCGGAATCTGACGATCGAGAGCACCGCCGGTCCCGGATATCTCGCTGGGCAGGCGCTGGCAGTCTATGCAGCAGCCGACCGGTTGAGCTGTTACAACTGTCGTTTCACAGGGTGGCAGGATACAATCTTCAATGGAGACCCGATGACTTGTAATATGAAGAAACTGATGCTGCCGGACTTCTTTCAGGCTTCGGAAGTGCCGATCGTGCATAAGTTCTATCGGAATTATTTCAAGGATTGTTATGTCTGCGGCGATGTGGACTATATCTTCGGACCGAATACTGCATTCTTCGATCACTGTGAGATCCATTCCATCGCCAGAGTCAGCGAGGAGAAAGCATATATCACCGCCGCCAGCACTCCCGCAGGACAGGAATTCGGTCTTATATTCTCGCATTGTCGGATCACTGGCGAGGAGCCGGACTCCGTCTATCTCGGTCGTCCCTGGAGAGACTGCGCAAAGACAGCGTTTATCTGTTGTGAGCTGGGGGATCATATCTGTCCCGAAGGCTGGCAGAACTGGGGAAAAGTTCGTGCAGAAGTGTTGTCAGATTATATTGAATATGGGAACTTCGGTCCCGGTGCGGACTGTTCCGGTCGCAGCCCTCTCTCCAGATGCCTCGTAAATCCGGAGGTGGAGACGTATTTCTCCAAAGAAAACGTCCTCGTCGGTGAGGACGGATGGATACCGGCGGAATAATCTCCCGCCGGATCTGCTACCATTTTCGCTGCAGCTGTCGGACAGTGTCTAATTCTCCCGCAGGACCTGCATAATAGCGTCATAATGCTCCGGGTCATGCGGGAAGGTGCAGCCGCTGCAATCTTTGATCCGTCTGCCGTTTTTCTCGAAATACCGGGGATTCCCTGGGCAGTGCTCCAGGCGGTACATAGGGCAGTAACAGAACAGGCAGTTGAAATCTGCAAGTCCCTTGTGGCAGGGGAAATATTTACAATCTCTGTTCTCAAAAAAACGATATGAGTTTTCCATGCTGATATCGACATCCTCCCTTAAACTTCTTCCGCCATGCACATTCCATGGGCAATCCCCTGCTCTTTCAGCTGTTCCTCCAGCTGGTTCAAGGCATCATCTTCATCCTCTGCAAACACCATCGCCTGATAGACTTCCTCCGATCCTTCCGGTGCCAGCGCTGTCACCTCATACATCTGCATGGCAATTACCTCTTTCTTCCTCAAAATACACGTTCACCCTTATCTTTATTTTATACCCGTTTCCCCGTTTTTTTGCAAGCGAAAAGCGCCACTCCGGGGAAGAGTGCCGCTTTTCAGGAGAGATTTATGTATTGAATGTTGTTGGCGAAATATTAACCCTTGACGCTTCCCATTGCCACGCCCTGGACAATGTACTTGGAAAGGAACAGGTATACGATGATAACAGGGAAGATAGAGAATGCAATCGTTACATACACCTGACCCATATCAAACTTCAGGAAGTCTGCGGAACGCAGCTGAGCGATCAGGATAGGTAATGTCTTCATCTTGTCATCATGCAGAACCAGTGCCGGTGTGAAGTAGTTATTCCAGTTCGCTACGAAAGTGAAGATCGCCTGTACTGCGATTGCCGGCTTCATCAGCGGCAATACGATGGAATTAAATGTACGGAACTCACCGGAACCATCGATTCTGGCTGCCTCTACCAGAGACAGGGGCAATGCACTTTCCATGTACTGCTTCATATAGAAGAAAGTAGCGGGTGCTGCGATTGCCGGGATGATCAGGGGGATAAAGTTATCCTCCAGCTTCATATCAGCTACCAACTGGATAAATCCGAGTGCGGTAACCTGGGTAGGAATGGTCATGATTGCCAGGATAAAGGTAAACATGAACTTCTTTAACTTAAAATCATATACATGGATCGCATATGCGGTCATGGTAGAGAAGTAGGTACACAGCACAGCACTGCAGGTTGCTACTACAAGGCTGTTGATCATACCTCTGACTACCGGCAGGGTTCCTGCCATGACACCCTTCCAGTTCTGGATCAGATGTGTGCTGGGCAGCAGGGTAAATCCCTGTGTCAGCTCGCCTTTGGATCTGGTTGCATTTACAAACAGTATATAGAACCAGAACAGGCAGAGAAAACTCATAATAACCAGTACGATATATGCAAGTGCTCTTCTGGCATGAATGCCCAGACCTTTTTTTGTCTCGTTTGTTTCTACGCTCAACATTTCTGCCACCTCCTACTTATCCTGTTTGCCGTTCGAGAACTTAAATACGATCAAGCTCAGGATACCTGTGATAATGAACAACATTACAGACAACGCACCACTCATTCCGTAGTTCTTACTGTACAAATGGTTGTTCAGGTACATGATCAGGGTCATGCTGGATCTCATAGGATCGCCCTTACCGTTGGTCAGAATCTGAGGTACATCGAACATCTGCAGACCACCGATCAGGGATGTGATCATTACGTAGATCAGAATCGGCTTCAACAAAGGTAATGTAATCTTGAAGAATACCTGGGTAGAGGTTGCTCCGTCTACCTCGGCTGCCTCGAAGAGGGAAGTATCGATACCCATCATACCTGCCATCAGGAGGATCGTTGTATTACCAAACCACATCAGGAAGTTCATCAATGCTACCAGACCTCTGGTACTCCATACGTTTGTAAGGAACTGATATGGCTCTTTTAAGATTCCGATCTGCATCAGCATTTCATTGATAGGACCACCATCAGAGAACAGCGTGAAGAACAACATTGCAAATGCGGAAGCCATGATCAGGTTCGGCAGATAGATAACTGTCTTGAAGAATCTCTGTCCCTTTAATCTAAGGCTGGGATCCGAGAACCATGCACCCAGAAGCAGAGATATGATGATCTGCGGTACAAATCCCAGTACCCACATGATCAATGTATTCTTGGTGTACATCCACAGGTCCGGATTGGACAACAGCTTTGCATAGTTACCAAATCCGATGAAATTCGGTCCGATCTGTGTCAGTCCGGAACGGTAATTTTCAAAAAAGCTGTAATAAAATGTCCTGAACAACGGGATCAACTGGAATAATACATACACTACTACAAAGGGGATCAGGAAAATATAACCCCACTTATTATAGCGTACCACCTTTCCGCGTTTTGCCTTTGCCATAATGATTCCTCCCTTTTGCCGTCATGCTCTCTTAGCGACTTTACGTTTTTCGTGCCTTTCTTTGTTTCCGATCAGGCTCGCAGCAGCTCTCTTCTTTTTGTTCTTAATTATCTTCTTCTGAAAAAAGCTTCTGCCAACCGGGAATTTTGAGAGAAAAACCGTGCCTACCTGACCAGCCAGGCAGGCACGGTTCTCAATTCCTTATTGTTTCGCTATTCGCTTATCATTTCGGATTAGTGAGTAAGCTCAGGATACTTCTCTTCTACAGCCTTGTAGAACAGATTCAGTGCATCATCCAGAGAAGCCTTGCCATCGAAGTAGTTCTTCATAGCATGCTGGAACTCTTCGTTACATCCCTGATCGTATGCAGACAGGTTGCTCAGATCGATCTTCTCAGCGCCTGCGCAGAACATAGCCAGAGGGTTCTGTCCGCCCAGTACCTTGCTCTGATAAGAGGTATCTGCTGCCATAGCTTCCATAGCGGGTTTGTTGTTTACGAAATCATCATCAGCTACAACGATCTCTTTCATGATGTCTTCATCAGTGGTCATCTTCAGGATGATATCCTTAACCAGAGAAGCGTTGTCGGTTCCGGTAGCACCGCAGATCCAAGTACCGCCCCAGAAGAAGCCCTGAGGTCCTTCAGTAGCGCCCCAGCCACCCTGATTTGCGATAGATCCATCGGTATCAGCTGCCATGGAGAAGTTGATCAGCCAAGCGGGTCCAAAGTAGCAGAATACTTTGCCATCGGGATAGAAGCCTTTGCTCCAGTCATCAGACCACAGATCGAAGGTACCGGTTTCCTTAGCGTCAACCATCTTCTTGGAGTCATCAACCCACTTCATCAGGTTGTCATCGATTACGATCTTGCCATCCTGTACCCATTTGCCGGATACGTTGTTGGAGTATACACGATAAGTATCGTTTACGGAAGATACCATGTTGTAACCGGCTGCTTTCATCTTCTCAGCGGTTGCGGTGAAGGTATCCCAATCAGATACAGACTTCTGAACCTCTGCAGGATCATCGGTTCCCAGAACAGCCTTAGCAGCTTCACGGTTATAAATCAGAACGCCGGGGCAGCCCTGCCATGAAACACCCTTCAGATTGCCGTTGGAGTCGGTAACAACATCCTTGGTGTACTGATACTGGTTAGCCAGATCTGCATCGGTGATGCCCAGATCCTTAACAGGCATTGTGTAGTCGGTATCAACATATTTCAATGCGTAGTCAGCCTCAACCAGGAACAAGTCGATCTTGTCATCAGCTGCTGCATCAGCCTGCTTTAACAGTGTTGCATCCAGATTGTTCTGATAAGCGTTGTCATCAGAAGGAGTGATGTTCCACTTTACAGTGATGTCACCGATCTTACCGGTGGTTCCATCTACTTCTTCATATCCGGGATAATGATCTGTCAGACGGCTCTTGAACTCCTCGTTCCAGCAGTAGATGTTGAAGACTTTGCCTTCCTCTGTTGCTGCCTCCGTAGAAGCTACCTCGGTAGAAGCTGCTGCTTCGGTGGATGCTGCGGGTGCTGCCTCACTGGAAGCTGCTGCAGGAGCATCGTTGCTGCTGCCACAGCCTACCAGCATGCTGGCAAGCATAGCGGTTGTAAGTAAAGCACTAAGTACTTTTTTCTTCATGTTTGTTTCCTCCCATTTTTTGTTGAATGTTTGTTGTAAGTGCTTGTTGCATTTATCTTCATATGGTTGCGGTTGCGGCGCTTCCATATAAATGCCTGATTATTTGTCTGTCGGAATCTGTGCTACCGACTTGCCTTCCACTACCTTACCGGGTACTATGACCTGTTCGATAATGGTGGTCTTAGGTCTCTCTATGAGGCTGATCAGTTCTCTGGCTGCCAGGCAACCGATCTGTTCGGTATCCTGCTGGACTGTGGTCAGCCTGGGCTCCAGCTGTCTTGCGGACTGAATCCCATCATATCCTGCCACCGAGATATCTTCGGGAATCTGTAACCCCCTCTCCCTGATAGCATTGATGCCTCCGAAAGAAGCAAAGTCATCCGGATAAATGATACATGTCGGTGGATCCGGAAGATCCAGTAATTCGTTGGTCACACGATAGGTCGTGGCAGTATCTCTGTAAGCTGCTTCTCTGATGTACTCATCGGGAATCTGTAGTCCCAGTCGTTCTGCCGTCCGGTAGAAGCTGGATAATCGTCCCGAGGTAACCGCTGACATTGCGCCGTGTATATAGGCAATTTTTCTATGTCCTCTGCTATATATGTATTCCAGCAGTTCTTTCATACCTGTCACATTGTCCGACATGATTGCGATACGGTTATTAAACAGATAGTCAATAGTAACTACCGGGATGGAACTCTGTACTAATTCGATGACTTCGGGATCTGCGAAATCGATACAGGCGAGCACCACTCCGTCAAAGCCTCTGTACCTGCTGTGTTCCAGGTAGGACATCCGATCCGGACGGTTCTTGCAGCTGTTAATAAAGGTAATGTCATAACCGCTCTTCTCTGCTGTCCTTTTGAAGCTGTCCAGTACACTGGAAAAGTAATCATGGGTCAGACCGCTTTGTGCTTCATCTACGAAGAGGACTCCTATTCCATAAGTTCTGTTCGTCTTCAGTGCTCTGGCGGAAAGGTTCGGGGAATATCCCATCTCCTTGGCTACCCGTCTGATATTTGCTTTGGTTTCTTCTCCAATGTCCTTGTGGTCGTTCAGTGCCTTGCTGACAGTTGCAACGGAGACTCCACAAATCTTGGAAATGTCTTTCAATGATGCCATACCGTTCTCCTGTTTCATGTCTTCGTCATTTCATCCGACCTGTTTTGTAACTTAATCGTTTTCGTAGTTTTAATATATACCACCTTTGAGCATTTTGCAATACTTTTTTGCAGTTTTTTTCTAAAAAGTATCCACTTTGTCTATAATTAACAATTTCTAATAGGTGTTTTTGTACATTTGGCTTGTACAGCGATTGGGTTTCTTCTATATAATGGAAAAGTATGCGATAACGTTTGCTACTATTTCGTTTCGTAAATCCGCTTTTTTCAAGATCCGTTTTGTTTTGTATCTTCTGTCCATGTTTTTCTTGCGTATTTGTATATATTGCGCATTTTACAGGCTTTTTCAAGATTCGTATTGCATTTTCAGCACTGCTTCTGTATAATACAAATCAGAATTTCGGATTACTTAATCGTTTACTTATCATTAAGCAATCCGCAACAAAAAAGCAAACACTCAACATACAACAACATGAAAGAAGGAGATTTTCTTATGAAGTATGGTCATTTTGATGATGTGCATCAGGAATATGTCATCACCACTCCCAAGACTCCGCTTCCCTGGATCAACTACCTGGGTTGCAACGAGTTTTTCAGTCTGATATCCAACACCTGCGGCGGATATACCTTCTATAAGGATGCCAAACTGCTGCGTCTGACCCGTTATCGTTACAATAATGTACCGGCAGACATCAACGGCAAATATCTGTATATTAAGGATGGAGATACCGTATGGAATCCCGGCTGGCAGCCTACGAAGACCGAGCTGGATTCTTACGAGTGCCGTCACGGTATCGGTTACAGCCGTTTCACCTCTTCCAAGAACGGTGTTAAGGCTTCCGTGCTCTCCTTCGTTCCTCTGAATGATAACTGTGAGATCTCTCAGCTGACTCTGACCAACGGAAGCTCCGAGGACAAGAAGCTGTCCGTATTCTCTTATGTAGAATGGTGTCTGTGGAATGCCGATGATGATATGAAGAACTTCCAGCGTAACTTAAGCACCGGCGAAGTGGAGGTACAGGATTCGACTATTTACCACAAGACCGAGTACCGCGAACGCCGTAATCATTACGCAATCTATTCTGTAAATACGAAGATTGATGGTTTCGATACCAGCAGAGATGCTTTTCTTGGTGCGTACAGAGGTGCGGATTCTCCCGAAGCGGTTGAGAACGGCAAGTGCACAAACTCCATGGCAAGCGGCTGGTCTCCCATTGCTTCTCATCAGATCAATGTGGATCTGGCAGCCGGCGAGACCAAGACTTTCATCTTCGTACTGGGCTATATCGAGAATCCCGAAGACGAGAAGTGGGAGTCCTACGGTGTGATCAACAAGACCCGCGCGAAGGAAATGCTGGCAAAATACCAGACCGACGCCCAGGTAGAAGAAGCTTTCGCAGCGCTGCAGGCTTACTGGAAACAGTTACTTGCCCGTTACACGGTAGATTCTGCTGACGAAAAAGTAAACCGTATGGTCAACACCTGGAACCAGTATCAGTGCATGGTAACCTTCAACATGTCCCGTTCCGCTTCTTATTATGAGTCCGGAATCGGTCGTGGCATGGGCTTCCGTGATTCCTGCCAGGATCTGCTCGGCTTCGTACATCTGATCCCGGATCGTGCAAGAGAGCGTATCATCGATATCGCTTCCACCCAGTTCCAGGACGGCAGCGCTTACCATCAGTACCAGCCTCTGACCAAGAAGGGCAACTCCGATATTGGCAGCGGCTTCAACGATGATCCTCTGTGGCTCATTGCAGGTACCAGTGCTTACGTAAGAGAGACCGGTGATACCTCCATCCTGACCCAGATGGTTCCTTTCGACAACGATATGAGCGTAGCTGCTCCTCTGATGGATCACTTAAAACGCTCCTTAGACTATATCATCAACCACAAAGGTCCTCACAATCTGCCTCTGATCGGCCGCGCCGACTGGAATGACTGTCTGAACCTGAACTGCTTCTCCGCTCATCCCGGAGAATCCTTCCAAACCTTCGGTCCGAGTGAAGGACCCGTGGCAGAATCCGTATTCATTGCCGGTATGTTCGTAAAATACGGCGAAGAATATGCCCAGCTGTGTGAGCTGATGGGTGATGCTGATGAAGCTGCCCGCGCACGCAAGGAAGTACAGGCAATGTACGATGCGATCCTGAAGGATGGCTGGGACGGCGACTGGTTCGTTCGTGCTTACGATGCTTACAGCCACAAGGTAGGTTCCAAGGAATGTCGCGAAGGTCAGATCTACATCGAGCCTCAGGGCTTCTGTGTACTCGCCGGTGTCGGTGTAAAGGAAGGGCTTGCCGAGAAGGCACTGAATTCCGTAAAAGAAAGACTGGATACCAAGTATGGTGTCATGATCTTACAACCTGCATACACGGAGTATCACCTCGAACTTGGTGAAGTATCCTCTTATCCCCCCGGATACAAGGAGAATGCCGGTATCTTCTGCCACAACAATCCCTGGGTATCCATCGCAGAAACTGTTCTGGGCAGAGGTGACAGAGCCTTCGAAATCTACCGTAAGACCTGTCCCGCATACATTGAGGATATCAGCGAGATCCATCGTACCGAGCCTTATGTATACTCCCAGATGGTAGCCGGTAAGGATGCAAAATTCCACGGCGAAGCGAAAAACAGCTGGCTGACCGGTACCGCGGCATGGACTTTCGTAAATATCTCCCAGTACATCCTGGGTGTATATCCTACCCATCAGGGATTATCCGTAGATCCTTGTATTCCTAAGGGCTTCGGCGATTTCTCCATCACCCGTAAGTTCCGTGAGGGCACCTATCACATTCAGGTGAAGAATCCTCAGAACGTGGAGAAGGGTGTGGTATCCATGACCGTAGATGGCAAGGCTGTTGACGGACACATCATCCCTTACGAAAAGGGCAAGGAAGAGTACAACGTAGTTATTACGATGGGCTAATTCCTTTCAAAACGATTTCTATCCTCCTTAAAACCCCGGCAGTTATGATAACTGTCGGGGTTTTGTATTGGAAATTCCGGTAAACAACATTCCAATAATGCGTGGCAGGTGAATCTTCTGGCAGATTGCTGCCATAAGAAGTCCCAGCAAAAAAATCAGTCCCAGTGATGTAAGCATAAAAATTCCCTCCATTTTCTCGCAGCAGGACGTTTTGGAGTGTTTTATCGGATATTTTGTTTAAAAATATCTGCTGCCAGAGCATCCCCGAAATCACTTGCCGGGATTTCAAAATCTATAATCCCCACTGCATACGGCTGCAGTACATACTGCCCGGATTCAAAGACGAATCCATCTCCCGTAATGCCGAAGGTCGGGCTTGCCGGTCCATTGCCGGTGCCTGCAATGTCCGCTCCATAGATTTCCTGATAGATAGTATCCATATTTTCCGTACCATCTAACACTACCAGTTTAATACTCTTCTCATAATCAGGGAAGAAGCAGTCATCCGTCGCCTGCATCTCGGCAGCTTTTTTCGTCACCAGTTCCAGTGCTTTGTCACGGAAGCTGTTTCCGAGACTGTCAAAGGTAATTTTTTCTCCTGTCTGCGTATAATAGTTTCTGTAATCCTGTATGTACCAGCCATGCGCTCCCTGATTATAGCCCTCATTGCCCCATACCACGCTGATCACCTTGTCATCTGCACGGATCACCTGAAATGAAAGCTCTTCATAGCTTGTCACTCCCGACATCTCGCCCTCATAAACTGTACCGAAATCACTATTGTTGATACTCTCCAAAAAAGTTTCCACATACGCGTTCAAATCCTTTTGGATCTTGTCCTGCGCTTCTTCATTACCTTCTATCGTGATCGTCGGCACCTGATAGGTATAGGTGTATTTTCGTTCCGCATTTTCCGGATCACTGCTGCCTTCAAAATCCTCTGTGGTAATCTCCACTTTGCCGGTTGTCGCAGTCTCGGTCTGCATCTCCTGCTGCGATGCAGTCTCCGTTTCTGCATTCTCCAGTACGCTTTCCTGCGTATTCTCAATTGCGGTGCCGGTCACCTCCTGGATCACTGGGGATTCCTGACTTCCGCATGCCGTAAACGCAAGCAACAGTCCTGTAAGTATTGTAGCCAATAATTTCTTTTTCATTTTATTTACCTCCTAATGCCAGTATATACAACCATTGCATCATAATGGCATCATGTCCCGACCACGCCCCGCAACACAACTTTACCCACATATTTTCGGACGAATTCCGCCATCTGTTCCAGTTCCTCCCGCGAGAAAGCACCGAACAGTTCCGCATCGCCCGGCTTATCAGCATTGCTTTCTGCTGTCTGTGTCATCCGGTACAGGCATTTATCATTCTCCTGATAACTCTGCAAGTAGTATGCAGGACACCCTTCGATCCATCTGCCGATCTCCTTAAATTCTCCCACGGTATGAATCCCCTTTACCACAGTAGTTCGGAATTCATAGGGAATTCCGCTGCTTTTCAGGATACCGATACTCTCCTCAATGCGAGAGATATCCATATGTGGCAGTCCCGCCGCCCGAGCATAATTATCCCTGGAAGCCTTAATATCCATCGCCACATAATCGATCAGGTGCTCCTGTAACAATTCCCACAATACTCCTGGCATATACCCGTTGGTATCCAGCTTAATGGGATACTCCAGCTCCTTGATCTTTTGCAGGAACTTGCGAAGATCCCGCTGCAGAGTCGGCTCTCCGCCGGTGATACAGACACCCTGGAGGATCCCCTGCCTTTTTTTCAGATAAGCAAGCACTTCCTCCTCCGGAACAGACGGCTGGCATCCAGGATCCAGTACCAGTTCCCCATTGTGGCAAAACGGACAGCGAAAATTGCAGCCTCCTGTAAAAACAGTGGCTGCAATATGTTCCGGATAATCTAATAAAGTTGTCTTGTTAAAACCATGTATTTCCATACAGCATTCCCTTCGTCCCCATAGGGACTGTATGACTCTTTCTTACGTCCTCGATATCGTAGAATCCCGGATCACCAGTTCTCCGTCGAATACACAGTGCTGGTGTTTCGCTTTTTTCCCGATAATGTCAAACAGAATCCGGGCGGTCTCTCTCGCCATGCTGTCTACCGGCTGTTTTAAAGTCGTCAATGACGGGATAACATATTTCCCGATTTCCACACCATCAAAGCCTGTCAGGGAAATATCTTCCGGTACCCTGTATCCGGCATCAGACAATGCTTTTCCAGCACCGATTGCCAGCATATCGGAGATTGCGAAGATCGCCGTGCACGGAATCTGCTTCTCCAGGAATTCCTTCGTCACCATGTAGCCATTCTCCAGGGAGTAATCCTCAAGGTCACTCCTCATGGGCAGGATCAGTTCTTCCCTTACTTCTATTCCGTTATCCTTCAACGCCTTTTTATAGCCTTCCAAACGCAACTTACCGATGGAAGCATCCGTTTTGCGGGCACAGACGATCGCAATATCCTTATGCCCATTCTTACACAGATAGTCCACCATCTTGTAGCTTTCTTTGGTATCATCCACGGTCACGGAAGAATAGGTATTACGGCTGAATCCCTTTGGCAGCATTCCGGTAGTACTCAAGATAAACGGTACATGAAGCTGTGCCAGTTTTTCCTCGCTGTGAACCAGATAACCACCGAGAAAAATAATGCCCCGAAGCCTTTTTTCCTTTACAAGCTTCAGTGCCACCTCCACTTCATCATCGTCATAATCGACATGCTGCAAAACCATGGAGTAGGACTTTTCCTTGATCTCTTCCTCCAATACCTTGATCATCTGGCTGAAGAAAGAGTTATTAATACCTTTGACCAGTACTGCAATTGCCTTGGCATCCTGACGCTTCAGGTTTCTGGCACTGTTGTTGGGTACGTAGTTATTCTCTTTGATCACCCGCATGATCGTTTCTTTGGTCTCAGGATTGATGTCCGGGTGGTTATTTATGGCACGGGATACCGTGCTGACGCCGACACCGCAGATTCTGGCAATGTCTCTGATCGTGATTTCCTCCATGGAATGCAAACCTTTCTAAGCCTACAGACTTATCTGCCGTACAGCTTCGTCATGCTGCGGATCCGCCCTGCAAGCTCCTTTGTAAAATCTCCGTTCCCCATTCTCCACATCCAGTTGGTGCCAAGTGTGGAAGGAATGTTGATGCGGGCCTCCGATCCCAAACCGAGATAATCCTGCATGGGAATGATCGCCATATCCGCTACGCTGGACATTGCGGCACGCACGAATTCCCAGGGAATCTGCTCTCTGGGAATCGGCTCTCCGTCCGCATTTTTCAGACGCAGATAGTCGTCACAGAGCTTTTTGTCAGCTCCCTTCAAGGTGTCATACCACCCCATCACAGTATCATTATCATGAGTTCCTGTATATACTACGCAATTATGTGTATAATTATGCGGCAAATAATCACTTTCCTCACGGGAATCAAAAGCAAACTGCAAAATTTTCATACCTGGATAACCGGATTTCTTCACTAATTCTATCACAGATGGTGTTAAAAAGCCAAGGTCTTCTGCAATAACTTCTTTTTCTCCCAATTTTTCCTTCATGGCACGGAAAATATCGTATCCCGGACCCTGTTCCCAGTGACCGTGCTCCGCAGTGGGTTCCCCATAGGGAATCGCATAATAAGCATCGAATCCACGGAAATGATCGATACGTACCACATCATAGCGCTCAAAGCAGGCTGCCAGCCGCTGCATCCACCAGGCATAACCGGTCTCTTTGTGATGTTCCCAGTTATACAGAGGATTGCCCCACAGCTGTCCGGTGGCAGAAAATGCATCGGGAGGGCATCCCGCTACTGCTACCGGCTCACAATCCTCGTCAAACTGGAACAGCTCCGGGTTCGCCCAGGCATCTGAGCTGTCAAATGCCACATAAATGGGAATATCCCCGATAATCTTGATGCCGTTATCGTTGGCATAGGTCTTTAGTTTCTCCCACTGTACCTGGAACAGATACTGCTGGAACTGGTAAAAAGCGATCTCTCTCGCATATTTTCTGCGATATTTGTCCATAGCCGCAGGAGTTCTCAGTTTGATATCATCCTCCCAGGCTGCCCAACAGATACCACGGAAGCCGTCCTTGACTGCCATATATAATGCATAATCCTCCAGCCAGTATGCATTCTTCTGTACAAACTCCTGAAATCTTGCATCTTCTTCAATATGACTATTATCAAACGCTTCTTTTAGCAGGCGGAAGCGACTCTTGTAGATTTTACCGTAGTCCACGGAATGAATGTCGGTACCGAAATCATAAGCATTGCACTGCTCAGCGGTCACATAGCCTCTCGCCACCAGATCCTCAGGATCGATGAAATAAGGATTCCCTGCAAAGGTGGAGAAGGACTGGTAAGGAGAATCTCCATAGCTGGTCGGACCTAACGGCAGGATCTGCCAGTATGCCTGACCGGCTTCTTTTAATCTGTCAATAAATTTGTATGCTTCTTTGGAAAAGCAGCCGATTCCGTATTTGGAAGGCAGACTGCTCACCGGCAGCAGGATTCCACTTTTTCTCATAACATAAATCTCCCGTTGTAACTTTTTCGTTTAACCCTTAACTGCTCCGGCTACCACGCCTTCGATGATGTACTTCTGACAGGTCAGATAGAAGACGATGATAGGGATAACAGACAATACCAACAGTGCCATCATGGCACCCAGATCCTTTGCACCGTAAGAGCCTACCAGGTATTGTACTACAACCGGGATGGTTTTGTAATTAGTACTCAGACCGATTACCAGATAGGGCAGCAAATAGTCGTTCCAGATCCACATAGCGTTCAGAATCGCTACTGTGATAGCAGTCGGCTTCAGGATCGGCATTACGACGCCGAAGAAAGTCTGCAGCGGATTACAGCCGTCGATCATGGCTGCCTCTTCGATGTCTAACGGAATAGATTTGATAAATCCGCAGAACATAAATACGGACAGACCAGATCCGAAGCCCAGATACAGAAGCACCATTCCGGGAGGGTTATTTAAGTGAGTCATATTCGCCAGCTTAGACATCGTGAACATAACCATCTGGAAAGGTACGATCATGGAAAATACAAACATATAATACAATACGTTGGTCACACCGGTTTTTACTCTGGTCAGGTAATAAGCGGTCATGGAAGTAAACAGAATGATCGCTGCCACAGAAAATACCGTGATAAAAGCAGACCATCCGAAGGCTGTGAAGAAACCTGTTTTTTCAATACCGTTCACATAGTTGGTAAGCCCTGCAAAAGTCTCTGCGGTAGGCAGTGCGAAAGGATTGTTACTGATGAACAGTTTTCCCTTAAAGGAGTTGATCAGCACGAAGAAAATAGGGGTCAAAAATGCAACTACCAGCACACACAGGATACAAAAAATGATTACATTGGAAGTTTTTTTCTTAGTCATTATTGCTCTACCTCCTTACGTCTGGTAAGTACCAGCTGTCCCAGGGCAATGACTGCCACTACAATGAAGAACAGTACTGCTTTGGCCTGACCAACACCTTCAAATCCGCTTCTGCCATAGAAGGTATTGTAGATATCCAGAGCCAGCATAGCTGTCTTTTTGCTGGGTGCTCCAGCCGTCAATGCAAGGTTCTGGTCGAACAGCTTAAAGCTGTTGGACACGGTGAGGAACAAACATATGGTAATAGATGGCATAACCATCGGAATTTTCACTTTGAATAATGTCTGTAACGAAGTAGCTCCATCGATCTCTGCTGCTTCGATCAGATCCGTAGGTACATTCTGCAGTCCGGCTACATAAATGATCATCATATAACCGATCATCTGCCAGTTCATCAGAATGATCAGACCCCAGAATCCATAGGTCGGATTCGCCACCAGTGTTGTCTCGTATTTTAACAATACTGCGTTGATCATCTGCTGCCAGATATATCCCAAAATGATACCGCCGATCAGGTTCGGCATGAAAAATACTGTACGGAACAGGTTGGTTCCTTTGATCTTTCTCGTCAATGCCAGTGCCAGAATGAAGGCAAACACATTAATGGTGACAATGGACACTACGGAGAATTTTAGAGTAAATCCAAATGCGTTGACAAAATCTTTGTCCGCAAAAATTTTAATGTAATTATCTAAGCCTACAAATTGCGCGTTTGTAATTGTCTTAAATTTGCAAAAGGACAGATATACGCCCATGACAAACGGTATGATAAAAGCAAAGGAAAACGCGATCAGGGTAGGCAGTACAAAAATGGGAAAATATCTTTTTAATGTCTTTTGCATAAGCCTGTCTCCTTTTTTACAAACACAGGGGCCGTGGTACCACCACCGCCCCCTGTGTCTGAAGTTATATAAGATGGATTAAGTTATTGTCTTTTTGTCGATGGAGCTTAGTTAGCTGCGGTTGCGGCCTTTTCAGCTGCCCATCTTTCAACTACGGTTGTCTTTACAGTATCCCAGTCGATGGAACCGGAAGCATACTCCAGAAGAGCTGCGCCGAAGTCATCCTTGAACTGCTGGCTAGGGAAGGAAGTGAAGTTCCATGATACAGATGTCTTGGAGGTATCTGCCATGTAACGAAGAACTTCCTGTGCCAGAGGATCGGTGGGCTTTTCGTCATCGCTAAAGGTATTGAAAGGAGCGATGAATCCAAGGTCGTTGGTTACTGCTGCCTTACCGGTCTCAGAAGAGAACAGCCATTCAACGAATGCGATAGATGCTGCCTGATCCTCAGCAGAAGCTTCCTTGTTGATGCAGAAGAAGTTCTCAGTACCGGTGCACAGTCCCTGGTTCTCTTCACCTTCAACTCCTGTATAGATAGGAAGGAACTTAACATCCTCAGCCTTAACGGTGTTACCTTCTACGCCATTGATCTGGCTCCAACCCCAGTTACCGTTCTGTACCATTGCTGCCTGACCCAGAGCGAACTCAGCCATGGAGTCGTCTACAGACTTGCTTCCCAGCAGGCCGGGTGCTGTGCAGGAGTTGTTGATGTACAGATCGAAAATGTTCTTGAAGTTATCGGAGTAAGTGAACTCCAGGTTATCGGTATCGGTGATACCCTTGTCCTTGAACTCGTAGTATACAGGGATGTTAGCCAGATGAGTCTGCCATCTCCAGTCTTCACCGGGAGTCAGGGATGTGGAAGCGAATACGCCTTCAATGCCCAGCTCATCTTTCTTAGCCTGCATATCTTCTACAACCTCTTTTAACTTAGCGAAGTTGTTGATCTCATCCATGCTTGCTGCCTTAGCGCCATCCAGTGCGAAGTACTTCTGCATGATAGCGTCGTTATAAATGATACCATAACCCTCTACTACGTAAGGGATTCCGTATACACCACCGTCTTCGCCGGTGATTGCCAGGCTCTTATCCATTAACCAGCTGTACAGGTCTGTATCCTTTAAGTCTGCACAGTAGTCTTTCCAGTTCTGATAACCGATAGGTCCGTTGATCTGGAACAGGGTAGGTGCTTCCTTGTTAGCGATCTCAGACATCAGGGTCTGCTCATAAGTACCACTTGCTGCGGTTACAACCTTTACAGGAACACCGGTCTCCTCGGTATATTCCTTAGCCAGCTTCTGCCATACTTCGTCAACTTCAGGTTTGAAGTTCAGGTAGTATACAGATCCGTCTGCAGCTGCTGTCGTTTCAACAGCCTCGGTGGTTGCTACATCTGTCTTGCTGTCGGTAGCAGGGGTGGTAGCTGCTGCATCACCGGAGTTTCCACAACCGGTCAGCATAGAGGCTGCCATTACTGCACAAAGTAATACGCTTGCCAATTTCTTCTTCATAATCTTACCTCTCCTTTATGTTTGTACGGGTGACTTCATAATTTTTGTATGTCCCCGTTACTGTTTCGGAATCGGTATCGGTATTGTTCCCGGTAACGTTTCCGTTGCTGTAATTAGAAGATAGCACATTCACGAATCGGTTGCAAGAGATTTCCTGAAATTTATCGGAAGTTTGTATATTGTCGTCAAATCTGCGATATTGTTTTTGTGCATTTTCACCACAGAATGAAGTGTACAAAATGTTTATGGATAATTTTAATTGTTCTGTGACTTGAGAGTTAGTGAAGAAGCCACGAACGCCCGCGGCGAACGGAACATCACGCCTTGATGTCGCGTCTCCGGGTGTGAATTTTCTATTGAAAAGTGATACAGCGGTTCTCATCATGACGGGGCCGCCTACAGACGCCATCCATGGCGTCAATCGGCTGATGCGGACATCGCGTCCGCTTCCCCCCTGTCTATCAGCACTTTTCAAGAAAATATCAACACCCTCCGACAGACATCGCGGCATGACATTTCGTCCACCGTGGGCATTCTGTGTTTTTGGGTCTATGCAAAAAAACTGAGTTGTGAGATACTAAATTTGTTGCAAATAACGCATAAAAAGATGAATATGGGTCTATAGGGAAAAATTTGCCTTTCAGATACTCAATTTCTTCAAAATGAGTATCTCAGAGCCAGTTTTATTCCTATAGACCCATGAAGTTTTTCAAGAAATCAGTAGCCCCGGCTGGGTATAAGAGTAAGCAGTGCCGTAAGCAGACGTCGGTACCATAGCGTCCTAAGGGACGCATTGCGGTCGTATTGTGACCGCTTATGTACCGCTACGCTCTGCGACAGAGCGCGAGCGTGCCGCGTTTCTTATACCCTGCCAAGGGCTACGGGGATTACATACAATCTTCTTCACTAACTTTCAAGTTATCATAAAACCCCGGTGCATTCACACCGGGGCTATATGTCTATTATTTCAATTTCCAGATGTCTCTGTTGTACTCTGCGATGGTTCTGTCGGAGGAGAAGAATCCGGCCTTGGCGATGTTCACCAGCATCATCTTCTTCCACTTCTGCTGATCCTCATAATCGGCGAATGCCTGATCCTTTACCTTGATGTAATCTTCTAAGTCAAGCAGGGTCATGAACCAGTCTTTGTTCAGCAGCTCGTTGTACAGACGCTCCAGGTTCTCCTTTTTGCCCACTTTGAGCACTTCTTTGCTGACAATAAAGTCTACAGCCTCTTTGATCACAGGGCTCTTCTTATAGTAGTCCTTAGAGACATAATCTGCCTTCTCGTAATGCTTGATGACAGTGTCGCTGTCCTGACCGAAGATGTAGATATTGTCATCACCTACCAGCTCGTGGATCTCCACGTTTGCACCGTCACTTGTACCCAGTGTTACAGCACCGTTTAACATGAACTTCATGTTACCGGTTCCAGATGCCTCCTTGGATGCCAGAGAGATCTGCTCGGAGATATCGCAGGCAGGGATCAGCTTCTCGGCATAGCTTACGTTGTAGTTCTCTACCATAACAAGCTTCATGTAAGGGCTGACTTCCGGATCGTTATTGATAATGTCGGACATTACCAGCAGGAGATGAATGATATCCTGAGCGATCACATACGCAGGTGCAGCCTTTGCACCAAAGATGAAGGTCAGCGGTGTAGAAGGCTTCTTGCCGCCCTTAATCTCCAGATATTTGTGAATGATATACAGTGCGTTCATCTGCTGACGCTTATACTCATGCAGACGCTTTACCTGAATATCGAAGATGGAATCGGGATTCAGCTCCACGCCTTCCTTCTCCTTGATATAGGATACCAGCTCGGTCTTCTTGGTCTTCTTGATATCATAGATAGCATCCAGTACCGCCTGATCGTCCTTATGCTCTAACAGCTTCTGTAATTCTTCGGCATCCTTCTTGTAACCGTCGCCGATGGTCTGGGTCAGGAACGCAGCCAGCTCATGGTTACAGGACAGCAGCCATCTGCGGAAGGTGATACCGTTGGTCTTGTTGTTGAACTTTTCAGGGTAAATCTTGTAAAAATGATTCAGTTCGCTCTGCTTCAGAATCTCGGTATGAATTGCTGCCACACCGTTGACGCTGTAACCGTAATGGATGTCGATGTGTGCCATGTGCACTCTCTTATCCTTATCGATGATCTGAACTTTTTCGTCCTTATATTTCTTTGCCACACGGTCACTCAGCTCCTTGATGATGGGAACCAGCTGAGGAACCACCTTTTCAATATAAGCCAGAGGCCACTTTTCCAAAGCTTCTGCCAGGATGGTGTGGTTGGTATACGCGCAGGTGCGACTTACGACATCAATGGCTTCATCCATGGTGAAGCCTTCCTCAGTGGTGAGGATACGGATCAGCTCAGGGATAACCATAGTAGGATGGGTATCGTTGATCTGGATTGCCACATGTTCAGGCAGAGTATGCAGATCATAGCCTTTTTCCTTTACTTCCTTCAGGATCAGCTGGGCACCGTTGCATACCATGAAGTACTCCTGGTAGATACGTAACAGGTTACCGGCCTCATCGGAATCATCCGGATACAGGAACAGAGTCAGGTTCTTCTCAATGGCTTCCTTGTCGAAAGTGATGCCTTTCTTTACCAGGCTCTCATCCACGGTCTCAATATCAAATAAGTGCAGCTTGTTCAGTCCGTTCTCATAACCTACCACGTCAATATCATACAATACGGAAGTCACCTTGCGGTCACCGAAAGCCACTTCGAATTTTGTACCGGTGTTGTTCAGCCAGGAATCCTTCTGGATCCAGTCGTTCTTCTCAGCATTCTGCAAATGATCCTTGAATACCTGCTTGAACAGACCGAAGTGGTAGTTCAGACCGATACCATCTCCGGGAAGTCCCAGAGTAGCGATGGAATCCAGGAAACATGCTGCCAGTCTTCCGAGTCCACCGTTACCAAGAGAAGGTTCCGGCTCTGCCTCTTCGATGTCTGCCAGATTCTTGCCGTTTTTCTTCAGGATATCGCTCAGCTCCTCATAGATACCTAAGTTGATCAGGTTGTTGGATAACAGCTTACCGATCAGGAACTCCATGGAAATGTAATATACTTTCTTGTCTCCGGTGATTACAGGAGTCTCTGCCATCTTCTCTTTGGTCAGCTGCAATACTCCGGTGTACAGCTGTGCATCGGTGCAGGCACCGATATTTTTTCCATACATTTTGCCGGTGATCTCGTTTAATGTCTGCTCTAAATTCATCTTTAACCCCATTTCCGCACGTTTCCCCAGGGAAGCGCACTATTTTTCTATTCTCTCTGTTGCGGTTTTCCCTGAATCAGCGGATGCCATTTCCTCCGTTTTTCAGGAAAAATAGTTTCGTTGCTCTCTTACAAAACACAGGATACCATAGGAAAACGTTTTCCGCAACCCTTTCTTTGATTTTCCTGGATTTTTGTGCAAAATAGCTTAACAGATAATGTCCTTATAGTACATTTTCACAATACTGTGGGGCATGACTACCTGATGTCCCTCTCCACCGTTCATCAGCTGATGTACTTCTTCCACGGCTCTGCTGGAGATGCTGTAGAAATCCTGTCTGATAGTATTCATCTGCTTACCGACATATCCCATCAGGGTGATGCCATCGAAACCGCACACCGGACGGAAAATGTCCATATCGATCAGGGCGTTCATGGCGCCGATTGCCATCAGGTCGGAGGCACAGACTACCACGTCCTTATTTTTCGCGTATTTCAGTGCCACGTTTCTCGCTGTCAGCTCACTGAAATCTCCCTGTCGCACCATCATGGTCAGATCCAAGTCTTTCACCAGGCGCCTCATGCCTTTTAATCTCTGTTCCGTGACATAACCGTCTCTTCTGCCTGCGATGTACAACACACGCTTGCAATTATCGTCCAGCACCGTCTTTTTCGCCACATCGTACTGGGCCTGTTCCTGATCGATACTGATGTATGTGGTCCTGGCATTCACAATCGGTGCATCCACTACCACACAGGCGAACTGCTTTTCCCGGATGAGTTTCTGCAGCACTTTATCTTCTTTGGACATGCCATAGATCACAACGCCCGAGATACTTTGTGACAGAAAAGATCTGGTGATCTCTTCCGCTGTCATTCCCGCGATCATAGAAGGAAAGATCGTCACGACTTCCACATTCAGTTCTTTCGCCTTATCCAATGCCCCTACCAGATACTGCATGAAGATCTGGTCAATGGCCTGGGTCTGTCTGTTCGGATCCAATACCAATGCAATACGTCCAAACTGCTTGGATGATAATGCTGCTGCGATGGAATTCGGAATATAATTCAGTTCCTTGATGGCATCCTGTACCCTTTTCTTCGTCTCTTCACTGACATTCGGGTAGCCATTTAAGACCTTGGATACTGTTGAAATTGCCACTCCGGCATGTTTTGCCACTTCCTTGATTGATACCATAAATCCCCCGTTCCGGCCGCAGACCCCTGCGCCCGTTTTTCTCCGTTACCGTGACGAAATGCGGTCTTGTTCCATTTGACGTTTGCTCATATATTCTCTATACTATAAGTTAATGGCAGTTTCGTCAATGTACAGCATTTACGAAATATGGCGTGAATTTTTGGAAAAGGTTTTCCAAAACAGATTAAAATAGGACAGCGAAAGCGCCGGAAAGGCAACACATATCATGGCAGTCATCAAAAGTGTGGAAGAAAAATATATGAAAGAAGCCCTGAAACAGGCAAAAAAAGCCTACGCTCTGGGAGAAGTTCCCATCGGTTGTGTCATCGTACACGAGGGAAAGATCATCGGCCGGGGTTACAACCGCCGCAATACAGATAAAAATACGCTGGCGCATGCGGAGATCACAGCGATCAACAAAGCCAGCAAGGTCATCGGTGACTGGCGTTTGGAAGAGTGTACCCTCTATGTGACACTGGAGCCCTGCCAGATGTGCGCAGGTGCCATCGTGCAGGCCCGGATCCCCGAAGTCGTCATGGGCTGCATGAATCCCAAGGCCGGATGCGCCGGATCCATCCTGAATATACTGGAAATGCCCCAGTTTAACCATCAAGTGAAGGTTACCCGGGGCATTTTGGAAGTGGAATGCAGTCAGATGCTGAAAACCTTTTTCGAAGAACTCCGCATCCGCAACAAGCAGGAAAAAGAAGCCAGGAAGTCCTTAAGCAGTCTCTCGTAACGATGCTTCTTCTCCTTTATCCTGTGTATGTCCGCTCTTTTTGAATTTTCTGAGTTTCGGCAGCTTGCAGAGCAGAAGTCCCGTCTGATACAATCCCTCTGGTGCATACAGGATCATAAATACACAATATGGGAATACATATCTGCTCTTGGCTTCCCACAGAATACTGAACAGAAATCCGCCGAACACAGCAATCCAGGGCAGCCACAGTGATATCGGAACCTCCTTTTTCTTCCACCACAAGATTCCCAGCATGACCAATGCCATAAGTCCAGCCAAATATAGGATACTCTGGTAATAATTTGTAAGCTTCCATATAGTTCTTCCCAGTTCACCGTAATACAGACTCTCCAGAACAGGAGACAATTCCGCTCCTTCTTCAAAACTTTCCGTACTTTCCAACGCTGCATACATCGGCTCTATCCACTGGCCCTCCACCTTATTTTTGAAAAAGTTGAATGCCATTCCCGGATCCTGTGAAAATTCTTCCAACCGTTCCCGGATATATTCTTTTCCCTGCTGCGCGGCAAGTTCCTGTTGGCAATCGTAATCTGTAAATGTTGCCTGCTGATATCGGTTATAGACCCCCGCTCTGCCTTCCGTCTCCTGTAATCCCATAGCGACCCACAAGATACTGGGAATACCGACTCCACTGGGATATCCCGACCGGACTTCATAGATTACATCTACTGCCTTCACAGACAATGCTGCCGTCAGAAGGATCGCTGTTCCCGCCATAAGATATCGTACTTTCTTTTTTCTGAGACTTACCAGCAGAACATAGACTGCCACGGCAACGAGAACGATCCATGTATTTTTCCGGGCAAGTACCGCCAGACCCGCTGCGAAGGATGCCAATGCAATATATCTCTTCTGCCCGGAATGTTCATAGGCTGCCACACCATAAAACAATATGATTCCGAAGCTGATGCTGAGCACATCACCATAGATATAAGGAAGATAAAATAAAAGAGGAAAACAACCCAGCATCATCACACAATACAGCATCCGGAATACCGGTCTGTCCGTGTTCAGCTTCAGAAACCCATAGCCCGCCAGTATCGTAAGTATCCACCATACGACATGAAGGATCTTGGCCGGTCTGTAGTTAAAGTCGCCGAACAAGGTAAACAGGATCTCATAGAGGATTGCCAATCCCTTCTGCTGCTGGTACATTCCCACATACCCGCCAATGCTCAGCATGCTGAAATTGCCATCTCTGCAATATGCAGCAAACGCCGTAGTATTAATCTGGTCTCCTACGGGATAATAGGGATTCTTGCATACATAGAATACCCCCAGAATAAACGCAATGACGCTCGTCACAATTAACGTACACAGGCAGATCTTTTCCTGCTGGGACTTGTCTTTTTTCATCAACACTTTGTCGATTCCCATGGCACAAAGCGATGCAGCCAAAAAAACCGCGATATGAGCCCAGGTCTTGTCCCCGACCAGCACTCCTCTGGTTCTGCCATCCACCGCACCGTAATAGGAATATTTGCAGGCCCAGTAGCTGAGAAGCATCATCATTGCCAGAGCGCACACCAATAAGATTCCGAGCAGTGCATGATATAGTTTTTGGTTTTTATCTGTCTGTAACTGCCTGGTATTCATTTTCTTTCGATATCCTTTTCTCCCAGAGTATTATCATTTTATCTTGTTATTATTGTAATTATCCGATTATCGCACATCATTATGTTGATTATAGCACGCGCATACCTATTCTTCAAGGTAAAGAGGCTTGACAAAGCCGCCGGAAACAGATACACTTAAAAAGCCGTATATGTCGGGTTGCCATGCAGTGGTGATGAAACTCGGTCTTACGCAATGGAAATCTACGAACCGTGTCAGGTTGGGAACAAAGCAGCACTAAGTAGAACCTTCCATGTGCCGTAAGGAAACTGGGTGGAGCTGCTGTCATGGTCCGGCGTATGCGGTTTTGACATTTGTAGCTATGAATAAGAAGGAAGTACAGATATGGCTGTAGAGACTACCACTTTTTCAAATAATAGCGCCGACACCTGGTTCCGTGACATCATGTTCGACTGTGTGCTTTGCCCACGTGCCTGCCATGTGAACCGTCTCGCCGGTCAGACCGGGTACTGCGGGCAGACCGCTGAACTCATGGCAGCGAGAGCTTCCCTGCATTATTGGGAAGAGCCCTGTATTTCCGGTACTTCCGGCTCCGGAACCGTCTTTTTCTCCGGCTGTAATCTCAGATGTGTCTTTTGTCAGAATCATAATATTGCTTTGGGTAAGGCCGGACGAGTCATTGCTCCGGAGCATCTGGCGGAAATCTTTCTGCAATTGCAGGAACAGGGGGCCAATAATATCAACCTCGTCACCCCGACTCATTTTCTGCCGCAGATCGTTATTGCACTGGAGCAGGCAAAACAGCAGGGGCTGCATCTTCCCATTGTATACAATACCGGCAGCTATGAATCTCCGGAGGCACTGCGCCATCTGGAAGGGCTGGTGGATATTTATCTTCCGGATCTGAAATATTTTTCCCCGGAACTTTCCACTGCGTATTCCCATGCTCCGGATTATTTTGAAACTGCCTGTGCAGCCATTTCGGAAATGTATCGCCAGGTGGGGGATTCTGTCATCGATGAAGATACCGGATTAATGCAGCACGGGATGATCGTCCGCCATCTGCTTCTGCCCGGACAGACAAAGGATTCCAAAAAAATCCTGCGCTATCTCCATGAGACCTATGGAGATCATATTTATATCAGCATTATGAATCAGTATACACCTCTGCCACAGGTAGCGGACATTGAGGTGCTGAATCGTACCGTAACGCCGGAAGAATACGACCGGGTATTGCGATTTGCAGAGCGGATCGGCATCGAACGAGGTTTTCGTCAGGAAGGAACGGCCGCCAGTGAAAGCTTTATTCCGGAATTCGATGAAAGGGGACTGTGATCCTCTCACAGTTCCACCGAGATCAGATAATATCCGAAGTCTCCTTCCCAAGCCGGTTCTCTGGCTCCTTCAAAGCTCTCAAAGCCAAACATTCTCGCGACCTGTTTCTCCCGTTCGTAAAAGTTTCCCGGAACTCCTATGTAATACTTTGCCTGCCCGGCTGCTTCCTGCCGCAGTAACAGCAAATGTCTGTAATTGTAATATCCATGCAGTAAAAAGCTGTTATGGGTCATCTGATAACAGCGTTCCCGCAGGACCACGAAATCCTCCGGTCCCACGGAGAGAAATTCTCTGGCATCCCGGAAGGGATGAATGTGTGGGTAAATGCTGCTTAACTGCTCCCATTTGGTATCTTTCATGTGCAGGGTGTGTTCCGTAACGGCAGCGGATTCCTTTGCCGTTTGTGCTTGCCGTTTTCCTGTCTCCATGGGAATGGCTGCTTCCGCTGTTACCTCTGCTTTCTTCTCTATCAGCTTCGGTTCTTCGCTTTTCATCACGTTTTCCGGCTTTGGCACAGATTTCTTTTTGGTATCTCCGGTTCCTTCGAATTTCCCAACGATGGCACAATTCCTTTCCAGCGGAATGCGTATCCCAAGTATCTGCTCCCTCTCTTTTTCCAATGGAATCCTTTTCTCACAAGAAGCTCTTCCTTGATCTGTCGTCATTTCGCACAGCTGCTGTTCCCCGCTTTCCCATTGCAAATACAGCAGTATCCCCTTACCGGACACGATTTCCTGTCCATTCAGCTGCACTGTCAAAATTTCTTCTTTATCCAGGCTTTCCAACCTCGCATATCCCGCACTTCGGATTCGCTGCCCGTTTTCCTGTAATTCCAGATAACTGATCTGTTTCCGATATGACATAAAAATCCCCCCGCATAAAGTATTCTAACTATCTTTATGCAGGGGGTTGTCCTTAATATGCCTGGTTGTCCAGATATTTCATATAATTAACGACCATCAATGCGATCTTGAAGGTCAATGCATCATCGAAGCTGCGCAGGTCCAGTCCGGTGCTCTTCTGGATCTTCTCAATACGATACACCAGCGTATTGCGGTGTACGAACAGCTGTCTGGAAGTCTCCGACACATTCAGATTGTTCTCAAAGAACTTGTTCAATGTATTCAATGTCTCTTCGTCCAGATCGTAGGGTACATTGTCTCCGAAGATCTCTTCGATGAAGATCTTGCACAGATTCACCGGCAGCTGATAGATCAGTCGTCCGATTCCCAAAGTGCTATAGGCAATGACTTTTTTCTCTGCATAGAAGATCTTGCCTACATCCAGTGCCATCTTAGCTTCCTTGTAGGACTTGGAGACATCCTTCAGTTCCTGTACCACAGTACCGTATGCAACTTTTACATCCAACAATGCTTCCGCATTCATCATGGCCACAATAGTCTCTGCCAGTTCGTGCAATGCCTGCGGCGTTGTAGTATTCTCCACAGACTTGATCAGGATCAGGCTGGATTCGTCTACAGCAGTCACATAATCTCCCGACTGGGGTGAGAACATGCTCTTAAGCACTTCCGATACAATACCGTCCTTCTCATCCTTCGTCTCGATCAGATATACCGCTCTGGGACAAGTTACTTCCACATGAAGCTTCTTCGCTCTGTTGTAGATATCTACCAACAACAAATTATCCAGTAACAGATTCTGGAAGAAGTTGTTCCGGTCAAAACGCTCTTTATAGGCAATGACGAGATTCTGAATCTGGCTGACGGCAATCTTGCCCACCATATACACATCGTCCGTCATTCCGCGGGCAACCAGCACGTATAAAAGTTCACCTTCATCACGGATCTTCAGAAGATGATGCACTCCGATCACCTGACTGTCCGCAGGGGATGCTGCAAATCCTGTGATCAGATCGGTCGTAATGTCATCTCTCTCCATGGTAGATGCCACTTCGGATCCGTTCAGGTCATAGACTCCGAGGTCAACTTTTGTGATTGCTTTCAATTCATCAATGCTTGTCTGTATAATCTGGCCTGTAATCATATTGTCCACGCCTTTCTGTAATATTTCATATCCGCTTGCTCTACTCATAACCAAAAAGCCCCTCTGCAAGCAGTCTCGCCTTTTAACTATGTCCCACAATCCTTCCCCTCTATTCGCATATCGTGGGATTGGCAGCACTATATATGTTTAGTATAAAGGATTTGTGCATTTGGTGCAAGCAAAATGCTGAAAAAAGACCCTGTCTGTAATCACAGACAGGGTCTTGAAATTTCTGATTAAGACTAGTTGGTAATAACCTGCTCGGTCTCTTTGTCGAATACGTGGATCTTCTCAACATCCAGAGCGAACTTAACGGTATCGCCGGGTCTTGCAGTGGTACGAGAATCTACTCTTGCGGTCATAGGGAACTCGTCAAGATCGAAGTACAGATATACTTCTGCACCAAGTAACTCGTAAACCTTGATGGTAGAGGTAAATACGCTCTGAGGAGAGGTCTCAATGTACATCTCAGAATCATATACATCCTCAGGACGGATACCGAAGGTAACAACCTTTCCATCGTAACCGCCATCGATCAGCTTCTTGGACTTAGCGGGAGGAAGAGGAATGCTGTGGCCTGCGATTACCAGGTTAGCGATGTCGCCTTCTACCTTAACAGTAGCATCTAAGAAGTTCATCTGCGGAGATCCCATGAATCCTGCTACGAACAGGTTACAAGGCTTCTCATACAGGTTCTGAGGAGTATCTACCTGCTGGATAACGCCGTCCTTCATAACAACGATTCTGGTACCAAGGGTCATAGCCTCGGTCTGGTCATGTGTAACGTAAATGATGGTGGTGCCCAGTCTCTGATGCAGCTTAGCGATCTCGATACGCATCTGTACACGCAGCTTAGCATCCAGGTTGGACAGAGGCTCATCCATCAGGAATACCTTAGGGTTACGAACGATTGCACGTCCCATAGCAACACGCTGTCTCTGACCACCGGACAGAGCCTTGGGCTTACGATCAAGCAGCGGAGTCAGATCCAGGATCTTAGCTGCTTCCTTAACCATCTTGTCGATCTGATCCTTGGGAACTTTTCTCAGCTTCAGACCAAATGCCATGTTGTCATATACGGACATATGAGGATACAGAGCATAGTTCTGGAATACCATTGCGATATCTCTGTCCTTAGGCTCTACATCATTAACTACTCTGTCACCGATCTTCAGTTCACCGGAAGAGATATCTTCCAGACCTGCGATCATACGAAGAGTGGTGGACTTACCACATCCGGAAGGACCTACGAAAATGATGAACTCCTGATCTGCGATCTCAAGGTTGAAATCCTTAACAGCTTCAAAACCGTTAGGATATACTTTGCAGACATTCTTTAAAGATAAACTTGCCATTTGAAAATACTCCTTTCATATTTACAATGTTACTTTCTCTCATTGTGAAACGATATGTCTCGTTTGAATCTGAAATCAGTATAACGAAATTCACGAAAATGTGCCATACCACTATTTCACAAAGATTTTGAATCATATTGTATGAATTGCTTATAAACTTTTCTTTTTTTTTAAATGCTTGTCAGATTGAACAAATCTGTTTCTATTTCTTGGACATTTTCCACAAGGTGGTCTCTACTGTGTCTCTTTTTCCGGCTTTTTGTAGAACGTAAGCTGATTTTTTCCACGTCTTTTTGACACATATAACGCATTATCCGCGGATTTGTACAGATTTTCAAAGGTATTGCCGTCTCCGGGGAACACTGCTGCTCCCACGCTGGCTGTAACAGAATACTTCACATATTCTCCGACTTCAAACTGGTGGAAAAACTGTTCGATCTTCTTTCCTTCCCGTTCGATCATGGTAATATCACGGATGTCCTTGAGAAATACCATGAACTCGTCACCACCGGTACGGCCCACAATGTCCGTTGCTCGGAACATGGACTGCAGGCGCACTGCCAGGTTCCGGAGCACTTCATCTCCAAAGGCATGTCCCATGGTGTCGTTGATCTTCTTGAAATTATCTACATCCAGAACGAACAATACCCCCTGCTTATCCGGATATTGTTCCATATATTCACGAATCTTACGCTCTGTGGCCATCTTGTTGTTCAGATCAGTCAGCAGATCGGTGTCTGCCTTGTCTTCCAGGACTTTGCTGTGTTCCGAGACCTTTATTCGTACCAGCACATTGATCACCGTGATCACAATAAGGGCTGCTGCAATCGATATGCTGATCTTGACGATCAGATCCACAATAGGACCACGGAAGGACTGTTGAATACCGGACAGATAGGATTCATCGATGCCTACCACCAGATTCCAGGCTGTGTCCGCAATGGGAAAATGACAGAGAATCTTACCTACGCCGTTCTCATTGACATGCAGTATCCCATTGTCGCCCTTCTGCTGTTGTCTGTCAAACAGTGTCCAACTTCCAAGACTCTCTGCTACCCCTTTTAAGGAATTCCAGAAATCGTTTTGTAAAATTTTCGTTCCTTGTGTCGCTCCATAGCATGCCATAATGGTTCCGTTGCGATCGACCAAAGAGAAAAATGCCTTGTCTCCGTATACGGAATTCTCAAAGAAATCAGACATCTCTGCCGGCTCCATATAACTGAGCAGGTATCCATTTACATTTCCGGAATTTGTAATAGGACATACATAGATGAAAGCCATCTGTCCGTTGATCCCGTCCGACCTGGTAAACAGATAATGCGGTGTTTCACCAAGGATACTATCATAGTAATTCAGTTCTGTCATATCGATCTGCCGTCTGTCATTCAGAAAGCCCGTGCCGTTGGTTGCACAGTATACAACCATATATGCATCACTTGCCTTCATCAGCGTATCCAGCTTCTCATTCACGAACGCCTCACCTCTGTCCAGGCGGGCGGCCATGATCGACGCAACCGCATCCGTGATATTTCCCAGCGCTTTCAGTTTATCCTCTACCCCGGCAGCATAATAAAGTCCGATCTGTTCCGCCTGATCATCCACAACTGTCTGTATTGCTATTTCCATCTTATTATTAAAGTCATATATGCTCAGGACCAGTGCGATGACTAACAATACACATGGCAGAACCCATTGGAGGAAATTTTCCCATATTTTTCTCTTCTGCATACTCTGAACACCTCTTATCTGCTGTCTTTAGAGTCTCCGCCATCAGACCCCGGTCCGGCAGGCGACCTTGCTACTTATCCTCTATCTTAATGCTTTCATCGATCTCATCATGAAATACTCTTTCATCCTCTTCCGGTGATACTTCCGGTGCCGGCTCCTGTTCTGACAGAAGCTGGTCTTCCAGTTTTTGGAAAAACTTATTATACAGCATTGCGGACGCATATGCCGGCAGAGAAAACCCAAACAGGAAGATGATCGGTATCAGTCGTAAAGACACCAGATATATGATCAGCGGGAAAAATGCCATCACAAACATCACAACTGTCTTGGGCAGCTGCAGAATGCTCATAATAAAAGCATTTCTGATGGTTCCCATGATCGTATTGTCAAATTTGGCAAGTACCGGGAATACATACAGTGCCGTACAGATCACAAGTACTGCCGCAGCCATGATCAGAATCACCAGTACACTGCTGAACTGTATTCCGGATTTGGTAATAATGTAATAATCTCCACCCAGTACTGCTGCTATCAGCAGGATCAGCAGCCAGATCAGAGTAGCCTGGCGGAAATTAGTCTTAAATGATTTGAAAAAGCTTCTGGTAATATAGCTTTCCTCATTGCGCACGATCTTCAGTGCCACATAATGCATGGAGGTAAATGCCGCTCCTGCAGTAATAATGGGAATACAGCAGATCAGAGTCAGAATGTTCAGCCACATCAGGTCTGCCATTTTATTGAGTACATTCATTAACGGACTGTCCAGGTCAAAAATCTTCATTTACGTCATATCCTTTTCGTTTGCTTAATTTATAAGAACTTTTCCATCGGTGTTACGCGGATCCCCGAAAAAGCTTCCTCCTCATGCACTGCATGAAATCCCAGTTTCCGATAGAAATCCACGGCATACGGAGCTGCCTTCAGCGACATATACCGTTCCCCCGCCTCTTTTTTCAGATATTCGCACATTCTTCCCATCAGACTCCGGCCAACACCTCTGTGATGATATTCTTCGTCCACGAAAAGAAGCGACAAATGATTGTAATTCCGCACAGAAGCCGCTCCGATGATCCTGGCGCCATCCAAAGCCACCATCATCTGATATCTTCCCTGCCGGAACGACTTATAGAGGTGTTCATCCGTAATGAATTCATGAAAATTACGGATTCCCTCCTCTGTATAGTCCACCGCCTCATATTTCAAAAAAGTCTTCCAGATCATATGCATGGCAGGGATCCAGTCTTTGTCCTCTGCCCATCTGATCTCATAGCCATTCACCATATCTGCCATACTGCACCGTCTCTCCGATTCAGGATCAGGGAAGCCTCTGTTCTCAGGCGATCCCAGGAATCTCCTTGCAGATCCACTGCCAGATGTCCTCCATTGCTACCTCAGCGTCGTCTTCATTCAGGAGTTCATGTCTGTCATTCTCGTATAGCTTCACGGTAATGTTCTTCACTCCGGCTCTCTTCAGAGAGTCACATGCCTTATGAACACCCTTACCGTAATCTCCCACAGGGTCTTCCGCTCCGGATACCATAAGAATCGGCAGGTTCTGGGGAACCTTTTCCAGATTCTCCTGCTTCTGCAATCTGCGGATCAGTTCAAACAGAGTCTGAAAACCGTTCACAGTAAAGGTAAATCCGCACAGTTCGTCTTCGATATAGCGGTCCACATTCTCCGTATTCCGGCTGAGCCAGTCACTGGAAGTTCTGGGAGAATCAATTCGTTTGTTATAGCCTCCGAAGGCAGCCTTATCAATAAAATGGCTGACATGCTTCGAACCGCAGAACAGCTTCTGTATTCCCGCCATGGCTTTTGAGGCAAAGATCAGCCCCGCCGACTGCATTCCCGTACCTACGATGACCGCACCGCCTATTCCGCTGCCGTAACGGCACAGATAATTCCTGGCAATAAAAGATCCCATGCTGTGTCCCAGAATAATATAAGGCACCTGCGGATATTGTTCTTCCGTGATCTTCTTCAGACGATGTACATCCCGGACTACTACCGTTGCAGGATCCTGCTCGCAAAAGTAACCGAAAGATCCACCCTCTGAAACAGATTTTCCATGTCCCAGATGATCTTCACCGGTGACAAGGATTCCTCTCTTCGTCAGAAATTCTGCCAGATTTTCATAGCGTTCCACGTATTCTGCCATTCCGTGCACGATTTGCACGATGCCTCTTACGTTACCGTCATCGGGTGTATATCGCACTGCATGGATACGGTTCTCACCGTCCCGGGAGTCAAAGTAGAATTCTTCCTTGATCATAAGACCTCCTTGGTTGCAGAAAATCATAGGACGCATAAAACAAATGTCCATTTACAGCCATATGCTTCTGCGTCCTATTCATTATATATCATTTTATATAAAATTTTAAGTCCTATATTGCTTTTTTTGTAAAATAGTAACCATTACATCCGCACTGTTCATGGTCGAACTGTTTTAGCAGATCTCTGCTCCTGTCGGCATATTTTTCTCAGGTGTTACCAAAGCGAGGTTGCCTTCAGCATCTTCTGCGCACAGGATCATGCCCTCGGACAATACTCCTGCCAGTTTCGCGGGCTTCAGGTTCACCAGTACCATAACCTTTTTGCCTACCATTTCCTCGGGGCTGTAATGCGCCTTAATGCCGGAGACGATCTGACGTACCTGACTGCCGATCTTTACCTGGCTGCACAGAAGCTTCTTGGACTTAGGCACTGCCTCACAGGAGATGATCTCACCTACCTGGAACTGCATTTTCGCGAAATCGTCATATTCGATCTCTGCCTTGGGCTCGATATCAATGGCTTCCTGCTCTGCTTTTTCAGCTTCTGCATTTGCTTCTTCCGCTTCATGCTCCGCTGCTGCCTTGATCATGGCTTCTTCCAGCTCTGCCTCTTTTTTCGCTACATCCTTCATATCCAGACGTGCGAAGAGGATTTCGGGCTGGTCGGTTACTTTGCTGCCGCTCTCATACAGACCGAACTGCTCCAGCTGGTCAAAATCTCGCAGAGAGGTGTTCAGCTGTTTTGCAATTCTCTCTGCTGTCTCGGGCATATAGGGCTCTAACAGGGAAGCTCCGATGATGATGCCTTCCACCAGATTATACAGCACGGTTGCCAGGCGGTCTGCCTTGGCTTCGTCCTTCGCCAGTACCCAGGGCTCTGTCTCGTCGATGTATTTATTGCAGCGCTTGAAGATACCGAAGATCTCGGTCAGGGCATCTGCCACACGCAGTTCTTCCATCTTTGCCACAACTTTTGCATAGGTACCGGTCACGGTCTGTTTCAGATCCGCATCCACTGCCGCGTCATTCTCGGTCAGCTGAGCGTTTTTATTCTCTACCACACCGCCAAAGTATTTGTTGCTCATGGAGATGGTTCGGTTCACCAGGTTGCCCAGGGTGTTGGCCAGATCGGAATTGGTACGCTCTGCCACCAGCTCCCAGGTCAGGTTGCCATCGTTTTCAAAAGGCATTTCGTGCAGTACATAGTAGCGTACCGCATCCACGCCGAAATAATCTACGAGGTCATCCGCATAGACCACATTTCCTTTGGATTTGCTCATCTTGCCGCCGCCCATGAGAAGCCAGGGATGTCCGAATACCTGCTTCGGCAGAGGCTCGCCCAGTGCCATCAGGAAAATAGGCCAGTAGATGGTATGGAACCGGATGATATCCTTACCGATCAGGTGCAGGTCTGCGGGCCACAGCTTCTTGTACTGCTCGGTGCTGTTGCCGTCTGCATCGTAGCCGATACCGGTGATGTAGTTGGTCAGCGCATCCAGCCATACATAGATAACATGCTTGGGATCGAAAGTCACCGGGATACCCCAGGTGAAGGAAGTACGGGATACGCACAGATCCTGTAAGCCGGGAAGCAGGAAGTTGTTCATCATCTCGTTCTTGCGGGATACGGGCTGAATGAACTCGGGATGCTCATTAATGTGCTTGATCAGTCTGTCCGCATACTTGCTCATACGGAAGAAGTAAGCCTCCTCCTTCGCAGGCTTTACCACACCGCCGCAGTCCGGGCACTTGCCGTCTACCAGCTGGGACTCCGTCCAGAAAGACTCACAGGGAGTACAGTACATTCCCTCATAGGCTCCCTTGTAAATATCACCCTGATCATAGAGACGTTTGAATATCTTCTGTACCTGCTTCTCATGATCCTCATCGGTAGTACGGATGAACTTATCATAAGAAATGTTTAACAGGTCGCACAGTCCGCGGATCACACCGGCGATCTTGTCCACATGCTCCTTGGGTGTGATACCGGCTGCCTCTGCCTTCAGTTCGATCTTCTGACCGTGCTCATCGGTACCGGTCTGGAAGAAAACATCATAACCTTCTTTTCTCTTGAAACGTGCAATGCTGTCAGCCAGTACGATCTCGTAGTTATTACCGATATGGGGCTTGGCGGACGTATAGGCAATGGCCGTTGTAAGATAATATTTTCCTTTGCTTTCCATAAATCTGATTCTCCTTTTCTTAAAAATAAAAGCCCGTCTCCTGAAAGAACATGAAGTTCTTCAAGAAGACGAGCGTTATCTCGTGTTACCACTTCTCTTCATCTGTACCTCACAGCACAGACCTCTTCGGGTCCGTAACCCTATCCGCTGTAACAGGCGGATCCTGTCGCAGCCTTGCTTCTACCGTTCCTATTCTGTTCCGGTATCCGTTCGGTGCGCCGCTCAGAAGCCATCTTCTCTATCTGTCCGTTCCATTCCTCTCAGCCTTACGGAATGTTCTCTGTAAAACTTCTATGATAAATACTCTCTTCCTCATTGCATTTGCGTATTCTTACAGTAGCACAGGAAATCCGGACTGTCAATGCAGTTTGTCTCATTACTGCTCATTACAGCTCCTCTTTTTCCCCCAGTATCAAAACAGAATATGCCGGAAGTGTGACCGCAGTTCCTTCGCGTTCGGCGATCTCCTCTCCGGTATAAAGTTCTCCAAGCAGTACCAGATCCTCTGCTGCGGTGTTACCAACGGTAAGTCCGGACAGGTCCACACTTGCAGGCTCCGCAGAAGTATTGCCCAACAGTAATAAAGTACTGTCTTCATAGCTTCTGGTCAGTGCAAAGCATTGCTCGCCGGAATACTGCTCCAGATAAGTGGTGGTGCCTCTGGCAATAGCGGGATTCTGGTTCCGGATACGGATTACCTGTTTTACATAATTGTAAATGGAATCCGGATCCTCCTGCTGTTCTTCCAGACTGTCGAATTTCATCTGAAAATCTTCCATATCCGCAGGTCCCTTGCACATGCCTTCCGCTTTGTCATCCTTGCTCCAGTACATGGGAGCACGCTTATTCTCATCCTTGCCGGAGCCCTTCATTCCCAGTTCCTCCCCATAGTAGAGGAAGACACTTCCACCGGACAACAGATTCAGGGCATTGCCAAGCTTCGTCTGTGCCTCACTGTTTTCCCCGGCATAGTAGCCTGTGCTCCGCCCCATATCATGATTCGTGTAAAAAGGGGCATTGATGTAATCCGGATTGTACTGCGCATACATAGCCTGCTCCGCTTCCAGATTCTTTGCATAGGATGCCGCGGATGCCTTGCCATTTACCACATTTGCGATGATTCCGGACTTGTCAGCGAAGGTAAAATCAAACATGCTGTCCACGCCGCTCGCGTAATATTGCGCATAGGTATTCTGATCTGTCCAGCATTCACACACCAGATAATTCTCCGGGTCCTTGCCATGGACATAATCGGCAAACCAGCTTAAAATCTCGACATTGTCTTCCACAGAGCCGGTGACGTATTCCTTCACCGCATCCAGGCGGAAACCATCCACGCCCATATCCAGCCAGAAGTCCGCCACCTGCTCAAATTCCCGGCGCACCTCTTCATTCTGCAGATCCAGATCCGGCATGCCGTCCCAAAATCTTGCTTCATAATACCAGTCTGCCCCATTTACCTGCGCATATCCGCTCTGGGCTTCCCTTGAAAAATGGTAATAATCTATATAAGGACATTCTGAGGAGTCAGGCTCAGCTCCCTCCGGCAGATTTTTCAGATACTCCGTTGCCTGTAAAAACCATGGATGCCTACTGGAAGAATGGTTCATCGCCAGATCCAGGATCACACGGATCCCACGGTCATGGCAGGCTGTCAGCAGCTTTTGGAAATCATCCAGGGTACCGTACTGCGGATCAATATTCTCGTAATCCGTAGTGTCGTATTTATGATAGGTCGTGGAGGGCATTACCGGCATGAGCCAGATGCCGTTGATCCCTAAGTCCGTATCCGTCGTATCGTCACCATCATTCAGGTAGTCCAGCTTGTCCAGGACTCCCTGCAGGTCACCGATGCCGTCACCGTCACTGTCATAGAAGGAATAAACAAAAAGCTCGTAGTAGGTGCGGTAGTTGTCGTCTATGATCTGCAGTGCCCGGGCATCCTGCGCTAACGTTACAATACTGCCGGCGTTGTCGATATTGCTGCCCGTGCTCTGGTTCTGTTGGGCGGCAGTCCCATCCTGGGTACCCGCGGATGCACCGCCTGCTGCCTGGTCGTTTCCTCCGCAGGCAGCCAGAGATACCGTCATCCCTGCTGCAAGTATCAATGCCCATAATTTTCTGTTCCATCTGCTCATCATTTTCTTTTACTCCTCCAATCCACTTTTTTCAAACCGGAACCATTTGAAATCAAAATTACAGCCCGGTAGGAAGACAAATGTCACCTTCTGTTCTCCGGTCACTTTCTGTATCGGGAATCGCATCTCACGATATTCCCCGCTATGCGGGAAGGGTAGTACCTGCGTCTCCCCATTACTGAATCGCAACTGTATCGTATTGTGCTGCAGAGGTGTCCTTCCGCATATGACGATACTGTCAGAAGCATCTGTTCCAAAGTCCATATCACTGAACTCAAGGGAAACATTGTTGCCGATCTGTTCAATGGCATCCGCTGTTCTCACAAAGCTGTCTCCATAAGTAACGCCGTCTGTGAGGGCAGACAGTCTCGCATAAGCTTTCTCCTGTTTGGTAAAATGAAACTCCTTCAGGAAAAATTTATCTTCCGACACGATTGTCATATTCGCCACGCCTTTCAGTCTCCGGGACAGTGTAAATGTCTCCGGTTGGAAGACCTCCCAGATGCCGGGCTTCTGATAGGTGACTTCTCCGACAAGTTCTCCCGTCTCTCCGAATCCGGATGCATTCTCCCCGGGTTCTCCCTCCCAGATTTGAATTCTGTGAGGGTCATTATCATTCGCAAAAATAGCCAGCGTGATCTCATCACTTCCGAATTCGCCGAAATCTACGGATCTATAAACCAGACCGGTAGGCTGTGCTTTATCCGTTCCGGCACTGTTCTCCACACCGCGGCTCACATCCCCGCCAAAACTTGTGTCATAGGAAATAGCAGTAACCGGTTCATAAGGTGACCGAAACGTCTGTCCCATTCCCTCCACCTGAAACTCCAGCTGTGAGATCATTTTCACAGAAGGGGTACCGTTGCAGGACATACATCTCACCTGGAAACTTCCGTCACTGATGCCTGTGATACGGATGCCTTCGCCGTCCGGAAGCTCTTCCGGCTTTGCGATCGGGCTGGGAATACCCGTGGCATCCGTAATGCTCCACAGAAGCTTACGGTCAGTGGCTTCCATAGGATAAATACAGGTATGCAGCAGTACAGAAGGGTTTTCCGGTGTCAGCGTCGTTGCGGCTGCGCTCAGTTCCAGCTTGCGTACCGGCACGAATCCGGGTTCCACAAAGGCAGGCGGATATTCTCTGTTTTCTTCCGTTGCACAGATACCGGGACGGATCTGTGCTTCGATAGCATGAAGCGTCACTGTCGCCGTGCGGTGCCCGGCAGCTGCCGTATTGTCCGAAGTCTCGACTACTGCCGCGGCCGTTCCGGTGACGGTTTCATCGGTCATGCTCGCCGTGGCTGTCCATGCGTCCTCCACGGTCACACGAATCTCTCCGGGGATCGTTTTCGCAGCGATCATCGCCAGAAGCTTCCCCTGGAACAGCTTGCGGACGGTTCCCTTATAGGAATCGTAGTCAGTACTATCACCGTTATCCAGTCCTATCAGTCTTCCGGCACCTTCCACGGTCACTCTCACATAATCGGAGGCATTTTCCACGGGATAACCGTCCTTATCTTCTGCCGCGATCTCCAGGAAGATCATATCTTCGCCATCGGCACGCAGAGTGGTTTTGTTTGCTTTTAATACATAATGATCGGTGTTGCCAAAGGAATGTCTCTCCTGTCTGGCAATCTCTCTGCCGGTCTCATCGTAAGCCACAGCACAGATACTGCCGGGCACATAAGGTACTTTCCAGGAAGGCTGCAACACCGTTCCCTTTTCATGATCGATCTGCCGCCTTCCCTGTGATACGCCGTTTACGAACAGTTCCACCTCCGGAGCATTGCTGGTGATCCGCACATCCACCTGCTGCCCCGGATTGAAGTCCCAATAAGGGTAGACATGAATCATAGGATCTTTTTTCACATCTGTCCACTCTGCGCGGAAGAGATAGTAGGAATCCTTCGGAAATCCCGCTGTATCCATCTGCCCGAAATAGCTGTTTTTCGTCTGATAAGGTGTCGGCTCACCGATGTAGTCAATAGCTGTCCAGATGAACTGTCCACAGGAATAGGGGGTATCTCTGTCCATAATGATACAGTATTCCGTATTTTGGGCTGCCCAGCTGGTAGTACTGTTACCCAGAGCGGAGCACTGTTCGTCTGCTTCGATCAGTGTCGCCCGATCCAGCGGGAAATGATAGATGCCGCGGCTCTGTACGACAGAAGAAGTCTCACTTCCGTAAATGATCCAGTCCGGATACTTTTTATGGTGCTCTTCATAATATTTTTCCGCGTAATTATATCCCGCCAGCTTCACGATATCTGCACATTTCTGTGCGTTTTCCCATGGCATATAGTTCGAACCGATGGTCACAGGTGCCACATTACGGTAGTCCCACTTTCTGACCGCGGCAATGAGGCTTCCGGTGATCTCCTGTCCGTGGGCATCCGCATGGGTGTCTGGGATCTCGTTACCGATGCTCCACATAATAATGCAAGGGTGATTGCGATCCCTACGGATCCAGCTGCGGACATCCTTTTCCATCCAATCCTTGAAAAATCTGGCGTAATCATATGGATTCTTGGCCATCTCCCACATGTCGAAGGCTTCGGACAATACCAGAAAGCCCATCTCGTCCGCCAGTTCCATCACCTCCACTGCCGGCATGTTGTGAGAAGTCCGCAGGGCATTGACACCCATGGAACGCATGAGTTTGAACTTACGGCGCATGGCTTCCTTGTGGAAAGCCGCTCCCAACGCTCCGAGGTCATGATGGTCACAGGTACCGTTCAGTCGGATCTTCCTGCCATTTAATAAAAAACCCCTGTCAGGATCAAATTGTATGGTGCGAAAGCCGATACGGAAATGTTCCTGCTGACATAGTTCCCGGCTGTTAGTCTCCTGCTCTCTCCACAGGCATACCTGCAGATCATATAAGTAAGGATCCGTAATGTCCCATTTCCTCGGATTATCCACAGGGATCGTCATGGATATCTTGTTCTGTCCACAGGTGAGGGGCTGTTTTACCCGGAAGAGCTCCGAGGTTTCTGTTTCTATGGGACTTTTGCTGTTATCAGTATCTCGCAGACAGTATTCCAGTTCATAATTTCCACTATCTGTTCCCCATTCCAGTTCCGTGTCGATAGTCAGGTCATAACCCTTGTTCGTCTCAACAGAAGATGTGTAGATGCCGTCCAGAGGAATATGTGTCTCCGGCAGCCGGATCATCCACACATTCCGGTAGATTCCTGCACCGCTGTACCATCTGCTGTTGGGCGCCTGAAATACAACACGCAGAACGATTTCATTCTCTCCCTCATGTAAAGCATCCGTAATATCCCAGTCAAAGGTAGAATAGCCGTATTTCCAGTCACCAAGGTGCTCACCGTTTACATAAATAGAAGAATCCATGTAGACACCTTCAAAGCGGAGGATGACACGGTCATCATTTCCTGTTTTATCCGGGGCATAGGCAAAGTTCTTCCGATACCAGCCGATGCTGTCTTCATAGAGATTCTTCGTATCATAGATCAACCAGTCATGGGGCAGATCCACCGGCTGCATTTTGGCTTCCCAGATCTGCCTGTCTTCCCAGTTCACACCTAATGCTGTTTTGGCAAAATACCAATTATCATTCCATAACGTTCTGCTGTTCATCATCGTTTTTGCCCTTTCCGTCTGATCCCGGTTTCGTCCCGTTATTTTATTTTTCCTGCACGTGTTCAGATTTATCTGCGTTCGATGCAGACTGCGCATCCGCCCGGTTCTCCAAGTGCCTCACAAGCCAGACCGCCAATAGTGCATCCAGCGTTCCCAATAAGATTCCACCCAGGATATCCGTCGGGTAATGAACGAAGAAGTAAAGTCTGGAAAATGCAATAAGTGCCGCCATGAGCAGACTTAAGAGTCCCGCTCTGCGATAATAGCAGAAGATCGTCACTGCACCGGCGAATCCATTGGAGCTGTGTCCCGAAGGAAAAGAATATTCGGAGGGAAACGGGATCTTCAATATGACACTGTTGTCGACTGCGCAGGGCCGGGGTCTGGCAATCACATTTTTCAAGAACAAATTTCCCACCAGATAAGTAATAGCCATTGCGATCATCATAGTCAGACCACATTTTCTGGTCTTCGGTATACATGTCAGGACGATTGCAATAACGATCCATACCAAACCGCTTTCACCGATCGTGGTAAAAAAACGTAAGATCTCTGTCAGCCATTCCTGATGAATTCCCTGTATTGCGTGTAGTATCTGTAACTCCATATTACTCTCCATTCCGCAGACGTCTGTCTGTCCTTCCGTCACCGTCTGTCGGCAGTCTACGCCTTCCGTAAGACGTTCCCTACCTCATTCCCGCCTATGGCTATGTTACTGCATCTTCGCAAGAAAAGCCTTCGCATTGGCTGCGATGTCATCCTTGAACACAGCAGAGCCTGCCACGATAACATTGGCTCCCGCATCAAGTGCCAGCGCTACGTTGTCCAGATGAATGCCGCCGTCTACTTCCAGATCGGTAGCAAGTCCTCTGTCCGTGATCATTTTACGGATCACCGCTACCTTATTCAGGCATTCCGGGATCAGCTTCTGTCCGCCGAAACCGGGCTCCACGGTCATGACCAGTACCATATCCACCAGTTCCAGATAAGGCTCCACGGTCTCTGCCGGGGTGGCGGGTTTGATGGTGATGCCAACCTTTTTGCCGGTGGCACGTATTTTATCAATGCATCCCTTCACATCTTCTGTGGCTTCCAGATGAAAATTCACCAGATCCGCACCGCAGGCAACGAACTCTTCCACATAGCGCTCCGGCTTCTCGATCATCAGATGCACATCCAGGAACATGTCTGTGTGGGGTCTCACTGCCTTCAAGACAGGCATTCCGTAAGAGATTGAAGGCACAAACAGTCCGTCCATCACGTCTACATGCAGCCAGGGCACACCGGCTCCTTCCACAGCTTTGATATCCTCTCCCAGCTTCCAGAAATCCGCCGAAAGAATTGAAGGTGATAAAATATTCATGATACTCCTCATTTCTGCCCCTTAGGGCCTTGTCTGCAACACTTTTCCCTTTGAAAAGGAAATCGTATTCCGTATGCGTCTATTCTAACAAACTTGTATTCTTAAAACAAGATAAACTAAAAGGAACCTTTCCTTTTGGAAAAAGTTCCTCTCTTCGTGTCTTGTGATCACGTAATTCTCTATAGATTTTTGACATCCTCTTTTAACTGCTCCCAGGCATCTTCATGCTCTGTATAGTATATGGGACATTTTTTTCCACCGCAGTCATAGTGGCGGAGAATATCCTCCGGTTCCAGTTCATAGGCATCGATCAGCCAACTCAGCAGCCTGATCAGGGAATCGTAGGTCTCCTGAGTGAACTGTCCGTTGTCCGCCTTATAGCAGCATTCGATAGAGATGGAATCCTCGTTACGGGTCTGCACCGCGTAAGCGATCTCATCCAAAGGAACACACTGGATGATCTCCCCGTTATAGCCGATGATGAAATGCGCGCTGGCACTGCGCTCATGATTGTCCTTAAGCTGTTCGAAATAACTGCGGTTCTGTGCCGCACTGGTGCCGGGGTTGGCAGTATAATGCACGAAAATATTATTCACCTCCGTCAAAGGATCTCCCGGTCTGGAATATTCATTTACCGTGAGGAAATCCTCCGTCCAGTCAGGGTGCGCTGCGTAAGTCTCCGCCGACAGTCCCTGGATCCTAGTCCCCATGGTATTCTCAGTCCCTTTTCCCACCTGCTGCGCCATATCTATTGCTTCCATCGGTGTGCTGGCTTCCGCAGTACTGGCAGGCACCTTCAAAAGCTTTGTCAATGCGACGATTCCTACCAGAATTCCTGCACAAAGCAGAGTCATCCGGATATATCTGCGGATTCTTGCCCGTCTGCGGCGACGCTGTCTCTCCGCCCTCGTCAGGCGTTGTCTTGTGCGCGTGTTGCAGGTATTGTCTCTGCATACGTTTCCATCAGATACAGCAGCCGCAGTTTTCTGTTTCTGTTGGCGGATTCTGTTTTCCTGCTGGGGCACTGCACTATGATGTCGTTGTTCTATGCGCCTTCCTGTATGTCTGCCCGTATTTTTCCCGGTTTGATAATCCACCAGATACGGATTTCTCCGCATCTGCGTTATATGGATCTCTGCCTGTCTGCCCGAACGATTTTCCTGCATCATATTGCCAGTCCCTCCGAATGAATTACTTTCTACGGGTTTCAATATAACGCGGAATTGTCACATTTTACGTCACATTTTTCTTAAGAAATTATAAATTTCTCCTATAACAGTTCTTGCAGATATGTTTCGATCTCTTTCGCGGTAATTTGATGGGCTTTCATGCCGGGGTGCAGGCGGCTGCCTACGGTATCCGGTGTAGTGTCGGGAAGTTGCAAAAAGTGTATCCGGGAATCGGCAGTCTGCTCCGCATAGTCTTCCACAGCTTCCCGGATGGCGGACAGAAAGTTGTCTCCCAGCATGCCGTAACCCCAGATGATCTGTGCTGTGGGGTTGCTGTTCCGCACTACTTTCAGGAAATCGCAGATGGCTGTAGTCAGTATCTCTTTAACTTCTTCTACGTCCCGTGTTCCTGCCCATTCCTGCCCTAGTTCCACTGCGGACTGAATTGCTGTGGCATCATTGGTTCCCAGATTGATAATGACCGCATCCGGCTGCCATGCCTCGAAATCATAGTCTTGCAACGCTCCCAAAGAAGCATTCCTCTCCCCGGTGAGTAAGCCACAGACCTGTGTGTAAAACGGAGGAATCTTATTCTCCACATTTCCATCCCATCCGGTGACAATTCCCCAGCCGCTCTGAGATACCACACGATACTCTGCGGATAATGCATCTGCCACCATACGGGGATAAGTATTCATTGCAGAGAAAAAGGCACTGATCCAATCTTCCTCATAGATGGCTCCCACCGTACCTTCCCCGCTGGTAATGCTGTCTCCCACAAATTCCAGCCGGTACTTCGGCTCCGGCAGCTGCTGGAATTCACCGTCTGCATATTGCAATCCCACAATCTGTAACAGATGCCCGGGATCCTGATGCATTGCCTGTACTTCTTTCAGAATCCGTACATGCTTCGGTTTTCCTACCGTCATCCCCCGGAACAGGCACACTTCATTTTTCCCTTTATTTAACGGAACTCTACTGATCTGCACACCGTTCAGTTCCACCGCAAGCCACGGTTCATAAGCGTCGTAATCGGCATTTACCTCCACCTGAATTTCACTGCCGGTATAGATAAATTCTATTCCGCTGCCGGTCCAGAATAAGTTCACCACATCCGTTCCCGTGGTGCGTCCCAACACCCGTACCTGCGGCAATGCTGCTACGCTGACTATCTTTGTTGGCTGCTCCATTTTTCTGCCATACCTCCCTGTGCTTTGTTTTATCTGTCGTTCTGATTTTCGATGTCTCGCTCTCTGATCACCGATTCTTGGCACAACGGCTATATTCTTCGGCGATCACAGCCTCCGCAGGGCGATCGCAGACTGCATAAGGGCTCTTCCTTTCCATACTTCCCGGCCAGTCCCAGATTCCGAAGCCTTTCACCCAGTCCCGTTTTTCGCAGGCAGAAAACATTGCCAGATACCAGTCTGCCTGTTCCACATCATCCTCTTTGCCCTGCAGTTCCCAGTTATTCGGCACCAGCGCGGAACCATGGATATTCATGCATCCAGCCTCCGAGAAAAGAAAAGGCTTCTGGTATTTTTTTACTACTTCTTCAATGCGATCCAACTGATTCTCCCAATCATCGATGGGATAGTATCCGCTGGAAGCGATCACATCCACTGCATCCCACCATGTAATATGATCTTCTCCGTATTTGTCACAATTATAACCGACAGGTCCGTCATATACTGTGCGGACCTCTGCGATCAGCTTTCTCCAATCCGTCTCCCGGTGCTCTGTCATCGTCATCTCGCAGCCTGTAAGAAATAATTCACACCCTATCCGCTGTGCGATCTGTGCATAATGCTTCTGAAAAGCAATATGGCTTTCAAACCAGTTGCCCCACTTCGGTTCACAGGGAACATCATGATCAAAAAAGCTTATCCTTGCTCTCCAGACACCATTGTCACAATTCACGGTAGGCTTTAATGCCACCTTTAATCCCAGACTCTGCGCATATCGGATCATATCACACAGTTCTTCATCCGTGCAGCTTTTCTCCCCATCGAAACGAATTTCTTCGCTATAAGGGGTTTCCTGCATCCCCGAGGGAGTGAGTATCACCCAGTTCGCGTGGGTCTTATGCGCCATTTCCTCCATACTTTTTCTGGCTTCTCCAGATCCCAGTACGCCTTTGTGCGGAAATACCGCAAAATTCACCCCATGAAATTTTTCTGTACCAAATTTCTGCATCAATAGTTTTCCTTTCCATAATTGTTTTATCGTAAAGCTTTTCCAATCTCCGTTCTTGTATTGTATCATTATTATCTTTATTTAGCCAGCTATTTTAGCTTAATTTTAGTTAAAATTATTTTTGTTTTCTCACTTTTCCTATGTTAATATAAAAATAAAGTTATACAATCAAATGAGGGAGAATATTACCATGCATTTTGTCCAGGCGAAGGGGATTTTATCTCAGAATAACGGAATGAATATTTACCGCGGATGCTCCCACGGCTGCATTTATTGTGACAGCCGCAGCAGATGTTACGGTTTTACACACGCCTTTGAAGATATCGAGGTCAAGAAAAATGCTCCTGAACTGCTGGAGCAGGCATTACGTTCAAAACGGCACAAATGCATGATCGGTACAGGTGCCATGTGCGATCCGTATCTTCCCGCTGAAAAAGAGCTTCAATTGACCAGAAAATGTCTGGAACTGATCGATCGGTATGAATATGGCGTTACGATACTCACAAAATCCAATCTGGTGCTTCGGGATCTCGATCTGCTGCAATCTATCAATAAGAAGGCCAAAGCAGTCGTGCAGATGACGCTCACTACTTATGATGAGGAGCTGTGCCGTAAGATTGAACCGCATGTGTCTACTACGAGAGAGCGTTTTGAAGTGTTGATGAGATGTAAAGAGTTGGGAATACCGACTCTTGTGTGGATGACACCGATTCTTCCTTTTATTAACGATACCAGGGAGAATATAGAAGGCTTGCTTGATTATTGCCTGCTGGCAGGAGTTCAGGGGATGCTGGTGTTCGATGTTGGTGTCACGCTGCGGGAAGGCGACCGGGAATATTTCTATCAGGCGCTGGATCGTGATTTCCCCGGCATCCGGCAAAAATATATCAGCACCTACGGAAATGCCTACGATATTCCCAGTCCTTATGCAAAAGAGCTTATGGCACTGATTCAAAATACCTGCGTAGCGAATGGTATGCTGTGTTCCCCGAAGGAATGCTTTACTTACCTGCATGAATTCCCCGAGAGATACGTGCAGCAGACATTATTTTAAATTGAGAGTTAGTTGAATACATTGGCAAAATCCACGAA
>UMIH01035218.1_pt1 | contig 58947 bp, 49 predicted proteins | sample 1965771 | NCBI WGS metagenome assembly UMIH01 (sample SAMEA4836120, study PRJEB28245) | human gut metagenome | biome: gut microbiome; material: fecal sample | place: Denmark | collected 2008
TGTTCCGAAAGTCCGAATAAAAAAAGTACTTATATTTGTAGAACATAAAAACAGAGGCGAAGCGACACGACATCATAAATTTATATGTCGTCTGCACAATCTGTTTCGACAAATACACTAACAATACCTATATGGACAGTACAGCGCTTTCGAGATCAGACAGCATAGTTCTCATTCCCACTTACAATGAGAAAGAAAACATTGCCGCAATTATCCATGCCGTATTCGAACTTCCCCGTCAGTTCCATATACTCATCATCGACGATAATTCCCCCGACGGAACAGGAGCGATTGTCAAAGATTTACAAAAACAGTTTCCGGGTGCTCTCCACCTCATGGAACGAACCGGGAAACAAGGGCTGGGAACAGCCTATATTGCAGGATTCAAGTGGGCTATCGAACACCAATACGAATATATTTTCGAGATGGATGCCGATTTCTCCCACAACCCCAAAGACCTGATGAATCTGTTGGCTGCTTGCAAAACCGGTGGTGCGGATATGGCTATCGGTTCCCGCTACGTCACGGGAGTGAACGTAGTTAATTGGCCTATGGGAAGAGTCATGATGTCCTATTTCGCATCAAAGTATGTGCGTTTCGTCACCGGTATGAAAATACACGACACGACCGCAGGATTCGTTTGTTACCGACGTCGGGTACTCGAAACGATCGGACTCGATTCAATCCGATTCAAAGGATATGCCTTTCAAATCGAAATGAAATTCACGACCTACAAATACGGATTCACCATTAAAGAAGTACCCATTATATTCATTAACCGAGTATTGGGTGAAAGTAAAATGAACACCAGCATATTCGGTGAAGCTGTATTCGGAGTCATCAGATTAAAAATAAACAGTTGGTTCCGCAAATACCCCAAGCAGGGAAATTAACCGCCGACGCCTCAAAAGACAACCGGTCATGTGCAGAACAATCATTACAAACGGAACAATCGTAAACGATGGAGAACATTTCATCGGGAGCATCATCGTCAAAGGAGAGTTTATCGAATCCGTCATAAAGGGAAAACTTCCTGAAAATATCGTATGCAACACAGACCATATCATCGACGCCTCGGGCAAATGGATTCTCCCCGGAGTCATCGACGACCAAGTGCATTTCAGAGAGCCGGGACTCACTCATAAAGCCGAGATCGCCACCGAATCGGTTGCAGCGGTCGCAGGAGGAATCACCTCATTTATGGAAATGCCCAATACCGTTCCCCAAACGACGACCCTCGAAGCCCTCGAATGGAAATACTCCCGTGCAGCCGAAGTTTCCCCGGCGAACTATTCTTTTTATATCGGCGCTACCAACGATAATTTCGAGGTACTGAAACAGGTTGACTTCTCACAGGTTTGCGGTGTAAAAATTTTCATGGGATCATCTACCGGAAACATGCTGGTAGACAACGAAAAAACATTACGACGGATCTTCGCCGAAATTCCTGCGCTCATCGCCGTACATTGCGAACAAGAATCCATTATACAAGCTAACAAAAAATATTATACCGAACGCTTCGGAGAGGACTTACCCATTTTCTTCCACCCTCTTATCCGCAGTGCCGAGGCCTGCTATACATCTTCGGCCAAAGCCGTGGAATTAGCGACAAAATACGATACCCGATTGCACGTCCTACACCTCTCCACGGCACGGGAAATGTCTCTTTTCGACAATCATAAACCACTCTCGGAGAAACATATCACGGGCGAAGTATGCGTGCACCATCTCTGGTTCGACGACAACGACTACGCCCAATTCGAGAACCGCATAAAATGGAATCCTGCCATCAAAACCTGTGCCGATCGTCGGGCTCTGCTCGATGCGCTTCGATGCGGCAAACTCGATGTCGTGGCGACAGACCACGCCCCTCACCTATGGAGCGAAAAACAAGGTTCCTGTCTGAAAGCAGCATCCGGTGGTCCGCTGATACAGCATTCTCTGCAAACCATGTTGGAACTTTCCCTAAAAGGAGAATTCACGATCGAACAAGTCGTTGAAAAGATGTGTCACGCTCCGGCGACGCTCTACCGCATCGACCGCCGGGGATACCTGCGCTCCGGGCACTACGCCGATATCGTTGTCGTCGACCCTTGCAAACCCTACACAGTAACAACAGAAAATATTCTGTCGAAATGTAAATGGTCTCCTTTCGAGGGACACACATTCCCAATATCGATCGATCGTACTTTCGTCAACGGAAACGAAGTATTCTCCGATGGAAAAGTATGCAATCGAACCCGAGGAAAACGACTTACATTCCACGATAATCCAACTCAAAACAAAAATATTTAGAAAGTATTATATCTGTTAATTTTCATATAAAACCCTTTTCCCAATATTTATAAATGTCAATCATATGTTTTTTTTCGAATCGTTTTATTACTTTTATAGTCTCAAAACGAAACTATTTTATAACGAAATGAAACACATTAGACTTATTTTTTCAGCGATACTCTTATCGCTCGTCGTTCCATGCGGATACGCACAAACACGACAAGACTCATTGGCTATCGCCCATGCACAATGGCATACCGATACGTTGCAACACGGAGCAGTATGCATGTACACGAATATACACGTATTCGATTCGCCCCAACAAATTTCTATCATAAAATACGATCCTAAAAAGTATAAAACTCAAATCGTACAAGCTCCGCAAATGACGATGACCAGCCATTTGGCAAAGGAAAATCAGGCCGAAGCCGCAATCAACGGCAGCTACTTCAATGTAAAAACAGGGGCCCCCACGACATTTATACGGCTCGACGGTATCGTTCGTGGAGAAACCACCCGTGCCGAAGCCTTTCGCACAGACGGGGCTATCTCCACAGATAAAAATAAAATAAAAATTCATGCCTTCGACTCCATTACAAGTAAAAAATTGGGCAAAAAATACAAAAACATTTTGGCCGCAGGACCTCTATTGTTGAAAAATGGAGTACGCCAAATGGCTCCGACCTTCCCAGAAAACACAGGCAAAGCCACCAAAGGAAACGCCCACAGTTCCGACGTTCCACAAGGTTTCTTCAAACGCCACCCTCGTGCTTTTATCGGCATTACCCCCGACAACCAAATCATGATGGTAGTGGTGGACGGCCGTTTCAAAAAACACTCGGTAGGTATGTCTATCGATGAACTATCTTATTTGGCAAAACAATTAGGCATGCGCGACGCACTGAATCTCGATGGTGGAGGGTCTTCCACCTTGTGGAACAATAAAACGGGAATCGTCAATCACCCGTACGATAACAAAAAATTCGACCACGAAGGAGAAAGAGAAGTAAGCAACGCCATACTTGTTATTCCTAATAAATAAAGATTTACCATGAAAACACTGTTGAAAACCATAGGAATCGTAAGTACACTGATTGGCGGCTCATTTTTATTTCAAAACTGTTCCGAAAAAGAGAGTATTCCGGAAGGTATTATCCCCCCTACCGACTCGGTAAGCTCAAAGATAGAAATTAAAAATTTCTCGATCGAAGCCCAAATTCATACCTCACCGAACAGTACGGTTACCATGCAAGGCGAAGGATTTCTGCAATCCGATACAGTCGCTTTGATATCCGAAACCGCCGCCAACAATACCTATGCGTTACCTCTTACCTCGGTTACGAAACAGAGTGCCGACATTGTCATGCCTAAAAATATCGTCTCCGATACATACCAGTTATGGCTCAAACGGGAAACAGATTCCTGCCGATTAGGAAAAACAACATTGATTATCGAGAATGCCGTAGACTTAAACATTCCCGATATTGCCGGCATGACTCTCAAAGGTGTAGTATATTGCGAAAATAAACCCTTACCCAATGTCGTCGTATCCGACGGATATAACGTAGTACAGACCGATGAGCAAGGACGATATTATATACAATCCGATAAAAAAAGTGGATTTGTATTTATCTCTGTTCCGGGAAATTACGAAGTTGCGATTAAAGACAACAACCAACCCGTTTTTTTCTATCGTTTGGCAAAAGACGATTCCGTAGAACAACACGACTTCGAACTCACCGCAACCGACAACACCAATCATGTTTTATTAGCCTTAGCCGATATGCACTTGGCCAACCGCAACAATGACCTATCTCAGTTTAAACTGAGATTTCTACCAGACTTAAATACCACGGTAGAAAAATATAGGTCAGAAGGCAAAAAAGTATACGGCCTCACGTTGGGCGATATGACTTGGGATCAATATTGGTATTCCAATCGTTATGATTTAAGCAAGTACCTGATCACTATCAAATCGGTCGATCTGCCCATTTTCAACTGTACAGGAAATCACGATAACAACCCTTACTGTGCAGACGACTGGCAAGCCGAGCAGGCTTACAAAGATATCATAGGGCCAACTTACTATTCTTTCAATTTGGGGAATGCACACTATATTGTATTAGACAACATTCAATACATCAATACAGGAGCCAGTCAAGGAACGATCGGCAAACGTAACTACAACAAGAAACTCACGGAAGAGCAGCTCAGTTGGTTAAAAAAGGACTTAGCGACCGTTACCGACAAAAATGCGCCACTATTCGTAGCCATGCACGCACAACTATATGCCAACCCCACATCTTTGCCACAAAAAAATACTATTTCCATGAGCGGAGGATCGACACTGGTCAACTACCTTAAAGAATTTACCAACGCTCATGTCATCACTGGGCATACCCACATCAATTACACCATCGAACCCTCCGATCAACTTATCGAACATAATATTGCAGCGGTATGCGCGACATGGTGGTGGACCGGTAAAAACGGATATGCAAACAACCATATTTGCAAAGACGGTTCACCCGGTGGGTACAAAATATTCTCAATAAACGACAACGATGTAAAATGGCTCTACAAAGGAATCAAAGAGGAAGAATCGAAACAATTCCGCAGCTACGACTTGAACCAATGTCATATTACGGCCGAAGCCTTTGCACCTAAGTCCACAGAAGCGGAAATGGGAGCTTACAGCGATACTTACGGGACAAAAAATAATAAGAACGAGATATTGGTCAATGTTTGGGGATATGACCCGGAATGGAAAGTCGAGATGACCGAAAACGGCAAACCTTTGGAGGTGACACGAGTCGTTGCCAAAGACCCCTTACATATTATTTCTTACGAAGCCAAAAGGCTAAACGTAGGGGCTACCCCGACAGCCGATTTCGTTTCCTGTGCGACCGCCCATATGTTCAAGGCCACAGCATCGAACGCAACCTCTACCGTAGAAATAAAAGTAACAGACCGATTTGGAAATACATACAGTGAAACAATGAATCGGCCCAAATCACTCAGTTGCTCTATGAAATAAAAGAAAGAAAAACAATAACATTAACACACAAAAGCCTATGAAACAATTTGCAAAAAAGTCTTTGGTTCTTTTCATCGCCCTATTTTTTACGGCTACATTATCCGCAAAAACACCCAAATACATCTTCTATTGTATCGGTGACGGCATGAGTTTTGCCCATGTAATGGCAACCCAACTTTTCTACGAAAACGGGAACTATGAAGATGGAAACGAATCGCTGGTTTTCCTCGATTTCCCTGTCCGTTCCGCCATCAGAACCTATGCCAACAATAGTCTCATCACTTGCTCTGCTGCCGCAGGCACAGCATTGGCTACCGGCCATAAAACTAATTTAGCTCATATCGGAATCGGTCCTGACAAACAACCGTTAACCTCCGTTGCCAAACAACTGAGAGACAAAGGATATGCAATCGGAATTATCACCAGCGGGCAACTCGACGATGCTACCCCTGCGGCCTTCTATGCCGGGCAAATGCGAAACGACACCTACCAAATAGGTAAAGAAGGTGCAGATAGCCAATTCGATTTTTTAGCCGGGAGTACATTAATGAAACCATTTAACAGGAAAGACCCAAGCCAACCTTATATATACGACTACTATCGCCAAAAAGGCTACACGGTATGCCGAGGTCCGGAAGGCTATAACTCCAAAAAAAATGCAGACAAAATACTCCTAGTAGATACCGACACCACACTCAAAAAATGGTTACCCTACGTGATAGAAAGGGAGCCCGGTAAATTAGGTTTGGAGTTTATGGTTCAAGCCGGTATAGAAAAACTATATAAAAAGAAAAATAAAAAAGGATTTTTCATGATGATCGAAGGCGCAAGTATCGATCACGCCTCTCACCCCCGCGATATAGCTACGGCAATTAAGGAAACTATCGAATTCGATCGAAGTGTACGCTTGGCATACGAATTCTATAAGAAACACCCCGATGAAACTCTCATCATCGTAACCGCCGACCACGAAACCGGAGGGCTCACCATTGGAGAAACGACTACACACCCTTTCAACTGGGAGTATGTAAACTATCAGAAAATGTCCAAAGAATCCCTCTCCAAATTATTTCAAAAAATGAGAGAGACAGGAGAAATAGATACTTGGGAAAAAACAAAAAAAATATTGGCCGAAAACACCGGATTATGGGATAAAATTCCTGTAAACGCAGGGGAGGAGGCCCAGTTAATGCAATGCTACTACGAGACGATTGTTAAAAAAAGCAGTAAACAGGAAATTACACTATATGCAAAAAGCGAACCGCTCGTTGCCGATGCCATTGCTCTATTGAATAAAAAAATAGGAGTAGGCTGGACTAGCTTTTCACACACGGGTGGATTCGTTCCATTCTACGCCATCGGCTGCCAAGCCCGACAATTCGGAGCTTTGAACGATAACATCGAAATACCCAATACGATTCGGAAAATCATGAAAATAAAATAAGCGGTAAGTTTTTAAAAACCTAAGAAACTGACCGATAAAAAACGGCTATAACACCGGGGTTCTTCAAAAGTTCTCTATCGGCTATTTGAACCATCGAAACCATAGAACTTGAAATACATACCAAACTTCCCGAGGCGCAGGTCATAAAAACACCTGTCGCCGACGGCGGGAAGATTCATGCAAGCATAGATAATTTTATCAATAAACAATAATCTGTAATTTAAGAACATGAAAACAGAATTTCAAAAATGTATGGACGGAGAAATCTTTGATGGAAAAGACAAAGAATCGGCAGAGATGACATTAAAAACCAAACGTCTGCTTGTAAAATTAAATTCTACGGATTATGCCGACACGAAACAAAAAGAAGCCATCTTACGGGAAATGTTCGGGCATTTGGGAGAAAATGTCCATGTAGACATCGACTTTCGCTGCGAATACGGAAAAAATATATTCGTAGGCAATAAAGTCATTATCAACATGAACTGTACATTCGTAGATAATAATCGTATCGAAATAGGCAATAATGTTTTGATTGCCTCCAACGTACAAATATACACAGCCACACACTCGACAAATGTAAAAGAAAGAACCATGCAAAATTGGGACGAAAGTAAAGCCATTTGCAATACATTCGCACTTCCCATAAAAATCGAAGATAATGTATGGATAGGAGGTGGAGCCATTATCTTGCCGGGAGTTACGATCGGGCGTAACAGTGTCATAGGCGCCGGCAGCGTAGTCACCCGTTCCATTCCTGCCGACTGTGTGGCGGTGGGAAATCCTTGTCGGGTAATCAAGCACATGAACAACGAGCCGGACTAAAAATAAAAAGAGCTATCTCTCGCCCGAGAGTAGCTCCAATTCTTTCCTTGTTTAAGTTGCAAATTATTCAGCAACAGCAGCAGAGTCAACTGCAACAGAGTCAGCAGCAACAGTATCAACTACTTCTACTGCAACTTCTTCTACAACAGCAACGCTATCAGTAGCTTCGGTAGATTCAGCGGCTTTATTGCCACAAGAAGCGAAAGACATTGCAAATGCAACAGCGAAGAACAAAACTAACTTTTTCATTTCCTTCAAATTAAAGATAAAACAATATTTTTTTGCTTCAAAAACGCCACAAAGGTATATATTCTTTTTATATGTTGTACTCTTAATCTTACTTTTTTTTCAGAATCTTTCATTTTTTCTGTAAAAAATGATTCAAAAAAAGTTCAATTATCATATAAATATCGTTTTATACTCCTTTTAGGTGTTTTCTCGAATTCATTCGGATAAAGTTGAATGCGAGTAATCTGTTCATATGGAGCCAACATCTTATTTAAATTATTTCTGACCTCCTCCATAGCCATCGGTAAATCTCTATTAGAGACACCGTAACTATCCATCGCTTCATAGTCGGGACATACCAAAGCGACTAATTTCCCGTCCCGCTCGACAATTAGGCTTTCCATTACAAAAGGCATATTATTCAGTTTAGCCTCTATTTCCTCGGGATAAATATTTTGTCCGTTCGAAGTGAGAATCATTGTCTTAGAGCGACCTTTTATAAAAATAGTACCATCGGCGCTTATGGTTCCCATATCACCGGTATGCAACCACCCGTCCTCATCGAGAACCGCTTTCGTCGCCTCTTCGTTTTTATAATAACCTTTCATCACATGCTCACCCCGCACACATATTTCACCGGGAATATTTTCCGGATCGAGAGAATCTATTTTGGTCTCTACATACCCGAACAACGTCCGCCCCGACGATCCCGGTCTAAACTCCCGATGGGGTGTATAACTGATCAACGGAGCGCATTCGGTCATTCCATATCCCACCGTAAAGGGAAATTTTATTTTATGCAAGAAAGTCTCTACCTCCCTATTTATCGGGGCTCCACCCACAATCACCTCCTCGAACCGGCCTCCGAAAGCATCGATCAGTTTCTTCCTCACCTGTCCGTAAATACGACTATCCAATATAGGAATATTTAACGCCCACCGCATAGGCGTTTTATTGAGCAACGGCTGTATCTGTTTTTTATAAATTTTTTCTAAAATCAGAGGAACACAAATAATCAAATTAGGTCTTATCTCTTCCAACGCTTTCAGTAAAATTTTAGGGGAAGGAATCTTACCCAACAACGTGATATGTGTACCCACGGCCAAAGGAACCAACAAATCGAAGGCACACCCGTAAGCATGAGCCAACGGTAGAAACGAAATGCATTTGCTACCTTTATAATGCAAGTGAGAACGAACACCGAACATGACATTCCCCGCCAAATTGTTCCCGGTTAGCATCACTCCCTTACTAAATCCGGTTGTACCCGATGTATAATTAATCAAAATAACTTTGTCGTTATCCAAATCGGCATACTTGATGTCCTCTCTATTGAAACCGTTCGGATAAGTAGCTTTGAATTTCCGTTTCATCTCCCGCAAACACTTGGCAATCTCCTCGCCGTCGCGTTGCACGAGGCAAGAAAAATCTTGCAAAGAAATAGCAGCCCTCACTTCGGGTAACTTCTCCATTTCGATATTTTCCCAAATATGATCGCCGACAAACAGCAACACCGAATCGGAATGATTGATAATATGATGTATATCATGAGGGTTGAACTCTTGAAGGATCGGAACCAAAATAGCACCATACGAAACGGTGGCCATAAAGGCGATACACCAGTTAGACGTATTTTTTCCCACTAATGCGATCTTATCGCCTCTTCTGATTTGACAATGGCGAAAAAGGATATGCAATTTTGCGATTTCTCGCGCCATGTCTTCATACGTGAGCGTACGTTGTTCATTATAATCGGTCAAAGCTGGCAAATCCCAGTTTTCACGAAAACTCGACTCATATAGCTTTATAAAATTTTCGGGAATCATATTCAAGATTTAAATAGTTTGGTAACAAAGATAGTACAAACGGAAACAGAAACAAATGATATTCGGTTGTACCAAATCCTGTTTATTTGTGCATTTGCCGACAAATATACAACATAGTTTGCAAAATAGTTCCCTCATAAACAACTATTAGAAATCTATGGGAAGATATTTTCAAACGAAATGAGTACCTTTGTTTTTTATTTTGCATCACGACCGGCTGAATATGATAGACGTCCATACATTCGAAAATAAAACAGCGGCCTACTATACATTGGGCTGTAAACTTAATTTTGCCGAGACCTCCACACTTGGAAAAATTCTCGAAGAAAACGGCATTCGCAAAGTACGACCGGGAGAGAAAGCAGACATTTGCGTGGTCAATACTTGTTCGGTAACCGAACTGGCCGATAAAAAATGTCGTCAGACAATCCGAAAGATAGCCCGGCAACACCCCGGAGCGTTTATCGTCGTCACCGGCTGCTATGCACAACTCAAACCCGAAGAAATATCCCATATTCCCGATGTCGATTTGATCTTAGGAGCTGAACAAAAACTCGATATCCTGCAATACTTGGGAGACTTGCAGAAAAAACAAAAAGGAAATATCGTCACGACCCCTACCAAAGATATCAAAAAATTCTCTCCCTCTTGTTCCCGAGGTGACCGCACCCGATATTTTTTAAAAGTTCAAGACGGTTGCGACTACTTCTGTACCTATTGTACAATTCCGTTCGCACGGGGCAGAAGCCGAAGCGGAACCATCGAACAACTTACCGAACAAGCTCGGGAAGTAGCCCTGTCCGGAGGAAAAGAAATTGTCATTACCGGAGTCAACATAGGAGACTTCGGCAAACAAACCGGAGAAACCTTTCTCGACCTCATCGAGTCGCTCGATCAAGTAGAAGGAATCGAACACTACCGTATATCCTCGATAGAACCCAATCTACTGACCGACGACATCATTTCGTTCGTCGCCCGATCGAAACGATTCGCCCCTCATTTCCATATACCTCTGCAATCGGGTAGCGACACCGTTTTGAAATTGATGCACCGTCACTACGACACCGATTTATTTGCTCGTAAAATCGAAACCATACGGGAAAAGATACCCGATGCATTCATCGGCGTCGATCTCATTACCGGTGTACGGGGCGAAACCGAAGAACTGTTCGAGGAAAGCCGTCGTTTCGTCGAAAGCCTCGACATTTCACAACTACACGTGTTTACCTACTCCGAAAGACCCGGAACGCAAGCGTTGAAAATCAATCCGGTCGTTCCCGTCCCCGAAAGACACGAGCGTTGCCGTCGCATGCTCGAAATCTCCGAGAAGAAATTGCACGACTTCTATTATAAATTTCAAGGGACAATACGTCCCGTATTGTTCGAGCAACCGCGCAAAGGGGCTCCTATGCATGGATTCACCGATAACTACATACGGGTAGAAATGCCCTATCGTAAAGAGTGGATAAATACTTGTCGCCCTGTTAAATTAGGAGAATTTAACGAGTCGGGAGATGCTCTGCTCGCAATTGAAATATAAATTCGTGATATGAAAAAAGAGACTCTTCAAAATATCGTCTATTCTCCGCTTTACCTGTGGTTCAAACTGCATGCTATTTTGCCCATGCGGATACTATATATCCTATCCGATATTTTATATTTCCCTCTATATTACATCGTTCATTACAGGAGAAAATTAGTATCCGAAAATCTGCGCAAAGCGTTTCCCGATAAGACCGACAAGGAACTGAAACAACTGGAACAGAAATTTTATCACCACTTCTGCGACTATATCGTCGAAACTATAAAGCTAATGCATATCTCCGACGAGGAAATGCGTCGCCGCATGAAATTCGAACAGGTAGAAATCATAGACCGTCTCTTTGCAGAAAACCGCTCTATCATTATCCTGTTAGGGCATTTCGGTAATTGGGAATGGGTTCCGTCCGTAACACTGTGGACTCGCACACCCGATGTCATGTTCGCACAAATATATCGCCCCTTGAAAAACAAGTGGTTCGATCGTTTTTTCCTGAAACTTCGTTCCCGATTCGGTTCCGTATGTATTGCCAAACAAGATACGTTAAGAGCCATCTTACAAATGAAACGTTCGGGCAAACCGTCCATTACAGGCTTCATGTCCGATCAAACCCCTTCACCGACAAATATACACCATTGGGCTCGATTCCTTTCGCAAGACTCTCCCGTACTGACCGGCTTCGAGAAAATCGCCCGTAAAACAGATTTTGCCGTTCTTTACTTCGATGTCGAAATCGTTAAGCGCGGATACTACAAAACGACTATACGAGAAATAGCCCTGCGTCCCAACGAACTGCCCGAATTCGAAATCACCGATCGCTACACGGCCATCATGGAAAAAACGATTCTCAGGAATCCGTGGGCATGGTTGTGGACTCACAAACGTTGGAAATACAAACACGAGGATTTTCCCGGTACATGATATGAAAAAAATCGCCGTCATTATACTCAACTGGAATGGAGCGGATTTACTGCGTAAATTTCTTCCTTCGGTATGTGCCCATACCAATGCCGATATGGCCGATGTCATAGTCGTTGACAATGGTTCCGACGATAACTCGGTCGAAGTTCTCAAACAGGAATTTCCACAAGTTAAAACGCTGCTATTCCCTCAAAATTACGGATTCGCCGCAGGCTACAACAAGGCGTTGGAGATGCTGGATTACAAATACACCGTATTGCTTAACTCCGATGTCGAAACCACTCCACACTGGCTCGAACCTCTGTTGGAATTTGCGGAGGGCAATCTCGATGTAGCGGCTTGTCAACCCAAAATCAAGTCATTAAGGAAGCGTGAAGAATTCGAATACGCAGGTGCGGCCGGCGGATTTATCGATCGTTATGGTTACCCGTTCTGCCGGGGAAGAATTTTCAATACCCTCGAAACCGACCGGGGACAATACGACGATATATGCGACATCTTCTGGGCCAGTGGTGCGGCTCTTTTCGTCCGCTCTGAAATCTACAAAAAAGTCGGAGGATTAGATCCTTCATTCTTCGCGCACATGGAAGAGATTGATCTTTGCTGGCGCATCCATCTCGCAGGATACCGCATCGCTGTCATACCGCAAAGCACGGTCTATCACTTGGGAGGAGCATCACTCGATGCCGCCAATCCCCGGAAAACCTATCTCAACTTTCGCAATAACCTTTTAATGCTGCACAAGAACCTGCCCTGCAAAGAAGGGAAAAAGACGCTGTTTGTCCGCAGGCTTTATGACACGCTGGCTTTTGTGCGGTTCGCCCTTTTAGGACAGTTTTCCCATGCCCGTGCCATACTACGCGCCCACAACGACTTTCGGCAAATGCGTAAACGATACACCGAATTTCCGAATACCGATTTGTTAAAAACATTCCCCGAATCCGGGCGCAACATAACAATAGACTATTTTCTCAAAGGGAAAAAACGATTCCGATAAAAACCGGTTCTACCGAAACATCTGAACGACACGCTTCACAGCCGCAACAAATGCTTCCGCTTCGGCTTTCGTATTATATGCGGCGAACGAGGCTCGCACTGTACCCTCGATACCGAGAGAGGTCATCAACGGTTGTGCACAATGATGCCCCGTGCGAACGGCAACACCCAGTTTATCGAGCAACATACCCATATCGTAGTGGTGTATCCCGTCCACCAAAAACGAAATAACCGAACTTTTATGTTCCGAAGTACCGAATATACGCATACCTTCTATGTCTTGCAATCGATCGGTCGTATAACGCAACAATTCGTTTTCATGAGCGGCAATAGATTCCAATCCTATATGATCGACATAATCCAAAGCCGTCGCAAAAGCGCTCGTCCCCACATAGTCCGGTGTACCGGCCTCGAACTTGAAAGGCAACTCCCCGAAAGTCGTACCCGAAAAATCGACATGAGCGATCATCTCCCCGCCTCCTTGATAAGGAGGCATGGCATCGAGCCACTTTTCTTTACCGTATAACACACCTATCCCCGTAGGTCCATATACTTTATGAGCCGAGAACACATAGAAATCGGCATCGAGCTCCTGTACATTCACCCGCAAATGAGGTACGGCTTGTGCGCCGTCCACCAAGACAGGAACCCCCTGCGCATGAGCGTAAGCGATCATTTCACGCACCGGATTAATCGTCCCCAATACATTCGAGACATGGGCGACACCGACCAAACGAGTATGCTCATTAAAAAGAGACTTATATGTATCGACGTTCAAATCTCCACGTTCGTCGATGGGAACTACCCGGAGCTTGATATTGCGCCGACGCTGCAAAAGTTGCCACGGCACGATATTGGCATGGTGTTCCATAACGGTGAGAATAACCTCGTCGCCGTCGTGCAGGAACTCATCGCCAAAAGAAGAAGCCACCAAATTGATTGCCTCCGTTGTTCCTTTTGTAAAAATAATTTCCGAAGACGAACCGGCCCCGATGAACTGTTGCACCCGACGGCGGGCGGCTTCGTGGGCATCGGTAGCCTCTTGACTAAGCGTATGGACTCCACGATGCACATTTGCATTTACCCGATAGTAAGTATCGGCAATATGATCGACCACACACTTGGGAGTCTGAGACGTAGCGCCGTTATCCAGATAGATTAACGGCCGTCCCGAAATCTCCCGACTCAGAATAGGAAAATCTTCCCTTATCTTTTCGACATCAAACATAACGGCACTCCTTTCTCATAAATCTTAATGACACGCTTGACAACCGGAGCATTTCGCCAACTCCCCACGGAACCTTTTCTCAACCAATTGACACAGCCGATCTTTCAAGGCATCAAGCCGTACCAACTCGATGACATCGTTGGTAAACGCGAACATCAATAACATGCGAGCCTCGGACTCGGGAATACCGCGCGACCGCATATAAAACAGGGCATTTTGGTCGAGCTGACCGACCGTGGCTCCATGACTACACTTCACATCGTCTGCATAAATTTCGAGTTGAGGTTTCGTGTACATTTTGGCGAGCGGAGATGCACACAAATTCTTATTACTCTGATAGGCTTCGGTTTTCTGCGCCCCGTGTCGAACCAATATGCGTCCGCTGAACGAACCTCGCGCCGAATCGTTCAACACATATTTGAACAACTCGTTACTGTGGCAATGAGGAACGGCATGATCTATATGCGTATACGTATCGACGACCTGTCCTTTATCGGCGATAGCCATACCGCAGAGAGACAATTCGGCATGCTCTCCTTCAAAAGCCGAATAGTAATTATTACGGGTTACTCCGTTATGCAATACGATACCATTGACCAATACGTTAGATCGTTCCCCTTGACGCACGAACACCGACGAAACTTTCGACGTATTCTCCGAGGACTCCTCTATATCGTAGTAGTCGAACACAGCGTCGTCGTCCACGAATATCTCGCAAACTTGCGACGACAGGAATTTAACGGTGGCCTCGTCCGAGTGATCGCACACCAGCAATTTGGCCTGCGCCCGTTTTCCTACGACAATCAACAACCGGCGATTCACCATAAAATCGACATTGCCCCGAAGGATATTTACCAACTGTATAGGCTTTTCTACGATGACTCCGTCCGGAATATACAAAAAGAAGCCATCTTGGGCAAAAGCCGTGTTCAAGGCAACGGTCCCGTCTCGTTTCATATCGGCGACCCTTCCGTAATAACGCGATACCAAACCGGGGTATTGCAAGGACATGTCACAAAGGCTACCCACCAAAACGCCGTCAGGGAGTTTAGATGATACCGGCTGAATCCGTTTGTAAAAAGAGTCATTGACAACGAAATAGAGCAACGTACTCAAATTAGGCACATCGCAACGAAACACTTCGTAAGGATTGATCTCTATATCTATCCGACCCAGATTCAACCCGTAATCGGGAGAATAGACCGACTCTATATCTGTCCGCCGGTGTTCCTCGTCTTTCAAAGAGGGTAATCCCCGACTCTCCAACAAAGCCACAGCCTCTTCGCGCAACCCGTTCATCACGGCCGACGAATGGCTGTTTATCAAATTTTTTTGAGACCTATATAAATCTATATATTGTTGTACTGCACCCATATCGACTTAAATTTCGCCCAACTCTTTTTTTATCCAGTCATACCCGCACTCTTCCAATTCAAGAGCCAATTCGGGACCGCCCGATTTCACGATTCTCCCTTTATAGAGCACATGGACGAAATCGGGGGCGATATAGTCCAACAAACGTTGATAGTGTGTGATGACAATCGTCGCGTTCTTCTCGGACTTTAATTTATTCACACCGCCGGCAACAATACGCAGGGCATCGATGTCCAGCCCGCTGTCGGTCTCATCGAGAATGGAAAGACGGGGTTCGAGCATAGCCATCTGGAATATCTCGTTCCGTTTCTTTTCTCCGCCCGAAAAACCCTCGTTTACCGAGCGACCGGCCAGTTTATTATCCAACTCCACAATCTCCCGCTTTTCCCGCATAAGTTTCAAGAAATCGGTAGCCGACAGTGGTTCAAGGCCTCTGTACTTGCGTTGCTCATTTACAGCCGTGCGCATGAAATTAACCATACTCACACCCGGTATCTCCACCGGATATTGAAAACTCAAAAATATACCTTCGTGAGAACGATCCTCAGGAGACAAAGCCAAAAGGTCTTTCCCATAAAACTCGACCGAGCCACGAGTCACCTCATAAGCCGGATTACCGGTCAATACGGCGGAAAGCGTACTTTTCCCCGAACCGTTAGGTCCCATAATCGCATGCACCTCGCCCGGTTTCACTTCGAGGTTTATCCCTTTCAATATCTCTTTGCCATTTATGCTGGCATGTAAATCTTCAATCTTCAACATAGATATTTCGTTTTATTCTTTTCTTTATTTATTCCCTGCCGTTACTGCGACTACTTGTCCCGCCACGACATATACACCACAAGGTAAATAGTCGGTATTCAAGCCCTCAACTACATTCATTATCTTCACTATTTGTCCCGTCACTTTGTAAACAGGCAACTGCATCGACCGATCACTTTGTACGAACAAACGTCCGTTTGCAGCGTACACTCGACCCACCGAATGATCTGCCGGCGAATCCACTCCATCGACAATACGGTCGATATGCACCGGATAGCCGTCGTTTTCCCCGGGAATATATCCCCAATTCCGGCATGAAGTGCCGCCTTTCGTCGCATTATTATTCAACGCTTCCAAAAAACCGCTTCCGGCAGACTGCATCTCTGCTGTGCTATACGCAATACCGTTCTCGCCGACTTCTGTACCTTCCACAACAGCATCGCTGTTATAATAACAAAAATGCACGTTCGACTCACTCAACCGGCACACCTTGACACCAGCGACATTGCTGTATACATCGCCTGTCGAATAACTATTCCACAATAACTTATAAGCCTTTCCAACCAAACCTCCGACACTTCCCTGTGAAGAACCTTCCTCATCTATATGTGCATCGATTAAAGAGATATTTCCTCGATTATAGCTATTGTACACCGGTTCTTCACAATATCCGACCAGTCCACCTGCATAAATAGCATTCCAACTGGACGAAGAGCGGGGAGCCGAACTTTCGATTTTCAAACCTCCACGATTCCAGCAATCTACAATCGGGCAATCTGTATTCTGACCCATCACTCCCCCGACCGACAACATCGAACCATTCGATTTAACCTCGATCTCACCTTCGTTTCCACAGGCGTACAACGAATCGGTTTGCGAACTATTATAAGAGGAATAAGAGCAAACACCTCCTACCTGTACTTCAAAACCATCGCTTTCACAAATCACGGAGTCCCTATTGAAACTGTACGTTATACCCATGCTCGCCGAGGAAACCCCGCCGACATAAGCACTCCCTTCATAAGCATTCACCTTAACGACCGAATGGTTCTCGCAACTATCCACCCGGAATGAATAATTACTCGAAATTCCGCCTACCGACACACTTCCCGAAGTATTACCCGATACAAAAATATTTCCCCAGTTCGTACAAGAGACAATACGATTCTCATTACCATAAACCGGTCCGCATCTACCCACAAGACCCGACACCCTTATGTCGACCACATCACTGTGAACATCTATTGTCATATGCCCCTCATTGGAACAGCCGATGAGTTTCACATCATCGGCATGGGCCACAATTCCACTTACCGAACAGATGGTCTCATAAGTCTCGCTACCCCATATTGCAGAAGTAACCACGACATCGGCTCGATTGACACAACGAATAAAACGGGACTCAGCACCCACCGCCGCTATCGCACCTATCTCCAAATCCAAGTCCCCGAAAGAAAAGTAATAGATTCCAGATACTTCTACCCGACAAGTCTCATCTAACGTCAAGTCCCTTATTTCGGCTCTTCGGACCTTACCGAACAAACCGGCTGTAACACATTTGTAATCATCGCTGTATCCACCACCTTCTTCTGCCGGCACGACCGTCAAACCGCTAATCGTATATCCATCTCCATCGAATACGCCGCTAAAATAACTACCAAACTGCTCGTTAACAGGTGTTATCCATTTATGTGCCGACATATCTATATCGGCCGCCAACCGAACGGTTTTATCCGGATAATTCCACGACCATCTATTCATGGCCGCCCCCCAAGCAGCGAACTCCTCAGGCGTGGAAATAATCATCACATCGTTATCGAAATTCTTGTCAAGCCATTCTTCATCGTAATTCCCTTCATCGAACCACGAGCCCTCTTGCGCCGAAACAGGAAAAACCTCCACAGCCAAAACACTCAATAACACAATGAGAAAAAAACGATACGCAATCCTTTTCATATCATTCTACTATTTTCCTTAACCTACCGAACCTTCCAACGAGATCTGCAATAGCTTTTGCGCTTCAACGGCAAACTCCATAGGCAGTTTATTCATCACCTCTTTGGCATATCCGTTTACGATAAGACCTACGGCATCCTCGGTAGGGATTCCACGCTGGTTACAATAGAATATCTGGTCTTCGTTGATTTTCGAAGTAGTCGCTTCATGCTCTACCACGGCCGAATCATTCAGAATCTCCATATACGGGAAAGTATGCGCCCCGCAATCGGAACTTAACAACAGACTGTCACACTGGGTAAAGTTCCTTGCATTCTCGGCACTCGGCAACACTTTCACGAGTCCTCGATAGCTATTCTGGCTACGACCCGCCGAAATACCCTTCGATACGATCGTACTACGGGTATTCTTCCCGATATGTATCATCTTCGTTCCTGTGTCGGCTTGCTGATAGTTATTGGTAACAGCCACCGAATAAAACTCCCCGACCGAATGATCGCCCGCCAGCACACAACTAGGATATTTCCAAGTAATGGCCGACCCCGTCTCCACCTGCGTCCAAGAGAGCTTAGAGTGATCGCCTTTGCACATGCCCCGCTTCGTCACGAAATTATAGATACCGCCTTTCCCGTCCTTATCGCCCGGATACCAATTCTGCACGGTCGAATATTTCACTTCGGCACGATCATGCACTACAATTTCCACGATAGCTGCGTGCAATTGATTCTCATCACGCATAGGAGCCGTACAACCTTCGAGATAGCTCACATAGCTGTCGTCATCGGCAACAATCAATGTTCGTTCGAACTGTCCCGTATTAGCGGCGTTGATACGGAAATAGGTAGATAATTCCATAGGACACCGGACTCCTTTGGGGATATAAACGAACGAGCCGTCACTGAATACGGCCGAGTTAAGCGCTGCAAAAAAATTGTCCCGATACGAAACAACCGAGCCTAAATAACGTTTCACCAAATCGGGATAATCTTTCACCGCCTCGCTGAACGAGCAGAAAATGACACCCAATTCGGCCAGTTTTTCCCGAAAAGTTGTCCGTACCGACACACTATCCATCACCGCATCGACCGCTATACCCGACAGTTTCATCTGTTCTTCGAGCGAAATTCCCAGCTTGTCGAATGTCTTGCGTAGCTCAGGATCCACTTCATCGAGGCTTTTCGGAGCCTCTTTGGTCTTGGGAGCGGCATAATAACTGATAGCCTGATAGTCTATATCGGGAATATTCAAATGAGCCCAATGCGGCATTTCGAGCGTCTTCCAGTAAGCGTATGCTTTCAGACGGAATTCAAGTAACCATTCCGGCTCCTTTTTCTTCTCCGAAATATGGCGGATAATATCCTCGTTCAATCCGGTAGGAATAATATCTGTCTCTATATCGGTTACAAATCCGTATTTATAATCGTTAGTAGTAACGTCGTTTAATATTTCATTCGAATTATCCTGTTTCATTTTTAATCTGCTTTACAATTTTCACAACAGAGATACGGCTCGTTGCATATCGAATAAGGTATAAACAATCCCCTCGTCGGTTTGGTTTCCGAAACGAACTGCTCTTGTGCCCTCGAAAAGAGCAACGGAGCTACACGCAATGTATATCCATAGAACTGTGACGAAGCCGTCTCTTTTTCCGGAATCAGTTTACCCTTAGGATCGATAATATGGACGAGATTAAGCACTATACTCAATATGACCAAATATTTGACGGCGCCGAACAAAGCCCCGGCCAATCTATCGAGCCACCCCAATGCCACATGATGCGTAATGTGATGTATCAGCCTCATCAGTTGAACGCATATAATGTAAACGATAAGGAACAATAACGAATATGCGATAACCCGGCTTACACCCTCAGGCAAATCGAACATCTCCCTCAACAACGCAGAGAACGAATTTCCGAAAAACCGGGAGACGACTATACCTGCGATAAACCCGCCCAACGAACCTACCTGACGGATAACCCCTTTGATGAGTCCGTACAGAAAACCTACAACGGCGATCAATAGGATAGTAAAATCAACATAATTCATCTCTCACACTCCCGATTCTTAACCCTGCAAAATTACTTTTTTATTTTGAATACTCCGTATTTCCGTCTTATTATCCGTCAAAGACGATAACAAAGGCCGCCCCGTACCTACGAGGCAGCCTCTCTATTCCCGAAAAACGTTTCTTTCTTAAAGCGTCTTTTTCACTTCTACCTCTTCATAGGCCTCTACGAGATCGCCTATCTTAACATCGTTGTAGTTCGTGATGTTCAATCCGCATTCAAATCCCGTAGTCACCTCTTTAACATCGTCTTTGAAGCGTTTCAGAGAGCCCAAATCTCCGCTATAAATCACGATACCGTCTCGTATCAAACGTATCTTGCTCGACCGTTTCAGCTTACCTTCCTTCACGATACAGCCGGCAACCGTACCGACTTTCGTAATATGATAAGTTTCCAAAACCTCGGCCGTACCCAATATCTCCTCTTTGATTTCGGGAGACAACATACCTTCCATAGCCGATTTAACCTCCTCGATAGCATCGTAGATGATCGAATAGAGACGTATATCGACTCCTTCTTTCTCGGCCAATCGGCGAGCAGCCACGGAGGGTCTCACTTGGAATCCGATGATAATAGCATTGGATGCGGCGGCCAACGTAATATCCGATTCGGATATTTGTCCTACGGCCTTATGCAATACATTGATTTGTATTTCGGGGGTGGATAGTTTGATAAGCGAATCGCTCAAAGCCTCCACCGATCCGTCCACATCGCCCTTCACAACCAAATTCAACTCTTGGAAATTGCCGACAGCTATACGACGACCTATATCGTCGAGGGTCAATAACTTGTGAGTACGCAAGCCCAATTCACGTTGCAATTGTTCGCGTTTATTGGCAATCTCGCGTGCCTCTTGCTCCGTATCCATCACATGGAACACATCACCTGCCTGAGGAGCACCGTTCAAACCGAGAATCTGAACGGGAGCCGACGGACCGGCAACTTCGATACGGGCATTTCTTTCGTTGAACATAGCTTTTACCTTTCCGTGATTGGTTCCCGCCAACACGACATCGCCTTTATGCAAAGTCCCGTTTTGTACCAATACGGTAGCAACATATCCACGCCCTTTATCCAAAGTGGACTCGATAATCGAACCGGTAGCCCTCCGGTTGGGATTCGCTTTTAAGTCGAGCAATTCGGCCTCCAACAAAACCTTTTCCATCAATTCATGTACTCCGGTTCCTTTTTTAGCCGAAATCTCCTGCGACTGATATTTACCGCCCCAATCTTCTACGAGGTAGTTCATATTAGCCAACTCCTCTTTAATTTTGTCGGGATTGGCATTCGGCTTATCGATCTTATTGATAGCGAACACAATGGGAACACCGGCTGCCGAAGCATGATTGATGGCCTCGACAGTTTGGGGCATTACATTGTCATCGGCAGCGACGATAATAATGGCGATATCAGTCATCTGGGCTCCGCGGGCACGCATAGCCGTAAATGCCTCGTGACCCGGAGTATCGAGGAAAGTGATACGACGTCCATCTTCCAATTTCACATTATATGCACCGATATGCTGAGTGATACCTCCGGCTTCCCCGGCAATCACATTCGAATTGCGAATATAGTCGAGTAATGAAGTTTTACCATGATCCACGTGTCCCATCACGGTCACGACAGGAGGACGAGATGTCAAATCTTCTTCCCTATCCTCTTCTTCATGAATAGCCTCGACCACCTCGGCACTTACATATTCGGTCTTAAAACCGAATTCTTCCGCAACGATATTGATCGTCTCGGCATCGAGACGCTGATTGATCGACACCATCATGCCGATACTCATACAGGTAGCGATAACCTCGTTCACCTGAACATTCATCATCGAAGCCAAATCGTTTGCCGTAACAAACTCCGTCAGCTTCAACACTTTACTTTCAGCTTCCTCCATTTCGGCGAGCTCACGTTCGCGATTCGAGAAAGCCTCGCGTTTTTCTTTACGCCATTTGGCCGATTTCTTCTGTCCTTTTGTATTATTGGTAAGGCGAGCCAATGTCTCTTTTATCTGCTTTTGTACATCTTCTTCGCTCACCTCGGCCTTTATAGGACGTTGTTTTTGTTTATTCGGTCTATTTCCTCCGTTATTTTTACCATTTCCTCCACGGGAGGGTTGTCCACCCATCGATGAAATGCTTTTCGATATATCTACCTTTTCTTTACTGATTCGTTGACGCTTCCTACGTTCACCACCTTGCTGATTAGCATCGTCGCCACCGGCAGCCTTGTGTGATTCTTGTCTCTGTTTCTCTTTACTCTCCCGTTCTTTACGTTTCTCCTCTTTCGTCTTTTTCTTCGGACGAGTCTGTTGATTCAACGCATCGAGATCTATTTTACCGACGACATTGATATTCGAGGTAAACGCCGGACGATTAATGGTAAACACCTCGTCTTCATGGGATTCCTCAACTCCCTTTTCTTCTTTAACTTCTTGCTCGACAACCGCCTCTTTTACTTTCGGTTCAACTATTTGAGGTTCAGGTTTCGATTGAGAGACAACCTCTTGTTTAGGTTCGGCGACCGGCTTATTCTCTTCTTCGGCAGGCTTCACTTCTTCACGGGCCGACACCGCCGATTCTGGTTTTTCCTCTTTCGTTTTCACTTCGGCCTTGTTCTCCTCCGATTTAACCGGCTCTTTTTTCTCTACCGGACTTTCCTTTTTATGTTCGGACGACTTCGGACGATTCAACGCGTCGAGATCTATTTGACCGACCACTTTCGGGCGTTGTGTCTCGGGAATAATTGTTTTCAGCTCCTTCGGTTCTTCCTTTATTGCCGATGAAGAATTACCCTCCTCCGATTCGGTAGCCGATGTAGCCTTGCTCTTTTCCTTATGACGTTCAAGACTAATGCTCTCCGATTCGAGTTTCAAATTTTTGTCCTTACTGAACTCCTTGACAAGCAGTGCATACTGTTCGTCGGTTATCTTGGTGTTAGGGTTAGCTTCAACCGTAAAACCTTTCTTTTGAAGAAATTCGACTGCCGTCTGAATTCCTACATTCAAGTCTCTTGCTACTTTATTTAACCTTATCGACATACTCAGTTTTAGTTTATAAATAATGGAAGAATTAAAGATGCCTCCGACAAAGGCACAAAGACCGCATTGTATTGGTCCCGAAAACGAATTACTCTTCAAACTCCGCTTTCAAAATAGCGAGAACTTCGTCCACAGTGTTCTCTTCGAGGTCGGCTTTCTCGATCAATGTTTCACGAGGCAACGCAAGCACACTCTTCGCAGTAGCGCATCCGATACCTTTCAAGGCCTCGATCACCCAGTCGTCGATTTCGTCGCTGAATTCGTCGAGGTAAATGTCCTCCTCTTCTTCCTCGTCTATATCTCTGTAAACATCGATATTGTAACCCGTAAGCATGCAAGCCAACTTAATATTCAAGCCGCCTTTACCGATAGCCAACGAGACCTCTTCGGGTTTAAGAAATACTTCTGCTTTCTTCTCCTCTTCATTCAACCGAATCGAAGAAATCTTAGCCGGACTCAAAGCGCGTTGTATAAACAGTGATGGATTAGCCGTATAATTAATGACATCGATATTTTCATTGCGCAATTCCCGGACAATACCATGTATACGCGAACCTTTCACACCCACGCAAGCTCCTACCGGATCGATACGATCGTCATACGATTCAACGGCAATTTTAGCACGCTCTCCCGGAATACGGGCAATCGCTCTTATCAAAATCAAACCGTCGTGAATTTCGGGCACTTCGAGCTCGAAAAGACGGCGAAGAAATTCATTGGACGTGCGGGATACCAAAATTTTAGGATTGTTGTTCTTGTTATCGACTTCCAACACGACAGCCCGCACGGTCTCACCTTTCCGGTAAAAATCCGAAGGTATCTGTTCGGCTTTCGGCAGCAACAACTCATTACCGTCGTCATCGATCAACAACATCTCCTTTTTCCAAATCTGGTAAACTTCGGCACTTACCAACTCGCCTATTTTATCTTTATATCTATTGTAAATGGCATCTTTTTGCAAATCGAGAATCTTCGAAGCCAGCGTTTGGCGCAAGTTCAAGATAGCTCGACGACCGAATTTCTCGAAATGCACCTCGTCGGTCATCTCCTCGCCGACCTCGAAATCGGGGTCGGTTTTCCGAGCCTCCGACAAAGAAACCTGCAAATTACTGTCGGTCACCGCTCCGTCTTCCACAATCTCACGGTTACGCCATATTTCGAAATCCCCCTTCGTCGGATTCACGATTATATCGAAGTTTTCATCGGTCCCGAACATCTTTGCCAATACGTTGCGGAAAGATTCTTCCAGCACACTAATCATCGTAGTTATTTCGATGTTCTTCAACTCTTTGAACTCTGCAAAGGTATCGACCATGCTAACGGGTTCCTCTTTTTTTGCCATATTATTTAAATCTGATTAGATATTTTGTATATTTTACTTCATCATATCCAAAAGCGAGGTCTTCCTCGACCTCCACTTTTCGTTTACTGGTTTCGCTCTTTACTTTCTTGGTTATCGTCACGACAAATTTCTCCGAATCGGCACTTTTCAATATCCCCGAAAGTTTCATGCCGTTTTTGGTCAACAATTCCACTTCCTTGCCTATATTTTTCTTGTACTGTCCGAGGACTTTGAACGGAGAGGTAATCCCTGCCGACCCAACCTCCAATTCATAATCTTCGACATCTCGGTCGAGCTTCGATTCCAAAAAACGATGTAACACCACGCAGCGATCTATATCCACACCCTCCTCGTTGTCTATTTCCACGACAATCACATTATCGGGTTTTACTTGTACATCGACTACGAAACAGTCGCTTCCGGTCAACCCTTCTTCAACAAATGCCTCTACTTCTTTTTTATCTATCATAACGACTCTATGCAAAGAAAAAAACGAGGGGACATCATTGCCCCCTCTTCCATTCCAACCGCCACAAAGATAGTACAATATTATATAATACGCAACTCCACAGATTCCCTACGAACCAAAATAGGATAATTCGCACCTAAAATTTAAATATTTTTCAATAAATATATTCTTATTTAATATAATAAAAATACAAAAGTACGCAATTGTTTCCGCAACAAAAGTTCTCTGCCCCCACAATAACGATTACACAAAGCATGAAACAATGGACTGTGATCCATATATTTTAGATGAGCGAGCTCATGGCAAATAACATAATCGATCAACTCTTCGGGTAGATACATCAAATAAAACGACAACTGTATCTCTCCCCGACGGGTACAATGCCCCAACTTTCGCCGCCCGCGACCTATCGTTACCGAAACCACAGGCAACCCCAATCTCGACGAGATTTGATTCAGCCTCCGAGGTAAAACCTCTTGCGCTCTTCTGTAAACGAAACGACCCACTCCCCGCGACAACGTTTTCCGTACATTCGTCTCATTCAAATCGATTCCCGGAGGACAAAACACCTGTAAACAATCACCCTCATACCGAAATAAAAACTTATTCGACACACCCGGCAATAAACATATATCTCCTCCATAGCAAGGAATACTATCGCCCGTAGACAAAACTCGATTTTTCCGTATCGTCGCGCTTCGAGACATCAACACCCTCAGTTTTTCACGGTTATCGTCCACTGCCGATTTCACCCGGTTTACAGCATATCCTTCCGGACAAGTAATCTGCAAACCATTATCCTTTACTCTAAATATCAAACGGCACGCCCGACTGTCCGAACGAATATAAATCTCCCCGAATTCCTCGTCTCGATAAACAAACATCTACTTTCTCCTTTTCCATTTGCGAAGATAATGGAATTGGAGCACTTGAACAAAATCAGACAAAAATGGCTCAATCGATAATTAGTTGGGATATCGGCTTAATAGAAAATCAGAGGCGATTCTCTTTTAACTTCTCTCTTGTATTCACAGACAAAGGTGAAAAAGAATATTCGAAGCAGCATTATAGTCCTCTTCCCTTCTGCGTCCCGCAGCCTTACGAGGTGTTTTGCAACGACAAAAATCGAAGCAGGGAAGAAAGCGAAATTCATACCAATCTCTCCCTCTGTGTTACGCAAAGATATAGCGGGAGCGCTCGAAAAACGGCGGGGCTAAATCAAGAAAAACACAAAAAAGTGTTAACGACAGAATACTATTATCCTCCTGCCCTGCGCACGCATATGCGACACCGGGGAGAAGTGTAAAATCTATCCTTATACCCCAAAAGGAGAATACTCCTTTAACCACCTCACCTATACCTTGTGGCATTGCAAAGCACTCACTCCTCCCTGCCGTGTCCCGTAGTATTACGGGGTGTTCTACAACGCAAAATATAGGGGAGGTGGCACGAAGTGACGGAGGGGTTAAAGAAATATCCACAACAGAGGAAACGCATCAAGGTATCAACACTCTCCCTCTGCTCATCACAGATGAGATAGGGGGAGTGCCCGCAGGGCGAGGGGGTTAAGCCTTCAAACATATATATTATCATTCTCAATCCTTCTCCGAAGAGCCCGAAATGTAGCTATCGTCAAAAAATTCATCGCTAAAATCCATGTCTATCCCACGAATTTTCCATTGAATCCAAAAATGCTCCCCCAAAAAAGAATTGTTAGTAAAATCTATTTACCACCGGTTTCAAAAAAACAGTATCACTCCACAACAAAACCGAAACAACACCCCATTAGTTAAAAAATCATATTTATTTAGTACTATGCTATACAAACTACCAAACCATACCTATATTTGTGTTGTAAAAGGTACTAAACATGAATACAGACAACGTTAAATCTCAGATGAGAAAAGGGATACTGGAATATTGCACCCTGTTGATCCTTCAAAAAAGAAGAGCCTATGTTTCTGATATTATCCAATCGCTCAAAGAGGCGAAACTCATTGTAGTGGAGGGAACGCTATACCCGCTTCTCTCCCGCCTTAAAAACTCTGGATTACTTACTTACGTTTGGGAAGAATCCACGCAAGGTCCCCCGAGGAAGTATTATGAGCTTACTCCCGAAGGAACTGTTTTTCTAAACGAACTCGACAACGCTTGGAAAGAATTGAATCAAGTCATCGGCCACATCAAAGAACAATAAACTAAATACACTTTTATATGAAAAAGACCGTAACCGTCAATCTCGACAAAACGATTTTCAATATCGACGACGATGCCTATACCGTCCTCGAATCTTATTTAGAAGCACTACACGACCATTTTAAAAAAGAAGAAGGCGGGCAAGAAATCATGAACGACATCGAAAGCCGCATTTCCGAACTTTTCAAAGAACGGTTAGGGTTCGGCATGCAAGTAATCACCCTGCAAGAGGTCAACGAAGTCATCGCCATAATGGGCCAACCGGACGAAATAGAAAACCCACTCGACTCGGGGACGGCTCCCGACAATAATGCGGAAGGCGATAACTCTGGGCAAACGACCGATACTTCGAACAACGAATCTCACAAATCGACCAAACGGCTGTACCGCGACCCCGACAATCGCATATTGGGAGGTGTAGCATCCGGTATGGGCTACTATTTCGGTATAGACACGGTAGCCATTCGCGTCATCATGGTATTGCTGTTACCCTTATGGGCTTCATCGGTATGGATATATCTGTTGCTTTGGATATGTATTCCCGAAGCCCGCACGACCTCTCAAAAACTCGAAATGCGAGGTGAAACACCCACTGTCGACAATATCAAAAGAGCCGTAGAAGAAGAAAAAGAAAATGTCTCCCGAAACGGAGGTGTCGCCAATTCGATTTGGCGAAGCATGGGGAGTATATTCCGTGGACTTTTCAAATTCATATTTATTTGTATCGGCGGGCTTATTGCCATATCCATTATCGGAGCCTTAGTTACCTGCATCATCAGTATTCTAGGTTTCTTTTTCTTAGGGACAGCAACCATAACAACCCCCTTCTTCTCGATTTTTCCCGGAGGGATGCACGTTCTTAACGGACATTGGGAACTGGTTGTATTCACACTCTCGCTATTTTTTACTTTCGGTATCCCTCTGTATGCCATACTTCGAGCCGTATTAGGATCTATATTCCACTGGAAGGCCCAATCGTCGGCACTCAACATTTTCCTGCTGGTTCTTTGGATCCTCTCTCTGGTCGGACTATTCGTCTCCACCTTCATTTACATTCCCGAATATCCATTATTAAACCTATAAAGCTCCATAATTAGAAAGAGAACGCCACAAAACTGCTGGGAAACCGCAGTTTGTGGCGCTCTTGCTTTATAGAAAAATCGGGTCACTCCCGTTTATCGACCCCCCACATCAATTTCGCGCGGAGCGTTGCCGAAAAACTATGCCCCAATCGTTTCACCACTTTTATGGAAAACGGAGCCTTTCGCAACACGACTTGCGAATCTGTATCCAACATGACCGAACGACCGTCGAGACTCAACAAATAACTATGGTTGCGGCTATCCACACGCAACGTAATATTCATATCGTCATTCACGACCAACGGTCGAACCGTCAAACTGTGCGGCGCCACAGGCGAAATAACCCAATTGGCAGCCCGAGGCATAATAATAGGGCCTCCTACACTCATCGAATAAGCGGTCGAGCCGGTAGGTGTCGCCACAATTAAACCATCGGCCTGATAGGTATTCAAATAACTATCTCCCACAGTCGTATGAATGGAAATCATCGATGAAGTATCCTGCTTCAAGACAGCGACCTCATTAAGAGCATAAGGCCAAAAATTCTCCGACAAACCGTTAAACTCGACTTGAAGCAACGATCGCTCCTCTATTTTATACTTTCCCTCTAAAATTTCGTTCAATACCGGTTCTACTTCTTCGGCAGGGACATCGGCTAAAAAGCCCAGACGACCGATATTCACACCCAAAACAGGAATACCCCTGTCTCCTATTTTTTCGGCAGCCCGCAGAAAAGTACCGTCTCCGCCGATACTCAATGCCATATCGGCAGTATAATCGCCTCGACAATCGATCTCCCCGATTCTATGACAAACATCGGGAAATTCTTTTGATAAAAAATCATAAAAATCGCCGTGTGCTACAAGCTCCGCCTCGGTACGGGACAACGTCTGCAACACATGCCGAATCTGTTCCGACCGAGATGGTTGATAAGTATGCCCGAATAATAAGATCCTCATATATTTCTACTTCACATTTCAAGATAATACATCAATTCTTTTATCCTTTGTTCTATCCGCTCGTCCATGACTCCATGCAACTGGTAACAACTCACTACCCGATAATCGAACCGCTCCAACGAACGAAGCACAGGGGTGGCATCTTCTCTGTCTATTCGCAAACAAGCCTTCCATATACCCGTTTTCTCATCGGGACGAATCATCAAATTCATCACTCGACAATCGTTATCCTCCACCAATCGAGTCAACTCGGTAGCCGAATAATCTTCTCTCGGAATCTCCAATTCAATAATCGCTCCCGAAGAGGAGGTTTGGCACAAATGAGCGACCGCAACCAAAGCCGAATGAATAGATATCGCGCCCACATAACGGAGATCGGTCGTTACCACCGGAAGTATATCGTCGGAGTATTGAGCAAGTTGATTGACGACATCGAACAAATGGCTCTCTTCCCGAACAGACGGAGTACGCCAGTTTTCGCACCCGATCTTTCCGGCTACATCGTCCCGAAGCAGCTCTTTCTCATGAACGACTCCGACATACGAGCCCTCGTCCACAATCGGCAGGCTCGACAATCCAGACATCTGCATCGTCGCCAACCCTTGTTTGACCGACATTCCCGGGGTTAAAAGAGGTATTTCGGGTGATATCATATCTTTTGCTTTCATTTTTTGCTCATATTTCTGTAATTCGTATTATTTTTGCGGTAAAGATTATACAAAAATAATGAAAGGTGTGTGCAGGATAAAACAAATCCGTTTGCTTTTTACGCCGGACTGCACCTTCTTTTCGCATTTTATGCAAATATAGTGAAAGGTGAGTGCAGAGACAAGAGGGAATTATATTTCCGACTTGACTATGCCGAAACGAATCCTACACTATACAAATATAGGTATTTTCTCGGTGGGCAAACCCGTCGGATTGTTTTATTTAAAATTATTACCGACAATACCGAAGGTTTCAACACCAAAGCGAGATAAGGTTAATAAAGAGAAATGACAAAATTAAGTGTAAATGTCAACAAAATAGCCACCTTGCGAAACGCAAGAGGCGGTAATATTCCAAACGTGTTAAAAGTCACTTTGGACTGTGAATCATTCGGAGCAGAAGGTATCACGGTTCACCCCCGTCCCGACGAACGCCACATACGTTATGCCGATGTGTATGAATTAAGGCCTGCTGTAAGCACCGAATTCAACATCGAAGGTTATCCCTCCGAAAAATTTCTCGACATGGTTCTCAAAGTGAAACCCACGCAAGTGACGCTCGTTCCCGATGCACACGATGTCATTACATCAAATGCAGGTTGGGACACCAAAAACAACTTCGATTTTCTTTCCAAAGTGGTCGACCTTTGTAAATCAGCGAATATACGAACCTCCATTTTCGTAGAACCGGATTTAGAGATAGTCGAATACGCCGCAAAAACCGGAGCCGACCGTATCGAATTATATACCGAGCCCTATGCCGTTCGCTATCCACAAGATAAAGAAGATGCGATAAAACCATTCGTCGAAGCAGCCGAGCATGCACGCGGCTTGGGATTGGGCGTAAACGCCGGGCACGATTTAAGCCTTGAAAACCTCCGGTTCCTGCATGAAAGAATCCCTTTCCTAAGCGAAGTATCTATCGGGCATTGCCTCATCTGCGACGCTCTGTATTTAGGTCTGCGGGAAACCATCAAACAATATAAAGAATGCCTGAAATAATCCATTAAACCGAACGCCATGAATTTATTGACATTGCTTTTGCAGACTACCGACACGCTTGTGACTCCCCCCGTTCTGACACCCACGGTCGAAACCGCAGGTGATTTGAACCTTTGGGAACTCGCCTGCAAGGGAGGAATCATCATGATTCCCCTTTTGTTGCTCTCCTTGTTATCCATCTACATTTTCTTCGAAAGGCTGCAAGTCATCAGACGAGCCGCACGCGAAGACAATACGTTTATGGAACGGATCAAAGACTATATCCACGAAGGCGATATAGATAGCGCATTGAAACTCTGCAAAAAAACCAATACGCCCTATTCCCGACTTATCGCCAAAGGTATCTCTCGCTTGGGTCGTCCCATGAACGATGTTTTAGTAGCCATCGAAAACGTGGGAAACATCGAGATCGCCAAACTCGAAAAAGGATTTCCGTGGTTAGCGACAACCGCCGCGGGAGCACCCATGTTGGGATTCCTCGGGACCGTCACTGGTATGGTGAGGGCTTTCTATAACATGGCATCGGCCGGAAACAATGCCGATATCTCCACGCTGTCGGGAGGTATCTATGAAGCACTGGTAACGACCGTAGCCGGTCTCATCGTCGGAATTATCGCACTCTTTGCCTATAACTATCTCGTATCACGTGTAGACGGGGTGATGAATCAGTTGGAAGCGAAGACTATGGAATTTATGGATTTGCTCAACGAGCCGGCAGAATAACTCGGAATCATGGCACTCAAACGAAGACATAAAATAGACGCGACATTTAGTATGGCATCGATGACCGATGTCATATTCCTGTTGCTCATATTCTTCATGATCACCTCTACGATCGTCTTTCCCAACTCCATAAAGGTAAACCTTCCGCAAAGCAATCAGCAAGCGGCGGCCAAACCGCTCACACGGGTAACGATCGATGAAAATTTGAACTATTACATCGCTTTCGGAAACGAAGCGGCACAACCTGTCACATACGACCAACTGGTACAGAAATTGGCAGAAACCCCGCAACACGATACCGAGCGATTCGTCGCTCTTTATGCCGACGAAACAGTCCCCTATCGCGAAATCGTCAAAATACTCAATATAGCCAACGACAACCGATTGAAAATGGTACTGGCCGCCAAGCCCGTACACAACCCATAACCCTTTTCCGTTTTTCCGTGGAACAACAGAAAAAAGATAAAATACTGGCACTTGTCACGACAATCGTCTTGCACATAGTCGTCCTGTTTGTCTTGTGGCTCACTTTCTTAGGAAAGGAACCCATCGGCACAGGTAGTGGCGTATTGGTACAAGTAGGTTTTGTAGACGAATCGGCAGGTATGTTCGAATCGAATGCCGATCGTCCCGAACAAACCGAGGCGGAACGTCCCCGTGAAAACGAAGATGAGCTTCTGACTCAAACCGACGAGGAAAGCATACACATCGAAAAGAAAGAAGAAAAAAAAGATAAAACCATACAAGAGAATAAAAAAGACGAGCGCATAGCCAATCAAGTCAAAAATGCTTTCGGGAAAGGAGTTTCCAATGACGGCAGCAGAGGCGATAGCGACGAAGGAAGCGGCACGCAGGGCAATCCGTTCGGCAACTCTTCGACCGGCGAAATAACCGGCGTGGGAGGATATGGAGGATACAACCTCGGCGGACGTGGGCTCGTAGGTTCATTACCATATCCCGAATACGACAACAGTAACGATGCCGGTATCATCGCCATATCCATAACCGTGGATCCGCAAGGAAAAGTCATCAGTGCTATTGCTACGGTTAACGGCAGCAAAGGCACAGCATTCTCCAACCCGAAGTTGCGAGCATCCGCCGAAGCCGCCGCTCGCAAATCGCGATTCGAGCGCAGCACGAGTTCCTCCAATCAAACAGGAGTTATCATCTATATCTTCAAACAAAATTAAGCACTTCTTTACTACGGAATTAAAGTCGAAAGGAGAAACCTCTCGACTCCTTTCCTCTTGTCCCTCGCACCTCCGGCTTGTCCCGTAGCATTACGAGACAGCCACTCACTCCTCCCCTGCCGTGTCCCGTAGCCTTACGGGGTGTTTTGCATCGCAAAATATAGGGGAGGTGTCCGAAGGACGGAAGGGTTAAATAAATATCCACAACAGAGGAAACGTATCAAGGTATCAACACTCTCCCTCTGCTCATCGTAGATGAGATAAGGGGAGTGCCCGCAGGGCGAGGGGGTTAAATCTCTCAAAAACATAATTTATTATCTTCTCAATCCTTCTCCGAAGAGCCTGAAATGTAGCTATCGTCAAGCAATTCATCGCTAAAATTCACGTCTACCCCACAGTTTTCCTACTAAACTAAAAGAACAGTGCAATAAACGTAGAAATAGCGAGAGAATAATTTACGCCGTCTAATACCCCAACGCTATATTATCGATCCAAAAAGTATTGCCCAATCCTCCTATATAGGCCGTTCCACAAGTAGCCGAAGCCATTACCAACATGTGCGTTACCGGTTCGTCGGCTTCTCCCCAACCCACTTCGACCACCGGAACCATATCGCCTTTGCTGTTTCGGCAATAATACGATTTATCTTCGGGAATAAGCCCCATATAAGATTTGTAAAAAGGCTTATCGGTAATATCCCCGTAGTGAATAGGCACACTATGACCGTTAACCCAATCGGATGTACTCTTTATATATCGTTCTCTCCCAGTGCCCACACGACGAGCATACACATTTCCGTCCTCATCTTCCCACCGGTGCTGCAACAAAATATATACTTCCGCGCTATCTCTTCCGGCCAACTGTTTCCGAGAACTGAATCCGGTCGATTCCGTACGGAAATCATCGGGCGAAGCCTTATATTTATAATCGAAAATCAATCGCACGGGACGTTTGGTGAACGGTATACCCATTTCCATTTTACCATAAGGATTACTCGTCGAACGAATCGGCTCGTTCACCTCTCCTAAAAAAATACTCCCGCTCACCAACACGTGAAGATTCATCATACCCAATACACGACAATCTTCTATGACAGTCTCCATACAAGCACAAGTCCCGCCATCTTGACGTTTCTCCGGTCGTACGGTATTACTGGTTTTCACTATCCCCATTACATTCGCCATCACATTCGACGATGCCCAGGGAGAACCGCCCATGTTCCGATACGCTTTATTCCCTTTGATATACTGTGTCGGAGCGATGGCGTATACAGTCTTCGTTTTTCCTCCCAACAAAGCAGATTCTTTGATTTCACGAGTTACCCAATGTTCAAAATCGCCGAAAGCTATCGGTTCCACATGTTGAGCCCTCAGACTCACCGGCTCCAAAAGACCGAGCAAAATAATAAACAAACTTAGTTTTCGCATCTTTTTCATCTTAATTTTCACAAAGTCAGACGTTACAAAATTAAATCCTCCTTCGATTTATTGTGGACAATTATCTATTTTTAAATATTCACAGGTCCTCATTTTGTATAAAACCTTTCTATTCCGCTTTTTGTTCGAAACAAAAAATGTTTCTTTATGTAAAAATACAGAGGGTTTCAGAAAAGTATTTAAATCGGGAGCGATCTCTTTAATTTTCATTACTTTTGCAATACGTATGAAAATAGAAGCAGTTTAACACGAGAAACAAACATATTCGTCTTACTCGGCCTCTATCCCATCATGCGTTATTTTTGTAAAAACATTACTATTCATTTATCTTATATCGAAAAAACACAATGGACACGGCTACATTCAATACATTCCTCGTCGTCATGGCCGTTACGGCACTTATCGTTTTCATCGCGCTACATTTTATCAATGCGGGCTACGGTATGCTTTTCGATAAAAAATGGGGGGCATCGCTTTCCAACCGCATAGGCTGGATCGTCATGGAAGCTCCGGTATTTATCGCCATGATTTTTTTATGGATTTTCGCCACCGACGAATACCGGTTCGACCCGATTCGAATCACATTCCTCGTCTTGTTTCAAATTCATTATTTCCAACGCTCTTTCATATTCCCCTTTCTCATTAAAGGGAATAGCCGCATGCCACTCAGTATCGTGAGTATGGGTATCATCTTCAACCTGCTCAATGCACTCATGCAAGGCGGTTGGATTTTTTATATCTCACCCCTAAACTACTACACGGCCGAATGGTTCTATTCTCCGCAATTCATCATCGGAGTTATTATCTTCTTTGCGGGAATGTTTATCAACATTCAATCCGACTCCATTATACGTCACCTGCGCAAGCCCGGTGACCGACGGCATTACATACCGCAGGGAGGAATGTTCCGATGGGTATCGTCGGCAAACTATTTTGGAGAATGGCTCGAATGGGTAGGATTCGCTATCCTCACTTGGTCATGGGCCGGAGTCGTATTCGCTTGGTGGACATTCGCCAACCTTGCCCCCCGGTCGGCGGCTCTTTACAAGCGATACAGCGAAGAGTTCGGAGAAGAATTTACAAAAGAAAAACGAAAAAAAATAATACCCTTCATCTATTGACAACATGGATAACGAATATTCACAAAAACAGTCCATACTGTTCACACCGGCTTCGATAGGCCCGATAACCCTGAGAAACCGCACAATCCGCTCGGCGGCGTTCGAAGGTATGTGCGACCATAACGCACCCACCGAAATGCTCTATGACTACCATCGCAGCGTAGCGGCAGGAGGTATCGGTATGACCACATTGGCCTATGCTTCGGTAACCCGAAACGGGCTCTCGTTCAAACATCAATTATGGATGCGACCCGAAATCGTCAAACCGCTGCGACGCATTACAGATGCCATTCACGACGAGGGAGCCAAAGCTTCTATTCAACTGGGACATTGCGGCAATATGTCGCACCGCAGCACAGCCGGCCAGATTCCCATATCGGCATCGACCGGATTCAACCTCTATTCCCCCACATTTGTGAGAGGAATGCGTAAAGACGAAATCGAGGAAGTCGCAAAAGCCTTTGGCACTGCCGTCAATACAGCACGTGATGCCGGATTCGACGCAGTAGAAATCCATGCCGGACACGGTTATCTCATCAGCCAATTCTTGTCCCCGTACACCAACCGGCGGCGTGACGAATACGGAGGCTCGCTCGACAACCGCATGCGATTTATGCGTATGTGCATGGAAAGTGTGATGAAAGCGGCCGGCAGCGATATGGCGGTAATCGTAAAAACCAACATGAGAGACGGGTTTAAGGGAGGAATCGAAATCGACGAAGGTATACTCATCGCACAAGAACTCGAACGCTTGGGAGCCCATGCCTTAGTATTGAGCGGAGGGTTCGTCAGCAAAGCCCCTATGTATGTCATGCGAGGCGAAATGCCCATTACCTCCATGACTTATTACATGAAAACATGGTGGTTAAAATACGGTGTCAAACTGGCCGGACGGTTCATGATACCCAAATCCCCGTTCCGAGAAGCCTATTTTCTAGACGATGCGCTCGAATTTAGAAAAGCATTGAAACTTCCCCTCATTTATGTGGGTGGTTTAGTAGCTCGTCCAACGATCGAAAAGGTGCTCGACCACGGATTCGAATTCGTACAAATGGGACGTGCACTCATCAACGAACCCGATTTTGTCAACCGCATGAAAAACGAAGGCGAAGAACGTTGTGGGTGCGATCATACGAACTATTGTATCGCCCGCATGTATTCCATCGAAATGGCCTGCCACAAACATTTGGAAGGACAGCTTCCCCCCTGTATCGCCCGGGAAATAGAGAAAATGCACCATGCCACGAAATAAAGATCTTTCGGCATACACGGCTCTCGTCACCGGAGCGAGTTCGGGAATCGGACTCGAATATGCCCGACAGCTAGCTGCGCAGGGAGCTAATTTGGTGATGGTGAGTATCGACCGGGAAGACCTCGATCGGGAAGCAAAAAAGATTGTCAACACCAGTGGCGTATCGGTCGAAACCATTTGCATGGATTTGGCCCAACCCGATGCGGCAAACAAACTTTACGACCACTGCCGACAAAAAGGAATACAAATAGAGATTCTCATCAACAATGCAGGCATATTCTCTTTTCAGGAAATAACACACACCGATCCGAAGAAGATAGAAACGATGCTCCAACTGCACATCGGTACAGTCACCCGCCTGTCCCGACTCTTTGCCACAGACATGTGCAATAGGAAACACGGATACATACTCAACATGTCCTCCTTATCCTGTTGGACACCCTATCCCGGCATAGCGCTCTACACAGCGACCAAAGCCTATATCAGAGTGTTCACCCGGGCTTTGGGCTACGAATTGCGCGACTACGGAGTCGTAGCCACAGTCGTTTGTCCCGGAGGCGTTGCCACCGGATTATACGGATTAAAACCCGGGCTACTGAAATTGGGAGTTCGGTTAGGAGTCCTTATGACAACCGAGCGCTTGGTTCGCAAAGCATTAAAAGCCCTGTTCCGAGGCAAAAAACAACTTATCCCCGGAGTATTCAACCGTCTGCTGATTCCTTTGGCATCTGTCATGCCCACCTCCATACGGCTATTTGTAAAACACCGTCTGCTCGATGAATAAAGATTATTACATAGTTACCGGAGCGAACGGTAGCATAGGACAAGCCATTACCGAAGCTCTCGCTGCCCAAAACCTCCCGGTCGTCATGGGCTGCCGGAACATAGCCAAATCACAGCCCATCAGACAACGAATCATAGAGAAAACCGGTAATTCCGATATTCTCCTCTTGCCGCTCGATCTTGCCTCATTCCAATCCATATCCCATTTTTGTAAACAACTGGCAGAAACGGGTATCTCCATAAAAGCACTCGTTAATAATGCAGGAGTCATGTGTAAGGACTTCGGTAAAACCGTCGACGGATTCGAAACCTCGATAGGCGTCAACTACATAGGAACCGTTTTTCTCACCGAGTCGCTAATACCGCTCATGCACCCGGGGAGCCGCATTGTCATGACTACTTCGTTAACCCGATATATCGGGAAAATAGATTCCTCTTTTTTCTCCGACTCACCCCGAACCTACAAACGATTCAAGGCATACGGAAAATCGAAACTCGCCCTTACCATATACACGGCACACTTGTCCATGAAAATTCGAGATAAAGGAATATCGGTAAATGCAGCCGACCCCGGTATCGTCGATTCCGACATGATCACCATGCATTCTTGGGTCGATCCGTTAGCCAATCTTTTTTTTCGACCCTTTATCAGCTCACCCCGAAAAGGAGCGATAGGAGCGATCTATGCAGCGAGTGCGCCGGATACGGATAACATTACAGGCGAAATTTTCACAAAACACCGCCATACCCCTATCCCAGCTAAATGGAGAAAGTCTCGGCAAGCCCTATGGTTGCAAAACGAAACCGAAAAAATAATAGCCGGTATTAGGTCGTAAAACGCCCTTGCTTCCGACTGAAAATATAAAATTATACAAGACTTGTATTTTCTTATTAACTCACCGCAACCGCCTATTAGACATAGTCACGAATGGTAATATAGGCATAATAATATGACAATTATCCAGATACGGAAAGTCTCATCTATCGACATACCTCTATTTAATCATATTTTTATAAACGAACCCCCTTTTTTCAGCACGCAGAATAAGAATTATAATTTTGTTTTTAATTCCGAAAACACTACCTTTGTCGAGTATTCAGATTTACATTTTCTCTTGTTTCAAGGGAAAAAGAAACAAGAGATATCTTTGATATTACGAACAAGTTCTGCCGGAAAAAACAACGATGTGAATCGTTATACTATCAGTCCCCTTTTTTTATGATATCGAGATTCCGGCAGAACTTTCCTTTTTTATATCCTTAGACCAAACAAATAAATATTGACCTCTTTGCACACGGTGCAAGAGAAGTCATCAACAAACACAATCTTGCCTTTATCGAGTTTTACCGGAAAGCAATAAAGCACAATAACAATTCAACCTTCTCCCCTGGGTTTCCGTAGGGAAATATAGGGGAGAGACCGAAGGAACGGTAGTTCCTGAGGAGAGGGGTTGAAAGATCGTTTATTTTGCTTATGCTGGTCTTCTTAACCCCTCTGTTTTCAACCCCCTCGCCTTGCAGGCACTCCCCCTATCTCATCTGCGATGAGCAGAGGGAGAGGATTGAAAGTATCACTTTGAACCGTTTTATCCCTTTGGAGCCTTATGAGGTATTCTCCTCTTCCCCTGCCGTATCCCGTAGCATTACGGGGTGTGGCAGGGGAGACATCAAAAAAACGGCAGTTTCTGAGGAGAGGGGTTAAATGATATATAAAAACACTACTCCCTCTGATTTCTTACCGAACCTATTTAAATTAATCTCATTTTTATCTCCTAAAAACAAAAACCGCCGAGCTCGTTCAGAACTCGGCGGCATTATGTATGTAATCAAATCCTTAATTACAATTTACCGGCACTGCCCAATACATTTTCAATTTTGTGCTTGTACAATTTTTCCATGTTGTCACGAGCCGGACCCAAATATTTACGAGGATCGAATTCTGCGGGTTTCGTTGCAAACACCTCACGGATAGCGGCTGTCATAGCCAAACGGCTGTCCGAATCGATGTTAATTTTACAAACGGCCGATTTAGCAGCTTTACGCAATTCCTCTTCGGGAATACCGATAGCGGCATCCAATTTTCCTCCGTATTTGTTGATCGTATCGACCTCTTCTTGGGGTACAGAAGACGAGCCGTGCAATACGATGGGGAAGCCCGGAAGTTTTTCCATAACGGCATCCAATACGTCGAATGCCAAAGGAGGAGGAACCAAACGACCCGTCTTAGGATCTACATGGCATTGTTCGGGTTTGAATTTATAAGCTCCGTGAGAAGTACCGATAGAGATAGCCAAAGAATCGCAACCTGTGCGAGTAGCGAAATCGATTACTTCTTCGGGGTCGGTATAAGTGTGATGTTCTGCACTTACCTCGTCTTCTACACCGGCAAGTACACCCAGCTCACCTTCTACTGTTACATCGAATTGGTGAGCATAGTCCACTACTTTCTTAGTCAGAGCCACATTCTCTTCGTAAGGCAAGTGAGAACCGTCGATCATTACCGAAGAAAATCCCATATCGATACAAGATTTGCACAATTCGAACGAGTCGCCGTGATCGAGGTGCAGAACGATTTGAGGATGTTCGCAACCCAACTCTTTGGCATATTCCACTGCACCCTGTGCCATATAACGAAGCAATGTCTGGTTGGCATAGTTACGAGCACCTTTCGAAACTTGGAGAATTACCGGCGATTTAGTTTCAACAGAAGCCTTGATAATAGCCTGTAACTGTTCCATATTGTTAAAGTTGAAAGCGGGAATTGCATAACCGCCTTTGATAGCCTTAGCAAACATCTCTTTGGTGTTTACCAATCCTAATTCTTTGTAGCTTACCATCTTATAATAAATTAATGTTAGTAATTCCTCATGCGAAAAGATTGCGAACAAAATCAATAGGACTTTTTCTTATCAGCTAGTCCGACTTGTTTTCGACAATCGTTGCAAAGATAAACATTTTTGCCGACTCCCTTTATTAACAAGTATAAAAAACATGCATACCGCATACTTTTTTACTAATTTTACATAACGGAAAATGTGGCATTCCACTCTCTTTATATCGATATAACCTGCAAAATGTTCAATAAATATACTCAGAAAAAGGTTAAATCTTTGTGCAATCGCACATTATTGCATTTTGAAACCGTTTCTGCTTTCTCTATTCAATTATTATCCGTACTTTTGCCCTCCGTATATTTTTTATAACCCCTTAAATTCAATTCGTTTATAAAAAATGAGAAAATGGCGTATTGAGGACTCCGCCGAACTATATAACATCAATGGGTGGGGCCTGAAATATTTTTCGATCAACGACAAAGGGCACGTCGCTGTAACGCCCCGGGAGGGAAGCGCATCGGTCGATTTGAAAGAATTAATGGACGAGTTACAAGTCCGCGACGTCACGTCGCCCGTATTGTTGCGTTTTCCCGATATTCTCGATAATCGTATCGAGAAAATATCCAAATGTTTTCAACAAGCAGCCGACGAATATGGTTACACGGCCAAAAACTTCATCATCTACCCCATCAAGGTCAACCAAATGCGACAGGTGGTGGAAGAGATCGTCAGTCACGGTAAAAAATTCAACATCGGCTTGGAAGCGGGTTCCAAACCCGAATTGCATGCTGTATTGGCAATCAACACCGATGAAAACTCGCTCATCATCTGTAACGGATACAAAGACGAGAACTACGTAGAATTGGCGCTTTTGGCTCAAAAGATGGGACGACGCATCTTCCTTGTCGTGGAAAAACTGAATGAACTACGTCTCATAGCCGACATTTCCAAACGCTTGAAAATACGTCCGAATATCGGGATTCGCATCAAACTGGCAAGTTCAGGCAGCGGCAAATGGGAAGAAAGCGGAGGTGACGGAAGCAAATTCGGGCTCAATTCCAGCGAATTATTAGAAGCTCTCGATTTCTTGGAAAAAGCCAAGATGACCGATTGCCTCAAACTGATACACTTCCACATCGGTAGCCAAATCACAAAAATACGACGCATCAAAAATGCACTCAAAGAAGCCTCGCAATTTTATGTCCAGCTCCAAAACATGGGATTCCATGTAGAGTTTGTCGATATCGGCGGAGGCTTGGGTGTCGATTACGACGGAACCCGTTCCTCATCGAGCGAGAGCAGCATGAACTATTCTATACAGGAGTATGTCAACGACTCCGTCTCGGCGTTGGTCGATGCCTGCGCGAAAAACAATTTGCCGCAACCGAACATCATCACCGAGTCGGGACGGTCGCTTACCGCCCATCATTCCGTACTGGTATTCGAAGTACTGGAAACTACCTCGCTCCCGATATGGGACGAGAAAGAAGAACTCGGTGAAAATCCTCACGAACTGGTAGACGAGCTCTATAAAATATGGGACAACATGAATCAACCCCGGTTGCTCGAATCGTGGCATGATGCCCTGCAAATCCGGGAAGAAGCGCTCGACCTATTCGGATTGGGTCTGCTCGACTTACGTACCCGTGCCCAGATAGAGCAACTATTCTGGTCCGTGGCTCGCGAAGTGAACGAAATCGCCTCCGACATGAAGCATGCTCCCGAAGAACTTCGGAAAATCTCCAAACTTCTGCCCGACAAGTATTTCTGCAACTTCTCTCTGTTCCAGTCGTTACCAGATTCATGGTCGATCGACCAACTTTTCCCCATCATGCCCATCAGTCGGCTCGACGAGCGCCCCGACCGCACGGCGACCATACAAGACATTACTTGCGATTCCGACGGAAAAATCAATAATTTCATCTCGTCGCACGGAGCGAACTCGCACCTTGCCGTACATGCGCTCAACAACAAGGAGCCCTATTACATAGGCGTATTCCTCGTGGGAGCCTATCAAGAGATATTGGGAGATATGCACAACCTCTTCGGAGACACGAATGCCGTGCACGTCAGCGTGTACAAAGACCGCTACGAAATAGACCAAGTCATCGATGGCGAGACGGTGGCCGAAGTCCTCGACTACGTGCAGTTCTCACCCAAGAAACTGGTTCGCAGCGTGGAAACATGGGTAACCTCATCTATGAAAGCCGGCATTATCACTCCCGAAGAAGGTAGAGAATTTCTCTCCAACTATCGATCGGGTTTGTACGGATATACCTATTTAGAAAACGACTAACTTTTCACATGGATTATCGGGACACAGTTTCCCGGTAATCCTCTTATTTAAAATGCAACGCTATTTCATCTACCTTTCTTTCAACGGTGCGCAGTATCATGGCTGGCAAATACAGCCCAATGGAATCACCGTACAAGAAGTCCTCGAAAAAGCGTTAGCCACATTGCTCCGCCGTGAAACGCCGGTGACAGGTGCGGGACGAACCGACGCCGGCGTCAACGCCCGGCTCATGGTTGCCCACTTCGACACGTCAATACCCCTCGACAATCCGACCGAAACGGCCGACAAGCTCAATCGTATTCTGCCGCCCGACATAGCTGTCTACGAAATACGTCCCGTCATTGCCGAGGCACACAGTCGATTCGATGCTTTGAGTCGCACCTACAAATACTACATAATAGATCACAAATCACCATTTATCGAATCCTTCGCCTGCCGTTATCGGGGAAATCTCGACTTTGACAAAATGAATACGGCGGCCAAACAGCTCTACCGATATACCGATTTCACCAGTTTTAGCAAACTGCATACCGATGTTAAAACCAATAATTGCCGAGTGACATTCGCCCGCTGGGAACCCGAAGGCGAACGACAGGTATTTACCATCACTGCCGACCGCTTCCTCCGTAACATGGTGCGGGCCATCGTAGGAACGCTGCTCGATGTAGGACGGGGAAAACTTTCGGTGGAGGACTTCTGCCGTATCATCGAGCAAAAAAACCGTTGCGCCGCCGGAACTTCGGTTCCCGGCAAAGCGCTCTTTCTTCACGACATCGTTTACCCCGACCACATTTTCCTACCCCGTTAACCACCCTCTCACATCTTGTGGAAATCAAACACATCACACAAAACAAGGCCGACTTCCTCGACCTGCTTTTATTGGCCGACGAAAACGAAACTATGATAGCCCGCTATCTCGACCGCGGCGAAATGTTCGCCTTGTATGATGACGATTTGAAAAGTATCTGCGTTGTCACACAAGAAGGGAAAAATCTCTACGAAATTAAAAATCTAGCCACCTATCCGCCATTTCAACGACAAGGATATGCCCGTCGGCTAATCGAATACATAGAAAATCGCTACAACGCATCCGGCACGATACTGCAAGTCGGTACAGGCGACTCGCCTCTCACGATACCCTTTTACGAGCATTGTGGGTTCCGCTACTCCCACCGTATTCCTCGTTTCTTTATCGACAATTATCCGCACCCTATCTTCGAAGGAGGGAAACAGCTCGTCGATATGATCTATTTGAGAAAAGAACTCTGAGAAATTCTTTCGAAATTTCCCGGACAACGACTCTTGTGCGACTACCTATCGAACCGCTTTCTTCCGCTTCGTGATTACGAAATATAGCCCCAACAAGACAAACGGGATACTCAATATCTGTCCCATATCGATAGGCAATACATTCTCGAAATCCACCTGCCGTTCCTTCAAGAATTCGATAAAGAAGCGGAACAAAAATATCAAAGTAATACACAACCCGAAGTAAAAGCCTCGCCCGTAATTATCCTTTTTATATCGAGCGACCCCGACCATAATCAAGAAAAACAGAAAATAAGCGATAGCCTCGTACAACTGAGCCGGGTGACGAGGGAGCATATCTACACGCTCGAATACAAAAGCCCACGGCACATCGGTGGGCAAACCTATAATTTCGGAATTCATCAAGTTGGCAAGCCGTATGAAACCCGCCGCCAACGGTGCGGCGATACCCATCATATCGAGAATATCGAGATAATGAATCTTGGTCTTGCGACAAAATATAGCAAGGGCTATAATCAACCCCAACGTTCCACCATGACTTGCCAATCCCGCATATCCCGTAAACTTCCAATCGCCATCGGGATAAAAGTGTACCGGCAAAACGATTTCCAACGGGTGACTCAGGTAATAGTCAGGCTCATAAAACAAACAATGTCCCAACCGTGCCCCGATAAAAATACCTAAGAAACTGTATAAAAACAAATTCTGAAACGTATCGACAGGTAAACCCTTCGATTGATACAATTTATAAACCACCTGACTGCCTGCCAAAATGGCGATAAACCAAAAAATACTGTACCAACGTATCGCAATGCCGGCAATCGAAAACAATATAGGATCGGGATTCCAATGGATATATAGCAACTCCATAATTTACAATGATATATATTAAAAAATAGTACAAGCCGAGAGTGGAAACAAATTCACTTGGTTACACCGGGGCACAGCCTATTCTCGTAAAATACAAAGATAACGCAAGGCACGAAAAGGGCAAAACGGACTTGTCCATTTTTTATTTCGAATCACTACCTATCTGCAACAGCCTTTTCAAAAAATAGCACGAACAATGACAAAGTCCTAATCCACTATCTTCTCCCTCTATATCAAGCGATACAAGTCCTCAGAACAAGAGAGCTAAAAATAAACCGGACTGTTCGTCCTTTTTATAATATAATAAAAGTTGCAGGTGAGAGTAGAAAAATCAACTTTTTATTAGTTTTGTAAAAAAACAAATATATGCCTGTAACAATCCCTACACACAAGGCTACCCAACAATCGGACTGCGGAATATTGCTAAAAACAATTTCTCCCGGCTCTTCCCAAGAACCCGTCCAATATGCCCACCGAGACGATTACTACATATTCGGCATAGTAGAAAATGGGCATTGCTGTATCAGTATCGACTTTAAAAATTACACAATGTCAGACCATGAAATACTATGTGTTCAACCGGGTCAAGTTCACCGGGTTGTCGACACAGGAAATGCGCAAGCAACGATACTTTTCATAGATAGTGTATTTATCGACGCACCGGATAAACAAATCTTATCCGAATACGCATTATCTGTCGCACCATTCCGAATAAACGACCTGCAATTCAACGAATTGGAACAAATTTTCTTCATTATCTCCCGAAATATAAATATACCGGAAAGCAACCGCACCAAACGAATCGTACAAGACTTATCCCGTGCTGCCACGGGTATAATAATCGATAACATACAAAACATCATCTGCCGTCAATTGAAAAGCAGAAGACAAATCGAAATCACCTTAGCTCTCAAAAAACTACTCTCCGAAGATTCTCATATCAACAGAAGACCTTCTTATTACGCACAACTGCTACATATCTCCCCGGTCTATCTGAATGAAGTCGTCAAAAACATAACCGGGACCACCGCAAGCAAATACATTCAAGACGAAATCATATTGAGAGCCAAACGTATGCTAATCTATACCACCTTGAGCATAAAAGAGATAGCTTTCAATCTAGGGTTCGACGACCATACCTATTTCACCCGTCTATTCACTCAAACAGCCGGTTTACCCCCCACTACATACAGAAAAAAATACCTCGAATAATCCAATCATTACCCCATATAGTCTATTTCCCAGTTTCCCTATAAGCCGTTACTTTGTACTGTCTCCAAAAGAACCTATCGAACAAGAAAAAACGATGAACAAAAGACGGCTTATTTACTTGACAGACGCAATATTAATTCCCCTTTTCGTCTTATCATTATACTCAGGTATACAACTGCACATCGCAGGCCACGGAACCGAACACGACATTTGGCACAACTGGGCGGTATTTCATACCATCGACAGTCTGCTCTTTACTACATTCGGGATCATACACATCAAAAGTCATTGGTTTTGGTACAAAGGCTTGAAAAACAAAAAGCGGGAACGCAAAACACGAAGGAAACAAAAAATCGTCCTACTGCTCACATTCATCTTTATATGGGTCATTATTACCGATATATGGTTGTTGTGTTTTGTCGAAGGAGCAAATTCGCCGTTTGGGAAATTACACTACAAGGCCGGTCTACTAATGGGTATCTTAGGGCTCCTGCACATAGTGAAACGATTGCGTCTCCTAAAAAACGGCTTATGTCTGAACACCTCTCACCCTACGAGTACTCCCCCTATCTCACCGAAATAAGCAAGGGTGAATTAAAATACCAAATGAATTCGTTACACAAAGGCAAAGCTCAGGTTAAATACATTTTATTCCTTTTTCCAATTCCCCCTCCTACTATTTTAGGAAGAACGAAATGAAACACATCAACGAGAGAAAGAACTTGAAAACACTGTCGGCTTCACATACAATAAAGCAAATACCACATGACGATGGATAGTTCGAAACCCGCCTGTTACCGCATAATATAAGGCGAAGAGACCCATTCAGTCAGACACCCGTTCCACTTGCACCAAACATCTATTTGTAAAAATTAAAACAGTTTCTAACTTTGCAAGCGATTTACAGATATAACTAAAAGATACAAAAGATGTGGTTATCACTCGCTTTTCTCTCGGCTTTCCTATTAGGCTGTTACGAAGTCTGTAAAAAGAAATCGCTCGACAACAACGCTGTCATTCCTGTACTCTTTCTCAATACCTGTTTTTGCAGTCTGTTGTTCCTCCCGTGTATTGTCCTTTCCTACGGGTTTCCCGAACTTATGCGAAATTCACTCTTCTATGTGCCCCCTTCCACCGGTCACGAGCATATTTATATCATAGGCAAAGCGGCGCTCGTCCTCACATCATGGACTTGTGCCTATTTCGCAACCAAACATTTGCCCATCACCATAGCCGGGCCAATCAAGGCTTCCCAACCCATTCTCACACTCATAGGAGCATTACTCATCTTCGGCGAGCAACTGAACCTCTACCAATGGATCGGAGTTATTCTGGCAATCGTCTCGTTCATTATGCTATCCTTCTCCGGGAAAAAAGAAGGCATCAATTTCAAACACAATATCTGGATTCTCTTTATAGTCCTCGCCACAATCACCGGTGCGGCCAGTGGGTTGTACGACAAATATCTCATGTCGCATGGCTTCGACCGAATGACCGTACAAGTATGGTACTCCTACTATCAAATGGCGATGATGACCGTTATTCTTTTTGTGTTATGGTATCCCAAACGCAAGCATACCACACCTTTTGTTTGGAAACCCTCTATCTTTTTCATCTCCTTGTTTCTCGTTTGTGCCGACTTCGTATATTTCTACGCCCTCAGCTACCCCGACTCCATGATTTCTATCGTCTCTATGGTACGTCGCAGCAGTGTCGTCGTCAGCTTCATAGCCGGCGCATTCCTGTTCCGAGAAAAAAATATCCGTAGCAAATCATTCGATTTGATACTCGTCCTATTGGGTATGTTCTTCCTTTATCTCGGCACAAAATAAAAGACGGTAACAATATTTACGGCTGTTTTTTTGGCTCACAGAAGCAAATATGATTACTTTTGTGTCAAACGATCGTTATGAAACTAAGGAATCTGTTATTCTGTTTATGCTCGATAGTCACCTTGACATCATCGGCAATAGAACCGGTGGCGCAATTATTCATTGCCATGCCCGACTCGCTCGTCCCTTCTATCGAAGTGAACCGAAGGAAGGACCTGATCGATTTGATGCACGCCGGACAGAAAGCCGAGATTGTCACGAAACTCGGCGGTAAAGCCGAGATGACACTGCTACAAGACAGTCTGCTCTCGATCTACCTATCGAAACGCAGTAAAATGGGAATACGGTGGTACGATACAACCGGCAACGATACGATTATCGCTCTTGTCAATACGGTATATGCCCCGGCGGGAGACAGTCGCATACGGTTTTTCGACACTGCATGGAAGGAACTCCCCGCTTCGGAACGCATTCGCCAGATACGACGGGAAGAGTTTTTCCAATTCCCCGATAGTTTGACAAAGGCCCAAAAAGAAGACTTGTTACGTCCGGTAGACATTTTCCTTGTGGAGTACAACTTCGTTACCGACGGTTCTCTATGTGCCCGGCAGTCATGGGCAAACTATCTGGATAAAAAATCATTCGATCGCATAGAACCCTACCTGCAAGATTCGATCGTGTTGCATTGGAACGGAAAAAGATTCAAATAAAACAACCTCACTTTCCTGAACAGAATCAGATTCAATCGCAGCGATAATCATCTTATATCATCAGAGCCCAAACGGGCTCAGTCGATAATTAGAGGAGATTGTCCTTGTATATTCCAACCCCTCTCCTCAGAAACCGTTGTTTCTTCGATGTCTCCCCTATACGGCTAACGCCACACAGGGGAGAAGGATAAATACAACTCTCCAAAATAATGCGGCTGAGGGGAAACTCTTCCCTTACCGTTTCTCGTAGCCCTATGGAGTATGTCGCCAAACAAAATATAGGGAGAGGGGACACATAGTGACGGAGGGGTTGAAAAATACCCGTAGCAGAGGGAACGGATTAGGGCATCCCCCTCTCCCCCTGCCGTGTCCCGTAGCTTTACGGGGTGGTTCCCATAAAGGGATATAGAAGAGTACCCGCAGGGCGAGAGGATTAAACTTTCAAAAAGCAATATATTATCTTTCTCAATTCTTCTCCGAAGAGATCCGGAATGAGGTTGTCGACAGAGATTCATCTCTAAAATCCAAGTCTATCCTCACAAATTTTCTACTGAATCACAAAATGGGGTTACCTTTGCAGGTAACCCCGTTCAATTATACAAAAAAGCCTCTTTAAAACTCTGCGTTTTTCGGTGTACGAGGAAACGGTATCACGTCGCGGATATTGGTCATACCTGTAACGAACAACAGCAACCGTTCGAATCCGAGCCCGAAACCCGAGTGGGGAGCCGTACCGAAACGGCGGGTATCGAGATACCACCACATATCCTTCATCGGGATATGTAACTCTTCGATACGGGCAAGTAACTTATCATAATTTTCCTCACGCTGCGAACCTCCGATAATCTCGCCGATACGAGGGAACAGCACGTCCATCGCCCGAACCGTCTTGCCATCGTCGTTCATTTTCATATAAAAAGCCTTTATCTCTTTCGGATAATCGGTGAGGATAACCGGTTTCTTGAAATGTTCCTCTACCAAGAAACGCTCATGTTCGCTCTGCAAATCGGCGCCCCAATAGACCGGATATTCGAATTTATGACCCGACTCTTCCAAAATTTTTACACCCTCGGTGTACGGCAACCGTACAAAATCGTTATCCACGACGAACTTCAACCGGTCGATCAATTCCTTGTCGTACATCTGGCACAAAAATTCGAGATCGTCCTGACAGTGCTCGAGCGCATAGCGAATCAGATATTTGAGGAAATCCTCCGCCAAATCCATGTTCTCTCCGATTTCGTTGAACGCGACTTCCGGCTCTACCATCCAAAACTCGGCCAAGTGGCGCGGCGTATTCGAATTCTCGGCGCGGAACGTAGGGCCGAACGTATAAATCGCGCCCAAAGACATCGCACCCAATTCACCTTCGAGCTGTCCCGATACAGTGAGGCTGGTAGGTTTGCCGAAGAAATCCTCGCTATAATCCACCGCTCCGTCCTCGGTCTTAGGTACTTGGTTCAAGTCGAGAGTCGTTACTTGAAACATAGCACCTGCACCTTCGCAGTCGCTACCCGTAATTAACGGAGTATTCAAATAGAAAAATCCCCGATCGTTGAAATATTTGTGAATGGCATAAGCCATATTGTGACGGATACGCAACACTGCTCCAAATGTATTCGTACGAGGACGCAAATGTGCGATTTCCCGTAAAAATTCCAGCGTATGCCCTTTCTTCTGCAACGGATATACATCGGGGTCGGCGCCGCCGTAAAGCTCTATGCTATCGGCCTGTATCTCGGCCTGCTGACCTTTACCTTGCGACTCCACCAATGTACCGATGACACTAATACAAGCACCGGTCGTTATCGGTTTCATCTCCGCTTCCGAAAATTTGGAGAGGTCCACCACGACCTGTATATTTTTAATGGTAGAACCGTCGTTCACGGCAATAAAATTCACATTCTTATTGCCACGGCGCGTACGCACCCAACCCTTTACATTTACTTTTGTCCCGTAAAGAGATGCATCAAATGCATCGACGACTTTGGTTCTTTTCATTGTTTCCATACTTTCCTATATAATTGTACACTTTTTTAAGCATCGCCCCGTACGGAGAACCGTTCGGGACGTGATAAACATTTCTTATTCGAATGAACCCATCTGCAACATGTTCACCTCTTGCTGAGTGAGGTAACGCCAACGTCCCCGTTGCAAGTTCTTTTTGGTAAGCCCGGCGAAATAAACCCGGTCGAGTTTAACCACACGATACCCTAAGGCTTCGAAAATACGACGCACAATACGATTCCGACCTGAATGAATCTCGATACCCACTTGGTTCATATCCGTCTCGTTAGCATAACTTACGGCATCGGGCTGTATAGGGCCGTCTTCCAATTCTATACCATCGGCGATTCGTTGCATATCCTCCTCGCTCACATCTCGGTCGAGCCACACATGGTATATCTTTTTCTTGATAAACTTCGGGTGCGTCAGTTTCGATGCAAGGTCGCCATCGTTCGTCAGCAGCAATACGCCGGTCGTGTTGCGGTCGAGACGTCCCACCGGATAAATCCGTTCGGTACAAGCGTTACGCACGATATCCATCACCGTGAGTCGTCCTTGTGGATCGTCCGATGTAGTCACACAATCCTTAGGTTTATTCAACAATACGTAAATCTTGCGTTCCAAAGTCACCACCTTGCCACGAAATGTCACCGTATCATTACGGGTAATCTTCGTTCCCAGTTCGGTCACGGCAACCCCGTTGACCAACACTTCTCCGGCTTGAATAAATTCGTCGGCCTCACGACGGGAACAGATCCCTGCATTAGCCATAAATTTATTCAGACGAATCGGTTCATTCGGATCCACCTCCGGCAACTCATATTCGATGCGCTGCGGGCGGCTGAACACCTTATTATTCCGACGCGGTTGCTGGCGATTCTGATTATATCCTCCACGATTATTATACCCCCGGTTATTATATCCGCCCGGGCGATTGTTTTGCTTCGGATAACGAGGTCTCTCGCTTTCTCCGTAAGGCTGCTGGAAGCCCTCTCCCACTTCGTTATTACGATTATAATCCTGATTATACCTCGGAGTATTGTTGTAATTATTGTTCCGACGGTTGTTTCCGTAATTACCCTGACGGTTATTGCTATACCCTCCCTGACGATTACCATAGTTGTTTGGACGTTCGTTGCCGTAAGAACGATTTCCTCCATCTCCATAGTTATTGCGGGGATAGTATGGTCTTTCCGCATTTGCACTGTACGAGGAGTGTCCCTCTTCTCCTCCATTTCTTCTGTACTCTACTTTTTCATATCGCTCGGTCGCACCTTCGCGGTTCGACATTCCGATGCGCGGACGCTTAGCTCTTTTTTCGCTTTCCATAGAAATTGTTTGTAATTAAAAATACAAGCCTCTCGGCCTATTAAAAAACATCTGTTATAAATGATAGTTATTTTTTCTCATAAACAAAAATTCGTGCAAACCGAAAGTAAAAACAAATTTACTATCGAGCCGCAGCCTATGTTTGTAAACACGTTGCAAAGATACGAAGGATTTTTCATTTTGCTTCTATTACAATCGAATAAGTTGTTATTTTCTGCTTAAAAAAACAAAAGCTCGGGCCTTTTGTTCGTCCGGCTTGCAAAGAATCTGCCTTACAACCGTTCAAAGCAACAAATACATACTCAATACGGGAATCAGTGGGGGGGGCCTTGCATATTTACCCCCCTCCTCAGAAACGATTGTTTCTTCGGCCGCTCCCCTATCGCTATACGACACAGAGGAGAAGGGTAAAATCTATCCCTGTACCGAAATGAGAATTACCATTTTACTCTTTTCTTCCTATTGTATCTATGTGTCATTGCCGGACATTTCAGCCCCCTTTTTTTAGAACAGTGAGGGATTGAAGTGAGATTATTAAAACCTTTTCCCTGCCGTGTCCCGTAGTATTATGGGGTGTTTTGCGACAGCAAAATATAGGGGAGGTATCCGAAGGACGGAAGGGCTAAATAAAATTATCCACAACAGAGGAAACATATCAAAGTATCAACACCCTCCCTCTGTTCATCGCAGATGAGATAGGGGGAGTGCCCGAAGGGCAAGAGGATTAAACCTTCAAAAACATAATACATTATCTTTCTCAATCCTTCATCGAAGAGATCGAACTGTTGCTATTGTCAAGAATTTCATCGCTAAAATTCATGTCTATTCCTTCTGATTTTCTGCTGAACCCCAATACAGAACCGACATGCGATAAACGTCGAAGGAGAATAAGAGGCTCTCTTATTCTCCTTCGGTTACAAGTCTCATTTCTATTTTTCATCTAATCTTGCGAGGCTTCCCCACATCATCAAAACCCGGTATATGAGTGAGGAGTTATCTTTCGTAATTCCTCTTTTACCGATTCCGAAACATCGAGCGTATCGATAAATTCCCGTATGGAGTCGGCATTAATTACCGTATTCGTCCGTGTCAAAGCCTTCAAAGTCTCGTACGGGTGAGGATAACCCTCCCTCCGCAAAATCGTCTGGATACCTTCGGCTACCACATTCCACATCTGATCGAGATCGCGATATATAGCAGGTTCGTTCAGTAACAGTTTATTCAATCCCTTGATTGTACTATGGAAAGCAATCAACGTGTGAGCCAAAGGAACACCCACATTCCGCAACACGGTCGAATCGGTCAAGTCGCGTTGCAAACGCGAAACCGGCAACTTCGAAGACAAGTGATCCAATATAGCATTGGCTATTCCGAGGTTCCCCTCCGAATTTTCATAATCGATGGGATTCACCTTGTGAGGCATTGCCGACGAACCCACTTCTCCCGCTTTGATTTTCTGCTTGAAATACTCCATAGAAATGTATTGCCAGAAGTCCCGGTCGAGATCTATCACAATTGTGTTGATGCGACGCAAAGCATCGAACAGAGCGGCGAGATTGTCGTAATTCGAAATTTGAGTGGTCCATTCCTCCCGGTCTATTCCCAACCGCTCCTTCAAAAATCTGTTCCCGAAAGCCGGCCAGTCGATATCAGGATAAGCAAAACGATGAGCATTGAAATTACCGGTAGCTCCTCCGAACTTACCGCTCACCGGAACCGATTCGAGCAAAGTCATCTGCCGTTCCAACCGATAGCCGAATACCCGTATCTCTTTCCCCAGACGGGTGGGCGATGCCGGCTGCCCGTGAGTTTTGGCAAGCATGGGAATATCTTTCCATTCCTCAGCATACCGGTTGATAATAGCCAGCATATCTTTCAACACCGGGAAATAACAATCGTGCAAAGCCTCTTTCAACAAAAGAGGAACCGACGTATTATTAATGTCCTGTGAAGTCAACCCGAAATGGATAAACTCTTTATAAGCCTCCAAATGCAATTCGTCGAATTTCTCTTTGATAAAATACTCGACAGCTTTCACATCATGATTAGTAACAGACTCTATCGACTTCACTTTTTCGGCATCGGCCTCCGTAAAATCGGTATATATCTTGCGCAACGCCGGGAACAAATCAGGATTTACCCCCGAGAGCTGAGGCAGCGGCAATTCGCACAATGCAATGAAATACTCGATTTCGACCCGTACCCTATACCGGATAAGTGCCCATTCCGAAAAATAAAGCGACAAATTTTCCACCTTATTGCGATAGCGGCCATCGACAGGAGATATAGCCGTGAGTGATGATAATTCCATAGTCTTTTATTTGAAATAGAGTACAAAAATACGATTTCCCCGGCAATTTTTACACAATAATTTCATTTTTTGTTTTGCAGATAAAAAAATAGTATTACCTTTGCAACGCTTTTCGGCAAACTATCCGGGCGTTTAGCTCAGCTGGTTTAGAGCATCTGCCTTACAAGCAGAGGGTCGGCGGTTCGAATCCGTCAACGCCCACAAAATCCCGGATAAAACCCTGTGGGGCGAAAGCCCACGAAAACAGGGGCGTTTAGCTCAGCTGGTTTAGAGCATCTGCCTTACAAGCAGAGGGTCGGCGGTTCGAATCCGTCAACGCCCACAAAATCTTGGACAAAACCTTGTTGAGCGAAAGCTCACGAAAACAAGGGCGTTTAGCTCAGCTGGTTTAGAGCATCTGCCTTACAAGCAGAGGGTCGGCGGTTCGAATCCGTCAACGCCCACTATCCCAAAAACAACTATATATGTCCGCACTTGTAAGAATCAGTCTTGCAGGTGTTTTTTGTTTTATGGCAAAGCCTACTCTTTACCATATACAGAAGATGCAGCCTACCATTTGTATATTAGGCAAAAAATGGGTCAGTAAAAATTTTGTAGAGATTGTTCTTGTATATTCTCTCCCATATATAGCTAACACCGTTCTCCGTAACGTTACGGGGTATTTTGCCCAGCAAAATATAGGGGAGGTGGCCGCAAGAACGAAGGGATTTGAAGTATCAATGAGCCCTTTCAAATTCCTACCAAGCCACAAGCGCAAATCAAATTACCGGGTAACAGTCCTGCCCTCAAACTCCATCGCCTTCGGACGCAATATCCCCCTCGCGCCCCATTCGTGTATTTTCAAAATCAAAGAGTCTCTTATTATAAAATAATATAGACAATTATATTTTCTTTATAAAATCGGGATAAAAAATTTTTATATTATTATATTTGTAACAAAGATATTTAAGCAATAAGCCGAGAATGAAAATCCCAATAACCAACATGATATGAAAATAAAACTTACTTTTATGATTGGCATGCTGAGTGCTTGTACCTTGCTACTCCAAGCCCAATCGATCGATGAAGAAACAGCCCGCGCAGAGGCTTGTCGATTTTTCAACGAACGGATTACAAAAATTCCCTCCAAACGAGACATTTCCCGACAAAGCCCACGACTAAAATTAGCCGAAAAAAGAATGCTGAGTAACAACGAAACGGCTTATTATATCTTTAACCGAGGCGAAACAGACGGCTTCGTTGTCGTCGGAGCACAAAACGAACCGATAGTCTTGGGTTACGCAGACGAAGGTAGCTTCGACCCTCACAATATTCCAGATGGATTAAGGGAATTATTGAATAGCTACGCCGATGAACTGGAATGGGCCGCAAATCAAACACAGTCGATATCGGCCTCTCCCAAAGGTTCTACCCCCGACAAACCGGCTATCGCCCCGCTATGCGAGGCTATGTGGAATCAAGACGATCCTTACAATCGTCTAACTCCGATTATAAACGGGAAACATGCTCCCACGGGGTGTGTGGCTACCGCCATGTCTATCCTCATGTATCACCACCGTTGGCCGGAACAAGGATCGGGCTCCTACGGAGATGTCGATTTCAGCAAAGCCCGATACAATTGGGAACAAATGACCCCTACATACGGAACGGGAAGCGAAGAAACAGCCTGCACGGAAGTGGCCGAACTGATGTACCATTGCGGTGTGGCGGTAAAAATGAAATACGGAGCCACCGAAAGTGCCGCTTTTTCAACAAATATCGCTCCTGCCCTGAACGACTATTTCGGATACAACGGAGTACTTTACGCCGAAAAAGACCAATATGGCATTAAAACATGGGAAGACCTTATTTATAACGAATTATCAGAAAATAGACCTCTATATTATGCCGGAGGTGTGCATGCGTTCGTCTGTGACGGATACGACGGGAACGGCTATTTCCATTTCAATTTCGGGTGGGGTGGTCATGCCAACGGCTATTTCCGTCTCTATGCCATTCGTTTGAGCGATGTCGGTATCGGCGGAGGAGCGGGCGATTACAGTTCGGGACAATGTATCGTTTACGGTATAGAGCGCCCCGATGCGAACCGACACGTTCCCCTCTCCATTATCGGATACGGGAGTTTGTTTTTAACAGATTCCCAAAATGGAAGTTTTGGCTATAATGCCGATGTGATAAACGCCGGTGAGGAAACTATAAGCATCGAGACCGGCATCGAAATCAAGCCATCGAATGGAGGAGACTCCCAATTCCACTTCATAACCACAGAATCTTTTCCGGCCCAATACAATGAGCGGTATTTCTTTGATATCCCCCTCGATAATTTACCGGAGCTGCCAATCGGCGAATACAATCTTTACCCTATTTACCGAATAACGGGCAAGAATCAAACAAAAGTAGTTCCGTTCCCTTCCAATAAAATACAATACCTGTCGCTAACAGTATCCAATGAGGGCAAAAACTTCTCGCTTCCGGCGATAGAACCCATATTTACAAGTCAAATTACCCCCAAGCACGAGCTGTATAGCGGGAAACGAGCCGACTTCGATATAAAACTCTCCGTAACAGGTTATGAGTATTCCGGAGATATACAACTTCTTCTCACCCGAACCGACAATTCATACTCTTGGAGCAAACAAAGGCCGGTAGACTTGACTCCCGGAGATACAATCGATTTTTCTTGGAGCGAAATCCTAATAGGCGCCATGGACAGACCCGTTCCGGCAGGAGAATACAAATTGCAGTTACGAGTCAAATACCAGCCAATATGCGAACAAGACATAACCGTGTTGCCCGCACCCGAAACAAGCGTATTGGAACTCGTCTCGCCCATTGCGGTCAAAAATCAAGGCTGCGTGTCTCCGGATAAATTCGAAGCCTCTTTCACGGTACGTTGTACCTCGGGCTGCTTTATCGGCTGCATCAACGCTTTTTGTTACGACAAAGCCTCCGGGAACGGTATAGCCCAACCTTTTGAAAGCGATTTCCTCGTACTGAAAGAAGGCGAGGAACAGACATACGTCTACAATTCCTTATTGACAGCCGAACAGGGAACTATCGCCACAGTCGATATCTTCACCGATTTGGACAATGACGGCATCGGTGAGATTATCGGCCCGACCGAGTACAACTCGGTTCCGTTCATGATAGCCCCTGAGCACTATCTCGCTATTGACGATGTTACCGTTTTCCCCGACACGGCTTTTCAGAAATATTTACACACCATAGACTGGTTGAACGACGGTTATATGTCCGACTATGAATTTAACGAAACAACTTATATCAATGTAAACGAACGCAATATAACAACACTAAAAGGACTCGAATTCTTCAAAAACCTCACAAGGTTGGACTGCTTGAACAACAAACTCCAAGCGGTCGACCTCTCGGGAAACACGCATCTATCCGAAGTAAATTGCCAGCACAACAATATAGACACCCTCATATTTGAAAATCACCCCGATCTCGCATGGCTGGCTTGCGGAGACAACCGCATAGAAGAATTGCGTATATCCAACTCACCCAAATTGACTTACTTATCTTGTGAAGACAACCGATTGCGAAACTTTTCTTTCGGGATTCTCCCGGCTCTCCAAGACCTCATGGCCGACAATAACCCACTCGACGACATCGACCAGTTCGATTTTACCCGTCTTCCTTCCCTCAAAATGTTTCGACTGTCGGGCAGTAACGCTACGACTTTCCGCCCGACAAACGATTCCATCAGGACACTGGTTATCGGCGGGAACACAATGCTCGAAGAGCTGAACGTGTCGGGCTGCACAGAATTATCCACATTTCATTTGCAAAATTGTCCGAGACTTGCGAACCTATCGCTCACAAACGAAAAGTTAACCTCCGTCTCTCTTTATGAAAATTCCGGACTTTCATACCTCGACGTGTCATCTTGCACTTCACTTTCCGATTTTGAGTGTAGCGGAAGCCCCCTCTTTATGCTCGATTTGTCAAGTAATACGGCTCTCTCGTCTGCCACTTTCAGAAACGGGAGAGACTGTACCGTGACCGTCAACGACAAGAATTGTTTCGACCTCACGGATTGGATCGGTCAAGGCTTTCGGATCGACCGCATGAGCAATCTTCAAAATGCCTCTGTCAAGGACAACTCTCTCCATTTCGGGGCCTCTTACGTCCAATACGACTACCTCACAGGTAACGACATTCTACCTTCGATTCCCGTCACCCTGCAAAGCGAAGGTTGGGCATCGGGAATTTCCATGCCTAAGCAGGGAAACAAAGTATATGCCATAGGGCGGGAAATCATAATTGAAGGCTACCAGAACGAATCGATATCAGTCTACACAATGACCGGGAAACACCTATTCGACAAACAAGCCCAATCGTTCACTGTCCCCACCGCAGGAATCTATATAGTCAAAGTAAACGACCGAGCTACACTCGTATCGGTTCCTTAACGCAGTAGGCAAGGATAAAATCCCAATATACACAGCCCCGCACAGATGACATCTGTGCGGGGC
>UMIH01074449.1_pt1 | contig 58689 bp, 77 predicted proteins | sample 1965771 | NCBI WGS metagenome assembly UMIH01 (sample SAMEA4836120, study PRJEB28245) | human gut metagenome | biome: gut microbiome; material: fecal sample | place: Denmark | collected 2008
TTTATTAATTTTATGTAACACTTATATAAAAATTACATATATTTATACAAAGAAAATAAATAGAGGATTTCAAGAAAAAATAAATAATATAATTATTATACATTTTTTAGGTAATAATTGAATAAAAATTAGTGAGGTGAGATTATGGCAAAAGAAAAACCAACTATAATCAATATAAGCTTCAAAACACAAACACTAGATGATAAGATGCTCTTAGATTGGCTAGAAGTCAAATTTAAAGAATATGGGAAATCAAATTATATAAAGAATGTGCTTAGAGAAAAGATGTATAAAGAAATAAATAAAGAAGAGTAAACAAAAGAAAAAGCCAAGGAAAGAGTATCCTGGGCTTTTTATTATATAAGATGTCTTAATAATTCACATAATGCAGCCAACCCAAAATAAATGCAAGCCTTAAACAATTCACTTACCTCCGATAAAATAAAAGATTAAGAATATTATTTCCATTTTTCATATGCATATTCTTGCCACTTATATATTTTTTCTAATCTTTCTTTACTAAAGAATGATTGTTGTTGATACCATTGAAGCATATCTTTATTATGTTTTTTACTATTATAATCTTTTAGCATTGGTACTAAATTCCATATTTCATTAACTCCACCTTTTGATAAGGGGATTATATGATCTAAACTTTGAATATCATCTGATAAATGAATGCCACTATAAGCACATTGAAAATTAAAATATTGCATTATTTCAATCCATTGTTCTTCTGTTATACCTTTTGATATTTCAGATTGTTTTATTTTTTTATTATGATGCAAATTAAAGAATTTAGCTTTACCTTTAGGAGAAAGTCTATATAGCTTTGTTTTTTCTATTATAGAATTTCTATTTTTAAAGTAATATTTATGGCTATATTCTAAAATATCATTTTTATTATTAACATAATATTCTTTGAAATAATCTTTCCTTTTATTGTATCTATTTTTATCGATTTCTTTTACAAGCTCAGAATTATTTTTTCTATATTCTTTATTATAGTTTTTATAATATTCATTAAAATATTCTTTATTCTCTTGGCGATACGATTTATTATATTCTCTAATTTTTTCTTTATTTTTAGTATTATATTCTTTTTTACATTCCTTGCAAATGCTTGATAGTCCGATTTTCTTATATTTATCTTTATAGAAATTAAAACTATTAGCAACTAACCATTTATTACATTTGTTACACTTTTTAAAAACATACGGAATATTCAATAAAACCACCTCGTTAATTAGATTTATTACTATATTTATATTATATCATAAAGTGATACTACTTGCAATAATGTAATATCACTGCTATAATTATATTGAGGTGATTATTATGTTAAAAAATAGAGAAAGAATAGGTAGTGCAATAGATAAAGAATTACTTAGAAGACTAAGGGAATATTCAAAAGAAAGTAAAATACCACTTAGTAAATTGCTTGATGAAGCTATAGAGGATTTATTAAACAAGAGAAAAGCTAGATGATTTTTCTAGCTTTTGAGTAAGTTTTATAAATATATTGTGAGGTGTTATTATGATTAAAACTTATTCCATTTCAGAATTTTTACATTTAGAAGAAGAGGACTTGAATATGATAGAAAAGTTCTTAGATCATATCAAAAGAAATAAAGTTGTATATTCAAGATTAGTATTATTAGTAGCTTTGCTAATGAAAAATAACAATATAATTTATGCAGAAAGTTTTGAAGTGAGTTTAAATAATTCAGCTAAACAAATAATAGATATGTTGTTAGTATTAGCTAAGTATTCATTTTTAGGTCTAGGGCTGAAGGAGATAATATCTACTATGATTGCTGGAGGAAGTTTTAAAGATGCAACGACATCAGGAATGCAATATCTATTGACTTATGTATTAATCAAATTGTATCCTAGTTTATTTAATATGTTTAGTAAAATTAATTTCTAGGAGGAGATACTATGAAAGCTAAAATAATCTTTAGCATATTAGGATGTTCATATAACTTATGCTTAATCAGTGGGTTAGTAAGCTTTATATTATATGCCTATGGTTTAGATAAATGTAAGCATGGTCCAACTATAGCTATAGGGGTATATCTTGTATTGTCAATATTAGGAGAGTGTCTACTATGAAATTAAGTGATTATTATTCAATTAAAAGACAAGAATATGTAACATTTAAATTAATTCCAACTAAAAGCAGTAGAAATAATACAACTATAGGAATAGCACATCTTATTAATAGTATGTATAGAAGCACTAATAAACTTATCTATAAAGAAAATAAAAAGCTAATAATAGAAACTAGATTAAAAGCTTCTTACTATATACACATATCTAAAGAAAACATATCTTTTTATTTTATTATTCCTAAAATATTTCAGAATCAATTTAAAAGTAAATTTTCCGATACATGGAAAAATGTAGATATAAAAATTGTAGATGCAATTCCAGTAGATATTAATTCATGTAGTAAATACCAATTATATTACAAATTTGATGATGCATTATCTTTGGAAACCGATAGAAGAAATAATGATTTATTATCAGCCAATTTATCTACATTAGAAATTTTACAAGAAAATGAATTTATAGGAGTACTATATAATTTTATTCCTGTGTCAGAAAAAGAAAGTAATTACTTTAAAAAGAAGAGTAGTGAAACTATACAAAGATATAAAAACGGAGAAAACTTAAAGAAATCTAAAAATTTATTGGATTATTCAAAAATAGCACTAAAATTTTTAATAGACTTGATAAATGCCCTTTTAAATTGTCTTTTAAATGGAGAGCAAAATAGTCAGCTTATACTTTATCCTTTAGGAAAAGAAACCTCTTCTAGCACCCAAAGAAAGCTTCAAAAGGAAATACTTAAAAATCAGACTCTAATTTTAGCTCATTCAGAGGAAAAATCAAGAGAAAATCAATTATGCCAGTCTATTTATAATAGTTTTTCTAAAATTAACGGAGACAATGAATTAATTTATACAAAAATAAAAAAAGATATAGATATAAATAGATATATAATTAACAATGTTAAAATAAATTCTACTAGTACAGAAGAGTGTTCAAATTTTATCTCTTTACCAGGGGCAGAATTAATAGATCAATATAAAAACATAACTCATAAAGAAACTAAAGAAAATCCAGTACCAAAAGAATTAACTACTGGGGTTATTAATTTAGGAAGTATTGTATATAAAGATAATAAAGACAATGCTTATCTCAGCACAGATGAAAGCCTGCAATCTTTGCCACTTGCAATATTGGGAGGAAGTAGAAGTGGAAAAACAACTTTTGCTGGGAATATGTGTAATGACATTATAAAAAATAATGAATGTTTAATTGATATAGATTTTATAAAAAATTGTGAAGCTAGTAAAGAAATTAAAAATATAACTCCAAAAGATAGACTGATAGAAGTAGACTTAAGTAATTCAGATTGCATACCTAGTTTAAATTATAATGAAGAAAAAATTATGCAAAATATGAATGCAGATGAAATATCTAAAATAAGCAGAAGAAAAACAAATTATCTATTACAATTAATAAATATTATTAATGAAGATGATAAACAACTTTCTAGTAAAATGAGAAAATATTTAGGAGCTGCTGCAAGAATAGGGTTTTGCTTTAATGATATTACTATAAAGGATATATTAAGAATATTAACTAACTACAAATATAGATATAAAATAATTAATGATTTATCCAAGGACCTGCAATTTAAATTAGAAGATAGCATAAATAATTTGCTGGAATTAGATGAATGGAGTAAAACAACTAAGGATAATCCAGTATCAGAGATAATAGGAACTAAAGAAAATAAAATAGAAGGGATAATGGATAGAATTGATTTGCTAAGAGAAAATTATGTAATAGATGCTATGTTAAATAAAGATAGCAAGAATGATATAGATTTTGTAGAGGCTATAAATAATAATAAAGTTATATTGATTAGAATGAGAGATAAAGATTTTGAAGATACCATAAGTATAGATATATTAACCACATTCTTTTTGCAGAAAATATGGATGGCTACTAAGATAAGAGGGTCACAAATAGAATTACCAAATAGGTGTACGGTATTAATAGATGAAGTTTTTCAAACTCCTACAGCTCAAAAGTTACTTACGCAGCATTTTGTCCAATCAGCTAAATTTAATTTAAAATTTGTATTAACACTGCATTATTTAGAGCAACTTAGCAAGGAAGCCCAATTAGCATTAAAGAATAGTAATTCATCATATATGTTGCTTAGTGGAGTTGATAAAAAAGCATTTATAGCTTTACAAGAGGAGTTTGAAATACATGGATATAATTTAGAAGATTTATTAAACTTAAAAAGATATAGATCTTTAAATTTAATAAAAAGCAGAGATGGATATAAAGCATTCATAACACAATTACCATTACCAATAAAATAAGGAGGGTATAACCCTCCTATCTTTATGTTCTCATATTAAATTTCATAAGCATATAATATGCCTAAATTATTTCATCTCAACTTTCTCAATTTTCAAAAGTCTTAATGAAATATATGATTTTTAATATGTAGAATATTCCTTTTATAGAATATTTAACACATATTTAACATTTAATCTATTTTATTCTATTTATACTATATATTTCCTAACTGTTATGGTCATATGGATTATTGTTTGTCAGTATGACCATAACAGTAAAAAACTATATTGGTAATCTTAATTTTATATCAAGTTCAAATTTACCATTTCTAATTCCTTTTTCTTTATAGTATATAACCTCTTCTATTACTGATTTAAGTAATATATTTTTATCTAATATATTTTGTGTATTTTTATAACTATTAATTATTTTCTCAACCCTTGGAATTAGTTCGGAATAATTTAAATCTATTTTCATTTCTTTTTCTATTAATTCTTTTAGATTATTAATTGCAGTTTCATTTTTTTCTGTTTTAACTCTTAATACATTAGTTCTTTCTAAATAAGTATCAATATCATAGACACCTCTTTCAAGAAAATCGTGTAATTTATTTTTTTGTTTTTGAAGTTCTATAGTTTCCTTTTCTAAAAGAGATAAAGTATGCTTAAGATTACTTATTCTATCATTATTATTATCAGATATATCTTTTTTTAATATTTCATTTTGATATTCATTTAAAAACTGTTGCATATATCCCAAAATAGTATTTTCAACGCTTTCTAACTTTGACGATGAATTTTTATTACAATGGGCACACTTTAAGAATAATACTATATCGTTATTTTTATAGGTTGATTTAGATACAATCATAGTATGATTACAACAAGCACACTTGATTAATCCAGCAAGAGGATTGATCATTTTTTTATTTTGTGATACAGAGGGAACTTGATTACCTTCTAAAATATTTTGTGCCAAATTAAACATATCCTCACTTATAATAGCTTGATGTCTACCTTTTGCATAAATTATTTTATCTTTTGAATTGACAATAGATTTAGTACCTTTTCTCTTTACTTTATTCCAGCTAACATACCCACAATAAATGCTATTCTTTAAAATTCTTCTTATAGCTTGTTCTGAAAATGGTTTACCAGAATTAGTTTTAACGCCTATTGTATCTAAATATACTTTTATTTTATAAGAACCATAATTTGATATATATAAGGCAAATATTTCTTTCACTATTGCTGCTTTATCTTCATCGATTATAAGTAACCTTTTCCCTTCTCTGTCATACTCAAACTTGTATCCAAAAGGAGCATTAGAGGCAATAAATTTTCCCTCTTCAATAGATTTTATTCGACCTCTTTGCATACGTTTAGTAATCATTTTAAGTTCACGTCTAGCAAAGAATGACTTAAATTCAGTCATCTCTTCATCAAGTTCATTATTTAGATCATAAGTTTTATCTGGAGTAACAATTAAAGTGTTAGTTTCTTTAAAAGTATCCAAGATTAATCCTTGGTCCTGCATTCCTCCACGGCCTAAACGATCCAAATCCATACATAGCACAGCATCATACATATTATTTCTAACTTCTTCTAATAGCTTTAACATCTTAGGTCTAGATGCTATACTTCCTCCAGATACTATTTCTTCATGTACTTCAATGATATCTAGATGTTGTTTTTTAGCAACTTCTAATAGAGTGCTTCTATGCCTTGCTAGTGTATCAGTATTTTCTCTTTTTTCTAATTCTTCGTCTTGACGGCTTTTGCGCAAGTACATACATACTTTCATTATGCTATTTCTCCCCCAAATTCATATTTATAATTATTGTATTTATTTAGAAAATATTTAGCAACCTCCAGTTCATTAATCGATAGTGCTTTACTTAATTTTATTATTTCAATCAAAGTAACATTAACAAATTCATCACTTTCTATTTTTGAAATATAGGCTTGAGAAACTCCTATCATCTCAGCCAATTGCTTTTGAGTTACTTTTTTCTTTAGTCTTGTATTTCTAATTATATTCATATTATAAATCTCCTTAAATGTTTTAATAAATTGTCATAATTTTTCTATAAATATAACTACCAGTTATATTTATTGTCCTATAATATAAATAGAAATATATAAATTAAATGTTGAATGTAGAACATATATTCTATAAAATATAAGTATGGATATATAAATGGGGGGATTTGATTGGAGAAAGGAATTATAAAATTGGCAAAAGAGCTGTCTCAACTAAAGAAAAATGACCCAGAAGCGTATAAATTAATAATTGAATTAGTAAAAAAATTAAGACAAATAGGTTGATTAACTTATTTGTCTTTATCATTTAAACTTCTTATTAATTCTTTGATTATTTTCTTATCTTTATCATTTAGGTTTTCGATTTCTCTAGCTAACTCTATATATTCAGTCAATTCTTCAGAGTATCTATATACTCGTCCTAAATGTTGAATATTACTCCTACCAGTTAAATCATCCATACTAACATTAAAAATCGTAGCTAATTTATCGATAGTTTTATTCGTAGGAGTTCGATTACCATTTTCCCAGTTTGAAACAGTTTGTTTTGTAGCATCTACTAATTTACCTAATTCAGTTTGACTTAATCCTAATTTTTCTCTTTCTCTTCTTATGTTATAGCCCAATAATTTATTTTCCATATATAACACTCCATACTTATAATATCAATATTCGCAACTAAATTATATTTAGAATATGCAAACATTAATAAATACATTGAAAATACCATGTGAATACATATTTAATTCATTTAAAAGTGTTTACAACTAAATTGTATTACATTTAAATTATAACTTAAAATCATATGAAATAAAATTCTTATTTATGAATACTTTTTATAAAAAAGTAAAAAATATTGTTGACATATAAAAAATATAATACTACTATTAAAGCATAAAGGTATTCAAATAATTGACAGGAGGTGATTAGATGAGTAAACAATACAAACTAAAAGAAATGAGAGATAAATATCATTATACTCAAGGGGATATAGCTATAAAGCTTGGCATTTCAACTAGGGCATATGCTAACAAAGAAAATGGTTCATCTGAATTCACATTATCAGAGGCTAAAAAAATAGCTACTATATTCAATGCTAACATATATGAAATTTTTTTTACAAATGAAGTCAACAAATTGAATACATTATTATTATCTACAAATATTGAAACATAGAATAGCTAATTATTAGCTATAGGACAAAATATTGACTTCATAAACATAATTAGGGGTGATTGTTATGAACCAATCTAACGATAGCTATATTACTGAATATGAAACTGATGTAGCAAAGATAAAAGTTAGGTTTAATGATACTAGTAATTTAACTAGAGAACAGGTTTTCAATAGAATAGCACAAGCAGCATTTAATTTATGCATTCATGAACATGAAAGAGAAATGAGGGTCAATAAAGATGAATAACTTATCTGAAGAAGAATTAGAATTTATTCGTAAGACAAAAGAAAAAGTTGAGAATATGAATTTATTCAAGCAATCAAACTGGACAGAAGAAGAAAAAGAATATTTGCTTAATTCAGATAAAAACTTTACTGAAATAGCAAAAGAATTAAATAAAAGCTCTTCATCAGTTAGATCAATGGCATCTCATATGGGAATAAAAAAACCTCATAGGCAATGGGAAAGTGAAAAGGTTGCGAATTTAATTAAGCACTATTCGGACCCGAATATCACTATCAGTCAAATATGTCAGCTATTAGGAGAGACAAAAGGAGCAGTAGATTATCAAGTTAGAAAATTAGGCCTTAAAAAAGCTACAAATTTAGGCTGGACGGCTGACCAAGAAGAATTATTAAGACAATTATATTGTGAAGAAAATGAGACAATAGAACTTATAGCTCAAAAATTGGGGAAAAATACACCGGCGGTAAATTCTAAGATTGCAAGAATGAAGCTAAAAAGAAACAAAAGAAAATAAACAGGAGGTGATAAACAAATGATAATCATTCCAGAAGCTTTACAAGTATATTGCATCTTAGTTAAGCATTTTGGATTTGATGACAGTTGGACTAGCTTTGAAAAATGGCAATATAAATACAAGAATTTATTCTAAGGGGGGAGTAATTTATGAGTGATTTATATAACAGTTACAAAACATTTAGCAATAATGAATTTGGAGAAATAAGAGTATTAGAAATTGAAAACGAGCCTTGGTTTGTAGGTAGAGATATAGCAACTGTTTTAGGTTATAGCAACCCACCAAAAGCAGTGAGAACTCATGTGGATGAAGAAGATAAAGGGAACATTAAAATACTTACACCTGGCGGTAAACAAAAAATAATAGTAATTAATGAAAGTGGATTATGGCGTTTAATTGAGAACAATCGTTTAATTTCTTGTAATATCAAACAAAGTTTTATAAAATGGCTAAGCTCAGAAGGGTTAATTCATAAAAGTAAAGTTATTAAAAGTAGAAAAGAAATTGAATTTAAATATCATTTAGAAAAACTATTTAAGACAGCTAAAAGAGTTGTTGAATCATATATAGATAAAGAAAATTCAAAGATTGTACTTGAAATAATACCTCAATATCCAGTATTGAACTATAGAATTGATTTTTATTTACCATTTTTTAATTTAGCAATTGAATATGATGAATATGAACATAAATCAAAGGTAGATTATGATAACAAAAGACAATACGAAATAGAAAAGTATTTTGAATCTAAGGATAGTTATATTAATTTCATAAGGGTAGAAGAAGGAAACGAAGAAAAAGCAATTGGAGAATTGATAGGGCATTTAATTAATTTTAGTTTATAGGAAAAAAGGGGGGAATTGATATGAAAAAAGAAAAAACTGAATACGAAAAATTTTTAGAATCTCAAGTTTCTTACTGGAAAATGATAAGTGCAGCAGAAAGAGAAAAGAATATCAAATTAGAAAAAATCATTAAGAAAATTGAAGAAAAGATATACAACTTAGAAGACAAGGAGGATTAATATGAGTCAAGAATATCATTATGTTTACCTAATTGTTAATAAAATTGATTTAAAGCTTTATATTGGAAAGCACAGTACTAATGATTTAAATGATGGATATTTTGGTAGTGGTGCTGATTTGAAAAAACAAATTAGATTGTATGGTAAAGAAAATTTTGAAAAAATAATACTTGTTTATTGCAAAAATGAAAAAGAAGCATATCTAAAAGAAAGACAGTATTTATTGATAGCTAAGTCGTGGGACAACGGACAATTTTTAAATATTCATCAAGGAGGAATGAATAATCAATTAAAAGGAATACAGTCAATGCCTATAGACCCCAAGACAGGGAAAAGATATTCAAAGAAAACCGGAAAATTAACTGGTAGACCTACGTTCAGAGAATATCCTAAAGACTGGAAAGAAAAATATAAGTTGTATAAAGAAGGAACTTTAAAAGCCAAACAAATTCAAGAGCTCTATGAGTGGCCTAAGAGTACTTTCTATTATATGATTAAGCAATATGAATCTAAGGAGGATAAATAAATGAATTGGATATTAGATGAAGTTAGAGAAAGCATACAAAATAAGATTACAGCATGTGAGAGTTTCATGGAACTATGTGATAGCCAAATAAAACTATATAAAGATAGATATAGTACAAACGATTTACAAGTTGCTTGTAATTATGAGTACTGGAGAGCATCTAAAATTAGAGTTGCATATGAAATAAAGGACCTAAAAGAAATATTGCAGGAAATAGATGCAATGATGCAAGAAGAAGTAAGGGACCTTGAGGAAGCAGATGAAGATGAAAGAGAAAATAGAGCAGATGCTTACATGGGAATATAAAAATAGAACCTACGGCAATAGGTCCTATCTTTAGAAAAAGTTAAGTAATTAGAAATTTACTTTTTCTATATTATATCACGAAAGGATATGATTTAGAACATGAAAATTAGAGATTTATTTCAAGGATGTAATCAGGCTTTTAGAAATAGTGAACCTACATTTCAAACTAGGCTATTATATGCAGAATTAAGTAGTCCTTATGATGTATATGCAGATAGCAAATGGGGTTATATAGATGGAGCAAGGGAATGTTTAGAAGGATATAAACCTATTGAAGAACTTGAAGAATATATACAAAAGTATGAAATAGATAACAGCCCTTTGACAATATATGACAAGGGATATTTGCAAGCATATAGGGATTTTGTAAAACAAGAAAAGACTAAGGAGTGTGAAACTAATGAATCTATATGAAAAGTTATCGGCAATACAAAGTAAATTAAAAGCACCTAAAAATCAATATAACAACTTTGGGAAATACAACTACAGAAGTTGTGAAGATATATTAGAAGGATTAAAACCTTTATTACTGGAGTATAAAGCTACAGTTACTTTATCAGATGAAATAAAACAGATAGGCGATAGATATTATTTAGAAGCTACGGCAACTTTTGTAGATACTGAAAAAGGAGAAAAGATAGAAGTTAAGGCATTAGCTAGAGAAGACGAAACCAAAAAAGGAATGGATTTAGCACAGGTTACGGGGTCAGTTAGTTCATATGCTAGAAAATATGCTTTAAACGGGCTATTTGCAATAGATGATACAAAAGATAGTGATGCTACTAATAAGCATGATCATGATAAAGACAAGCCTAGTCAATCACCGGATATATGGAATAATAGTAAATTATCAGAAAAACAAATAAGCAGATTATATGCAATAGCTTATAGTAAAGGGATAGATAAGGATACGGTTAAAAAGCATGTATTTAAAAAATTTACTAAAGATGTAGTTAATATGACTAAAGACGAGTATGATTTCATGTGTTCTGGATATGAAAATATGCAACAAGTTGCAAACTAGGAGGGATTAATTTCCCTTCTGCTATCAAAAGAGAAATGAGGTGGGTATTAAGTGGCAAAAAGAAAAGGAATATCTAAATCAACTAGATTTGAAGTATTTAAAAGAGATAGTTTTACTTGTCAATATTGTGGGAAAAGTGCACCAGATGTTGTATTAGAAGTGGACCATATAAATCCAGTTTCAAAAGGTGGAGATGATGATATATCTAATTTAATCACAGCTTGCTTTGATTGTAATAGAGGTAAAAGTGATAAAAAACTTACTGAAAATCAAGTCATAAAAAAGCAAAAGGAAGAATTAGACAAGTTAAATCAAAGAAGAGAACAATTAGAAATGATTGCTCAATGGAGAACAGAATTATTGGATTTGGAAAATAAAGAAGCTGATAAAATTATGGAATTAGTTAGTGACTCTTTAGGATTAAATTCAAGATTAACAGACTATGGAAGAACTAAAATGAAAAAACTTATTAAAAAATATGGATTTGATGAAGTGCTGGAAAGTTCAATTATAGCCTATGAACAATATGATATTAACACGGCTTTTAATAAAATAGAGCCTATTATAAAAAACAAGAAAATGCAACAAGAGCATCCGGAAATGAAAGATTTGTTTTATATAAGAGCAATAGTTAAAAATAAATTTTCTTACTATGACTTAAATACAGCAATTATGTTATTAAAAAAATGCTATAAATTAGGGGCAACAATAGACTCATTAAAAGATTTTACAAAGAGATGTGAAAACTGGACCCAATGGAAAGATGGACTCAATCAATTTATAGAAGAAAGTGAAGACAGTGGAGTTGACATTATTTCAATATGCAAAAGAAACAATATAAATCCTAATGATATAGAAGATATTATCGAAAAAGTAGGCGAATTATATTATGCGTTAATGGATGAATTGATAGAAAAATCAGATTTTTTAGGAGAACGCGAATACAGTAAAATAGCAAAATATATACAAGAAAATATTAATGGTTATATACAAGTAGATACAGATTTTAATAGCAAAATGAAGGAGTGATAATATGGCTAAATATAGAGCAATACAAACAGATTTCTGGGAAGATGGATTTGTATTAGACTTAACTCCGGAAGAAAAATATTTTTATCTTTATATATTAAGCAATCCTAGAACTACTCAATGTGGATGTCATGAGTTACCTTATAAAGTTATAGAAATGCAAACTGGATATAACAGAGAAACAGTTGAAAAGCTATTACAAAGATTTGTTGACTATGGAAAAATTGAATATTCACCTGATACAAAAGAAATTCTCATAAAGAATTGGCATAAATTTAATTTTACTAAATCTCCAAAGGTTATGAACTGCATACTAAAAGAAATTTCAGAAATTAAAAATCCAGACTTTAAAAAATATATGATAGATGTTTGTATAGGGTATGGATACCCTATGGATAGTCTATATATAGACTTGGGGGAAAAAGAAAAACAAAAAGAAAAACAAAAAGAAAAACAAAAAGAAAAACAACAACAACAAGCAAAAAATACCGTATCACCTGTTGTTGTTGATAAAATAAAGTCTTATTTCGATTTGAAAAATGAAGATATACAAACTATATATGAAGCTCTTATAAGTGCAGATAAAGATGTTTCATATTTAGATGAAAAACTTCAAATTACTAAAAGTTCAAATGTAAAAAATGTTACTGGTTTTATTATTAAAGCAATTAAGGATAATTATACATTAAACAATAAAACTAACAATATTCAATTTAAACCGACTAAATTTCATTATAATGCTGGGAATGAAAACTTTAGACAATATGATCCTGATGAACTAGAAACACTTCTAAAAGAAAGTCAAAAGGGAAAATTTTAATCCAGGGGATTTCCCCTGGTAAGGGGGAGTAATTATGAAATACAAACATATGCCAGTAAAGAAATACCATTCTAAATATACAGATCCAAACGACAATACATCACTTAACTATCTTGCTTTAGCAGCAGCAATACTAGACCCAAATCCGAAGAAAGACTCAAGAAATTACATGCTACCAGAGTTATTTAATCCAGAGGAAGCAGAAGAAAGAATAAGAGAAATTGACAATATAAGAGCAACTGGAGGAATAACAGAAGCAGAAATGATTGTCATTAACGAAGAAAATGCTAATTATGATATAAAAGTCAGAAAAGAATTAGAGGCAATTAAAAAAAGAAGAGTTTTCAAGAGAAGACAAATTAGAGTAATTAACAAGTATGCAGGAGAAGAGAGAATATTTTCTTCTATGAAGGAAGCTTGTGAAGAATACGATTTAAATTACAACAGTGTACAAAATACATATAAATATTATCAAAAGAGATACGGAGCAAACAAAATTAAATATCATGGATTAATCATAGAGAAGATGTAGAGGGGGAGTAATTATGAGTATCGATAAAAATATTGTTGAATTGTTTGGAAAGGCTCAAAATGGCGATAGAGAGGCTGTAACAAGCATTGTTGAGGATAATATGGGGCTTGTATATAAGCAAGCAAAGAAATTCAAAGGTAAAGCAATAAGTTACGATGATGCAATTCAGGTTGGGAGTCTAGGATTATTACATTCTATACAAAATTATGACCCAGAACTAGGAATAAAATTTTCAACTTATGCAACAAGCAATATAATAGGTAAAATAATGCATACTGTAAGAGATCATAGAGAAGATGTACCATTCAGAATTCCAAGAAAAAATTTTAATGAATATAGACAAATCAAGCAAATTAGAAAAGAATTCGAAAAAATGCAAAGAGAACCCACTCTAAAAGAAATGTCAGAAATTATGGGAATAACAATACAAGAAATTACAAAGACATTACATCTTATGGAGGGTAAACTTCCCATGGACAGCACAATGAAAGCATCTAAACATAAAACAAAGGCTGTAAAATTTTCAGAAACATTAGAGAGCAATAGCATATCAGAAGACCAAATAATTTTCAAAATAGATATCCCTAATGCTATTAATAAGCTACCAGAAAGGGAAAAATTAGTAATAATAAAAAGATTCTACGAAGAAAAAAGTCAGTCAGAGATTGGAAAAGAATTACAAACAAGCCAAGCACAAATTCACAGAATAGAAAAAGGAGCATTAAAAAATCTAAAAGATATTTTGAACGGAAAGAATATAGAAATATTGGACTTGGACAAGCTAGTAACTAGAAAACGCAGAGATATAGATGTAGTAACAACGGATTTAAGTTGTCTTACACAGAGACAAAAGAAGTGTGTTGATTTAGTATTTGGCAAAGGACTAACACAAGCTGAGGCAGGCAAAATATTAGGCGTGAGTAAACATAATGTATATGCAGCGATAACCGAAGCAATAAAAAAACTAGATAAAAAGAAAATTAGTTAAGGGGATGAAAACTAATGAAAAATATTGTTGGTGCTAAAGAAAATGTGTGCCCTCATTGCCAAGGCACAATGCTATACATAAAAATCAATAAAGCTAAAGTTATTAGTCAATGTAAATGTGGATGCACTATAGATGGAAGAGCAAAAGATGAAGTTAGAGTATGGAGTTATGATCCAATAACAAAAGAGGTTATTAACAGTTAAATAAAAGTTACTTTAAAAGGAGTTGATTGTATGAACTTATTAAGTATAGAAATTACAATGACATCTTTAGAAGTAGTAGACTTGATAAATAAATTTAGAGAGGAAGAAGGAAATAAAGGGGCAGTAAGACACGACAACTTTATGGCTAGTATACGAAAAGAAATTAAATCACTTGAGAATGTTGGTATAAAAAAGGATGAATACATAGACAAACAAAACCAACAAAGACCATACTATATACTAAATTATGAATGTATAAATTATCTTAAAAATAATAGTAAACATGATATATCAGCATATTGTTATATGTTAGAGAAACTAGGAGGAGACAAAGTTAACCTAGAAATATTACCAGCGACATCAACAAGAAAAGAATTATTGATAGATAAAATACTATTAGCGTGGTTTGATAAGGAGCAAATATATCGCCAGTATCCTGTATTAAACTATAGATTAGATTACTACATCCCTGATTGTAACTTAATCATAGAATACGATGAGTCGAGTGGACATAAAAACAAAGAAAAGGATAATAAACGAATGCAAGAAATTTTAGAGTTTTTAATCCAAGAATGGGTAAATGATCCTGAATCTGATGGATATGATGTAGATAGATATATTAGCGGGAAATTTAAATTAAATGACATCATAACTGTTATAAGGATTGAAGAATTTAAAGAGGAAAGGGGATTAAATGAGCTGTTTGAGTTCTTAACTGGTGATGTTAAAGGGGCAAGTAAATTAGTAAATTTAAATAGATAGTAACTGAAACACTAAATAAAAAATACGAAAGAAAATTATTAAGTGCGGAGGAAATAAATTAATGAAATTAACAGGATTACAAATAAGAAATATGCAAATGCTACAGGACCTAGAAAAAATGATAAAAGAACTTGAGGTAAAAAGGATAGAGCATGATTTATTAAATAAAAACAAATATGCTGAACTATATAAGGTTTATCATAGATTGTTAGAGGGGATTAGATGAAAGAGGTTATAAAGTTTGCTAAATTCTACTATGAGCTAGGCTATAGCTTAAATGAAGCGATAACTATGGCTATTAATATAGCTAGGGAGGTTGAGATAAACAAATATGAAAGGTGAAGATTTAGAACAAGCAACTTTAATACAATGGTGTAATTTACAGTCTTGTAAATATGAAGAATTAAAATGGATTTATGCAATTCCTAATGGTGGTTATAGAAATAAAGCAGAAGCAAAAAAATTAAAAGCTACTGGAACAAAACGTGGATGCCCAGACCTTTGCTTACCAGTTGCTAAAAATGGAAAACATGGCTTATATATAGAGATGAAATATGGAAAGAATAAATGTACCATAGAACAAGTTAAATGGCTAGATTGGTTATATAAGCAGGGATATATGTGCAAGGTTTGCTGGAGTGCAGATGATGCAATAGAGGTAATAAAAGAGTACTTGGGGATAAGGGGGTAATAGAAATGATTAAAACAGAATTATACAATGATAATTTTCAGAACTATAAAAGATATGGAATACAGAAAGCACAGTTAGTAATAGCAGATATACCTTATAATATAGGAAACAATGCTTATGGTAGTAGTCCGGTATGGTATATAGGAGGAGATAATAAGAACGGGGAAAGCGAAAAAGCAGGCAAGATGTTTTTTAATACAGACAGTAATTTTAATATAGCTGAATATTTTCACTTTTGTAATAGATTACTTATAAAAGAGCCTAAAGAAAAAGGAAAAGCACCAGCTATGATAGTATTTTGCAGTTTTGAACAAATACCAATAGTTATAGCATATGGAAAAAAACATGGATTTAAAAATAATTACCCACTATTTTTTATAAAAAATTATTCTTCACAAGTATTAAAAGCAAACATGAGAATAGTTGGAGCTACTGAATTTGCAGTCGTATTATATAGAGACAAACTACCTAAGTTTAATAACGGAAGAAAAATAGATAAAGAGACAGGTAAACCGATTAGAGGAACAGGTAAAATGATTTTTAATTGGATTAACTGGGAAAGGGACAATCCAAAGCAATATCCTAAAATACATCCTACCCAAAAACCAGTAAGTGTATTAAAAAAAATAATTGAAATATTTACAGATGAAGGAGATGTTGTAATAGATCCAGTGGCAGGAAGTGGAGCAACCTTAAGAGCAGCACAAGAGCTTGGAAGAAATTCTTATGGATTTGAGATAGATAAAAAATTCTATAAAGAAGCTAAAGAAAAAATGCTTTCAAATCCAAATAAATTCAAAGAAATAACCATGGATGACTATATGAATACTCTATAGATAGGTGAACAACTAAATAGGGGATTATGCAATACCAGTGTAGTTCCCTATTCTTATTTGACTATCAAATGAAAAGAGGTGGTTTTGTGAATATACCTTATGTTTTTAGAAAATGTACTAAATGTGGTGAATGGCTAGTTGCAAATAATTCATATTTTAGTAAGAACAAATGTGGAAAATATGGATTACAAAGTAAATGTAAAAGATGTGATAATAAACGTCGTAAAAAATATTACAAAGAAAACAAAGAAAAGATACTGGGAAGTTGTAAAGAGTACCGAAAAAATCATTCAGAACAAAGAAAGATATACCAAAAACAATATTATGAAGAACACAAAGATACTATAAAAGAAAATCAAAAAAAATATTACAAAGAGAATAAAGAAACTGCACTAAAAAGAAATAAACAATGGAAAGAAAATAATCTAAATCATATGATTGAATACAGAAAAAAATACTATCAAGAAAATAAAGAATATATAGCTGAATATCATAAAGAGTATCAAATTAAAAATAGAAAACGTCTAAATAAAATATCCAAAAAATATTATCAAGAAAATAGAGAACGTTTATTGGAATATAGTAAGGAATACAGAGAAACACCACAAGGACAAATTGTTAAATTTAATAGTCATCATAAAAGAAAAGTTCAAAAGAAAAACCAAGGTAATGGAATAACAAAAGAACAATGGCTTGACTGTATGAAATTCTTTGAATTTAGATGTGCATATAGTGGACAAGTATTATCTAAATCCACAAGAAGTTTAGACCATATAAAACCACTTAATCGAGGTGGAGAACATGAAGTATGGAACTTAGTACCCATGGATAGAGGATTAAATTCAAGTAAGAATGATAATAATTTATTAGAATGGTATCAAGAACAAGATTTCTATTCAGAAGATAGATTACAAAAAATATATGAGTGGCAAGAATACGCTTTTAATAAGTGGGGTGATATAAATGTTACTAGAACAATTAAGGGAAATATTAAATAGTCTATATGTTAGATATGGATTGACCAGTGAAGTAGTAAGGCTGAGTGAGGTAATAGATGAACTAATTAATCAAGAGATGAAATAAGGGGAATTTAAACATGCTATTAAATAGAAAATATATAAATGACCTTACAGAAGAATTAGAGAGAGCACAAGAAACAAATAAAGATTGTCTTAAAATAATAGAATTCTGGAGAGAAAGAAGCAACAAATTAAAGGAAGATATAGAAGTAAAAGAAGACACAATCGAAAATCTATTAGATGCAAATAAAGAGTTAAGCCTAGCAAATACTTACTTAGAAAAACAAAATATATCATTTGCAAAGGAAAATGCAATGTTGGAAAAAGAATTACAAGAGTTAAAAACTAAACACAGTAGAGTCACTGGACAATTGGACAAGTTAAGAAATTACTGTAGACAGTTAACAGGCATAGATATATTAGGAACAGGGGAGGATGAATAATATGGAGGTTGTTAAAATAACTGTAACAGATATCGGAGGAACTTATAGAGATGTAGCAGATGCAGCAAGAACTACAATAGGATTGAAAGAAGGGAAAAAAGAAATATCAGAAAGTTATATGTACAAAATGTGGAAAAAGAAAGGTGTTGAAATAATGAAAATAAAATTAAAAGGTCCAATTGATAATTATTGTCAACGCTGTTTAGAAGTTAGAAATATGGAATTACCAAACTGTGAAAGAGAATGTGAATATTATAGAAGAGGGTTACAAGTTAATCCTATTATTTATGAGGAGGTAAAAAGAAATGAAAATAGATAAATTTAAACATGCTGATAATTGGCAAGACGTTAAGGACGCAACTATGAATACAATAGGAAAAAATACAGGAGCATACCCTGATAGTAAATGGAAAAGACAATTGATATTATCAGAGCATTCACCAATAAGAAAATTAAAATTTGAATGGCGTTGGTATGATTTGAAATCTTGGGTTTCTGTGCATTTTGTTAGACATAAATTTGGTATAGACCACTTTGTTAAAACTCAAAGAACTGACCGTACAGGAATTAACAGAGATGATTTACCACAAGGTAGTTTAGTAAACCATGAAGTTGAAGCAAATGCACAAGCACTTATCAATATATCTAGAAAAAGATTATGTAGCTGCGCGTCTCCTGAAACTAGGGAGGCGTGGCAAGCCGTTAAGGATGAGGTAGCTAAGACTGAACCGGAATTAGCAAGCTGCATGGTTAGAGAATGTATTTACAGAGGTTTCTGTCCTGAGATGTTTGGTTGTGGTTATGATAAGACTGAGGCTTTTAGAAAAGAGGTTAAAAAATATAGGGGGTTAGAATATGGCTTGTAGAAGAAAAACAAAAGGAGAACGTGAACTTATAGCAGATATAAACAAGAGATTTAAAGTATTCTGCAATGAGTCTTATGATTTAGAGGGAATAGGTTGTATGAATTGTGAACTTAATTTTGAGGATGAAGAAAGTTGTGAAATACAATATATAAAAATGCTAATGGGAAAGGATGAATAGATGAATATAGAAGAAATTAATGGAGCTATAAAAGAAATAGCAGATACATTTAAAATTAGAAATCAACAGTTAAAACTAATTGAAGAACTGGGAGAATTGACAAGGGAAATATCAAAGGATATAGCAAATGGAAGAAAAATATCAGATGATACAATTTCAGAAATTGCAGATGTAAATATCTTAATCAATCAAATATTATATTTAGCGGGAGAAGAATCAGCAGAATTAGCAAGAGAACAACTAGAATATAAACTTCAAAGAACATTGAAAAGAATTGAGGAGGGATATTATGAAAATAAATAAAACATTAATAATATCAATAAGCGGAGTGTTATTGACAGGAATTCTTTGTGTATTCGCTACACAAGGAGTTCAAAATAAGGCCATAGGATTAGAGGAACAGATACTAACTGCATCTTCAGATATAGAGATTCAAGAAAAAAGAAGAATAGACTTAGTTTATAATTTAGTAGATACAGTAAAGCAATATGACAAGTATGAAGCAAAAACTTTAAAAGATATAGTTGAGGCTAGAGGGAATAAAGATGGAGATATATCTGAAGTAAATACTGTTCTAAGTGCAGTAACTGAAGCGTATCCAGAATTAAAATCAAATGAAAACTATAAGCAGCTTATGACAGAATTAACAGTTACAGAAAATATGATGGTTGATTATAGAACCAATTACAATACGCAAATAAAAGCATATAACAGGTATGTTAGAAAGTTCCCTAATAGGTTTATATTAGATCTGCTAGGATATGATGTGGTATCTTATACATATTTAGAATATAATGCCCCTTCAACAGCTCCACAGGGTTTATTTAATGAATGATATAGAAATAACTAAAAGAGAAGTAATAGCTAGCATATCAATACTGGCTATTATGATGATAATAGGAATCATAATAGGCGGGAAGCTCAATGAGTATAACCAAGATCAAAATGCTAAGTATAATAAAGCATTTAAGATATCTAAAGATAAGGATTTATTTGCTTATGCAATGAAAACTAACGTAGGTAATGCTTTTGCAGAAGGGGAGATAAAAGCAGTAGATACAGTTAGTAATGAAGATATTGAAGGTGAATATTTAATCATTAAAAAGATTAAAGAAAAATATACTAAACATACAAGAACTGTAACAACTAAAGTTAATGGTAAAACTAAGAGAAGGACTAAAACTTACTGGACTTGGGATAGAGTAGGTAGTGAAACTTTTAAATCTAAAGAACTAACCTTTCTAGGATCTATATTTAAAACATCTAAATTCAATCTGCCTAGTCCTGATTATATTACCACAATAAGTGGAGGATATCACATAAGATACAGATATTATGGCTTGGAGCCTAAATTTAAAGCAACTATATTTGCAACACTCAAGGAAAATACAATTATCAATGATGATGTAAAAATATATAAGAATAAGAATGTTCATGAGGCATTAGCAGAAGCAACAAGTGATGTTTCAATTTATATATTTTGGATACTATGGATAATAGTATCAGGGATAATTATATTTACATTTATATACTTTGATAATGATTGGCTAAATAAATAACAGGAGGAACATATGGATTTAAGTAAATGCAATTCATTGGATGAATTAAAACAGGAAATATTAAGGCTTAGAAATGAAAATAGAGAACTTAAGGAACAAATATCAAAGGAAGAGGAATAACACCTAAAATAATGGGTGATAAAAATGCTTTAATATTATTTAAATATGAATAAAAATGAAATGGAAGATGTATTACAACATTTATTTAACCAATTATGTTGTGAATTAGAATTAGAAATGTAAATAAAAGTTTGATTATAGGAGGTAAATAGTATGGAATATAAAATAGGTGATGTTGTTAGAATAAAAGATAGTATACAAGTAGGAGAAAAATATGGAGAGTGTAGTGTTATAGAAGATATGCTACAATTTAGAGGCGCGATTGATACTATAACAGGTATAGATTGGGATGGAGATTTGTATTTGGCAGATAATGATAATACCTATGCATGGCATAAAGATATGCTAGAACCAGTGGTACGAGAGAGGAAGTTAAAACAAGTTAAAATGCCTAGATTAGACATATATGAATATATACTAAACGGCTTAGAACAAACTTATAAAGCTAAAAATAATGACTATGGAAACAGTGTAGCTGATACTTATGAGAAGTTCGGTGATATATCATTCTTAGTAAGAATTACAGACAAATATAATAGACTATTAACATTATGTAACTCAAATGCTCCAGAGCAAAAGGTAAAAGATGAAAAGATTGATGATACTATATTGGACTTAGCAAACTATTGCTTACTGTGGTTAGTTGAGAGGAAGTATAGAAATCAGTAATAAAGTTTATAAAATACCATTGATTTTATATCATCTTATAAAAAAATAACGGAGAATAATATGACAGTATATGTACTTGTACTAGGTAAAAGTTTGATTTTATAAGGAGCTGAGGGAGTATGAAGGAAGATTTAAAAAGATACAAAGAAATGAAAATCGAACTAGAAACAATAGAAGATAAATTAGAGTATTTAAAAGAAAAGAAAACAAGTATTAAATCACAAATCATAACAGATTTACCAGTGTCAACTCAAAGTGAATTAGATAGATTAAATGCATTATTAGTAGAGATAGAGAAAGTAATAAAACTTTATATGAAAAAGCAAAGAAAAATATTAAAAAAAATGTACAAGATAGAAAAATCATTAGATATATTAGAGCCATTAGAAAAAACAGTAATAAGATATGCTTACTTTGATAATAAGAGATTTGAAGAGATAAGTTGTAAAATAAATTATAGCTATAGAACAGTAAGAAGAATACATAAGAGTGCAATTGATAAATTATTAGACAGATGATGTTGGACACCTTTGGCCACAAGAAATATGATAATATGATATTATCAAGAATAGTAGAAAAAAACGTAAATTGATTGCATATTTCCATCGTGTGCGAGCAAGAGAAACTTAGAATAAATTCTCATAAATTTAATTTAAGTTTCTGTTCGAGGGATAAGAGTAGAGGTACTCTTCCCTCAATATGTTGCTATGGGATTTATATACAAGTGGAGTATTAAATTGTCGACTATATATGAAACAAGTATATACTCGTGTTCAACTCATGAGGGCGACTAATATATATATTAAAACATAGTAGTAGAAGTGAGACAGCCACTTTAAAACCAATAAGAGGCCTATTGTAAAAAACCTCCGGAGTAAACCGTGATAAAATCAAAATATTCATATATATTGTGTGTTAAAAAATCTATATATCAATTAGTATTATTAATTACTTATTGTTTTACATTATATTTAAACTATATCTTTAATTTTAAACTTTTTAAGATTTTATATTCCATTTTAATGCGCCCATTGATTTGGGTGCAATATGAAGGTATGAGTATTATCCAGTGCAACTCTGGAAACCTTCTAATGATTGTTTTTTATTCATTACTCCCACAAAGAGCACTAATAATTTAGTGTTCTTTTTATTTTGTATGAAGGTGTGATTATATGGTGAAAAGATGGAAGGAAATAGATGAAGTTATAAAACCTACAATAGAAATTCCAAAGGAATTGTACAAATATGATGACATTATGAAGGAAATACCAAACTTTGATAAAACGGATGGAGCAAAGAAAGTGTATGAAAGAAAAGAATACATAATACTAGCAGTAAAGAAAGGATATGTTGTATATAACACTGAGAAGCCATTTATAAAAGGACATTCCCATATATATGGTTTTAATGTCGCTAAAACAGTAATAGATAACTGCATAAGAAAAAAGATGCCTAAAACTAGAAACTTGTATCTATTGACCAGTCATGCGAGGGTAAGTAATGATGAAAAATATATAAGATTAGTTCAGGAATTAATAGAAGCTAAGTCGGACAAAAGAAAGCTAAAATATAGAAATAAAAATATAAATAGCAAAAGGAGCAAATAAAATGATATTTAAAATATATTTAGCGTTTGTAATAGTATCGTTAATATCATTTGCATTATATTTTCTAAGAATTAATGAATATTTAGCAGAACAAGGATTGCGATGTGTGGCAAATATGTCTACTGTGAAAATGCATAATATATTGCTTTATACCTTTATTTCATATTTATTTTGGCCACGAGTGCTATTACTTTGGAGTTATAGCTAATGATGAAGAGTTTGAAGAATTTTATAATGGAAATGAGGAAGATGCTTAAATAGAAAAGATAATGGGGTGGTGATATGGCAAGGGTAAGAAGTCCAAACAGAGATAAAGCATTTGAGATATATAAATTAAATAACGGTGAAATCTTACTCAAGGATATTGCTACGCAGCTTGGGGTTAAAGATACTCAGATAAGGAAATGGAAATCTCAAGACAAATGGGAAGAAAAAATAAAAGGAACGTTACCTAAGAATAAAAGGAACGTAACTAATAAAAAAGTAGCTAAAAAGAAGAATACAGAACAGACTGATTTTAATGAAGTGGAGTCAATATTAGAAAATACTAAACTTACTGATAAGCAAAAGCTTTTCTGTATTTATTATATAAAGAGTTTTAATGCTACCAAAGCTTATCAGAAAGCTTATCAATGCAAGTATGATGTAGCTAATTCAGAAGGATATAAGCTTCTTGTAAAACCTTGTATCAAATTAGAAATACAAAAGCTTAAGAAAAATAAACTTAATAGAGCTATGTTAAGTGAAGATGATATATTTCAAAAGTATATAGATATAGCTTTTGCAGATATAACAGATTACTTAGAGTTCAATAGTAAGGAAGTACAAGGCGAATATGGAACATACACTAAAAATACTATAAGCCTTAAAAATAGTGGCGAAGTAGATGGAAGCTTAATAAGTGAGATATCAGAAGGCAGAGACGGAATAAAAATAAAGCTACAAGACAAAATGAAAGCATTGCAATGGCTATCAGATAGAATGGACTTATTACCTACTAGTGTAAAAACTAAACTTGATATAGAAATGCTTAAACTGGAAGTGGAAATGAACAAACATGATAATACACAAGAAGAAGTAGAAAACGATGGATTTATAGAAGCTTTAAACAATGCGACAGATGAGGTATGGAACGATGAATAAGCTTGATGTATTAGAAAAGAAATGGTCCAAAATAAAAAATAATAAAGTCCATACAGTGAAAAAAGCTACTATAAAATTTAAACCATTTTCCACTAAACAAAAGAAGGTCCTTACATGGTGGATGGACAATTCACCAGTACATGATATGGATGGAATTATAGCAGATGGAGCTATACGTTCAGGAAAAACTGTATCAATGTCACTAGCTTATGTTGTATTTGTCATGGAAAAGTTTAATGGACAAAACGCTGGTATGTGCGGTAAAACAATAGGCTCATTTAGAAGAAATGTACTGTTTTGGCTTAAATTAATGTTAAAAGCTAGAGGATATAATATACAAGATAAAAGAGCAGACAATCTATTAATAGTAACAAAAGGTAATGTTACTAATTATTTTTATATATTTGGTGGAAAAGATGAAAGGTCACAGGATCTTATTCAAGGTAGAGTGATGCCTCCTTATACAGAAATGTATAAGTAAACTTCGGGCAATATCGGTGAAGGCTGAGATGCTAATACCGAGATAACCTATAGAGTTAAAAGACTGTAGGTATCGTAGAGCATAGGGATTGAAACTATTTTATTATTTAGCATAGTTAGGAGGTGACCTAGTGAATGGTGAAATTTATATATTAAAAAATAAAATAAATAACAAAGTGTATATAGGTCAAACCACTCAAGGTAGTAAGGTACGTTTTAAACAACATTTAAAATTATTGAAATCCAATCAAACTCAATTAATTCATAAAGCTATAAAAAAGTATGGTAAAGAAAATTTTTATTACGAAGTATTATATGAAAATATAGATAATTACGAGCAATTAAATAAATTAGAAGAAGAATGTATTTTAAAATATAATTCTTTAACTCCTAATGGTTACAATATGTGTCCTGGAGGTCAAAAATATAGAAGAACAAGCATTAAATTTGATGCCGATGAAATTAATGAAATAATAGATTTATATAATAATGGTTATTCGACCAGAAAAATAGGAGATTTATTTAATGTGTCAAGTTGGTCTATATCTAAATTATTGAAAGATAATAATGTTAAATTAAGGAATAAAAATTTTAATTTGCCAGATAGGAGTTCAAAAATAAAAGAAGATGAATTAAGGAAGTTATTTTTGGAAGATAACCTTAGTATAATAGAAATATCAAAAATATTAAATGTTAGTACTAAGACAATAAGTAGAGCGTTAAAAAGATATAAAATAAAATAATAGAATAGAATATAATATCACATTTTATAATGTCAATCAATTTATTTTGATTGCCCACGAGTGTCCGACACGATTATATATAGGATAATCTGAGAACCTAACGTTAAACGAGGGTGAAAATATATGCCGAACTTATAGGAAACTATAAGAAGTAGAGGATAAAAAGCCTTTACGATAACAAATTGATTACATTATGTTCATGTTTCTTTGATGAAGTAGCATTAATGCCTGAGTCTTTTGTCAACCAAGCAACTGGTAGATGTTCAGTAGAAGGAAGTAAGTTTTTCTTCAATTGTAACCCAGGGGCACCTTTCCATTGGTTCAAGAAAAAATGGATAGATGAAGCTGAAAAGAAAAATTTATTGTATTTACATTTTACAATGGATGATAACTTGTCTCTATCAGAAAAGATAAAAGCTAGATATAAAGCAATGTATACTGGAGTGTTTTATAACAGATATATTTTGGGACAATGGGCAGTGGCAGATGGAGCTATATATCCTATGTTTAATCCGGAAATACACACAGTTCAAATGAAAAGAAACTGGACAAGGATATTTATAGCTGGAGACTTTGGGATACAAAATGCCACTACTTTTGGCATATTTGGATATTACGCACCTGAAAAGAGATATCATCAAATAGCATCCTATTATCATAATGGTAGAGAAGAAGGGCAAAAGACAGTAAAAGAGTATGTGTCAGATTTAAAGAATTTTATACGAGAAAACATGGTTATGCCAGAATATATTGCTATTGACCCAAGTGCAGCACCACTAAGAGTAGAACTACTAAAAGATGAATATTTTAGTAGACATAATATAAGAATTATAGCAGCTAAAAATAATGTAGAAATAGGAATACAAATGGTATCTTATTTACTTAATATAAATAAATTCACTTTAGATCCAAGCTGCATTCATGATATAGAAGAATTTGGTTCGTATGTATGGGATAGTGATAAATTAGATAAAGGAAAAGAAGAAGTTGTAAAAATAAATGACCATGCCATGGACAAGATAAGATATGCACTAATGACAGATACAACTATACATAGAACATTTGATAGAGAGCTTAAACTATTTAGCGGTAAAGGAGCAAGAGAATAGGAGGTGATAAAGTGGATATATATAACAAAATAGAAAAATCGTTACTAGGATTAAATAGTACTGATACCAAGTTTGCCAAAGAACTCCAGGAAGTAAAAAAATATTATGAATTCTATGAAGGTAGACCAGAAACAATTGAAGATGACACAGAAGATGAAAGAGGGCAACTATGGAAAGTGAAAACTGACGATTATAAGCCTACTAGAGAAATCAGAAATATAACCAAGAAATTAATGAAAAAGCAGAAAAGATTTATGACCGCAGTAAAACCAGATTTTATTATTAAATCGATCGATGGAGCAGATGTTGAAAGAGTTGACAATAAAAAAGCTATAATAAATAAAATATTAAATGAAGGTAAGTTCTGGAATAAATTTTCTAAAGCTTTTTTAGATTGCACAATTGGTAAAAGAGTAATGCTTTGCTTAATTACTGATATAGACGACCAAGGAAATGTTTTATCAGAAAAACCTATTAGGTTTAGATTTTATACAATGCCAGAGTTCACATATGAATATGATCCAAATGATTGCGATAAATTGATAAAAGTACAAATAGCATACCAAGATGAAACAACTATAGGTAAACTACAGACTGAACAAAGATGGCATAAATGGATATATGAAATGAGAGGCAATGAATGCTGGGCAACTTATCAAGTTGTTGACGGTATAAATACTCAGGCATATATAGAAACAGTAAATGAAAATGGTGAAAAAGAGAAAGAAGAGATTAAGCAGGATTGGAATACAGGATTAAATCAATTGCCATGTAAAATAATATTCAACGGTGGACTAACAGGAGATGTAAGAGGACATAGTGATATAAAGGATTTAATGGATATGGCCATGGATTATAATAGAACTATTTCCGATTATAGAGATGCATTAAAATTTAAAATGTTTGAACAAGATGTATTTGTAAATGCAGATCCTAATTCTATTGCTGGTATTAAAATAGCACCTGGTTCAATAATTGATTTAAAAGGAGACCAAAGCTTAACAATAGATGGGAATATTCCTACTCCTACATATGGCAAATTAACTTCTGCATTTAACTTTCAAACTGCAGCCGATAGTTATTTAACTGGGCTAAAAAAGGATATGTACGAGTTGATGGACCAACCTTTGCCAGAGTCATTAGTTAATGTAGCAAGCGGTAAAGCACTTAGAATGTTAAATGATGATTTAATAGGAAGATGTGAAGAAAAATGGCAAGAATGGGATGATGCATTTAGATGGTTAATAGATATAATAATTGAAACTGTCAACAAAGGAAATCTTTATAGAGATGTTAAAGATATTGAAGATTTAAACCTAAATACATCATTAGAATTTTATCACAATTATCCAATACCTGATGATGAAACAGAAACAAAAGAATTAGCTATGAAAGAAGTTGAAGCTAATGTACGTTCTCATCAATCATATATTAGAGACTTTGGAGAAGCACAAGAAGCAGATAAAGAATTTGAAGAAATCTTGAATGAACAAGATAAACTTAATATGACACTTAATAGTTCTAGTGGATTAGATGATTTTAATGCTGGCGGTGAAGGCAATGAATAAAGCAATTTGTGACAAATGCAATAGAAAATTCACAATAAAGCTTCACACAAAAGAAAAAGATAATATGCAAATAACTTATTTTAAATGTCCTGAATGTTATAAAGAATACATTGTGAATGTAACAGATGAAAAGCTTAGAGAAGGTATGCTTAAAGCTATAGAGCTAAGAAATAAGATGATTAGCGATGTAAACGATAAAGAAGCTATAAGAGATTATCATATTATAAAAACTAAGAATTGCATAAGAGGTAAAAAACTTAAAGAAAAATATTTGGGTGGTTAATATGAATAGATATTTAAACGATTTAAATAATTACCTAAAAAGAAACAAATTAAAACTTAATAAGCAAGAGCAACAAGCAATACTTAAAGCATATAATAAAGCTTTTGATAGTATGTTGAAGCAATATAAAGCTAATTCACATAAGAAAAATGCAACTCAAATAGCAAGAACAGCATACTGCAAACAATTACATAATGAAATTCTAAAAATTATTAAAGAATACAATATGAAAGTTACTGATAATATTCTTAATGCACATGTTGATATTTTAACGAAAGATGTAGACTATTATAAAGACACAGACCTATACAAAGAAATCAAGAAAAATGTCAATATAGTTAATAGACAAGTAATAGAGCAAATGATTAAAGGGCAAATATATAAAGATGGCCAAGGACTTAGCAAAAGACTATGGAAAAGTGTTAGCAGAAGTGGTGATAAGATAGAAGAAGCTATTACAAGCATGATAGCTGAGGGAAAAGGAGCTACTGAAATAGCTAAAAATTTAACTCAATTTGCTAAACAAGGCCATAAGACTTGGGATAAAGCTAAGATAAAAGAAAAGTTAGGTAGTGCTTATGCTAATAGGTATGGAGCTGGTGGCATAGATTATGAAGCATTAAGACTTGCAAGAACTACACTTAATCATCAAGCACAATTAACTCAAAAGAATGCAAACAAAGTAAATCCATATGCCCGAAAGTTAAAATGGCATAGTGTCCATCAAGCGGGAAGAACTTGTCAACAATGTGAGGATAGAGATGGGAAAATATTTGATGTAGAAGATTGCCCTTTTGACCATCCTAATGGATTATGTCATCTTGAAAATATATTCTGTATAAATGGAAAAGAAGTATCTAATATTCAAATGGCAGAAGACATAGGTAAATGGATTAGAGGAGAAGAAAACAGTGGAACTATGGATATATTGTATGAAGATTTATAGGGAGGAAATATGATAGAGAAACCAACAAATACAATGACAATAAAAGTTAAAATGACTGAAATGGATGAAATTAAAGATATAATAGCTTCATTTATTTTTATGCTAGAGGATACTAGAATAGATAGAAACATAAGGGAACAATATTTAGAAACCTGTAAGCCTTTAAAGGAAAATTTCTTTGTAAGAATTGATAAATAAGGAAGAATTATGGCAAGATACAAAACAAAACCTTGTGAAATAGAAGCTATTCAATTTACAAACGCATCAATAGATGAAGTTATTGAATTTACAGAAGGAAAAGCACAATTATGTCATGACTTGGTGTATAGGATAAACAGACCTCAATCTGATGGAAACTATTTATTAATAGAAACTCTAGAAGGACTTATGAAAGCGACTCAAGGTGATTATATTATTAGAGGATTAAGAGGAGAATATTATCCATGTAAACCTGATGTATTTGAAAAGAAATATGAGGAGATTAAATAATATGAATGAACAAGATATGAAGCTATTTAGCTTCTTTTTTTATTATCTTTCATTAATTTAAAATCCATAAATTGGAAATAATATGAATATAGAGAACTTGCGGGATAATTACCCGCCTTCTAAAAATAATAAATCAACGGAAAGGATTGATGTTAATGTTAGTAGAAGTACAAAAATTAAATAAAGAAGAAGTAACTGTTGTAAGCAGCTTAGATGTAGCAGAAACTTTTGAAAAAGAACACTACCATGTTCTTGAAGACATAAGAACAATAGAAGACAAAATTAGTAGCCCCGAATTTTCGGGTTTGTTCTTTGAAAGTAATTATAAAGCTAAAAATGGTAAAAAGTTACCTATGTATTATATGAATAGAGATGGTTTTACATTATTAGCTATGGGATATACAACAGAAAAAGCAATGCAATTTAAGTTAGCTTACATAAAACAATTCAATGCTATGGAAAAACAACTAAAAGAAAAATTAGTTGAAAGACAAAAGGGCATAGCGGTACGACAAGCATTAACAAAATCAATCCAACAATCAAATGAAAATGAAAGAATGCATGGACATGCATATTCAACTTATACAAACTGTATTTACAAAGTAATATTTAATAAAAATGCTAAACAACTAAGAGAAGAATATGGAATAGATAAAAAAGCTAATCCGAGAGATTATTTTAGTTCAGAAGAATTAAAAGCAGTTCAATCAATGGAATGCTTAGTAAGTGGATTAGTGGATTGTGGTTGGGATTATAATCAAATAAAAACATTCATTCAACAAACTAATACAAAAGCTTTAATGGAAGCTTAAATTTATATTTTGAAATAAATAACAGGATAGCCTTCGGGTTATCTTTTTTTATGCCCTAGGCATGGCGTAAAAAGGCTTAAGTTCCTGGTTACTTCATAACCTTGTATGATAAAAATACTTTTTCTATGCTTTAGTAAAAACATTGATATATCATCCACCAGGATGTAAAAGGAGGATTTAATATGGCAAAACAATTAAAAGATTTCTTAGCAGGATTAGATAATGCTACTGAAATAGAGAATAAAATAAATGATGCTTTAAAAGAAGCTGGGTGTAAAATTTTCGTTGATGATGGTAAAGAAAATATATATGTACCTAAAACTAGATTAGATTCTAAGATATCGGAGCTTAAAAACTCCAATGATAAAATAAAAGAACTAAATACACAAATAGGGACACTTAAAGATGAATTAAAAGGCACAGAAGGAGCTTCTGAAAAGATAAAAGTCTTAGAAGATTCAATAGCAAATTATGATAAGACTGTTAAGGAAATGCAATTAAATAATGCCGTAAAAGATATGGCCTTAGAATTTAAAGCTAAGGACAATACAGGTAAAGATATACTAGCTTTTTTAGATAAAAGTAAAATAACTGTAGGTACCAACGGTGAAGTTACTGGAATTAAAGAGCAAGTAGAAAGCCTTAAAAAAGAAAAATCTTATTTATTTGAAATTGAAGAACAACAAAATAAAGGTGGATTTAATTTTTTTGGAACTGGATCACCAGGAAAACCAAGTAATTTAAATCTATTTGGTTCTAAGACAACAAATGAAGGAGATTTTGGAAAAATGCTATCGAAACAAAACAAACCAAATTCAGATGAACAAATAGATAGCGATTATTACTTTAAAAAATAGGAGGAAAATAACATGCCAAAATTAAATACTACAAAAATATTAGCACCTGAAAAAACTTTTTTAGCATTTCCTGACCATTATGTTAATGTAACTGCTAAAATAGAATATTCAGTATTAAAAACATTTACTACTACTGACCCAGCAGGAAATAAAGCATTATTAGCTGGACAAGTGGTAGCACTTGCAGATGATGGAACTGTTACTAAATCCGCTGCTGCAGCAAGCTCAACTAAAGCTACAGGAAACGCAATAGTATTCAATACAGTAAGATTAGATGATTATACTGAAAATACTGATGACTATGTAAATGTAACAGTACTTGTTCATGGATTCGTTAGAAAAGATAGACTAAAAGATGCAGCTAACTTAGATGCACCATTAATTCATGTAATAGCACAATAATTCAAAGGAGGCAAAGAATATGAATATTAATTTATTTGATTTTATAAACGCAAAAGAAATAGCCGCTTTTGTAACTGAAAAACCAGAAAATAAAATACCATACTTTGGTGAAACTTTATTCCCGGCGCAAAAGCAATTAGGAACAGATATAAGTTGGTTAAAAGGGGCAAATGGATTGCCAGTAGCAATACAACCTTCTAACTATGATGCAAAAGCAAGAATGAGAGAAAAAGAAGGATTTGACAGAGTTGCCACTGAAATGGCATTCTTTAGAGAAGCAATGAGAATTGGTGAAAAAGATAGACAACAAATAAATCTTTTATTAAATAATCCACAATCTCAATTGGCTTTACCTCTTATAAGAAATATTTTCAATGAAACAGCTAGATTAGTTGAAGGAGTTAGAGCTCGAGCTGAAATAATGAGAATGCAATTATTAACATCCGGTAAAATAGATGTTACTTCTGCTGACGGTAGAGCAAAATATATATATGATTATGGCCAAGCTAATAGTTTTAAGCCAAGACAAGGAACTGCTGGATGGGGAAATGATACAGCTGATCCAGTTAAGGATATAATAGCTTGGTGCGATTATATGGAAACTAAAACAGGTACTAGACCAACTAGACTTGTAATGAACAGAAATACTTTCTTAAAATTATATGGAAGTAAAAAAATTCATTTAATGATGTATCCAAACGATAACAATACTAATTATTTTGTATCTGAAGCTCAATTGAAAGCATTCGTAGAAGATGTGACTGGATGCTCTATATTTATATATTCTAAAAAAGTTGCAAATTTAGACAACTCAACAGGATTAGCATCTACTTCTCCAGTATCATTAATACCAGATAATAAAGTTGCAATAATGCCATCTGGTCCTTTAGGCTCAACTTGGTATGGAACAACTCCTGAAGAGTCAGACCTTATGACAGGCTCAGATGCTCAAGTATCAATAGTAAACACAGGAACTGCAATAACTACTTATAAAGAAAAACACCCTGTGAATGTAGTTACAATTGTATCTTCTGTGATGATACCTTCATTTGAAACAATTGATTATTGTGCAGTTGCAGATATAAGTGCAGCCAAAACAGGTGGCAGTACAGGAGATATAATATAATTTAGCTCATTTATATTCCTTTTATATAACCTCTAGGTTTAGAGACTTCTATTCCTAGGGGTATTTTAACGTAAGGAGGAATTTTAATGTTAAATGTAGAACAAGCGAAAATATTTTTACAAGAAGAAAATTATCCGTATTTCTCAGATGATCAATTAGAAGCTATGTGCAATTTATATGATGATATGAATGAATTATGCTATGTTGCTTGCATGATGAAAGCAGATGCTCAAGATATTACAGTTGGACCAATCAGCATAAAAAATAATTCTCAAATGTGGCAAAATTTAGCTCAAATGTTTTATAAAAAATGGATGGCAAATCCCAGTGGCGCTTCAACTATATCTAAATCTTTAACAGGGAAGTGTGTAGGTAGAGCAGATGAATATTAATGCTATAAAATCAAAAGTCGATGCAGTTATCAATCAATATGGCACAGAGATAAAAGTATACAGGGATATTTATAGCGAGGACGAATACGGATGTAAAAATTTAAATGAGAATATGGCATATATAGGTACAATAAAAGGAATTATAGACAATGCTAGTAGCTCACGTTTACCAACCAAAACTAACGAGAGACAAGGAATTGTAGAGTTAGATGCCTCAGCAACTTTATACATGCCTTACGAGAAAGATATTCTTATACAAGAAGATGATTATCTTGAAATTGATGGGATTTATTATAGAGTTGGGATTTTCTTAGACATAGTACACTACAATTTATTATATGAAATACCGATTGAAAGGATTGAGTTAAATGAGTGATATTACTATAGATGCTAGTGAAGTAATAAACAACCTAAGAAATATGGACCAAAGAACTAAGGCAGGAATAACTACCATAGGCAATACCGTAGCTTCTCAAATGAAAGAATATGCTCAATCTAATCATAAATGGATTGATAGAACTGGTAGCGCAACAGCCGGGATTACTGCAGACGCTAAATGGGAAGGAACAACACTTGATATATCTATTACTCATGGTGTTGACTATGGTATATGGCTTGAGACTAGAAGAGCTTTTGAAGGTAAATACAAAATATTAGAAGAAGCTAGAGATAGCCAAATTGAAACATTTAAAAGTATGTTATTAGCACTGAGATTATAGGCGGTGAATGTATGTGAACCGTATTAAAATATATGAAATGCTAAGTGAAATATGTAAAGTCGATATAACACAACAAGTTAAAAGCAAAATATCAGAAGATACTTTAGTATTAAAACAAAATAGTGTGTTAACTAGCATGAATAATGATTTGGCCGGATGGGACATATGGATTATATATATTTATTGTCCTAATAGTCCAATTAAGTTAGATGAATTAAGAAAAAAAGTTATAAGAATGTTAACTGAAAATGACATTGAAGTAATACATGAATTAAAGCAAGAGTACTGGGATGAAAATTTGCATTGCTACATATCAACGGTATCATGCAAAACACCGAGTACTTATGTTTATTAAAGGAGGATTGAAACGAATGGCAATATTATACAATATCAAGAAAGTTGTACTGACTGAACTTGATGAGTCAACTGGAGCTGCTAAAAGTAGTGGGATAGTAACTCACATTAAAACTGCACAAAAAGCAGAACTAGAAGCTGTGTTAAGCGAAGGCGATGAAGATATATTAAGAAGTCCAGAACAAATACTCGCAGTTGTAAGAACTAATGATTTAATCTACGGATATGATATGACTTTAACTGATAATACTTTTGACGCCAAAGCAGCTGAATTAGTTGCAGGTTATAAAGTTACTGGTTCTGGCAAGGAAGAAAAATGGTCTACTCCAATGATGACAGAAGGATTTACAGGGAAACCATTTAAATGCGATATATATGTTGCAAACTATTCAGGAGACTCCATAGTAAATTATGTAAAAATTACTCTTAATAAATGCTATGGAAAATTCCCAGATATGGAAGTTGGCGACGGATATTACGCACCTGAATTTAAGATAAAAGCAAGAGAAAATACAAAAGCTAGTCTTCCAATAAAAGAAATAACTTTCGTTGAGGAAGTACCAACTGATCCAGTAGTTTAGAAAACTGTTAGGAGGAATATAAATGAGTGTTATAAGTGCTGAAGCTTTTAAAAATAAAGCTACAAGAATTATAAAAATAGATGGATTTGAACCAAACGAAAAAATCGAAGTAAGAATAAAACCTGCGAGTATGTTAGGAATGATAGCAGTGGGAAAACTTCCTAATAATCTATTACAAACAGTAGATGATTTATTTATTAGTAAAGGTAATAAAAAATCAAAGGGAAAAGTTGATACATCTGATATGAATCCAGATGAACTTAAAATGGTAATGGAAATGATAGATACTATCTGTAGAGATTGTATGGTAGAACCATTATTTGATGATATAAAAATGTTTATGACTGACGCTCAAAAGATGCAAATAATGAGTGAATCAACGGGAACTGTTAATGCAGTTATACCCTTTATTCAAAAGTAGGAAAATAATAAATGTTATTAGTACTGCCAAAACTTTCGGATGTCGCCCTAGTGATATACTAGGCATAGAAGACGATGACATATATGCGCGATACTGTATAGATGAAGCATGTACATATCTTTATAATAGAATGCAACCAAATAAGGATGGAAAGAGTGAAAAGCCTACGTTTATAGAAGATATACAAGAAAGCAAGCATCATAATCCAGGATTAGATTTATTAATGAATTAGTAACTGTAAGATTATAAAAGTCTTACAGTTTTTTATTACATAAAAGGAGGTGAGGCTATGGCAGGAGTAGATTTAGGTAGTATAGTTGCACATTTAAAACTAGAGATGAATGATTTTAATAGCAAGCTAAATGAAGCGGTTGCAAAAGTTAAAGATACACAGACACAATTTGAAGGATTGAGTTCTTTTGGTAAATCACTATCAACTGTAGGTGCAGGGCTTACTGCCAGTATAACAGCGCCGGTAATGGCATTAGGTGCTAGCGTAGTAAAAACACAAATGCAATTCGAACAAGCTATGTCAAAAGTTCAAGCATTATCTGGTGCTACTGGTAGTGATTTACAATTATTAGAAGATACTGCTAAAGAAATGGGTCAAAACACGATTTATAGTGCTACGGAAGCAGCAGATGCTTTAGGATATATGGCATTAGCTGGTTGGGATGCGCAACAATCTGCAGCGGGTTTACCAGGGGTATTAAATCTAGCGGCAGCATCTGGAATGGATTTAGCACAAGCATCTGACTTGGTGACTAAAAGTAATTGGTCGGTTATGAAGAAATTCATAGCATAAAGCATTAAGGGAAAACGGTAAAGGTTAAGTTATGTGATATCGTAACCTTTGAAAATGCTATATTATTATGATATAATATAACTATATAGTATATTAAGAGGTGATATTATTGGAAAAAATATGTCCAGTTTGTAATAAAAAATTTAAAGGCAAAAAGTCACAAATATGCTGTTCAAGAGAGTGTTCTAATAAAAGAATATATAAAAAAATATCCGTAAAGTGTGAAATTTGCGGGAAAGAATTAGAAAGAACAAAATCAGAAATAAATAGAAATAAACATAACTATTGTTCAGACAAATGTAAAGCTAAAGGAATGAGAATTTTCAATACAGGGGGAAATAACCCTAATTATAAAGGTGCAAACAGTATAATATCATGTAGTTATTGTGGGGAGAAAATAAAAGTTTTAGATTGTAACTTAAAAAATAGTGATGGTTCCATTAAAAAAAATTTTTATTGCAATACTACTTGTAAAAGTTTACATCAAAAACAACTATTAAAAGGAATATCTAATCCAAACTTCAAAGGGAAAACATTTAAGATTAAATGTGAATATTGTGGGAAAGAGTTTAATAGAGCAGAATGGGATATAAAAAATAATATTCATCAATATTGTTCTCAAAAATGCAAAGCTGAACATCAAAAATATATTCTTTTAAAAGAAAATAATCCTAATTATAAACCTGATCTTTCTGAAGAGTACAGAATAGAACATAGAATAATAGAAGGCTATAATACATGGAAAAGAAAAGTATTAGAAAGAGATAATTATACTTGCCAAAAGTGTAATAAAAAGGAACATTTAGCAGCACATCATATAGAAAATTATTCAGAAAAAGAAGAACTTAGAACGGATATAAATAACGGAATAACACTTTGTGTTGAATGTCATAAAGAATTTCATAAGGAATTTGGAAACAAAAATAATAATAAAAAACAAATTGATATATTTTTAAATAATAAACTAATACCGTGATAAATTAAGGAGTTAAAATGCCTTAATCATTGTAGAGCATAGGAACTGAACCTATGCTTTTTCTTATGGAAAAGTATAGAATATAATGTTCCCAAGAGCCCTTAACACGATTATATATAGGATAATCTGAAAACCTAACGTTAAACGAGGGTGAAAATATATGCCAAACTGAACTAGAATTGACTAGTTGATGAAAATGGAGGAAACTCCCAGAGGTGGATGTAGGAATTGACCTACTATTAATAGATAAAAAGCTCCACGTTAATAACAAATGGATTACTTAACAGCTTTTGGATTAGAGGCTGACCAAGCGGGTCGTATGGCAGACGTACTATCTTATGCACAAGCTAACTCGAATACAACAACTGAAATGCTAGGAGAAGCATTTAAGAATTGTGCAGTCAATGCACATAATGCGGGTATGAGTTTGGAAGAAACTACTGCAATACTTAGTAAATTTGCAGATGCTGGTCTAAAGGGTAGTGAAGGTGGTACTGCACTGAATGCGATTATTAGAGATATGACACAAAAGATGAAAAATGGTGCAATACAAATAGGCAATACAAAGGTACAAGTACAAGATGCTAATGGAAACTTTAGAGAAATGACTGATATTATAGCGGATGTAGATAAAGCAACAGAAGGTATGGGAGATGCCCAAAAGACTGCTGCACTAATGACAACATTTACGGCAGACTCTATAAAAGGTATGGGGATTTTATGTAATACAGGCGCAGACAGTATAGAAGAATTCACAAAGAAATTAGAAAATAGCAATGGCACAGCTGAAAAGATGTCTAATATGATGAATCAAAATTTATCAGGTGCATTAAAGACTTTGAGCAGTGCTTGGGAAGCATTGCAGCTTAGCTTAGGAGACTCTACTGGACCACTCTCATTATTAGTAGGTCTATTAACTAAATTATTACTAGCAATTAAAAATTTACCTGCACCAGTTAAGCAAGTAATAGTAACTTTAGCATTATTAGCAGCAACAATCGGTCCAACATTATTAATCATAGGGAAAATGATACAAGCATGGGTTAAAATGAAAGAAACTATTGGGATACTAAGATCTGGATTTGGTCTACTACGTGGAGTATTGTCAGGTTTACCTTCAGTATTTGGAATAATTCAAGGAGTAGTTAGTACTGTTGGTGGAGCATTAAGTTCCTTATGGGCAGTATTAATGGCTAATCCTATTGTATTGGTCATAGCAGCTATTGCAGCACTTGTAGCTGGATTTATATGGGCATGGAATAATATTGATGGTTTTAAAGAATTTTGGATTAATCTATGGGAGAACATAAAAACTGTGGCCAGTAATGCCTTACAAGGACTACAAAACTTCTTCACTCAAACTGTTCCACAAATGATAAGTAATATAGGAACATGGTTTAGTAATTTACCATCAACTATATGGTATTGGTTATGTTTTGCGGTATCATATGCGGTACTTTGGGTAGCACAAATGGGACAAAAGGCATATGAAGCAGGTTCTAAATTTGTACAAAATGTAATTACATTCATCCAACAATTACCGGGTCGTATATGGACATGGTTAACAACTACTATTAGTAGGGTTGGAAGTTGGGTAGTTCAAATGGCAAGTAGAGCTCAACAAGCTGGTAGTAGATTCTTAAATGGTGTAAGTACATTCATTCAACAATTACCAGGTCGCGTATGGTCATTCCTAGTATCAACAATTTCAAGAGTAATATCTTTTGCCGCAAATTTTGCTCAAAAGGGTAGAGAAGCTGCACAAAGATTCAAAGATAATATTATAAACGGTATTAGTAGTTTACCTGGAAGAATGGTGAGTATAGGAAGTAATATCATACACGGTATTATTACTGGTATTACTAATGCGGCTGGTAATTTATTTAGCACAATGCAAAATATAGCAAGTAGAGCCTTAAATGCTGCAAAAGATGCTTTGGGTATACATTCCCCATCAACAGTATTTAGAGACATGGTAGGGAAAATGATTCCTGCCGGTGTAACTGTCGGTATTGAGGCGAATGCAGGTAAAACTATACAAGCTATTAAGGATTATGCCAAAGACTTAGTAACTACTATAGACACAAATAAATTCTTGGGTAAAGTTAATATGAGTACAGCTGGTATTAATATAAATAGTGAAAACACAGTTGATAGTAATTTACTTTATGCTATAAAAGGTATGGCACAAGCAATGCAAGATAGTAAACAAGAATTCGACTATAAAGAAATGGGAAAAGAATATAAAAAGGCGTTACAAGATACTAATACTCCAATACTTATGGACAAAGTAGTGGTGGGACAAAAGGTGGCTAAGTCAGTACAAGAAACCAATGACTACTACAATGACCAAAAAGAAAGATTTAGAGGCGAGAGAGATTATGTATAATTATTTTAATTTTAATGGCAATCAGATAAATGATTTAGCAATAGTAACTAGTATAGAAAAACCATATATACCAGAGAAGTCTATTGATACTATAAATGTATCTAGTAGAGATGGAGAAATATTTGATGGAGCAAAATATGACTCCATCTCTATTCCTATATCACTTGCAGTAATAGGATCTACTGAGGATGATTATAAAACTCGTGTACAATGTTTACATGATATACTAAATACTAAACAAGAAGTACCAATAAAATTCTGTGAGAATATCACTATATATGGAATGCTGAAAGGTGCACTAAAAGTAAAGAAAAAGAATAGTATGAGTGGGTATGCTGACATTGAACTAATATGTCATACACCATATAGTTATAGTGATAATGTACATGCCTACAATGCTGAGGATGGACAACAGACTGTAGTAGTTGAGAACAATGGTGAATTAGCAACTCTACCATATGTAAGTATAGGCTTTGGAGCAGATGCACATTTTGCACAGGTACAAAATAATAAAACTGGAGAAAAAATATTAGTAGGTGATTATCCACAACTACAATTAAGCACAACAAAGAGTGAACAAACATTAATACTACATGACCCATGTACAAGTGTAGGAACTTTAATTCAGAGCGGAGCTAATATTAATGCAGGTCGTGGCACAGATGGTTCTTTTACTATATCATCTGGAGGTGAAAGTTTTATACTTAGTGAATTAGGTAATAGCTCAGAAAAAATAAAGGGTGCCTGTGCCCGTATCGCATTAAGTAAGAACATAGATGACTTTAAAGTAATGGTGAGAATGCAGTGTAGGTCAAGTGGTAAAAATGGTGATCCAAATAACTTTCTTAGTGAACAAGAAAAAGTAAAAGAAACTGTAGTTTCTGGTACTAAGACTAAATATTACGAAGTAAATGCCAATGGACTTAATTACAGAACCGGACCGGGAACTAATTACACATCTAAGGGGATTATCCCAAAGGGAACAAAATTAACAGAGGTTACTATACAAAATGGATGGGCAAAGATAAAATACAAAACAAAGACATATTATGTATACGCTAAATACCTAACTCAGAAAATAAAAGATAATTCAAAGAGTACTGTGCAAGAATTTACAGTAGCTAATATGTGGCTTACACCAAGTAAAACACTAACAGGAGCTAGTTGTGTTGTATATACAAAGCCTGACCTAGGTAGTAAAGTGGAATGTACTATACCTTATGGTACTGTACTTAGAATAATACAAAGAACGTATACATACACATATACAGATTCTAATAACAGTAAACAAACAGTAAAATTTTATAGAATTTATAAACCTTGGAAAGATAAAAATGGTAAAAATCATTATGGATATATAAATGTAGATAACCTTAAAGGAGCAGCAGGTATGGATACGAGTGTAGATTACACAAATGACCCTGCATACGCAGACCATAAGACAGGAATAGCTGAGGTATATGGCTTCGATATAAATGGTACTCAAATATTTAGATTATATTTAGGTGACATTAACCCATATTTTGAATATAACCAAGCTGAGGTAAGTGTAAGTAAAAAATCCATATTAATCACAAGTAATGATAATCCAAAGGAAAAGACAGACAAAACAGTTGATGCAGACGGTAAAACTGTTACTAATCATTATATGAGTGGTCAGTATGGTAGTTGGAATGATGCCAATGCATATTTTACATTAACACGAAAAAAGACAGGACAATATTATGTATATAGTGCTCAAGTACAAAAGAATGATGATGGGACATTTACACAATCTGTATCAGCTAATAACAAACGTAGTAGCGAATACTCTACCGAACCATTAAGTTACTTAGCAATATATATAGGAACAATGGCCGATAAATTAGAAAATGCTTGCGGAGTTGGTATTAGTGATATAAAAGTATATGAACTTAATCCTGAGAGCGAAGAAATTTCTAATATAAAATACTTTAAAGCAGGCGATAAAGTGGATTTAGATTTTGAAAATGGTGATTGTTATGTTAATAATGAATTAAGAAATGATTTAGTAGATATTGGTAGTTCATACTTTAGGGTCAATGAAGGTGAAACAACATTACAGGTAGTCAGTGATGATACATCTGCAAGTCTAGGCGTATTAATAAGAGAAAAATGGTTAGGAGTAGTAGATGAGGATAGAAGTACTCCTCCAGAGAATTTAAATTTAACTAGTGAGTAAGGAGGTATATGTATGAATAAAAACTTATATATTTTAGACAACACGAAAAAACTGATAAAAATTATAAATACCATAAATACAATTAGTATAAAAGTATACGATGATACATATACCAGTGAACTTTTAACGGGGGCTGAAACTTATACGGTCTCCTTTAAAGTAAGTTATCAAGATCAACCAATATTTTTAGAAGGTAATTACATTGGATTTTATTGGCAAGATAATTTCAAATTGATGCAAATTAAGAAAACAACTAGTATTGAACATATAGACGACGTAACTATTACAGTTTATGCGGAGTTTATAGGAATTGAATTATACAATAGTTATGTAGATAAATTTGTGGCAGACGGGAATGCAACAAAACTATTGGAAACTATATTAATGGATACTAATTACAAGGTAGGTTATGTAAGCCCTTCATTAGACCAGGAAGCCTTTAGGGTAGAAGCTACAGAGGTTACTAGTGTATATTCAGTAATACAGAATGCTACTTCAATTTTATACGAGTGTGAGTGGCAATTTAGAACAGTTCCAGTGGATATAAAACGTGGTAAATTTGAATTTTATGTAGACTGTTTTGCCAACGGCGAGCGTGGCTCAAAGAGATATAAAAGATTTGAGAGTGATAGAAATAGTTATGCCATGAAACGTACTGGTGATATTACAAACTTTTGTAGCGGTATTATTCCAGTAGGAAAAAATGGTATAACTATTAGTGATGTAAAATGGGAAAAAGAACAAGGAGATCCAACGGATAAACCCCTTGGTCAGAACTACATTTTCGATGAGAAAGCACATGAAATGCTTAATAATGGTGGCAAATACGTATTAATGAAATACAAAAGTGATGCTGATGATATATACACATTAATACACGAAGGGTATGTCAAATTAAAGGAATTAAACAAGACTAAATTTAGTTATGAAATTCCTATATATATGAATGAAAGAGATTATGAGGAGATTGATGTCGGTGATACTAACTATGTTGTGAGTAGAAAATTCAACCCACCAATTCAATTAGAGGCACGTATTACAAAATTTGAAATTAGTTTTACAGATAGAACTAAGAACAGTGTAACTTTAGGAAATTACAAACAAATACGTAGTAAAATGAAGTCTCTTAATAAAGACGATATAGTTAAGGATGTTGTGGATATAATTAAGAAACATGGTAAATTAACAGCTAGTGATTTACTTGCTATTAGAAATTACCTTAACCAACTAGGCGTAGATAAAAAATTAATAGACAAACTTATTAAGCAATATACAGATAAAGTAGTACCTGACCCAGTCAAACCTGGTGATGATACAACCAACATAAGTGATGACACAGAAGATTATAGAGCAATAAATATAAAGAAAATAGACAATGGATTATGGATAGGAGATAGTAGAATTCATGACTGTATAAAATACAAATGTGGAGAAATAAAAGGTAAAACACCTACTACTCAACCACAACCTGATAAAAAAGAAGATAGTAGTAAAACTGCAAAACAATACAAAGCAGCCGTAGATTATTATGCCGGCTTTGGACTTGGTAAGTGGAGTGATAAATATAGTGATGTTAGAAATATGCGTAGCAAATCCAACCACTGGAAAATATATGCCCCAGTTGAGTATTATAGTAAGAAATTTGGACTTGACCCACAACTAGTTTACGCAATGATATATGCAGAATCTAGTGCCGACCCATACGATGCTACAAAAGACCCAGCGGGTGCGTACGGACTTATGCAATGTGAGAGAGGTACTTATTTTAATAAGAAAATGAAAATTAAATATTTAGATGGCAAAGTTGAATACTTTACACCAAGTTATTCTAATATGAAACCTAAATCTTGTGGCACTAAAAGAATAAACGGTGTAACCGTGGATAAAGCTATATGTAATCAAATAATGGTTGGTTGTAACGAAATGAGAGCTAGACTTGAAGACTACCATTTTAATATATTTGCTGCTTTGTGTGGTTATAACTTTGGTATAGGTGGATTCCAATGGGTGGTTATGCACTACATAAAGGATAGATACAAACTTAATATAGTTGTAACTAATAATGGAAAAAGTGCCTTACTATACAAACAATCCGCAGCAGTTAAAAAGAAATACTGGGAAGTAATAGACACAATGCAAGCACCTTGGAAAAATTATAGACAAAAATATAAACAAGTTACTGGATGGGGTACTCCTACTAATATAGAATGTTATTTAAGATGGTACAAAGTAGTAGACGGTCAATTGCCATACTGTATTGATAGTAAAGGTAAGAAAAAAGGTTATGGAGCAATAAAACCAGGTACAACAAATAAAAGTGCAGAAGCTACTGCCGTATCTACAGAGGATTCAACAACTAGAGCAGCAAGTGTTAAAAATGCTCCTACATGGAAAATAGATGGTAATACTACAAATACAAAAGGTGTGGCAGAAAATGTGCGTAAGAAAATAGTTAATAAAGCAAGGGAAATTTGTGAGTTACATCAAAAGTATAAAAAAGCTACATATTATGCAGGATCTTGTATTTATGATGATAGTAAAAGACATAAAGTAAGTGGAACTATAAATGGTATTAAAAATCCATACTGTTATGTGTGTTCTTCTCTTAGTTCATGTGCTTATTTATATGCAGGTCTTAGAAGTGTAACTGCTAAATATGGTGGAGCCAACTGTTCATATGGGACTTTAGTTAAAAGTGCTTGTAAATACAGTGGGTATACATTAAAGAAACTAACAAGTACAACAATTAATGAACTATTACCTGGAGACTTAATCATGCTAAGTAATGCCACAGTTCCATCAAGTGTAACCGTTAGTTGGGCATCAAAGTCTGGAGGTTCCTCTAAATATGCTAGTGGTGGCACACATCACGTAGTAGTATATTGCGGAAAAGTAAATGGTAAACGTATGATAGCTCATGCTAGTGCGCCTTATAAATGGCCTAGAGCTATAAGATATGAAGACATGAGTATAACATATAGTTCAAGAGGTAGTATGTCTCATTGGTATACACACGGGATAATACTTAGACCTTGGGACCTGGCAAGGGCGGACAGGGAAGCCAAAGTTAAAAACCAATCAGCTACTAAGCCAACACCCCCAAAAGACATTGTAGATGATGATGACGGGCTAACTTATGAAGTTACATTTAAAGGACTTAACAGTGCAGCTCCTAAAGACTTTGTAGAGAATGGAAAACTTATTACTAATATTACTGTCAATGGAGTTACTGATAAAACACCATATCCTAAGACTGTCAGTCATGTCATGTTAGCTTTCGGAGTTCCTGCACTTGGAGATAATGTGGATAACGTTGTGGAAGACTATCAATCGCTTATAAAAGCTCTATTGAAGAAATACCCTAAAAAGCCTATATTTGTATGCGAGGAGGCACGTTTAAGAAGTTCGCAATCAGGTAACTACGAACAAATGAACGAGGCAATAGACTCACTTAATAATATGATGTTGGATTACTGCAATAAAACAAAATACGTAATATTCTTAAGAAAACCAAAGGATATGTGTGATGCCACTGATAGATATTACTGGCTTAGTAGTCTTACTACAGACGGGTATAGAATGAAGGATGAAGCATCTACTCAGACTTACTACAAGAAATATAAGGAAAAGATATTATACTTTGGAGAAGGAGCAGAATGGGAGAGTAACAGTGCTACAAGTAATAAAATGTTAGATAGTCAACGTGTATATACTTACAATAAACCACTAACAAAATTACAATTTAGAGTGCCATCAACTTCATCAACTAATTATAATGATAGTTACTATGCTCGTATTATATTTACTACTGCCAAAGGATTTAAGCTAATACAACCTGACACGGTATATTTGGAAGGTGTAGATTGTAAAAATGGAGTATTATTACCTAAAGCAAATACTACTTATATTGTATCAGTGTACTATAATCCTGATACTACTATTAGTGATAAAGCATATTTGGGAAGTGTTGGAGCTAAGAAAAAAGGTAGTAATTATGCACAACCTCTTTTCAAATATTCTGCGGATTTAGTTAAAATTGCGAATAGTTACTACAATAATAATAGTAAGTTCAGTTATAATAATACAACTGCGTGTGACTTCGAAAATCCAGCCGAAAATATTAGTAAATGGAAAGTAAATGGTAAGTATCAAATTGATAACAGTACTTTTCTTAATCTAGTATTAACAGGTTGGACTTATGAAAAATCACCATATGGAAATGAGAAGAAAACTAATAATAATAGGAATAGTGAGATAAGCTGGGCTATACCAAGTATTAGGAGTGAAGCTAACATAGGAAAATATTTTGTACAAAAGAACTGGGTTGTAGATGTAGCTGACTTGGAAACTTTTAAAAATTTAGCTATTGGAGATATTATATTTATGGATTCTGATGACAAGAATAATGGTAAATTTATGGCTATATCACATACTGCCATAGTAGTAGAAAAAGATAAAGACGGAGATTATGTAGCACTTGAGTGCACTAATGGTTTAGCCAGTGGTGTATTTAGAAAAGTAAAAGTAAAAAGCCTTGCAAGTAAAAATATATTATTTGTAGGTAGATTTATGATTGGATAGGAGGGATTAATATGGTTGGTGACGGACAAGAACATGTGGAGAGACCCATATATGATGATGACGGGGAAATGATTGTGTGGCCAACACTTGACGAGGATATAGAAGAATTTGCAGAAGAGCCGGAGGTAGCTACTGTAGCTGCTTCTGGTGATGATGCTACAGAAGATGATACATATTATGAAGTGCCAGACACAGTAGAGGACGACCAGGACAGGATTGAAGTGCAAATAGAAGGTATAGAGGACGAAAAATGTGAGGACGCTAAAATAGGTGATATCCAACAAGCTGGTGAAGATTATAACGAGGCTATGGACAGAATTGTTGGTGTATTAATGCAGGCATTAAGTACAGAAGAAATGACAGAGGAAATGAGTGCAGAACTACAAGACGCCACTAACAATATGGAAACTGCTAAACAAACAATAACTGATTTATGTGGTGACCCTGATACTAAAGTATTAGAAACTGACCCTGATACGAAAATTCCTCAAAACTTACAAGAACTATTAGAAACACTTACAAAAGATGGAAAGGCTCCATGGCTATATATAGATGATGAAGGTAATCTATTATTAGACGGAGAAAGCGTTCCAAAATTAAAAGTAGTTGAGTTAGAGGCACAAAAGGTAAAAGCTGATTTAGGTGAGTTTAAAGACCTTACAACAAATAACTTTACAGCCGTTAATGCCAAAATTGATAATTTAGATGTCGGTAATTTAGATGCAGTTAATGCCACTATAAAAAACCTACAAGCTGATTTAGCACATATTGGGGTATTGATTGGTAATAGTGCGACTATAAAAGATATACAAAACTTGTTATTGACATCTAAAAATACAACTATCGAGAATGCACTAATAAAAGACGCTATGATTGATACTGTTAGTGCCAATAAAATTAATACAGGTATAATTAATACTAATAATGTAAGTATTCAAAGTGATGATGGCTCCATGTTATTACAAGGTAATTTGCAGCAATTTAAGGACAAGGCAGGCAATGTACGTATTCAAATAGGTAAAGATGCTAAGGGAGATTTTACATTTACATTATATGGAGCAGATGGAAAAGGACAACTTATTAATCAGAATGGTATCCAATCCAGTGATGCTATAAAAGATGGATTAATAGTGAATGCTAAAGTGGCCGATAATGCTAATATCAGTGCAGGTAAACTTGATATAGCAAGTTTATTCAGTACTATGAATGAAAGTGGATATACATTAAAATCTAGTAAAATAAAATTTGATGATAAAGACCAAACTTTGGATGTATTATTTAATAGCTTATCTACTAAAGTAGATAATATAAATACTGCCACTGGAGATATAAGTGGATTAAAAACACAAGTAAGCACTAATACAACTAATATAGGTATAGCTAATGGAAAAATTGAAACTTTAATAACTAACACTACCATAGAAGACAATGGTACTACAACTACTCTAAAAAATGCTTTCAATAGTGTTAAAGATACAGTAGATAAACATGAGCAAACTATTAGCTCAATGGGCTCAACTCTTAATAGTGTTTCTATTGAATATTATGTATCAACCAGTGCCACTTCAATGCAGGGAGGTAGTTGGTCAACAACAACTCCACAATGGCAAGAGGGAAAATATATTTGGCAACGTATTAACTATGGTAAAGTGAATGGCACAACAACATACAGCACTCCAGTGTGTATTCAAGGGGCGAAAGGTGAAGACGGTACAGGGGTAAATATATTAGATAAATATCCTTCATTGGAAGAATTGAAAAAAGCTCATCCAACAGGAAATGCCGGTGATTGTTATACTGTTAATGGTACTTTATATACTTGGTCAACAAGTAAGAATGACTGGATAGATTGTGGTAATATTAAAGGTGAAAAAGGCGACCAAGGTATTCAAGGGATACAAGGTATTCAGGGTGAGCGTGGTGAACAAGGTGTTCAAGGTGTACCTGGAAAAGACGGTAAAACAACATATTTTCATATAAAATACAGCGCTAATCCAAATGGTATTCCAATGAGTGAAACTCCTAATACTTATATAGGTACTTATGTTAATTATGACCCAAATGATAGTGCAGATTCTACTGTTTATACTTGGAGTAGATTTGAAGGTGAACAGGGTGAGCAAGGTATACCTGGAACTAATGGTACAGACGGTAAAACTTATTATCTACACATTAAATATAGTGATGATGGAGGTAAAACTTTTACCTCAAATAATGGTGAAACTCCTGGAGCTTATATAGGAGTTTATACTGATACAAATGACAAAGATAGTAACTCAGTCACTACATACACATGGAGTAAAATAAAAGGGGAAAAAGGTGATAAGGGTGACCAAGGTCTACAAGGAGTACCAGGAACACCAGGAACTGACGGAGTAACTCATTATACATGGATTAGATATGCAGATGATATTAATGGAACTGGTATTAGTAATGACCCAACTGGTAAAACTTATATAGGGTTCGCTTATAATAAGGAAACATCTACTGAGAGCAATACGCCTACTGATTATACATGGAGTCTAATCAAAGGAGATAAAGGTGATACTGGTGTAAAAGGTGATAGAGGTGAGAAGGGAGAAACTTATTATACTTGGATTAAATATAGCGACAATGCAGATGGTACTGGATTATATGACACACCAAAAGATACTACAATGTATATAGGTATCGCTATTAATAAAACAACACCTACTGAGAGCGTTAATAAAACTGATTATACATGGAGCAAGTTTAAAGGCGATAAAGGAGATAAAGGTGATAGAGGTCAACAAGGCGAACAAGGTATACCAGGTACACCTGGCGGAAAAGGTGACCCAGGGGAAAAAGGTCAATCCCTTGTAAACAGTACACCACAATGGTATAAATCAACTAGTAACACAACACAAACTGGTGGAGAATGGACAACAACAATGCCTACTGCTGAGAAGGGATATTGGTATTGGCTACGTTTTAAACTAGACTTTGAAAATCCAACTGAAACTAAGTACACTACACCTACTTTAGAGCAAGTATATACTAAGACATCACAACTTGAGCAATCATTAGATGGGTTCAAAACAACAGTGAGTAATACTTATGCCACTAATGACTCATTAGGAACTGTAAGAAATGATGTATCTAAGGTAGAACAGACTGCAAACAGCCTTACTGCAAAATTTACAGATGGTTTTGATATGGGTATAATACAACAGAACGCAAGTGGTATTAAAGTATTACATACTAGTATTGATGATAATAGTTATACTCATATGTCACCTACTGGATTTTATTTGAAGTGTAAAGGAACAGATATATTTAAACTTGAAAGTGATGGAATTACAATGTTAGGTGGTATATTGAGTAATGGTACTATTCAAGGGGCAACTATAATAGGTAGTACTTTTAAAAATGAAAGTAATACCTTTAGTGTAGACAGTGAAGGTAATATAGTTGGTGCTCAGATAAAAGGTAGTGAAGTTGTTGGAGATAGTTTCTCAGTGGAAGGAGAACTTACAGCAGACGTTATAACTGCGAACAAAATTAACAGTGCCCAATACCCAAGTACATTGGAGGACGACATACAAATATCAATTAATAGCGGTGGTAGCGATGATAATGAATTATATGACGGTGTATCTTTTGCCACAGTAACCGGGGCATTAGAAGCCTTACCTAAATTCCTAAATGGAAAAGTAGTAGATATATGGATACAAGAAGATGTCTATGAAAATATAGACATTAGATATTTTTCCAGTGGTAGAATTAATTTATATTTAGATGGCAATACCGTATATGGGTATGTAAGAAGTTACATGAGTAGTATTAAAGTGTATGTATATGGAGGTTATATGAAATATGAAACTGCAAAGACTGGTGTAATTCATCCAAGTACAGGTTGTGCAGTTGCCAGCAGAACGGCTAGTCTAGTTGGACAAGAAAGTTCCTGCCTTAATGCATATAGTTTAAAGATATATGGTAGTGATAATGCTTCTGGTAGTGCTACTACAATTGTTGGCATGGCTTGTGATTCCTACGCCAGTGGATATTATAAAGATTTACAATTTATAAATTGTGATATAGGTTTTAGAGCAAATGCAGGAGGTAGAATACACGCTGCTGGTTCAAGTGGTGTATGTAGTCAGTATGGATTTGAGGCGGTGAGTGGTGGATTAATTACAATAGCGAACAGTAAACAATGCGGTGGTAATAAATCAAATACTCATGTAAGCTCACCAGGTCAAATAATAGCTCCTACTAGTGTTACATATGAAGGTGGTAACCAAACTACAGACGGTAACACAGCTCCTACTCCAACAACTTCAAAAACTGTAACAATAAAATCTAACAGTGGTGATACTTATAGAAGTTCAGTATATAACAACTGGAAAAAAGATAATACTTGTAGACAAGGTGATTATGGCTATGGAGATTGTAATGGTTGCTGGTTCTTTGGTAGTCAATTTAACCAATTTAAAGATAAATCTATTAGCAAAATTGAACTTACTATTAAGAGAATATCTGGTGGTTCTTATGCGGCAGTTCCTATAGTAGTTAAAACTCATAACTATGCAAGTAGACCAAGTGGGAAACCTTCATACGGTTCAAGTTGTGGAAGTGTTAGTATAGCAGTTGGTAATAGTGGAAAGTTAACTATAACTAATAGTACTATACTTAATGCACTTTCAGGCGGTACTATAAAAGGATTCGGTATTCAATCAGCTTATAATGCTAGTAGTTATGCAGTATGTAGCGGTAGTGTGACAATGAAAGTAACTTATAAAGAATAGGAGGTGATTGAATGGATGCAATAAATATAATAACTGAAATATATAAACAAGAATTGGCACAAGCTAATCATCAAAAAGTACTATTTCAGGCACAATGTGAAATATATAAGCAACAAATAGAAAAACTTAAAAAGGAAAATGAAGAATTAAAATCCACAGATAAAATAGATAAGTAAGCAGAGAATTAAAATTAAATTTTTAGTTCTCTTTTTTATTTTGAAAGGAAGGTGTTTGAAATGGCTAATAATGATTACATCACAACCGATTGTAAGTTGACAGTTTCAAAGAATACAGCCAAATTAGATGAAGAAATATTTCTATATAAGAATGATAGAAATATTAAATTGTTAATAGAAATTGTAGATAATAAATACAGATATAAGTCAGATGATTTAAGTAACTTACTAGTGAAATATAAAGCATCCTATGCACAAGTTAAGTGGTATAAAAATGCAGAGGTGAAAAAGGAATTCCCAATACAAGCTACTGACGATGGTAAAGTTGTATTTGTAATAGAGGGACAATTAATAGATGAAGATACTGAATTAGGAGATTATGATTTACAACTAAGACTTCTTAATGAAAGTCAAGAAAGTATAAGATCACTTCCAATAATAAAAGGTGCAGTACATATTCTAAAACCATTGTTTGAAGAAGGTGACATAGCAACAGTTAACAGTGCTATAGCAGATGTATCTATGCTTAGTTTAGATGGAGATGCAATTGATACTTATAATAGTGACGGAACTTACAATCAAACTAATTGGGGAAATGGAGATGTAATCTCTAGTGCAAAATTAAATAAACTTGAAAAAGTAGCAAAAGACAATGTAGACAAAGTAAATAAAATGCCTGCTAAATCTATAGTAGAAGGTGGGAAAATATACCTAGCAAAAGAGGATGGAACAAAATTAGATAGTGGAACTGAATTACCTGCAGGTGGAACTGGCACATCTTATGATGATACCGAAATAAAAACTGATATAAATACTATTAAAACTGATTTAGGTACTGAGGAATTAACTACAACTGCTAAAACTGTTAAAGGTGCAGTTAATGAAGTTGCTGCACAATATAAAGATATTGCGAACATAGGTACTAAAGAAAAATTAAGTGGAAAATTTAAATCTGTAAAATTAGAAGAAATATTATTAGAAATTTATAATAAAATTTATGGTACTGCAGATGGACCAGTAAATCCATTAGCAGTTACTATAGGAAATACTATACCAAGGATAGACTTTACTTCTGATGTTTGGGATACAATGAAAAAAGATAATCCAATTACTGTACAATCAAAACTAACTTTTGATAATTTAGTGTGTAATGGATATGCCGAATTAAAATGGCAAGGTAACTCATCTTTAAATTATCCCAAAAAGAATTATACTGGAAAATTTTATGAAGATAGTGCTAAATCTATAAAACAAAAAATTAATGTTCAATTAAATACTGATAGTAGAAAGTGGGGAAATGAAAATAAATTTGTTTTAAAAGCAAATTATATAGATAAAACTCATGCAAGAAACATTGTATCTGCAAGAATAGCAGGTAAAATGTTAAAAACTAGAAGTGATTATAATAATTTACCAGCAAAATTAAAAAATGCACCTAACTATGGTTTTATAGATGGATTCCCTGTTGAAATATATTTAAATAATGAATATTTAGGTTTATATACTTGGAATATCCCAAAAGATGGATGGATGTTTGGTATGACAGAAAAAGATTATTCTGAAATAGTAATTTGTAGTGAAGTACCTACAGACTATTGCTTATATAGAGAAGAACCAACACATGAACATTGGTCAGAAGAATATCCGGGAGATTCAATAGGAACAGATGGAGTGCTTGATAAATGGAAAATTGCAGAGGCATTTGTTAGAACTAGCGATGATGCTACTTTTACAAGTCAGTTATCACAACATTTTAACATTAATTCATTATTAGACTATTATATATTCTGTTATTTATGTTGTGATATAGATGGGTTAGGCAAAAATCAAGTAGTATGTTCCTATGACGGAGGTAATACATGGATATATACACTATACGATTTAGATTCTACATTTGGATTATATTGGAATGGTAGTAAATTAGTATCTTCTTCATATAGATGCCCCGAAGATTACGAAACATATGCTACTAATAAAGATAGCGGTAAATATAATTTATTATTTGAAAAAATATGTAGATTATTCCCGAACGAGCTATATGCTAGATATAGAGAATTAAGACAAGGTGTATTATCAAATACAAATTTAATTTCTGAGTTTACAACATTTAAGAACCATTTACCAGATGAGTATTATACGAGAGATGGTGAAAAATGGACTGATATCCCTAGTAAAGATATTACAAGTTTTGAACAAATACAAACTTTTATAAATGAAAGATGCACATATGTGGATAATATGTTTGAAACTTTATTTAATAAAACTTCAGTTGATGTGACCTCTATAACTATAACTGGTAATACAACAACTGAAGTAGGTAATACAATACAACTTAGTGCCGTTGTATCACCTGCAAATGCAAGTAATAAATCTGTTACGTGGAGTTCAAGCAATGATGATTTAGCTACTGTAAATGAAAATGGTTTAGTTACTACTAAAACTGCTGGAAATGTAATTATTACTGCTACATCTGTATCAAATTCAAGTATAAAAGCTACATATACTATTACTATATCTGCTAAAATTGAAGATAAAGATAGACTTGTAACAGAAGGGTTACAATCAAGATGGTTATTTATGGAGGATAGTGCAAGAGAAATTGATTCTACGAATCAAACATTGATTTTTAAAGACACTGTATCTAATGATAATTTAAAATTCCCTAAATCAAAGACTGAAGTGCAAGATATTGCTGTAGTAGCGAATAATAATTCCTCTTTAGATGGATTTAGGTTTGACTCATTGGACAGTAATAACTTGGGAGTAATAGAAGATAATACGAATGTAAATAAAACAGAATATACACTTGAGGTATGCATAAAATTGGTATCAGAAATCAAAACAACTTCAACATTAATTACAAAATTCCCACAAATGCCATCTAAAGTATATTTATATGCGAATGGAAATTTAGGGGGAACAATAGGAAATACATGGTTTGAAAAGAAACATAATTTATCGAACCATGTTAATGATGATGTTGTTACTATATCATTTAAAATTATGCCTACAAAGGTTGAGGTGTTTATAGATGGTACATCTATAGGATATTCAACAGCTAATATAACTACTATAGATTCACCTGGGTCTGCTATACTTTGTGGGACAAATACTGGGGACTATAAATTTAAAGAAATAAGATATTATAATAGGGCTTTAACTGATAAAGAACTAACTAATAATAAGCTATATACAAAAGATAAATATAAAACAGTCTAATTTGCAATTTAAAAATATTACGAACTGCGTAATTTGAATCTATTGCGTAAGAAATATGTTTATAAAAATGAAGTCATGTTAATACTCTAAATAAAAAGGAGTGTTGGCATGGCTTTATTATATATAGCGTTAGTATTATGTTTAATAGGCATATTAATAGGTATTCTGTCTATAATAGGGATAATTGTACTTTATAAATCAATATAGAAAGTTAAAGGACTTAATTAATTTTAAGTCCTTTTTTAATGTAAAAAAGGGGTGATATTATGGATTTTCATTGCTGGAATGAAGAAGGATGTACAGTAGAATTAGATGAAAGAGAGAAACAAGCATATATAGATTATGTTCAAAAGAAAAATCCGGGGCAACAAATTAAAAGCCTGGTTGTAAAATTGGATGGTGATTATGTTGATTTGAAATATGAAGTAGTTCCAATTCCATTTGAGCGTATAAGACGTATAACTGGCTATCTTTCAGAAGTGAAACAATTTAATGATGCCAAACAAGATGAATTAAAAGATAGAGTCAAACATTGCTAGAATAGAGGTGTTGTCTATGAATACAGAAATAATTGTTGCAATATTAGCATTAATAGGAACATTGGCTGGTTCGTATTTTTCTAATAATAAAAATACAGCGGTAATTAATGAGAAAATAAAAGATTTAAAAGAAGATATACAAATTTTATCAAACAGGGTAGATCGTCATAATAATCTTATAAGCAGAATGAGTGTTGTTGAAGAAAAAATAAAGGAATTAGAAAATAAAGGAGAGAGATAAATGTTAGATTTAAGTGTTATAAGTAATTATTTAGTAGTTGCAGTAATATTAGTATGTTGTTGTATTGGATATGTAATAAAAACAAGTTTAGATTTTATACCTAATAAATATATACCATTAATCATGGCCTGCATAGGAGTGGTTTTAAACTACTTTATAGCAGGCTATTTTAATGTAAATGTATTACTAGGAGGGATGTTGAGTGGTTTAAGTTCTGTAGGACTTCATCAAGCTTTTAAAAATTTAATTGAAAACAAAGAAGGTGATAAATAATGAAGACTAAAAATGGTTTTACATTATTAGAAAATGAAAAAGATGTAAAGGAATGGTTATCTAAGCAAAAAGTAACAAGAAAAATAACTAGACTTCAGGTGCATATGATGGACTTACCAAATTATAGTACTTGGGAAAAGACTGATAAAAAAGTATTTTCTGAACCTCATTTTGGAAGAACTCAATCTTTAGATTCTTATGGAAAAAGTAAATGGGGATGCAGTGATGGTCATGGACATTACATAGCCCAACATTTAAATATTTTTCCTGATGGTAAAATAACAACTGGTAGAAATCTTAATTCTACTCCAATAGGAATTAGAGGTTGGAATACAAATGCTATCTGTATAGAAATATATGGATGCTTTAACAAGGGCAAAGATAAGATGACTGAAGCACAAAAGAAAGCAGTAATATATCTTTATGGATTACTTTGCAAAAGATTTAACATACCTGTAGATATAAGTCATATAAGACCTCATTGTTGGTTCACTGCTGGAGGAACTTATTTAGGAAAATATATTCCTTCAAGAAGTGCTAAAAAATGTCCCGGTACTAACTTTTGGGGATATGGATGTTCACCTGAAGGATTTGCTCACTTCATAAAGGATGTAAAAAACTATGTAGATGGTAAAAAAGCAGAACCTAAGAAGAAAGAACAAACTAAGGCAACAAAATTTGAAATAGTAACACTTGATAAACTTAATATAAGAAAAGTAGCAGATTGGGATGCAGATCCAGTTACAACAGTTAAGAAGGGGCAACATCTACAAGTAATAGATACAGTAGATGCTAAAAATGGAAGTACTTCTATGTATCGCTTAGAATCAGGGCTTTACATAACTGCATCTGATAAATATGTAAAGAAAGTATAATAAAAAGGCTGGTAGGGATTAATTTCCTTACCAGCTTTATTTTTATTGGTTATTATCTTGTTGTGCAGGTGTTTCTTCTTGTTCCTGTTGTTCATCATTATTAATATTCCAACTATCCTCATCCATAGGCTCATCGTAGTAGTCCCAGTTATAATTATCATCTTCTTCATCAACTGTATTGCCATCACCATTACAGTGACAATCATCTACTGGATAACCACATTCTGGACATTTGGGTTGTTTATCATACTCTTCTGTCATATGATCATGTTTTACTAATGGTTGACGATTACCATCTTCATCGACATATACGTTATTTTTTTCATCTACATATGGTTTAGTTTTTTCCTTTTGTTGTTTTTCTTCATTTACTGTTTTCCTTTTAGTTTGTTGAACTTTCTTAGTTGTATTATTTTTTTCTGTATTGGAATTAGTTTTTTCGGTTTGCTTTTTGGTTGTTGTGTTTTCTTTATTAGTATCTACTTTATCCTTATTTGTATTTGTGTTTTTCTTTTCTATTTGTTGTTCTTGCTTGGTATTATTTGTAGTATCGTCTTTCTTATTTATATTATCACTACAACCTACCATACTTACTGCTAATATACCTGATGTTAAAATACTCATTAATTTTTTATTCATAAATAACATCCCCTTTATTTATTTTATATTTTTCTTAAATTCTTTGTATTCTGTTTTTGTTAAATTGTACGTACTATTACAATGAGTGCATTGTATTACTGCCCCACCAATCATTGCTGCAATAATCCCAATTACTAGGAAAATAGTTCCTAATATAAATGCAAGTGGTGCACCTATCCAGCCTATAATTGGTATCCAAAGTAAACAACCTCCTGCTAACCACAGTATAGCCCCTGCACTAAAGAATATACTTGATGCAGATTTTATAGTTGCTTGTTTACCACACTTAGGACATTCAATATAAGATTTATTTTTTACTTCATTCATACTAACATCCCCCTTAATAATTTATATTTTAGAATTCTATTTTATTAGACAATTTCCTCTTTGTGCCATTTATTAAATGCATATTCTTGCCATTCATATATTTTCTGTAATCTTTCTTCACTAAAGAATGGCTGTTTTTGATACCATTCAAGCATATCTTTATCATGTTTACTAATATTATAACTTCTACACATTGGGGCTAGATTCCAAATTTCATGTCTTCCCCCTTTATTTAATGAGTCTATATGGTCAATTGTTCTATTTTCTTTAATTAAACTTTCACCGCTATATGCACATTTCCAATCAAAGAAAGTCATACACTCTAACCATTGTTCTTTTGTTATGCCGTTACCTTGATTTTGTTCTTTCAGTCTTCTTTTGCAATGACCATTAAATGCAGTTATTTGTCCTTGTGGTGTAGCTCGATATTGTTTACTTTGTTCTGCTATCTTATCTCTGTTTATCTCATAATACTGTTTATTTATTTCTGCTATCTTATCTTTGTTATCCTTGCGATACTGTTTATTTATTTCTGCTATCTTATCTTTATTTTCTTCATAATATTGTTTTCTATATTCTGCTATCTTGTCTCTGTTTACCTCGCGATACTGTTTGCATTGTTCTAGTACCTTATCTTTGTTTACCTCATAATACTGTTTATTTTGTTTTAATATTTTGTCTTTAT
>UMIH01021355.1_pt1 | contig 58277 bp, 20 predicted proteins | sample 1965771 | NCBI WGS metagenome assembly UMIH01 (sample SAMEA4836120, study PRJEB28245) | human gut metagenome | biome: gut microbiome; material: fecal sample | place: Denmark | collected 2008
CGCGTTCGAGTCGCGGATAGCTCACCAAAATAAGAATTCTAATTTGAAATATAATTAGAATTCTGTCATTATGGCCCCGTGGTCAAGCGGTTAAGACACCGCCCTTTCACGGCGGAGTCATGGGTTCGATTCCCGTCGGGGTCACCACGATGCCACTTTAGCTCAGCTGGCCAGAGCACCGCACTTGTAATGCGGGGGTCCCCAGTTCGAATCTGGGAAGTGGCTCCAAATTGTCAGTAGTTTTGCGAATAAGCTTAATTACTGGCTTTTTTTGTGCTTATATAAAAAATGTGTTATAATGTATATATAAAATAGGAGGAAGAAAATATGGTAATATTAATAACTGGTGCATCAAGGGGGATTGGCAGAGAAATTGCAATAACATTATCAAAAGAAGGACATAAAATAATTGCAAATTATAATAAATCAGAAGAACAGGCTAAAGAATTGGAAAAACAGAATACTAATATAGAAATTTTTAAGGCAGATGTATCTAAAAGAAATGAAGTACAAAATATGGTACAAGAAATAATAAAAAAATATGGAAAAATAGATGTATTAATAAATAATGCAGGAATATCAGAAAATAAATTGTTTACAAATGTTACAGATGAAGATTGGAATAGAATGATAAATACAAATTTATATTCAGCATTTTGTGTTAGCCAAGAAGTAATTCCATATATGATACACGAAAAAAATGGATGTATTATAAATATTTCTTCTGTTTGGGGAATAGTTGGCTCATCTTGTGAAACTATATACTCAATTGCGAAAGCTGGAATTGATGGAATGACTAAATCTTTGGCAAAAGAATTGGGACCATCAAATATAAGGGTAAATTCTATTGCACCAGGAATAATTGATACAGAAATGAATAAAAATTTAACTGATGAAGATATTAAAAATATAAAAGAAGAAATTCCATTAGAGAAAATTGGAAAGAAAATAGATATTGCGAGATGCATAATGTGGCTTATAAATGATGAATATACTACGGGACAAGTGATTTCGATTAATGGTGGATGGGTTATTACATAAATAAAAAAGCAGATCTTAAAAATCTGCTTTAATTTTATTCTTCATTTGAAGCTTTTTTTCTATAATTACCAGATATTAGTTTTGGTAAATAAGTAATAACTTTATAAATTGCTAAACGCACTTTTTTACTCCAAAGATATGATTTTCTTAATTTTCTTGCAGAACCTAAAGAAACAGGCTCATCATCTAAAACAACTAATTCAACTGGCTTTTTTTCAATTTGGAAAATATAATTAGCTCCGCCATTATTATCCCATTCATTTTTTTCATTAAAGAAACAGAAATTAAATGTCTCACTTGAAATAAGCTCAACTTCTGTTTGAAAGCCAAGTTCTGTTTTTTCCATTTTTACATCTTTTACATTATCCCAATTAGCTCCAAATCCGTAATGAAAAAATACTTCTTCAGAAGCATCTTGAAAAAATTTTCCTGTATATGAAATTTTTACTTTGCTATTTTCAACTAATTTGTCAGTGTTGAAAAATATGTTTTTTACTAATTCCATTCTAAAAATCTCCTTCATCTTTTGTTGAACCTATTATATTATTAAATTTTACAATATTCAAGTATTTTTTCGAAAAAAGTCAAAAAAAATAATAAAAAAAGTAAAAAAAATTTGAAAAGTAATAAAAAAACGCAAAAAACATATATATTATTAAGAAATTTCTTAAAAAAAATTGTCAAATTTATGAAATTGTGGTATTATATAATAAGAGATAAAAGGAGAAAAAATATGGTAGAAGAAAAAAACAATCCAAATGAACCAAAAAATAGTGGTGTAGCGCTGTTAGATAAAGAAGAGGTTAAAGAAGAAAATAAAGAAAAAAATTCAACTATAGAGGAAGATATAGAAATTAAAGAAGATACAGATACTGGAAAAGGTGAAGAAGAAAATATTCAACAAACAGATAAAAAGAGTAAAGTTGGTATTATTATTTTTATAGTATCAATTGTAATTGTACTTCTTGGTATATCTTCTACAATTTTTGCGATTATAAATTCTAATAGTACAAAAATTGTAAAAGGAGTAGCAATTGGTCCTATAGATGTATCAAACCTCACAATAGAAGAGGCAAAAGATAAATTAGAAAAAGTATATACAAGCAAGGCTGATAAACAAATATATTTAGAGTATGGTGAATTTGAGACATCAATTACATATGAGGCATTGGAAGTTGAATATCAAATAGATAATGCAATTCAAGATGCTTACGGTATAGGAAGAAGTGGAAATTTATTTGCAGATAATTTTACAATTATAAATACAATGATAAATGGGGCAGATGTGAAGTTAGAAGCATCAATAGACCAAGATATGTTGGACCAAATATCTCAAAATATTGACAATAGTATAGAAGGTGCAATTGTTCAGTCAAGCTATTATATAGAAGATGACAAATTAATAATAACTTCAGGAAAAGAAGGAAAAAAGGTTGATGAAAAACAGTTAATTAAAGACATATATGGAGTAATTGACACAAATACAGAAGATGAACAGAAAATAAATATACCTGTGCTAGATGCTAAACCAGAAGAAATAGACATTGATAAAATTCATGATGAAGTATACAAACAGGTAAAAGATGCATATTATACAAATGATCCATTTACAATATATCCAGAAGAAAAAGGAATAGATTTTGACGTAAATGCTGCAAAATCTATGATACAAGAACCAAAAGAAGAATATCAAATAGACTTGATTATTACACAACCAACGAAAACAACAAAAGATATAGGAACAGAAGCTTTTCCAGATTTACTAGGAGAATGTAAAACAAATTATCAAGCAAGTAATACAAATAGAACAACAAATTTAATATTAGCTTCAAATAAGATAAATGGAACAGTATTACTTCCAAATGAAGAGTTTTCATATAATAAGGTTGTTGGAGAAAGAACAATAGCTGCGGGATATAAGTCAGCAGCAACATTTTCAAATGGAAAAGTAGTTGATGGTTTAGGCGGAGGAATTTGCCAAATATCATCTACATTATATGATGCAGTAGTTTTTGCAAACTTAAAAGTAACAACAAGAAGAAATCATCAATTTGTTACATCATATTTACCAGCGGGAAAAGATGCAACAGTTGTATGGGGGTCACAAGACTTTAAGTTTGTAAATACACGAAAATACCCAATACGACTTACAGCCACTGTTAAAGGTGGAGTTGCTACAATTCAGGTTTGGGGTGTAAAAGAAGAAGTAGAATATGATATTTCAATTGAGACAAAAAAGATTGCAACAATCAATCCTACAACACAATATGTGCAAGATCCAAGTTTGCCAGTTGGTCAACAAAAAGTAGTTCAAGCAGGAAGTACAGGAAGAAAAGTAGAAGCATATAAAGTAACAAAATTAAATGGTCAAGTAATTTCAACAACATTATTATCTAAAGATACTTATAATGCAATGCAAAGAATAGTGCATGTTGGAACAGGAGAATAAAATATAAAAGATGGAGGAGAAAAAAATGGAGAAAAGAGCGCTAAAAAAGATATTAGTAATTTTAATGATACTAATGATAATTTCAACAGACTTTTTTGTGCTAGGATCAAATTTAGTTAGTTATGCAGTAGAAAATAATAATGCAACTAATAATAAGAACATTGAATTTTCTGCATATTTTAAAGATTCTAATGGTAACAAAACAGAAAAGTTGTCAACAAGTATTAAAGCAGAAAATTTAAAATTGTATGCTGAAATTGTAGTAAAAAATGATGGATATTTTAATGGAGAATTAGAATTACAAAATAGCAATTTTAATTTGAAAAATAATATTATATCTAATTGGGTAGAAAGCATACAAGGAAATAAGGTAAAATTAAGACAAATTAATGCTGGAGATTCAGCAGTAATAGAATTAGATGTAGAACCAGTTATTGCAGATTCTATGGATGCAGATATGCTAATGAAAGCATCTGATTTAAAATTAACAGGTAAATATATGGAAACATCTTATAAAGGATTAAGTATAGATTCAGTAAAAGCTGTTAATTTAAATTTACAAGCAGATTCTAGTGCTTCAGCAGAATTAAAAACAGAAATTATTACAAATAAGATATTTTCAATTGATGGGAAAGATAAAAGAGTTGTTCAATTAGCAATAAAATCAAGACTAACAGATAACCAATATCCAATAAAACAAACAACAATAAATGTTGTTGCACCAAAATTGAGTGAAAAATTACCAGAATCAATTGAAGTATTATCTTTAGGAACAATGGCAACAAATGGTGGAGCAGAATTTACAGATAAAGATTGGGAAAACAAAGATGGTAATGTAACAATTACATTAAAAAATACAGATAGCACAATAAAATGGACTAAAAATTCATATGATGAATTAGTAGTAACATTTATATATGCATCAGATGTAGATGCTAATAAAGTAGAAATTACAACAAATTCAGAAATTACAATACATAATTCTGGAACAAAATATACTGCAAAATATATGAAAGGGATTGAAAATCAAGAACCAAATGGATTGATAACTACTTCATCAAACATGACATCAGCAGAATTATTTAAAGGTCAATTAAATTCTAATAATGAAACTGAATATAATTCTGTAACAGGATTAAGAATAACAAATTCAAAAATCCCAGAAAAGATAGAAATAACAGAAGGTCCAGATACATTAGTAACTACAAGTGGAGAAATAGCTGTTAACACAAAATATGTAAAAACAGAAATTAATAAAGCAAAAATGTTAGAAATTTTTGGACAAGATGGAAGTATTACATTAAAAAATGGTGAAATTTCAAAAGTAATTAATAAAGATTCAGAAACAGATAAAGATGGAAATATAGTTGTTGAATATAATGTTATAAGAAGTGGTTTAACAATAACAACAAGCAAACCACAAAAAGCAGGAGTAATAGAGTTTAAACATACAAAAGCAATAATGGAAACCTCATTTACAAGTGCACAATTAGAAGCAATTAAAGAGTTAAAAACAAAAAATACAGTAAAAGCTACAAATACAACAGCTCAAACAATCGTTGAAAACTCAAGTGAATCTACTCTAAAAATTAATGGAACAGTTTCAAGAGCAGAATTTACTGTAAATAAAGATGCATTATCAACAATGACTACAAATACAAATGTAATTATTGGTGTAAAATTAATTACATCAGATGTAAAATATGATTTATTTAAAAATCCAGTTATCAGAATTCAATTACCATCATCTGTAGAAGATGTTAAGATAAATGGAAAGACAAGTACATTATATGCAGAAGAATTTGATGTAAATACAAGTTATGACAAAACAAATAAAATTATTACAATTAAATTAAATGGAGAACAAGTAAGTTATCCAGAAACAGCTGCAACTCAAGCATATTTACAATTAAATTTAGATATTAAATTATCAGAATTAGCACCAAGCAAAAAAGATAAATTTGTTATGACATATACAAATGAAAACGCAACAGAATATTATGGTGGTACAATAGATGTAGGAACTGTAGAAAAAGAAGTTGAAATATCTTCACCAGGTGGATTAGTGGTAAGACATGATTCTACAACATATAATATTACAGGAATTAAAGGAATTAGTGAAGATTCACAATTAGTACAAATAAAAAATGAAGATGCTGGAAAAGAAATAAAATTTGATATTTCTTTAATAAATAATACAGGTGTAAATGCTAAAAATGTTAAAATATTAGGAAAATTACCAACAGCAGAATTAAAAACAACATTGCAAGGCATAACAACAAATAGCAAAGTTTATTATAGTGAAAATGCAAAAGCAACAGCTAATTTAGATAAAGCTTCAAATGGATGGACAGCTACGGAATTAGCTAATGCAAAATCATTCTTAATTATTGTAGATACATTAAATGCACAAAGTAATTATACAGCATCATATAGTATAAAATTACCAGATACATTGGTAAAAGATGCAATAGGATATGCAGAATATAAAGTAGTTTATGATACAGATAGTGAATTAAATGCTGAAATCGATTCTGTAAAAATTGGATTTGCAACACCAACTGAAATAAAAATTGAAACAGGAATATCAGCTCAAGTTGGAAATGATAAATTAAACAATGGAGATTCAATAAAAGCAGGAGAAGTTATTAAATATACAATGACAGTAAAAAATAATGGTGCACAAGAAATTAAAAATATTCAATTAAAATCAATTGTACCAGAAGGAACTGTTTTTGTAGAACCAGTAGAAAATTATCAACATTCAGGAAAAACATATTATAATGAAAGAACAGATATAAAAGAAGTATCAACAACAATTGATGTACTTGCAGCAGGTGATACGTATACTCAAACATATGAGGTTAGAGCAAAATCAGATATAACTTCTGATAAAACAATAACAAATAAAACAATTGCAACAGTAGATGGTACAAGTGTTCAAAGTGAAGAATTAACAAACAAAATAGTTGCTTCAAATTTGAGAGTAACAATAAAGAAATTAGTAGAAGAGAATAATGCTACAGTTTCTGGTGGTACAATGGAATACTTAGTTGTAGTAGAAAATATAACAGATAAAGAAGTATCAAACTTACAAATGCAATTAATAAGTACAAACTTTAAAATTACACATATATCAGATGAAAACGATTTGTACTTAACTGGAGATTCAATCCCAGAAAAAATTAGCATAAGTAAAATAGCATCAAAAGAAAGTGCAATATTAAAAATAGAAGGAAATACAATTGAAAATACAGAAGAAGTTACGGCTATGGCTGTTGTAACAGATTCTAATGGAAATAGCTATAGATCAAATAAATGTGTAGATACGTTACAAAAAATTGATGCAAAAATATCTCTAACAAGCCCTCAAAATAAAGCTTATATAAGAGAGGGAGATACTGTAGAATATAATATAGTTGTAGAAAATACAGGAAACATTAAAGAAAATATTGAAGTTGTAGATAATATACCAGAAAATTTAGAGATACAAACAGTATATGTAAATAATGAAATTGTAATGCAAACATCAGAAATTGCAAAAACAGATACATATATTTCAAAAATTTCAAATAAACTTTCATATAAAGTAGATGTAGATGCTGGAAATAAAGCTACAATGACAATTATTACAAAAGTAAAAAATATAACAGAAGATATTGATGCAAAAACAATAACAAATAAAGCAGAAGCAAAAGTATATCAAATGACTAAAGCAACATCTGAAGAAGTAACACATATATTAAAAGTAACTGCTGAAAATATTAAGAATGTAATCAATGGTAAGGCATGGTTAGACAAAAATATGAATGGAGCCAAAGATATTGATGAAAGTTCATTAGAAGAAATTACAGTAAGAATTTATAATGTAGATACAAATGACTATTTAAAAGATAGTAATGGAATGGTTGTTGAAACCAAAACTAATGATAAAGGAGAATATACATTTACAAAAATACCAAATGGTAAGTATATTATATTATTTGGATATGATACAAATGAATATGAACCAACATATTACAAGAAAGATGGTATTGATGATAGTAGAAACTCTAAAGTTGTATCAAAAACAATATCTATAAATGGACAAGATAAATTATATGCAGTAACAGATACAATAAATTTGGAAGATAGTATTGCAAATATTAATATAGGATTAAAAGAAAAATTAATATTTGATTTACAATTAGACAAATATATTTCAAAAATATCAATTCAAAGTAATAGTGGAACAAAAACTTATGAGTATAATGATGCAACATTAGCTAAGCCAGAAATAAAATCAAAAGAAATGAATGGAGCCGTAGTTGTTCTTGAATATACAATTAGAGTTAAAAATAATGGCGAAGTTGTAGGATTTGCTAAGAATATAGTTGATTATTTATCAAATGGATTAACATTTAGTTCTGAGTTAAACCCAGATTGGTATATATCTGGTGGAAACTTATATACTAAAAAATTAGCAAATGAAGCTATTAATCCAGGAGAAAGCAAAGAAGTAAAATTAGTTTTAACAAAAACTATGACAAATGAAAATACAGGTGTTGTAAACAACAGAGCTGAAATTTATGATGCATATAATGAATATGGTATTGCAGACGTAAACTCAACTCCAAATAACAATGTAGCTTCTGAAAATGATATGGGAGCAGCAGATGTTATTATAGCAGTATCAACAGGTGGAACAATAGCAACATATATAATATTAGTAATGATAAATACAGCATTAATTATTTTAGCAATAAGATTAATGATAAAAAATAAGATAATAAAAATTAAAAATACAAATATTATTAATTATAAAAAGGGAAGGAGGTAATCCTAATGAGTAATATAAAGAAATACATGTTAACAATGATACTTATGATAATAGCTCTTGTAGTATTTATACCAACACAAGTAAATGCAAGAACTTTAAGTACAGGAGATAATTTAAAAATTTCTGAAAATGATATGTCTGCTGCAAATGATTTATACTGTGTTGCATATGGTAAAAGCTTTGGTGGAATAAACGGAATGAATTATAAATTCGATTTTAAAGTAAGAGCATATGTAAAAATTACAGGTAAACATGCAGAAGGTACTACAGCAAGTGGACAAACTATTTCAATAGATAATGATGCGAATGCTACAATGGCTGCAATATTAGGAGGACCTCTAACTAGAGGTTATGGAAAATACAACAATTATAATGAAGCACAAAAAGCATTATATACATATTGGAATTCATGGGTTGCATTAGTTGGTGGTAGTTATGGATTTAGCGGAGATTCGGCAAATGACCAAGTTAATGGTTCAATATATGTGCAAGAAGCTCAAGCAGCTGCTGCAGAAAAAGATTATGAAGCTACAATTTATTTGTTAGCACCAGTTGGAGATGCATTAGCTAGCAATGTTCAAGAGTTGATTGCAGTTGATGCACCGGACACACCAGATACACCAAATCCACCAACACCAGATAATCCACCATCTCAACCAACAACAGTAACAGGATATGTTAATATTAGTGGATATGTTTGGGAAGATATGGCAAACAATAAGAAAAATGAAGTAAATAGCAAATACGATGAAGGAGAACAAAGATTACAAGGAATAAAAGTACATTGGAAAGATGCTGATGGAAATGAAATTGCTTCTACAGAAACAGGAGATGATGGTTCATATAAATTACAAACAACCTTGGAATTATATAACCATCCATATTCAATAAAAGATAAAGAAAAATATGATAGAATTAATAATTCACATATAGAATTTGAATATAATGGATATAAATATACAACAGTTGCATATAAGGGAAATCTTTCTGATACAGTTTCTTCAAAAGGTAAAGAAAATGAAGAAGATAGAATTTCATTAGATAATAAGTTTGATAGAGTTGAAAATAGTTCAATTTATGATGGTGATAATGCTTTTGTTACAGGATTACCAAAAACAACAATTACAGATGCAAACTATTCTTCAGAATTTGCAGTTTCTGCTTCAACAGGAAATATAGTTAGAAGATTATTAAATATAGCTGAAACAAATTCTTGGACAAATAAAAGGACATTCTGTACAGAACATTGTACAGCTGCACCACACACACACTTAATAGCAACAAAAGAAATTGACAGAAAAGTTAATGCTAAACCTATTGAAAAAACTAGAATTTTGACAGATTCAACAGGAAAACCTATAATAAATTCAGAAACAGGAGAACCTGTAACAGAAAAATATACAGAATATGAAGATGCCGTATTATATGTAAAAATTTACTGTTTTGGTGATTCAACTACAGCAGACTTTAGTGGAGATACAACATATTTTAATTTAGGAAGCTATTCAATAAAAGCTCCAAAAGGAAATGAATTTAATTCATATGATGGAGTACATTATTATTCAGCAGATGAAATTGATGGACCAACAACAAGAGATTGTAAAAAAGGTGAAGAGAAAATATATGAATGGAATATTCAAAATATGAACCTTGGATTAGTAAGAAGAGAACAACCAGATGCAGCTTTAACATCAGATATTGAAAAAGTAAGAGTAATAATGAAAAATCAAGAATATACATATATTTATGGAAATAGAGGAATACAAAACAATGAAGAATTATTTGATTACAAAGTAAAATTTGAAAACAAATATATAGAACAAAAATATAGTAGACCTGTAAATCCAGCAGATATTGCATATGTAAATTATAACACTAGTGATGAATTAAAAGTATATGTAACATACAATATTATTGTAAAAAATCAGTCAGATACATTGCCAATGACAATAAATAAAATTGTAAATTACTTTGATAGTAATTATACAATTTATACAGGTGATAGATCTGTAACAGCAACAGGATGGACAGAAGCAGGTGGAAATAATAATGGATATAAGATAGCATATTATAATACACCAATTAATTTACAACCAGGAACAAAATCAGATATTATAAGAATAGAATTTGAAATAAGTCAATCAGCAATAAAAGGATTATTGAATAATGATGCAACATTAAACAATGTTTCAGAAATATTCTCATTCACAACACAATATGGGGAAAATACAATTTGTGCAGAAAGAGAAACAGCTTTAACAAAAGGTAAAGTTGGACAACAATATGCTGGATTAGACAAAGATTCAACACCAGGAACAGCAATACCAGGAAATAAAGATACATACGAAGATGATACAGATAAAGCACCATCATTCTTATTAATGAAAGATCCAAATTATAAAACAATGACAGGTATTGTTTATGAAGATCAACAAACTAAAGAGTCAGCTGATGCAAGTGAAAGACTAGGAAATGGTATAAAAGACGGAAACGAAAAAGGTGTAGAAGGTGTAAAAGTAGAACTACTAAATGCAGATGGAACACCAGCTTACTTGTATTATAAGACAGCTCAAGGAACAGCTGATAGAAAATTAGCAGTAACATATTCAGATGCTGAAGGTAATTATTCTTTCGGAAGTGCTGATGAAAGTGGTATTGTAGTAGATAACTATATTGTAAAATATACTTATGGTAATGCAGATGGATTAAAAACAACAATAGATGGTGGAAACACTGTTATAAATGCAAGAAACTATAAATCTACAATTATTACAGAATCAAATGTAAAAGAAGTAATGCAAGGAAATAATTCAGATAAATGGCACTTATACATGGATGAAAATACAGATGCTTCAATAGCTGTAGATGATGTTAATCAAAGATTGGCAATACCATCATTAAAATATAGTAACTATAATGATAGTGTAAATATGTCAGCGTATAGTAAACCATTTAAAGTTCAAGTTGAATATACACAAGAACAACAAGCAAATGTTAGTGAAAATGGTGGAGATTTTGCACATGATTGGTCAGTATTTGATTTTGGTATAATTGAAAGACCAAGAGAAAATATTGTAATAAATAAAAACATATCAAGAATAAAAGTTACATTAGCAAATGGACAAATATTAATCGATGGAGACCCAAGAACAGAAAAACTAAACTATGTTAAAGCTCCTGGATTAACCCAAAAGACAGATGCTAATGGAAGAGAAGTAGCTCAATATTCACCAACAGATAGATTGTTATCAATTGAAATTGATCAAGAATTAATTCAAGGTGCAACATTAGAGGTTTGGTATGCAATAACAGCAACAAATTATAGTGAAATAGATTATGATTATGAACAAGGAACAGGATATTACTTCTATGGAGATAATTCAGGATTAGATGTAATAAAACAATCTGTAGAAAAAGTAGCTGATTATATGAGTTCAAAAATGGTATGCAATGTAGGAGATGATTCTCCAAATATGGAAAACATAGACAATAAAGAATGGACAGTATATAATGCAGATTCATTAAAAGATGAAGGACTTATTTCAGCAAAAGATTCAACAAATACTGAAGATACAGATAAAACATATGAAACATTAAAAACAAACGGATTACAAGTATTTACAACAGAGACATTTAAAGATCTAGAACCAAATGGTGGAACAAAAACAAGTACAATATATGCAAGTAGACAATTAGCAAATCAAGAAGAAAATCATTTATATGAAAATCATGTTGAAATATTACAAATAAATGGTAAAATAGCTAGAACTATAAAAGAAGTTGATAATAATAGAGCACAAGTATCAAAAGAATATCAACCAGGTAATTATATACCAACATTAAGTAGTGAACATCAACAAGATGATGATAGAGTAAGAATTGTAATTACACCTCCAACAGGTACAACAACTTATTTTACAACATATTTAATAGCAGGATTGATTGGATTATTTATGGTAGCAGAAATTATATATTTTACCAAAAAAGTATTTAGATTAAGATAAAATATAAACTCCAACTTTAAAGAGTTGGAGTTTTATTTTTGATTTTATTGCAAAAAAAGTCGGAATATGATATTTTATATCCAAGGAGGATATTTTAATGAAGAAGAAAAAAGAAAATAAAATATTTAAAATATTCATTATAATTGCAATAGCTACAATTTTAATATTATTTGGGTATGAGCATTTTAAAAATAAATATCAAAATAATAATATTCAGCAGACAGAACAAAATGTGAGTCAACTACCTAATGAAGAAAATAAACCAGAAGAAAAAGTAGAAGAAGAGCCAAAAGAAGATTCACAAATGAAGATGACAATTATAGGGGATATTATGTGTCATAATACTCAATATAATGATGCATATGTAGCAAGCACAGGAACATATGATTTTTCTTATGTATTTAATGATATAAAAGATTATATAAGTTCAGCAGACTTGGCAATAGGAAATCTAGAAACGACATTTGCAGGAAAAGCCAGGGGATATAGTAGTTATCCTACATTTAATACGCCAGAAGAGTTAGCTGAAAATTTGAAAGATTTAGGAATAGATGTTGTGTCAACTGCAAATAATCATTGCATGGACAAGGGATATAAAGGTATTGTAAGTACATTAGATTATTTAGATCAAGCAGGAATTTTGCATACAGGAACAAGTAGGTCAGCACAAGAGCAAGAAACAGTATTAGTAAAAGAAGTTAATGGAATAAAAATAGCATTTTTATCATTTACATACGGAACAAATGGAATTAATATAGCATCAGATAAAAGTTACAGTGTAAATTTAATTGATGATGATTTAATAGTAAATCAAATTAATTTAGCTAAAAAAGAAAATCCTGATATAATTTGTGCAAGTATGCATTGGGGAATAGAATATCAAACAAAACAGAACAAAGAACAAGAAAGGTTGGCAGAATTATTATTTAAAAATGGAGTTGATATAATATTAGGAAGTCATCCACATGTATTACAGCCAATGGAAAAGAAAACAATAACATTAGATGATGGGACAACTAAAGATGGCTTTGTAATATATTCTTTAGGAAACTTTATGTCAGGACAGGTAAAAGAAAATACAAGAAATTCAATTATTTTGAATTTACAAATAACCAAAAATGGTGAGACAGGAAAGATTTCAATAGATAATATTAATTATATACCAATTTATATGTATAAGGCTACAACGGGCTCTGTACAAAGATATAGAATATTAGATATAGAAAAATCAATTAAAGATTATGAAAGTGGAAAAAATACTTCAATTGGACAGGCAGCATATAATACTATAAAAAAAGAGTTAGTAAAAATAAAACAAACAATGGATTAGTGTGATAGTGAGAAATTGGATAAAACAATTTCTCACTATTTTTCCTTATATCCGTAGATAAAATAGTAAAATATTACAAAAGTTTAAAAAAAAAGAAATAAAAATGTAAAGAAAAAGAAATAGTTGTAGAAAAAAGAAGATCCGTAAAGGAAAAAGATATATTACAAAACTGCATTAAAAGAAGTTAATTGACTTAAGGATAAAAAAATTTTATTATATAAATAAATATATGTAATTATAAAATGCAAAAGGAGAGAGGATTCATGAAAAGTAAGATTTTGATGGCAAAAATATGCAGTATTTTAATATTGACAGCACTAATGTTAAATAGTTCATTAATGCTTATTGTTTCTGAAGCGGTAGAAGCAATACAAACTTCAACAGATAAGGAAAAAGAGACAGTAAAAACTCAAGCGGTTGGAGAATTAGAATTAACTAAATATGAGAATTTTAATACAATGAATACTGAGTCAAGTTCAGATACAACAGGCAGTAAAGGTGTATTAGTGCAATATAGTTTAAAGACTGGAATTACTTTTGATGAAAACGCAGAATATACTCCAATAAAAAAGACAAGTATTAATATAGATTTACCATGGATAGGTGATTACAAACCAAGTAGAGTAGAAGTAATAACCAAATCAACACAAGCAACAAATGGTGGAAAAATAGCTGAGTCTGAGTATCATTCAAGCACAGGAATTATCACTATAGTAGCAGAAAATAGTGATTATAAAGATAAAGTAGTTGGTGCAAGAGATGAATATGACATTATTTGTATTTATAAGAAAGAATGTTATAGTGAAACAAATGAAGAAAGAGAATTGAAAGCAAGAGCAAATGTAGAAATTGTTTTAAATGATACTGATTCAACAAGACTTATAGCAAAACCAGAGAGTAAACTTAAAGTAACAGAAAAAATAGGAAATCTTATATCAGCAGAGTACAAAACAGATGATATTTATAATGGATATATATATGCAAATAGTATAAATGAAGAAAATAAATATGAAACTTTATATAAAGAGACAGCAAAGATCGAAATAAGTAATAAAGATATTGCTCAAAAATATATGATGATATGGGTAAATAAATTTAGTAATGATACACAAGAACTAAATGATACAACAATGATAACATATAAAGAAACAATTATAGAAAAAGCTAAAATGATTGAAACATTAGGAGAAAAAGCAACTATAGAAATATTAAATAAAGATGGAAAAGTATTACAAACAATAAACAAAGATACAGAAGTTGATGAAAATGGAAAAATAATAGTTAAATATGATAATAATACTCAAAATGTATTTATTAGATTAACTGATGTTGAAAAAGAAGGAATTATAGAATTTGAAAATACAAAATGTATTAATTCTAATATGAAGGATTTAGCTTATAACAAAATTAATACATATATGGTAGCTCAAGGTTATAATTTAATTTCTTCTACAAATGAAGATGAAACAGTAAAAACAGAATTAAAAAAAGTATATAGTGCAACAGAATTAAATACTGTTCAAATAAAAGAAGCTATGTCAAACATAGGAATAACTTTAGACAAAAATACATTTGTAAATAATGTTCAAAATGATGTGGTTATGATTGCAAACTTAAAAGCGGATGATTCAAAATATAGTTTGTTTAAAAATCCTGTAATATCAATAGAAATGTCAAAAGATATTGAGGAAGTAATTATAGGAACACCTTCATTAATGTACAATGATAAGACATTTGAAATAGAAAAATGTGAAGTAGAAAATAATGGAGAAAATAAAGTTTTAAAATTAAAATTAAAAGGTGAGCAAAAAACATATGAACAAAGCTCATTAGTAAATGGGACAAATGTGGTTATTCCATTAACTATACATTTAAATAAATCAATGACAGTAAATAAAACTGATACATTAAAATTAACATATACAAATGAAAATACTAATAATACTGTATATAAACAAGATAACAAGGAATGTGAAGAATTAGAAGTTTCTTTGATAAATCAAATTGCAGAAGCTGTTCCAATGGCAGTAGAGCAAGAACAAACTACAACATATGAGGAAAGTGGAATAAAACTTGATATTTCTCAAAAAGTAGGTGGAGCAGATATTTCTAATAATGGAAGTTTATATGAACGTCAAATAGTTACAAATATAGCCAAAATCACTAATAACAGTGATTCAACAAAAATAGTAAATTTGATTGCTAAAATTCCTGATGAAATGGTTTATGTAGAATTAAAAGAAGATGGATATACTTGGAATGAAACATATAAAAGTTGGGATCGTATAAATGGAGCAATATATGGTTATTATGAGCAAGAAGAAACAAAACAAATTAATTTTGGACAGATAAAATTAGCTCCAGGAGAAAGTTATGAAAAACAATTTGATTTAAAGGTAAAAGACTTAAATGATGATGCAAATGATGTTAATTCAACTATTGTATATTCTGCAAGTGTAAACAATTCAACATTGCCAGATGTACAAAAAAGTAATGTTATAAAACAAGCTGAATTAAGTGTTGATTTAAAATGTGTAGTAGGAACAGACAGAAAAGATTGGAACTATGTAATAGAAGTTGAAAATATGTCTGGAAAAGAATTGAAAAATGTAAAATTAGCATTTCAAGCTTCTCCAATATTTAATATAACAGAAGTTAAAGGATTAGATACAACAGGAAATATACAAGGAAATATGTGGACATATACAATTGATTCATTAGAACCATATTCTTTAGATGAAGAAAATGCTGAACTAAAGGGCTATAAATACATTATGATAAATGGAGAAATATCTGATGTAAACGAAAACGACGGCTGTGAATATACTTTAAAAGGAAAAGCTACTGTTTACGGTGATAATATAAATACATATGTTTCTAATGAAACAAGTCGTGTTGGAAACATAGAAGCAGTAGAAATGACAGTTGTATCAGATAAAGATGGTAAAGAATTAAATCCATATGATGATATAAATTATACTGTAGAATTGAAAAATATAGGAAAAACAAGAGGTGGAATCGCAACATATACAGAGGTAAATGTAAATGATTTCATTACAGATGCATTGCAATATGCTACTATAGAATATAATGAATTTATTATAAATACAGAAATTGTTTATGAGGATAAAGGAAATGGAATAAAAATTCCTCATATAGTAGAGTCATATGAAGAAAAGACATCAAGTGTTGGATTTAATAAAAATGATGATGGTGGAATTTCAACAGAATTAAAATTAAAAATACCAGAAGGTAAAACAGTAGTTTTAAAAATAAATGGTAAGGTAAAATCAGATATTTCAGAAGACACAGAACTATCAAATCAAATTACGATTTCTGGAGATAATATAAAATCTAAAACTCAAACATTAACTAATATAGTTAAAAAAGCAGAAGAAACACCAGTTACTCCTGGTACACCAGATCAACCAACAGATCCATGGACACCGATAGAGCCTGGTGATTCAGGATTTGAAAATCCAGATCCAGATCCAGATCCAGACCCAGACCCAGACCCAGATCCAGATCCAGACCCAGACCCAGATCCAGATCCAAATCCAGATCCAGACCCAGATCCAGATCCAGACCCAGATCCAGATCCAGACCCAGATCCAGACCCAGATCCAGACCCAACTCCAGACCCAATACCAGATCCAACACCAACTCCAGTGCCAGACCCAACTCCAGATCCAGACCCAGATCCGACACCAAGTCCAGATCCAAGTCCAGATCCAGACCCAGATCCAACACCAGAGCCAAGTCCAGATCCAGACCCAACACCAACACCTGACCCAACGCCAACTCCAGAAGAAGAAAAAGTAACAATATCAGGAATTGCGTGGATAGATTCAAATGAAGATGGAAAAAGAGATAGTGAAGAAAAAATTTATAGTAATATGAGAGTATTATTATATGATTATACAAGCAAACAACTTGTATCAAAAGACGGAAAAGCAATAGAGAGTATAACAGGAAGTGATGGAACTTATACATTTACAGATATAGTAAAGGGAAAATATATTGTTATATTTTTGTATGATTCAGAAAAATATGAATTAGCAGAATATCAAGCAGTTGGAGTTCCTGTAACTAAAAACAATGATGCAATATCAAAAAATGTATTATTAGATGGAAAAGAAAGACTTGCAGGAGTTACAGATACATTAAATGCACAAGTAAATCAAAATAATATTGATATTGGTCTTGTAGAAATAAAAGATTTTGATATAGGAATTAAGAAATATGTAAATAAAATAACAGTTCAAACAAAAACTGAAACAAAAACATATGATTATAAAGACAAACAATTTGCAAAATTTGAAATAAATTCAAAGCAAGTTGAAGGTGCAACAGTTATTATAGAATATAAAATTGTTGCAACAAATAATGGAGAACTAGCAGGAAAAGTTGGAAGAATTATAGATACTTTACCAGAAGGACTTGAGTTCCATTCAGAATTAAATACAGATTGGTATTCAAGCACAGAAGGACTAGTTACAACAGCACTTGCAAATGATACTTTAGAAGTAGGACAAAGTAAAGAAATTAACTTAGTTTTAACTAAAAAAGTAACAAGTAGCAATGTGGGATTAGTTACAAATAATGCAAAAATTGCAATGAGTAGTAATGAAAAAGGACAAAGTGATATTAATTCTGCAAATGATACTTCAAAAGCAGAGGTATTAATAGGAATTTCAACAGGATTAGGAAAATGGATAGGTGTACTTATGGGAATTGTTTTAATATTAATAGCAAGCTTTGTACTAATTATTAAAAAGAAAAATCGTAAAGCTTTAAATATAATGACATTTGTATTTGTTATGGGATTAGTAATGTTTATAAAAACACCAAATAGTTTTGGTGCAACAATACAATATAATGCCAGTACAAAAACAATTGATATTACTGAAAATGGTAGTACAACTAAAATTAGATATATTAGAGGTATAGATACAAACCACTATGGGGTAAATGCAGTAGGAATTACATCTGATGGTAAAGAAACAAGTTATTTATTTAACTGTACTATGCCAGGAGCAAATTTTTGTGATAATGCACTTCATGAAATAACAGGAGTTAAAAATGCATCATCATCTTCATCAATAGCTGGGGTTAATACTCAGTATAAAGGCAATCCTTATAAAATGGATATATCAAAAACTGCATATGACAGAACAAGAGTAACATTTACCAAATTAAATGATGGAAGCACAGGAATAGGACCATTTCGTGTAGATGATTCAAATACAAATAGACCAGAAGGAATCTGGTATGATACACCTATAGTAAATGTAAATGCAGTAAGTACAGATAATTATCATAATTACATTTTAAATGCAGAATCAGAAAATTATGTTGAACAATTAAATAATGTACAATTAGGATATGGAATATCAAATGGACAATTTTTAGAATTTGGAGATAGCCATTCATATAATATAGGTGATGAATTTTGGATAAAAATTCCTAGTAACTATATATATGTAAGTAAATTGTACTTTACGGTACATGCACATTATTATATACAAGAGAGCTCTAACACAACTACAACTATAGATGTATATACAAAAGCTACAGGTTCAGGACATCCTAAAAGATGTTATGGACAAACTCAGTCAATGGGATTATTAACAATAGGTGCAGAACAAACAGAAGGAAATAGAGAGTATGTAGATGTATATGATAATATAGATTTAATTGGTGGATGGCAAGCAAATGGAAATATTGAATTAATAAAAGTAGATGAAGACAATATTACAACTAGCAATAAACGTGTACCTTTAGCAGGAGTTGAATTTGTATTTTTGTTAGGAAATAACGGAGCTTTATCAACATATTTTAGAGCTACAACTAATGGACAATTAATTACTAATATTACATCAGAAAATCCATTAGTAATAAAAGAAAAATCATGGACGATATCAGATAACTATCATAGTGATTCTCCAGGAAACAGTAAATACTGGGAATATACAGCAATGAAAGATACCAATATAAAATTTACAGATGGAACGTCAACAGTAAGAAAAGTTCAAGGATATGGCTATAACTATACAGTGCCAAATTATCCTTTAAGAGTTGTAGTAAATGGTGGAACTTATACGGTTGGCAATACAACTTATAGAATAAATGGTGAAATGTCATTTGACTTAAGTTTTACAGGAACAGATAGTAATAATACAAAATTAAGTACAAATTCACAAGGAAAAATCACTATTAACAATTTAGTATGTGCAGAATACACATTTTTTGAAACATCATGTGGTGCTAATTGGAAATATAGAAAATTTGTAACATCTGTAGGATATTCAACTAAAAAGGTTGAAAACGGTAAAATTACATGGGGTTCAATAAAAATGCAAGCTGCACAAACTATAGAATGGATTATCGCAAACCAATCTCAAACAGCAAATATAAAAATTTATAAAAGAGATTTGGACCAAAATAAAGGATTAGAAAATGTAGAATTTGTGCTAAAGGCAAGTCTACAGAATGCATATTTCAGTTTCCAAGGAGCAAATGTAAATAATTACTTATATAATGGTCATGTAGTAAATGAAATTGCGTCAAAACCATATGTATTAGTAAAAGTCGCCGAAACAAGGGGTGTAACAAATTATCAAAACGGGTATGCAAAAACTGTTAAGGGAAAGGCAACTATAACAGGATTTACATTTGTAGATTCCATAGATAAAGCTACTAAATTTGTGGCAGATAGTAGTGGAAATATAGAAATATACAATCTATTAACAGCAACTACAGGTAGAGAAGGAGACTATGCAGTAGAAGGATTTGAATATATAGATCAAGCAGAGTTTCAATATCAATTAATAGAGGTTTCAAGTAATAATTATGGATATGCACCAAGAGTTCCAGTAAAATCAAATGGTTCAATTAAATATGGAAGTACTAATAATACAATAAATATAACGCAAAAAAGATCTTCAAATGGAAGTACATGTAATTCACAAGGTATTATAAAATTGAATAGACAAAAACTTACAGATAACAGTACATGTCTTGAAATTGAAGTAACAGATAAAAAACTTACAGGAAACTTAAAAATCTATAAAAGAGATTATGATAATGCTAATAGTGCATTAAAAAATGTAGAATTTGTGTTAAAAGCACATTATATTGGAAATGGAAATTCAGACCAATATATGCAAAGTAAAATTGATGGAAAATATGTAAAAATAATAGCAGATAATGGCTCTAATGTAATAACTGGAGAAAATGGATATGCAACATATGCAACAGGAAAAGTAAGAGTAAAAGATAAAACATATACTCCAGGAACAATAGAAGGAGTAAATGAAAATCAGGCACTAGAACCAGAAGCATTTACAAGCGATATGAGTAAAGCTACAAAATTTGTAACAGATAGTAATGGAATAATCGAAATTGTTAATTTACTAACAAGTACAAATGGTAGTGATCAAATACAATATGAAATATTAGAAAATGAATCTAATAATTATGGATATGCACCAGCAATAAGAACTGATAATAAAGTAGGAAAATCATATGTGGTTGATTATAGTTTCAGTTCTAGCAATGGAAGCCAATATTCAAAGAATAACGGAAATAGTACTCAATCAGCATCAGCACTTATTAAATTACAAAGACAAAGTTCAGTTGAAACTGATAATTCAACAATAAAGTCAACATTAACTGTAACTAATAAGAAATTAACAACAAACTTTAAATTATATAAAAGAGATTATGATCAAGACAAAAAGATGGAAAATGTAAAGTTTGTAATAAAAGCTGAATATGATGGAAATGGATATGAAGACACAAATCAAAAAGCAAAAATAGATGGTAAATATATTAGAATAATGATTGATAGTGGCTCTAATGCAGTAATTGGAGCAGATGGATATGCAAAAACTATAACAGGTATGGCAAGAGTAAAAGATCAAATATATAGTGCAAATGAAAATTCAGCTAATATAAAAGAATCAATTGCATATACAAGTGACATCAATAAAGCAACTGTATTCATTACAGATGCAGATGGAATAATAGGTTTACAAAATTTATTAATGAGTACAAATGGAAATGATAGAATCAAATATGATATTTATGAGATTTCTATTAATAGATACGGATATGCTCCATCAATAAGAGAAGATGGAAAAGTAGGCAAGAACTACGCAGTAGATTATGAATTTTCTACTTCAAATAATAGTAAATATGAATTAAATGAAGGTACTGCAACAGATTCAGCACATGCTGTTTTAACTTTAAATAGATTAACTTCAACTCAAACAAATAAAAATAGTACAACAATGGCTGGAAACTTAACTGTATTAGATAAAAAATTAACGGCAAATTTAAAAATTTATAAAAGAGATTATGACCAAGACAGAGGATTAGAAAATGCCTTGTTTGTAATAAGAGCACATTATGTTGCAAATGGAAAAGGAGATAATTATTTTAAACAAAAAATAGATGGAAAATACATTCAAATAATGACAGAAGATTCAGATAACAAATATTTAACAGAAGTAGAAGGAATTGTAAGAGTAAAAGATAAAACTTATGATGAAAATGAAAATCCAAAAGTAGAACCAATAGGATTTACAAGTTCATTTGCAGATGCAACTAAATTTAGAACAGATGCAAATGGTATAACAGGTGTATTAAATTTATTAATGAGCACTAACGGAGGAGATTACATTGAATATGAAGTAATCGAGTTAGAGGCAAATAATTATGGATATGCACCAGCAGTAAGAACAGATGACAAATATGGAAACACATATGCTGTAGTATTTGAAGGAGAAACAAGTAACCAAAGTTCTGTAAGAACAATAGGTGGTACTATTACAAAATCAAATGCAGCAATGATAACCTTAAAAAGACAAACATCTGTAGAAACAGATAAGTCTGGAAATGATGCGAAACCAGCATTTACATTACTTGCAAAAAACATGAAATTAACAACAAATATGGAAATATACAAGAGAGATTATGACCAAAATAGAAAAATAGAAAATGTAGAATTTTATATAAAAACACAATATGAAGGAAATGGATATGAAGATCCAATTCAAAAAGCAAGAATAGATGGAAAATATTTAAAAGTAATGGTAGAAAGCGCTGGTAATGTAGAAGTTGGAAAAGATGGATATGCAACAAAAATTACGGGAAAAGCCAGAGTAATAGATAAAGTTTATAAAACAGCAGAAGATAGAGCTGTAGAGCCAATTGCATTTACAGACAATAAGGAAGAAGCAACATTATTTGTTACAGATTCAAATGGACAAATAGGAATTAGTAACTTACAAATTAGTACAAATGGAAAAGACCGTATAAAATATGCATTTGAAGAAATGGCTACAAATAATTATGGCTATGTATCTGATACAGATAAATGGCAAAATTATAAAGTAAGATTTGAAGGTCAAACAGAAGATAGTGAACCAAGTTTATATTGGTATACTTGGAATAGAGCATCTTCAGAATTGACAGATAAGAAGCCATCAAATGCTCAATATACATCAATAGCAACAGTAAAAAACATTAAACAGACAGGAAACTTATACATAAGAAAAGTAGATACAGATAAAAATAAAGATGGAAAAACCGAAGAAGTATTACCAAATGTTTCATTTATAATAAAAGCTAAATTATTAGATGAAAATGGTAATGTAGTTACAGATGAAGGCATTACAGATAAATATATAAGAATCATTCCAGATAGAAATCAAACAGATAAAATCTTGGAAATGGATGGAGAGTATGCTAAAAAAGTACAAGGTTCTGTAAGAGTAAAAGACATAGTTTATAGAAGTGAAAATGATGCAAAAGCATTAGACTTTGTTGATAGAGAAAAAGCAACAGTATTTGTTACAGATTCAAAAGGAATTATACAAATAAGTAATTTATTGATAAGTACAAATGGAGCTAATAAAATAGAATATCATATTGAAGAAGTTGCAAATGATAACTATGGTTGGGTTGCAGAAGAAGGTACATATAATAACTATACAACAACATTTATTTCATCAGATAATGATGGAACAGTTACAAGTAATGAATCTACAAATGTAGATGAAATAGCAAAACGTGGATGGGTTGATATGAACAGACAAACAAGTCCAAATACAGATAAGAAAAATGGAACAGGACGTTTTGAAGTAACTGCATTAAACTTGAAACAAACAGGTAACTTTGGTATTGTAAAACAAGATAGCAGAAATGCTGATAAAAAACTTGCAAATGTATCATTTATATTAAGAGCAGAAAAAGATGTTGAAATAACAGACAAATCTAATAAATACTATGGAAAAATTAATTCAACATATAAATATGTAAAAATAAAAACATCAGCAAATGGCTCTTGGGAAAAAGAAGTAACAGGAGCAGTTAAAATTTGTGATATAGATTTTGTTAAAAACATAAATGATGCAACAAGATTTACAACAGATGAAAATGGTAGAATTGCTATATACAATTTATTATTAAGTACAAATGGTGTAGACCATATTAAATATCATTTAGAAGAAGTAAAAAATGAAAATTATGGATATTTAGCAGATGAAAAAGATTATAACAACTTTAGGGTAACATTTACTGCAAATATAGGAAAAATCACATCAGATGGATGGCTTGAATTAGATAGAAACAAATCATATGAAACAGACAAAACAGATGGAAAATTAAATACAGATTTGACAATTAAAAATGAGCAAATGTATGTACGTATATCTGGATTTGTTTGGGAAGATATTGCAGATAATAAGGGCCAAACATTAAATAGTATATATGATTCTGCATCAGATGCTTTAATTAAGGGTATTAGAGTATTCTTACTTAAAAATGGTAAAACAGTTGGAGTGGCTGTAACTGATGAAAATGGATACTATGAATTTGGTACAAAAATAGTTGATGGTGTAAAATACATCAATGGAGAAAAGCAAGATGGTAACTTTGATGATGGATATAATAATCCAGATTATTGGAGTAACAATAAACCATATGTAAATGGAAATACATTTAGAAGTAATCCAGAAAATGAAAACGGAAACATTGTAATAGATGATTTAGGTAAATACCAAATCGAATTCGAATATGATGGCTTGAAGTTTACAACAGTTGCTACAACCGAAGACTTAAAAGGAGATTGGCAATATAGTGATCAAAATGATGAATTGTCTAAAGCTAGTGAAGTAAAAAGAGGAAGAAGTGATAAGAAAGATAGAGAGTCTGTAAATAATAGTTTTGCAGAAATATATCAAAATGCTTCAACTAAATATAGCTCAGATTATGAGGTTGCTGATAATATTGCAACATATAGCTTAGATTATGAGGTTGCTGATAATATTGCAACATTCAAAGATCATTGGCCATATGAATATGGAAACAATAGTAGCGGTAATAAAATATTAGAAATTACAGATGCTGCTAAGAATAGAGTACATGATTATTCAATCATAGCCTCTACGCAAGAGTCTGGATATAAGATTAAGGATAAATGGGAGGAGGCATATCAATATACAGGTTTAGAGTGTATTACAAATAATAACCAAGGAATCTTCAGAAGAGAGCAAGCAGATAATGCTATTGCTACAGACTTAATGTCTGTTGATGTTAGAGTTGGAGAGTATCTAAATACATACAAATATGGAGGAAGAAATATAGATGGCTCAAATAATGATAATTTTGGTGTAGATGTTAAATTTGGAAGTAAATATAGTAACTCTTATAGTAACAGGGGATTAACAACATACACAAGACCATTATATGAATCAGATTTAGCATATAATTTAAATAAAAGTTCTTCTGTAATGGATGTGTGGGTAACATATAAAATTATAGTTAAAAACCAATCAGATACATTATCATCAAGAATTACTGAAATAGTAAATTATTATGATAAGAGATATGACTCTTACCAAATTGTTGAAGGTTCTGCAAGTATTCAACAATCACCAGCTCATTCAGGTGTTCAAAGCAAAGCTGATGAAAATTACAATGCAGCATATATTAAATTAAATTCAACATTAGAACCAGGAGGTTCAACAGCAGTTATGGTAAGATTCCACTTAAGCCAAGAAGCGTTGACTTCAATTGCACATCAAAGAGCAACATTAATGAATGTATCAGAAATTTCATCATTCACATCATTATATGGTTCAAAAACAATATGTGCAGGTGTTAAAACACCAAGTGATTCTGTAAATAGAGTTGGAGCAGTATATGCAGCAATAGATAAAGACTCAGCACCTCAAGATGCAAGTGTTGGAGTTGAAAATACTGGAAATACAAATGTTGATATTACAAGACCAGATGGTAGTAAGTTAGATGGATATACAGCTGAAAATAGAAAATTAACTGATTTAGCTACATTTGAAGATGACACGGATTATGCACCATCACTAATAATAGGAATAGATGAGGCAGATCCAACAAGGGGTATATCTGGAATTGTATGGGATGATGCATCTGATGAAGTAAAATTAAAGAGTAAAAATGAGAGACTAGGTGATGGTATATACGAAGAAAACGAAACCTTAGTTGAAAATGTTAAAGTAGAATTAATAGAAAACGAAGGTAAGAATGAAAAAACAGCCAAAATCTATAAATTAAGTATAAACGGAAACAATGTAGAAGGTAATGAATTTGATGCAAGTACATATTCAAGCAAAGATTTTATAAATACAACAAATTACATTTATAAAGCAAATTATATGTTATTAGGTGTAATTCCTGCTAAAAATTATCAATTAAAATATGAATATGGAAAAATTGACACAAATACATATACAACAATTAATAATGATAAAATAATAGATGCAAGAGATTATAAATCAACAATCGTTGTATCTAATAATATAAAAAATGCTTTACAATCCGGAGATGTAGATTGGATAATAACAAATGCAAATGAAACAACGGAGACTACGAGAACAAGTACTGCAATAGATACATCTATGGATTTAAGAGAAACATCTGACGATGTATATTATGGAAATTATACAGACGGTTCATTGAAAATGACTGCAAAATCAGGAATATTTGATTTCTTTGTTGAAAATAATGGAAAAACAAATCTAACAAATTCAGATAAAATATCATGGACAGACTACAAAGATGAGTTTGAATTTGATGGAGAAGTTGTATTATTAGATAATGGAAAAGCAAAAAGAGTTCCAACATTTTATGCAGTAGTACCATATTTAGATTTTGGAATTACAGAAAGACCAAAACAAAAAATAAATGTGGATAAAACAATTACTAACTTAACAGTAACTTTAGCAAATGGACAAAACTTAATATCAGGAAATCCATATGAGTCTCAATTAAGTTATGTCAAGGCACTAGGAGGAGAAAATGGAAAGAATAGATTAGTTGTAGCCGAAATAGACCATGAATTAGTTCAGGGAGCTACAGTAATTGTAGAGTATGGAATAAAAATAACAAACTATTCTGAAATAGATTATGATTATAGGAAAAATAAAGATTACTATTATTGGGGCAAAGAAGGCGGACCAAAACTAGAAAATGTTATATTTAAACTAGTAGATTATATGTCAGGTGGATTGATATTAGACAAAGAAAAGAATTCAGAAAATGAATTGGAATGGAAAGAATTGTCTGCTGATGACTTGATAGCACTAGATGGAAAGGCTTATATAGAAGAAAGTGTACATAAAGATCTAAAAGACTTAGAAAAACAAGGAAAAGGATATACAATACTTGAAACAAATGATATAGGAAAAATAGCACCACCTACAGAATACAATCAACCAGGAGGAACTACTATAGTAAAATTATATGCTAGTAAATTATTAGCAGTAAATGAAACAGGAGTTGTATTAGATAACCATGCAGAAATAATAGAAACATTTAAAAAGATAATAAGTCCATTTGAGACTAACTCTCAACCAACAACACCAGGAAATCATAATCCATCTACAGGAACTCCAGATGAATGTGACGATGGAGAAGTAAAACTTGTAATTACACCTCCAACTGGTATTAGCCAACATACAGTAAATACAAATATAATATTAATTAGTTCTACAGTTGTATTAATTATTATAGCAGTGGGAATCTGTTTAATAAAAAAGAATAAAAAGAACTAATTATAAGAAAGTGTCAGGTATAAAATTACCTTTAGGGTAGTTTTGTGCCTGGCACTGTTTTTTCGCCTTGCCCTAAGGAAAAGCTCAAAATATTACAAGAATCACGAAAAAAAGATAAAAAAATGTAATATTTTTGTAATAAATTTCGAAAAATGAGGTTCCGTAAAGGCATAAAAAATATTACAAAAGTTACAAAAAAGGCTTATATTGACTAGTATCCGTAAAAAAAGTATCATTATTATATATGAATATATAGAAAGAATACTGCAATAAATAATGGAGGAAAAACAGATGAAAAAGAAATTGTGTTGTATTTTAATGTTAATAGTTTTATTATTAAACAGTTCACTAATGCTTGTAGTTTCAGAAGCAGTAGAAGCGGTTCAAACTGCAGTTGAAAAAGCCCAAGAAGAGGATAAAAGACAAGCAATAAATGAGCTTAATTTAACTAAATATGAAAACTTTGATACTACAGCAGTAAATGGTCAAGAAAGCAAAAGTGGAAGTAAAGGAACTTTAGTACAATTTAACCTAAAAACAGGTTTAAAATTAGCTGAAGGTGTAGACTATGTTCCATTTAAGCAAACAAGTATAACAATGGAATTACCATGGGTAGGAGACTATAAACCAAGTAGAGTAGAAGTAATAACTAAATCAACACAAGCAACAAATGGCGAAAAAAGTGCTAAGTACGAATACCATGCAAGTACAGGTATTTTAACAATAACAGCAGAAAACAAAGACTATAAAGATAATGTTGTTGATGCAAGAGATGAATATGATATCATCTGTATTTATAGAGAAGAATGTTATAGTGCTACAAATGAAGAAAGAGATTTAAAAGTAAGAGCTAATGTAGAAGTAACATTAAATGACGAGAATTCCACAAAGGTTTTATCAAAAGTGGAAAAAGAAGGCAAAATTACAGAAAAAATAGGAGATATTATATCAGCAGAATATCAAACAGAAGACATTTATAATGGTTATATAGAAGCAAATAGTTTTAATGAAAGTAATAAATATGAAACAACATATAAAGAAACAGCTAAAATAGAGATAAGTAACAAAGATTTAGCACAAAAATATATGATGACATGGATAAATAAATTCGAAAATGATGAACAAGAATTAGATGACACAAGCATGTTAACATATAAAGAAACAAGTATTGACAAAGCTAAATTTATAAATACATTTGGAGAAAAAGCAAGTTTAGACATTTTAAATAATGCAGGAAAAATTTTAAAAACAATAAATAAAGATACAGAAACAGATGAAAATGGAAAAGTAACAATAAAATATGAAGATAATATACAAAATATAGTAATAAAATTAACAGGTATAGAAAAAGAAGGAATTGTAGAATTTGAAAATACAAAATGTATTAGTTCAGACATGAAAGATTTAACATATAATAAGATTAATACATATATGATTGCACAGGGATATAATACAATTCAAACTCAACAAGAAAATTCAGAAAGTAAAGTAACAGAGAATAAAGCAACAGAAGACAAGAAAGTATATCAAGCTGTAGAAAAAAATACAGTTCAAATAAAAGATGCTATTTCAAATATAGAAACAAAACTTGATAATAAAACATGGGCAAATAATGCAGTAAATGAAGTGATTCTTACAACAATATTAAAAACAAATACTTCAAAAGATAGCTTATTTAAAAATCCAACAATTACAGTTGAATTACCAAGTGAAGTAGAAGAAGCAATAATAACAGAACCATACTTAGTATATAATAATCTAAAATTTGAAATAGAAGAAGCAAAAGTAATAGTAAATGAAAACAAAAATAAAGCCATAAAAATAACATTAAAAGGCAGTCAAGAAAATTATGAACAAAACACTATTGCAGGAGGAGTAAATGTAGTTGTTCCATTAAAAGTGTATTTAAGAAAATCACTAGAAACAACAGAGAAAGTAGTAAAAACAACATATACAAATGAAAATGCAAAAGGAACAGTATATACTGAACAAGGAAAAACATATGATGAATTAACAATATCACTTGTAAATAAAATTGTAGTTGCAACACCAGCTTTATATTCTGCAGACCAAAATTATGTACAAGTAATAGAGAAAGACGGAATAAGAGTAGAAATTTCTAGAAAAGTTGGAAATCAATCTATTCCAGAAGAAGGAACAGTTTATGAACAACAAATTGTTAATAACACAATAAAAGTTACAAATACAAATACATCTGCAAAATCTGTAAAATTTGCAATTGACATACCAGATGAAATGACATGGGTTGTTTTAAATCAAAAAGACTGTGATTATAATGAAAAATATGGATATTATAAAAGATATGATATATATGAATATAATGCTCAATCAAGCAAAAAAATAAATATTAATTTAAATGACATTAAAGCAGGAGAAACAGTTGAAAATAGTTTTGATTTAAGAATAAATGATTTAGAAGATACAGAAGAATCAAAAGTATCTAGTGTAAATTACCAAATGGTAATAGGAGCAACACAATATGACTTTAGCAATAAATTACAAATTAAACAAGCTGAAATAAAAACAGAACTAAGTGTAGCAGTAGGGACCGGAAAAAATGATTGGACATATAAGTTTGTTGTAGAAAACATATCTGGTAAAGATTTAACAGATGTTGACTTAACATTTGAAGCTTCAGCATTTTTCGAAATTAGTAGTGTTGATGATAATTATGGAAGCTTTGATGGAAATATGTGGAGACATACTATAAGTCAACTAGCAAAAGGTGAACAGAAAAAGATTTGGATAAGAGGAAATGTAAATGAGTATAGTGAAGATAATGATTTTGAATATCAATTAAAAGCAGTTGCAACAGCAAAAGCATCTAATGTATATCTTTCAAATGAAACAACTTCAACTGGTTATGTAGAAGGTGTAGAAGTTACTATGTCATCAAATAAAGAAGGACAAAAATTAAGACAAGATGACGAGATAGAATATACAGTTAATATAAAAAATATAGGAAAAACAAGACAATGGTACACAACATATAGCAGAGTGAATGTTAAAGATTATATACCATATGAATTAACTCCTGTTTCTGTATCATACAATAATTATAAAGTAGAAATAACAAAAGTAAAAGATGAAGATGAACCATTAATAACACAAAATGTAGAAAATTTTACAGAAATACAACAAGAACAAGAATTATCATTAGTAGATAAAGAGACAGAAGATGTTGCAAATATAGACAAAGAGTTAATTATTCCTCAAGGAAAAACAATAACATTAAAGATAAAAGCTAGAGCAAGAATGATATATGAAAATAAAGATGCAACAAATAAGGTGGACGTATCAGGTGATTACATAAAAACAAAAACAGCAAGTTTAACAAATACAGTAATAAAATATGATGAACCTGAGAATCCAGATCCAGAAGAACCAGAAACAGTAAAAGTAACAGGAATTACTTTAGATAATACTAAATTAACATTAAAAGTTGGGGCAAGCCAAAAATTAGTTGCAACAGTAACACCAGAAAATGCAGATAATAAAAATATAATTTGGGCATCTGAGGATTATTCCGTTGTAGGTGTAGATGATGCTGGAAACGTAACAGCAAAAGCTGTAGGAACAACAATAGTAACAGCAACAACAGAAGATGAAGCAAAAGTAGCAGAATGTGAAGTTACAGTAATAGATGATACAGTTGACCCAAATCCAGAACCAGAAGAAGTTACTGTAACAGGTGTATTTATAAGTACGCAATCTGTAAATTTAAAGGTTAATGAAAATATACAATTAAATGCTACAGTAATGCCAGAAAATGCAACAAATAAAAAAGTAATATGGAAGACAAATGATAAAACAATTGCAGATGTTGATGAAAATGGAATTGTAACAGCAAAAGCTGTAGGAACAACAACAGTAACAGTAATAACAGAAGATGGTGGAATGTATGCATCTTGTAAAGTAACAGTAACAAAAGAAGAACAAATAGATCCAGGTACAATTGGAGTAGAAGGAATTACATTAAATGCACAAACACTTGAATTAAAAATTGACGAGATTAAAGATTTAGTAGCAACAGTAGTTCCAGAAAATGCAACAAACAAAACAGTAATATGGACATCAAGCAATCCTGTAGTTGCAATGGTAAATGAAAAAGGAAGAGTAACAGGAAAATCTGAAGGTGTAGCAAATATAATGGCTACAACAGAAGATGGTGGAATAACAGTTTCTTGTAAAGTAACAGTTACAAAAGAGGCTGAATCAGGAGATAAAAAGGTTGTTAGTGTAAATTTAGATTTACAAGCAATGAGATTAAAAGTTGGAACAAACAGAACATTGCAGGCAACAGTTTTACCAGAAGATGCAACAAACAAAAAAGTAACATGGTCATCAAGTAATTCAGAAATAGCAACAGTAGATCAAAATGGAAATGTTGTAGCTAAAAGTGCAGGTTTAGCAACAATAACAGTAACAACAGAAGATGGAGGAAAAACAGCAACTTGCCAAGTAACTGTTGCTGATAATCAAAATCCAAGTTCAGACAAAGTAGCTGTAACAGATGTTAATTTAAATACAAATTCAATAACAGTAAAAGTTAATGCAACAAGAATATTAATTGCAACTATTGAGCCAACTAATGCAACAAATAAAAATGTAACATGGTCATCAAATAATGAAGAAGTATTAGCAGTAGACCAAAATGGAAAAATAACAGGTAAAAAAGAAGGAAAAGCAGTAATAACAGTAACAACAGAAGATGGAGGAAAAACAGCAACTTGTGAAGTTACAGTTTTAAGAGAAGATGATCCAAGTATTGTTAATGTAACTGGAGTAAAATTAGATGCTAAAGAAATAAGTTTAACTGTAGGAAAAGATAGAACATTACAAGCAACAATTTTACCAGAAGATGCAACAAATAAAAGTGTAACTTGGAAATCAAACAATTCTCAAGTAGCTACAGTAGATGAAAATGGTAAAGTTGTAGCTAAAAGTGCAGGTAAAGCAATAATAACAGTAATAACAAAAGATGGCGGAAAAATGGCAAACTGTGAAGTATACGTAATAGAAAAACAAGAAGTAAAAGTAACAGGAATAGCCTTAGATTCAGAAAATATAAGTTTAAATGTTGGTGAGAATAGAATTTTAAGAGCAACAATTTTACCAGAAAATGCAACAAATAAAAATATAACATGGTCATCTAATAACAATCAAGTAGCAACGGTAGATGGAAATGGAAATGTTATAGCAAGAGGAGAAGGAACAGCAGTAATAACAGTAACAACAGAAGATGGTGGAAAAACAGCTCAATGTACAGTAACAGTAAGCAAAAAACAAGATCCAACAACACCAGACAATCCTATACCATCTGAAACAATAACAATTTCAGGTGTATCATGGATTGATGAAAACGAAGATGGTAAAAGAGATGATGAAGAAAAATTATATAGTAATATGGATGTATTATTATATGATTATTCAGCACAAAAATTAGTATATAAAGATGGTACCGCAATTAGAGCAACAACAAATGAAAAAGGTGAATACGAATTCACTAATATTACAAAAGGAGAATACATTGTAGTATTTTTATATGACAGTAAAACATATAGTTTAACAGAATATCAAAAACAAGGAGTTTCTTCTACAAAGAACTCTGATGCAATAGAAAAAAATGTTTTATTAGAAGGAAAAGAAACAATTGCAGGTTTAACAGATACATTAACAGCAAAAAGTACATTGAAAAATATAGATATTGGTGTAATTAAAAATAAATCATTTGATATGGAATTACAAAAATATATTAGCAAGATTACTGTTCAAACAAAAAAAGGTACTAAAACATATGATTATAATAATAAAAAATTAGCAAAGGTTGAAATAAATTCAAAATACATAAATGGAGCAACAGTAATTTTAGAATATAAAATGGTAGTTACCAATAAAGGGGAACTTGAAGGAAAAGTTGGAATGATTGTTGATAATATTCCAGATGGATTAGAGTTCCACTCAGAATTAAATCCAAATTGGTATGAAAAAGACGGAAAATTATATACAATTGCTTTATCTGGCGAAAAAATTGGAGTTGGAGAAAGCAAAGAAGTAACAATAGTTTTCATAAAAACAATGAATTCAAACAATGTTGGAAAAATTGAAAATGTGGCAAATATTGATATGAGTAGTAATGAAAAAGCAGTAGAAGATAATAACAAAGATAACGATACTTCTAAAGTTGAAGTTATTATAGGTCTTACAACAGGTGTAAAACAAGCTATGATAGTAATTGCTACAGGTTCAATGATTGTAGGATTGATTATTTTAGTTATTATTCTTGCTAAGAAAAACAAAATGTTTAGAATGTTTGCAATAGTATCATTAATTTTTGTTATTGGTGGTACAGGAATATCAATAGCTAACGGAATGACAGAGACAAGTTCAGGAACGCCAAATGCATATATTAGTAAAACTGGAAATACAGCATATACCATTTATGCATATAATGTTTTACATGGTGGATATGATTCTGCAACATTAGATTATGGTGCAAAAATAAAAGGACATAATACTGGTAAAACTGAACCATTTAATGAAGGATTCGATCCAAGTCAGGCTGTAGGAAATACAGCAACAACATCTAATGGCTATGATTTTTCATGTGTAAATCATGGAGAACCATTTCCAAATATTGATACTGATTATTTTATAGTTGTGGAACAAGGAAATAAAAGTTATACATATTCTAATGAGCCTGATTTAACACTAGATAGAGATAATCCTGATAAAAATAGAGTTGAATTTTATAATAATAATAATAGCATTAATACAATTGGACCTTTTGACCCATGTTTTAAGATAAATTATGATAAGTATATAAATACAAATTATGCTAAACTTTCTTATGGGGTAACAATTGATTATATGACAAGAGATGGTTCAATGCATACTGGAGTTACAGTAAAATCTGATGATTTAGTAACTGCACAAGAGGGAATAGGAATAGAGACAGGTAAATATGGGATTTCAAAACCAAACAGCGCAAATGGCAGTGATATTGCAGGTCCATTTTATATAAGAGTTGGAAAAGATGTAGTTTATGTTACAAAAGTAAGAATGTCATTAAAATATGAAACTTTAAAAGATGTAACAGTAAAAATAGGAGTAAAAGTAACAGCAGATATAAATGCGACAGCATCACATCAAAAAATGGAACGTAAAACTGACGAAGGAGATATATCAATAACAGTTCCAACTTCAACAGTATGGGAAGGTTCTGTTGAGTGGGAAGGACCATGGAGAGCACCAACGTCAATAGTATTACATAAAAAAGATCCTGAATGGGTATGGAATTCAAAAAACAAAACAGGTATTCCTATGAATAATGCAGATTTCTTATTATTGAGAGGAAAAAACTTAAATAGAAATGATTACTTAATGCTAACAGATTTAAATGGTAAAAGGATAGACAAATTAACACAAGATGATACGGCTGGCTGGATAACATTTGACAAAATAATGAAGCCTGATGGTTCAGAACCTGATTACAGTTGTGGTTCAGGTGGTGTAAATGGAGATTTCTATAATTCATATGATCAACAAAATAATAATAATGATAAATTTTTCCCACACTATCCACGAGAATATATTAATTGTAATAAATATCATATATATAATAAAAATGCTCAAGCATTAGTATTTGCAAATGGAAAATATTATTTGGCAAATTTCGGTGCTACAAAGGCAAATGCAACTAGATTAGCAACAAATAGTGAATGTGCAATAGCTATAGGAAATTTGAGATGGGGAGATTACACATTTGTAGAAGACAAATCTAATAGATATGAATATACTCAAGTTAAGACAACAGTGATATCTGGTAATATGAACCGTGCTTGGGCGGAAACACATTTTGATGTGGAAAATAAACGTCAAACAGGAAATTTACGTATATATAAAAGAGACACAGATCAAAACAGACCATTACAAAATGTTGAATTTTTATTGAAAGCAAAAGAAGGTTCATCATCTGTAGAGAGATATGTTATTTTACAAATAGAAAGAGTATCAAGTGATTCAAGTTATGAAGCACATGATATTAATAGTATTAAAGGTTTAAAAGATCAAAGAGGAGAAACAATAACCAAACTTCAAGAAACAACTGGGACTTGGGCAAAGAGAGTTAAAGGAACAGTAAAAGTTTCTGATATAGCATATACTACTGATAAAAATAAAGCAACAATACTTACAACAAATAAATCTGGAATAGTAGAACTAGACAATTTACTGGTTAGTTCAAAAGGCTATCAAGACTCTGTAGAGGTGATAACATATAAATTATATGAATTATATAGCAATAACTATGGATATGCTCAATACTATAAAGATGATGGTTCTGGTGTAATGAAAGTGAACGGTCAAAGACGTGATGTAGTAGAAATAAAAGTAGAAAGACAAAAAACTACTGCTACTGCTTACGAGCCATGGAAAAATTCAGACTATAAATATACAAGTGTAACAATAACAAATGATAAACTTACACAGAATTTACATATTTTCAAAAAAGATTATGATCAACATAATAAATTACTCCCAGGAGTAACATTTAGAATAGTTGCTAAAGTAGATGGGAATACAAAAGGAAGCAAAGAAATAAACAATAAATATATAAGAATAAAAGCTTCTGGAAATAATGTAGAAAAAGGTTCTGATGGATATGCAAATAAAATAACAGGAAGTGCTAGAATAGATGATAGAGTATATGATCCAAAAGGTATTACAGAAGATATAAGCGCAAGTGAGAGACAAATTAAATTTACATCAGATGCTAGCCAAGCAACATTGTTTGTAACAGATTCAGCTGGAAAGATAGAAATTCAAAACTTATTAGTAAGTTTAAATGGTAAAGATAGAATACAATATCATTTAGAAGAGATTGAAAATCCAAATTATGGATGGGTTGCAGAAAAGCCAGAAGGAAATTCATCCGGAAATTATAATAATTATACAGTAACATTTGATGCTAAAGATGGAGGAACAATGACATCGAAAGACAAAACTGGCTATGTAAAACTAGAAAGAGGAAAATCTGTAGAGACGGATAAGACATCAGCTGGTAGTGGTGCAGAGCTAAATGTTTATAATAAGAAGCAAACAACAAGCATAAAAATTGACAAAACAGATTATGATAATCATAATACAAAACTAGGAAATGTAGTGTTTGTATTAAAGGCAAAAAGAAATACAGATATAGCACATCCAGAAAATCCATATAAATATATTCCAGTTGGAGACACAACAAAATATGTTCAAATAAAAACATCTGCTGGATGGCAAGAAGGAACAACAATAACAGGATTTGCTAGAGCTATTGATATAAAATATGTAGATTATGATAAAGCAACAAGATTTGCAACAGATTCATCTGGAAAAATAGAAATAAACAATATATTAATGAGTACAAATGGTGCAGATAAAATTTTGTATCATATAGAAGAATTAAAAAATCCAAATTATGGATGGGTTGCAGAAGAACCAATAGAACAAGCTGAAAACAATAGAATTAACTATTATAATAACTATACAGTAATGTTTGATGCTACTACTGGAGGTACTGTAACAAATAATACAGATACAGCTTTTGAAAAAATATTGCAAAGAGGATGGGTAGATGCAAATAGAGCATCATCTAAAGAAACAGATAAAACAAGCTATGGTAGTACAGCAGGTATAACTGTTGGAGTTCGTAATGTAAAACAAACTACAAATATATTAATTGAAAAAACAGATACAGATAATCCAACAGGTGCTAATAATAAATTAGATGGAGTTAAATTCATATTAAAAGCACAAAAAGACCAAGAAATATCTCATTCAAAAAATGAATACAAAGATATTAGTGGAAAATATGTAAAAGTTAAAGTAAATGGAAGTTGGCAAAAAGAAGTAAAAGGTTCAATAAAAATAGAAGATATAGAATATGTTAGCAACCAAGATGATGCAACAAGATTTGTAACTCAAAATGGAAAATTAGAAATTCATAATTTATTAATAAGTACAAATGGTGCAGACAAAATCTGGTATCATTTAGAGGAAATTGATAATCCAAATTATGGATGGGTTGCAGAAAAAGGTAATTATAATAACTATACAGTAACATTTGCAGCAACAGATGCTATATATGGTACAGTAACAAATAATGATAGCACAGACATAAGCTCAGAAGATGGAATAAAAGCACGTGGATGGGCAAAAGCAAATAGAGTATCATCTAAAGAAAGTGATAAAACTTCAGGTGGTTCAGGACTTCATATTACAATATTTAACTTAAAACAGACAACAAACATATTAATTAAAAAGACAGACAAGGATAATACAAATTTTGGATTAAATAATGTAGAATTTGTATTGAAAGCTAAGAGACAACAAGATATTTCTCATAAAGAAAACAGATATAAAAACATAGACAATAAATATGTAAGAATTAAAACAAGTGCTGGATGGCAAACAAAAGTACAAGGAAGAGTAAGAATTACAGACATAGAATATGTTAGTGATATTAAACAAGCAACAAGATTTGTTACTGGTAAAGTAGATAACACAAATGGTGTATTAGAAATTTATAACTTATTAATTAGTACAAACGGTGCTGATAAAATAGAGTATCATTTAGAGGAAGTTGCAAATCCAAATTATGGATGGGTTGCAGAAAGTCCTGTTGGAAATTCAAAAGGAAATTACAACAATTACACTGTAACATTTGAAGCAACAAATTCTTATAATGGAACTGTTACAAACAATAATATCACATCAAATTTAAATACAGTAGCAAAACGTGGATGGGCACAAGCAAACAGAGTATCATCTAAAGAAACAGATAAAACATCTGGTGGTTCAGGACTTAATATTTCAATACGCAACTGGAAACAAACAACAAATATTTTAATTGATAAAATCGATAATGAACAATCAAATGTTAAATTAGCAAATGTAGCATTTGTATTGAAAGCAAAAAGAAATAAAGATATTACACATCCAGAGAGCAAATACAAAAATATTGATAACAAATATGTAAGAATAAAAACAAGTGAAGATGGTGACTGGGAAACAAAAGTAACAGGTTCTATAAGAATAGTGGATATAGATTATGTTTCTGACATAAGCCAAGCAACACAATTCTTAACAAATGCTAATGGAAAATTGGAAATTCACAATATATTAATAAGCACAAATGGTGATGATAGAATATATTATCATTTAGAAGAACTTTCAAATCCAAATTACGGATATGTTGCAGAAAGCCCAGTTGGAAATAGTCATGGAAATTATAATAACTATATGGTAACATTTAGTTCAAATGATAGTTATACAGAAAATGCATTTGGAACAGGAGATGGAACTGTAACAAATACACAAATTTCAGATAATTTAAGTGACAGAGAAAATCGTGGATGGGTAAAAGCTAATAGACAAGCTTCAACTCAAACAGATTTAGCTAAAGGTGGCTCAGGTGTAGATGTTTCTGTACGTAACTGGAAACAAACAACAAATATCTTAATAGATAAAGTTGATAATGAACAAAACGGAATAAAATTAGCAAATGTAACATTCGTATTGAGTGCTAAGAGAAATAAAGACCTTTCAGCACCAGATAACAAATATAGAAATTCATTACCTGTTGACGGTGAAAACAAGAAGGTATATGTAAGAATCAAAGTAAGTGAAAATGGTGACTGGATGAGTGAAGTATCTGGCTCAATAAGAATTGCTGATATAGACTATGTTTCAGACATAAAACAAGCAACAAAATTTGTAACAGATAATAATGGACGATTAGAAATCCATAATATATTAATGAGTACAAATGGTGCAGATAGGATATATTATCATTTAGAAGAAATTGAAAATCCAAATTATGGATATGTTGCAGAAAGTCCTGTTGGAAATTCAAAAGGAAATTACAACAACTATACAGTAACATTTAAAACAAGTGATAAATATACATCTGAAACAGCTTTAGGCAGTGGAGATGGAACTGTAACAAATAATGAGATTACAGCTGATTTAAAACGAAATTTAAATCGTGGTTGGATAAAATCTAATAGACAGACATCAACAGAAACTGATAAAGCTAAAGGTGGTTCTGGTGTTGACCTTTCAGTTCTTAACTGGAAACAAACAACAAATATATTTGTTGAAAAAACAGATACAGACCAAAATAATATCAAATTATCAAATGTAACATTTGTATTAAAAGCTAAAAGAAATAAAGATGTTACTCACCCAGATAGCAAATATAAAAACATAGATGATAAATATGTAAGAATAAAAACAAGCACAAATGGAAATTGGGTAACAGAAGCAAAAGGAACAGTAAGAGTTGTTGAGATTGATTATGTTAGTGATTTTAACCAAGCAACAAAATTTGTAACAGATGATAATGGTAAATTAGCAATCAAAAATATATTAATGAGTACAAATGGTGATGACAGAATTTATTATCATTTAGAGGAAATTTCAAATCCACATTATGGATGGGTAGCCGAAAAGCCAGTTGGAAATCCAAATGGAAATTACAACAACTATACAGTAACATTTGATACAAATGATAAATATGATTCAGAATCTGGACTTGGAAAAGGTGATGGAACTGTAACAAATAACAACAGTACAGATATAAATTCAGAAAACGGAGTAAAAGCTCGTGGATGGGTAAAAGCCAATAGACAAGCTTCAACTCAAACAGAAGCTAATGGTACAGCAGGTGTAGATGTTTCAGTTAGAAACTTGAAGGAAACTGCAAATATACTAATTGATAAAACAGATAGCTTGCTTACAAATAAAAAGTTAGCAAATGTAGAATTTGTACTAAAAGCTAAAAAAGACAAAGAAATTTCTCACCCAGAAAACAAATATAAAGACATCAATGAAAAATATGTAAGAATAAAAACAAGTGAAAATGGAAAATGGGAAAAAGAAGTAAGAGGATCTGTAAGAATAGTTGATATAGATTATGTTACAGACATGAAAGATGCAACAAAATTTATAACAGATGATAATGGTAGATTAGAAATCCATAACATATTAATTAGTACAAATGGTGCTGATAAAATATGGTATCATCTAGAAGAAATTTCAAATCCATATTATGGATGGGTTGCAGAAAAAGGAAATTACAATAACTATACAGTACATTTCTCAACAAAAGATAATGAAAATGGAGATGGAACTGTAACAGATAATGATAAGACAGATATAAATTCAGAAGATGGAGTAAAAGCACGTGGATGGACAAAACCTAATAGACAAAAATCACAAGAAACAGATAAGACAACAGGTGGAAGCGGATTAGATGTAAATGTATTAAACGTAAAACAAACATCTAACTTGTTCATTGAAAAAGTAGATAGTAGAAATACAGATAAAAAACTTCCAAATGTATCATTTATATTAAAGGCACAAAGAGATAAAGATATTTCTCATGCTGAAAATAGATACAAAAACATAGATAATAAATATGTAAGAATTAAAACTAGTGAAAATGGAAACTGGGAGAAGGAAGTTAAAGGAACAGTATACATTAAAGACATTGACTATGTTTCAAACGTAAATGATGCTACAACATTTATAACAGGAGAAAATGGAAGACTTGAAATATACAACTTATTGATGAGCACAAATGGTGCAGATATTATTAAATATCATCTTGAAGAAGTAAAAAATGAAAATTACGGATATTTATCAGACAATGATAAATATAAGAATTTCAGGGTAGATTATGGAAATAATGCACCAAATGGATGGGTTACATTAACTAGAATGCCTTCAACAGAAACAGAAGATACATCTAGCAAAAAAGGATATGATGTAGAAATCAAAAATGAGCAAATGTATATACGTGCATCTGGATATGTTTGGGAAGATATTGCTGATGCAAAGAGCAATACTAAAGACAATATTTATAAAGAAGAGTCAGATGCTTTAGTAAAAGGAATTAGAGTATATTTACACAAAACTGATGGTAATAATGATTCTATTATTGCAAAAGCTTTAACAGATGAAAATGGTTACTATGAGTTTGGTACTAAGATTGTTAATGGAAAGAAATACATTAACGGTGTAGAACAACCAGGAACTTTCGATAATGGTTATGAAAATAAAGATTATTGGGGAAGTAAAGAACCTAATGTAAATGGAAATAACTTTACAAGTAAAGCAGAAAATGAAAATGGTAACCTTGTAATACAAGACTTAGGCAAATATTATATTGAATTTGAGTATGATGGATTGAAATTTACAACAGTTGCTACAAAATGGGATTATACAAATAGAGATGATGAATCTTCTAAAGCTGAAGAAGTTCCTACAAAAGGAAGCATAGCAGAAGGTTCAACAAAAACTAGGGATAGAGAAACTGTAAATAATGATTTTGCTGAAATTTGGCAAAACAGTTCAACAGGGTATAATACATGGTATAATAATGGATTATCATATACTGTTGATAAAGAAAATCATATTGCAACATATACTGATAAATGGGCATATAAATATGAAAACAATAGTAATGGTAAGAAAATATTAAATATTACTGATGCTGCATTAAATAAAAACCATGAATATGCTGTAGTATCTACAACAAATAAATCTGAATATAATATTGCACAAAGATGGAAATCAGCATATGAAAATACAGGTCTAGAATGTATTACAAATAATAACCAAGGAATTTTCAGAAGAGAACAAGCAGATAATGCTATCTCAGAAGATATAGATTCTGTTGATGTTATTGTAAATGGATACAAAAACACATATCAATATGGTGGCAGAAAAGAGTATCAAAAAGAAGGAGATGTTGAAGAAACATCAGACGGATTTGGAGTAGCAGTAAAATTTGGAAACAAAAATAATGCTTCTCAATATAGCAACAGAGGATTAAATACTTATAAAAGACCACTATATGAATCAGATTTAGCTTGGCATTTAACAGATCCAAAAAATAATCTTATGGAAGTATATGTAACATATAAAATTGTTGTTAAAAACCAATCAGACACATTAACTACAGCTATTACAGAACTTACAAATTACTTTGATAAAAGATATGAATCCAATGAAATTCAGTCTTGGATTGGAGATGATACTGGCAGCCAAGTTACTTGGGTAAACAGTTCAACAAAAGGAGTTAAAGGAGTTAGTGGAAAATATAACTCAGATTACTACAATGAAGTGTATACAAAAGATTTGAATTTAATATTAAAACCAAGAAGAACAGCAAATATATATATAAAATTCAAATTAAATGAAGATGCATTACAAGCTATTGCTCACGAAAGAGCAACATTGATGAATGTATCAGAAATATCAGCATTTTCAAGTTACTATGGTGATTATACTATGGTTGCAGGAGCAAAAACTGCTAAAACAGCAAATGATGGAGTAAACGACCCTGGAGAAATTTATGCTGCAATAGATAAAGATTCAGCTCCATTAGATGCAGATGTAGGAGCAAAAGGAAGTCCTTCAACCCAACTAGATGCAATTAAAAGACCTGATGGTTCAACTCTTAATAATTATTATGAGCAAAATCTAGAATTGACAGATAAAAGTACATTTGAAGATGATACAGATTTTGCACCATCATTAATACTTGGTATTGATGAAACAGACCCAACTAGAGCTATTTCAGGTATTGTGTGGGAAGATGCATCTAATCCAACATTATTAACTGAAAATCAGAGATTAGGAAATGGTATATATGATGATGGGGAAAAATTAGTAAAAAATGCAGAAATAAAATTATTACAAAAAGCTAATAAAGAACTTGGAAATCCTAAAGTTGAAAATGAGAATATAGCAAAAGCATATACATTAAATATAACAGGTAATACTGCTACATATGTAGAATCTGATGCTATAACATATTCAAAAGAAGTAGCCACAACCCCTATAAGAACAGGATATGATAATCAAGATAAATATAAATATAACTGGATAATAGTTGGTATTATTCCAGGTGAAAATTACAAATTAAGATATGGTTATGGAACATTTGAAGATGGAAAAGTTTCAACAATAGATGGAGAAGCAGTAGATGCTAGAGAATATAAATCTACAATTGTACGTTATTCACCAATGGTAGATGAATTACAAAAAGCAACAGGAGAGAACACTATAAATGAGCCAATTAAAAATTGGATAGCAGACCATTCAGACAAGATTGAAAAGAATCAAGAAAGATCAAATGTTGCAATAGATGCTGACCTAGGGCTAAGAGCAAAATCTGATGACATTTATTATGGAAGTTATGAGAGAAAAATCAAAATGATTGCAGATACTGCAATATTTGATGTAACAGTTGAAAATAATAGCAATGTAACAGTAGATCTAACTAATCAAAAAAATACTTCATCAACATATGAAGATGAGTTCGTACTAATAGAAGAAAACGGAAAAAAATCTGTAAAAAGAAAACCAACATTCTATTCAGTAATACCATTTATGGACTTTGGAATTACATTAAGACCAAAACAAAAACTTGATGTAGATAAGACTATAAGCAAATTAACAATAACATTAGCAAATGGTCAGAACTTAATATTTGGAGATCCATACAAAGATAATCTAAACTATGTAAAAGCTTTAGGAACAAGTGGAAAAAATAGATTAGTTCTTGCTGAAATAGATAATGAGCTAATCCAAGGTGCAACAGTAGAAGTTGAATATGCAATAACAATAACAAACTATTCTGAAATAGATTATGATTATAGAACATATAAAGACTATTATTATTGGGGAACTCCAAGTAATAATGAAAAGGATTTATTACAAAATGTAGTAAACAGTGTAGTAGACTACATGAGAGGAGGTCTACAATATGATGAAGAAAAGAATAGTGATAAGTGGAAACAAAGATCTTTAGATTATTTATTAGGACAAGAAGATGAGGATGGAAACAAAACAGATAGCGGAAGACGTCTAATAAATGATGATGTAAAAGGCGGAATAAAGACGTTACAAGAGAATAATGATCTTGTAATTGTAGAATGTAAGGGTAAGGATATTGGAGCTATAAAACCACCTCATGATGGAAAACCTGGAGAGTCAACAACAATAAATTTATATGGAAGCAAATTATTGGCAGTAAATACAAAGGGTGTTGTATTTAAGAATAATGCAGAAATATTAGGTTCATTTAAAAAGATAACAGATAAAGATAAAGAGACAGGAGAACAAGCTACGCCAGGAAATCATAATCCTAATACAGACAAAGAAGATGAATGTGATGATGGTAGAATAAGATTAATTATTACACCACCAACAGGTTTAAGTGCAAAAGAACTTAGAGAATTAGATGCAAAAGAAAAAATAGAAAATAATAGTATAAATAAAATATTTGAACCATTAACAATTCTAAAAAGGGGATATTGTTTAATAAAGAAACAAATATTAGAAAAATAAAGTACAAAAGATGAATAAAAAAATAACAATATATTGTTAACAGAGTAGAGTGTAATGCTCTACTCTGTATTTTAATCATCGAATTGTTTATTTAAAATAAAATAGAATAAAAATTAATTTTTGACCAGTGAATAATTTTAAAAAATTTAGAATAAAATAAATAAGATATGTCAACCATTTTTGAAATAATGTATTGACTATGATTGTGGAAAAGATTATAATTAATGTGCAATGATAATTTAATAATTTTTCATTTGTGTAGATTCACAAAAAAATCCCTAGAGTGCGAGTCTAGGGATTTTTATTGGGCAAAGCTAATAGACTTAAAAAGATGTATTGACAAAAAGTTAAAAAAAGTGGTATAAATATGATAAATAGAGACAACAACTTGATATTATGTAAATAGTATGTTATAATAATTGTAAATATCGCATATAATAAAATAGGAGATGATATATATGGCAACAAAAAGTTTTTTGAAAAATATAGTAATTAAAGATAGAAAATCAGCCGAAAGATTTATAAGTGCTTTGGAAAATGCAGAAAATAAAAAATCTAAAAAGGTAAAAATAAATAAGATGGTTGAAGATGTAACAGATAGTGAAAGAATAAGGAAAATATTTAGCAAATAAAACATGGGATATAAAATAATAAATCTAAAAGATATTTACAATAATCTAGGAGAAGAACGAACAAAAGAAATATTAAGTGATTATAAATGTGAATTAAATAAAGATGTTGAATATTTTTTAAAGGAAAGAGCAATAGAGTTTTCAAAGCAAGATTATTCTAGGACATATATTGTAATGAGTCAATATAAAGATAAAGATGTAATAGTAGGATATTTTGCTATAACGAATAAAATTACTAACATTAAAAAAGTAAAATTAAGTGAAACTAAAAGAAAAAAATTATTAAAATTTGCAATATTTGATAAAGAAAGTAAAAGTTATAATATTTCATTGCCTTTAATAGGACAGTTGGGCAAGAATTATAACAATGAATATAATAAATTAATTACTGGAGATATATTGCTAAAATTAGCTTGCGACAAGATTAAAGAAGTGCAAGAGCTGTTAGGAGGACGATTTGTTTTTTTGGAATGTGAAGATAAGCAAAAATTAGAAGAGTTCTATGAAAGTAATGGCTTTGTATGTTTTGGAAAAAGAAATTTAGAAAAAGATGAAAGAAGCAAAAATGAAGGAGAATATTTACTACAAATGTTAAAAGATTTAAGCAAATATGATATAAAGTTTAAGAACTAGCTACTAACTAGTTCTTTTATTGATTCTATGTAAAAAATAAAACAATGAGAATTAATAAAATCTCATTGTTTTACTGTTCTTTGGTGCACCATCTCGGAATCGAACCGAGGACCGCCAGATTAAGAGTCTGTTGCTCTACCAGCTGAGCTAATGGTGCATATAACGATATTTATTATAATACTAAATGTAACAAATGTCAATAATTGCTTGAAAAAAAAGTTAAAATATGTTATAGTATATAAGCAAATATAGGAGAATGGCTCAACAAGAGGAAGAGAGTCATAGAAAGGTAGGGAAAAAGATGTTAACAGCAAGTGGAGTAACAGTAAGATTTGGAAAAAGAGTACTATTTGAAGATGTAAATATAAAATTTGGAAAAGGGAACTGTTATGGAATAATAGGAGCAAATGGAGCAGGAAAATCAACATTTTTAAAAGTACTATCAGGAGAATTAGAACCAAGCAAAGGAGAAGTATCTTTAGAAAAAGGAGAAAGACTATCAATATTAAAGCAAGATCACTTTGCATTTGAGAATTATACAGTAATAGACACAGTAATAATGGGAAACAAAGAATTATATGATATCATGAAAGAAAAAGATGCAATCTATATGAAACCAGATTTTTCAGAAGAAGACGGAATGAAAGCAGCAAAATTAGAAGAAAGATTTGCAGAATTAGATGGATGGAATGCAGAATCAGATGCAGCCATGCTTTTAAATGATTTAGGAATAATTCCAGAAAATCATTATAAAATGATGAGCGAGCTAGAAGCTAGAGAAAAAGTAAAAGTATTACTTGCACAAGCGTTATTTGGAAATCCAGATGTATTACTATTGGACGAGCCTACAAACGACTTGGACTTAAAAAGCATAAACTGGTTGCAAGAATTCTTAATAAATTTTGAAAATACAGTAATAGTAGTATCACATGATAGATATTTCTTGAATAAAGTATGTACACATATTGCAGATGTTGACTTTGGAAAAATTAAAGTATACCCAGGAAACTATGATTTCTGGTATGAATCAAGCCAATTAGCATTAAAACAAATGAAAGAACAAAACAAAAAGAAAGAAGAAAAAATTAAAGAATTACAAGACTTTATTGCAAGATTTAGTGCTAATGCATCAAAATCAAAACAAGCGACATCAAGAAAGAAAACTCTTGAAAAAATTGAGTTAGATGAAATTAAACCATCAAACAGAAAATATCCATATGTTGATTTTAAACCAGATAGAGAGCCTGGAAAAGAGATTTTACAAGTTAAGAATATTTCTAAAACAATAAATGGAGAAAAAATATTAGATAACATATCATTTACAGTAAAAACTGGAGATAAAATTGCATTTTTAGCAGATAATGAAAATGCTAAAACAGTATTATTCCAAATAATTGCTGGAGAAATGGAACCAGACGAAGGAGAACTTATTTGGGGAACAACAATTACAAAATCATATTTTCCAAAGGATAATAATTATTTATTTGACACAGACGAAAGTTTAACAGAATGGTTAAGAAAATATTCAAAAGATCCAGACGAAACATATGTAAGAGGATTTTTAGGAAGAATGTTATTCTCAGGAGATGAAGCTTTAAAATCAGCAAATGTAATTTCAGGTGGAGAAAAAGTAAGATGTGTTTTAGCAAAAATGATGTTATCAGGAGCAAATTTCTTAATATTTGATGAACCTACAAACCATCTTGATATGGAAAGCATTACATCTGTGAATGATGGAATGAGCAAATTTAAAGGAAATATTTTATTTACATCACATGACCATCAATTAACACAAACAGTTGCAAATAGAATCATTGATATTAAAGAAGATAAAGTTATTGATAGAGAAGTTACATATAATGAATATTTAGGAATTGAATAATGTTTGGAAATTTGGGGTCGGTTCTAAAATTAACATATGCTAATTTTAGAACCGACCCCAAATTAAAAGAGTCGAACCAATTAAAATATATGATTTTGGGAACGACTCTTTTTTGATGTGATATAAACGACATTTTTATAATTGTGAAAATTAAGTGAAAAGGCTTTACAAACTAAAGATAAAATGTTAATATGGGCTAAGAACATAATAATGAGGAGGAAAAATTCGTGATTCAAGTTGAAAATATTACAAAAAAATACGGAAGTTTTACTGCCGTTAATGACATCAGTTTTGAAATTGAAGAGGGAGAAATTGTAGGATTTTTAGGACCTAATGGAGCTGGAAAAAGTACAACAATGAACATGATTACAGGATTTATAGAGCCAACATCAGGAAAAATAATTGTAGATGGATATAATATTTCTAAAAAACCTAAAAAAGCCAAAAGACAAATTGGTTATATGCCAGAAGGTGTGCCACTATATACAGACTTAACAGTAAAAGAATTTGTAACATATATGGCAGAACTTAAAGGTGTACCAAAGAAAGAAAGAAAAGAAAAGGTAGAAAAAGCTCTTGAAGATACAGGGTTAATAGATGTAAAAAACAAGTTAACAAGAAATCTTTCTAGAGGATACAAGCAAAGAGTAAGTATGGCAGGAGCACTAGTAAGTAATCCTAAAGTAATAATACTTGATGAACCAACAGTTGGACTTGATCCAAAGCAAGTTACAGAAATAAGAGCACTTATAAAGAATTTGGGTAAAGAACATACTGTAATCTTAAGTTCTCATATATTATCAGAAGTAAGTCAAATTTGTAATAGAGTTATTATTATAAATAAAGGAAAAATTATTGCAATAGATACACCAGAAAATCTTGAAAAGAAGGTAGTAAGAGATAATACAGTTTATGTAACAGTAGAAGATCCAGAAAATAAGATGGATTCTGTAAAAGATAAATTAGAAAATGTACAAGAAATAAAATTAATTGAAGAAAACGAAGATAAAACTAAAAAGTATAAAATAACTGCAGATGATGGAGTGGATTTAAGAAAAAATATTTTTGATACATTTGCAAAAGAAGAAATTACGATATTTGAAATGAAAAAATCTGATGTTACTCTAGAAGATGCATTTATACAACTTATTAATTCTCAAGATGAAAATGCAGAGGAGCAAGAAAAACAATTAGCAGATGAAGCTGATGAGAATGAAGAAAATAAAGCAGAAGAGAATGAGACTGAAGAGAGTGAAACAGAGGAAAACGAAGTAGAAGAAAAAGAAACAGAAGAAAATGCTGTAACAGAAGATGAAGAATCAAAAGAAGAGGAAAAAGAAGACGTAGAAAGCAGTGAAGAAGAAAATAAAGAAGAGAAAAAAGATGAAGGGGGACAAGAATAATGTGGGCAGTATTTAAAAAGGAATTAAAAAGCTACTTTTTATCTCCAATAGGCTATGTTGTAGTTGGAATACTTTTATTAGTAGCAAGTGTATTCTTTTATTTGACAACAGTAATGTATAGTAGTATAGATTTAGGTGGTTTATATTTTTATACAGCACTTTATGGTTTACTTATAGCAGTACCATTGTTAACAATGAGAATGTTTTCAGAAGAAAGAAAAACAGGAACAGAGCAATTAGTACTAACATCACCAGTAAGTATTACAGGAGTTGTATTAGGAAAATTTTTAGCAGCTATGGCAGTTATTACAATTGCATTAATAATTTCATTTATGTATTTTGGAATATTGTGCTATTTTGGAAGTCCAAATATATTAGTAGTTTTAGTGGCTATGTTAGGATTTTTATTAATAAGTGGAACAGCAGTATCAATAGGAATGTTTGCATCAAGTATAACAGAAAGCCAAGTAATTGCTGGAGTTCTTACAATGGGATTTTTAATAATAACATTATTTGTTCCAGACCTAGATATAGGTCTTCCAGACATAGCAATAATGAGTTTCTATCAAAACTTCCCAAGTGGAGTTATTAAATTAAGTGATGTTGTAGGACCAGTATCATTAGCATTAATGTTCATAGCATTTACTATAATTGTAATGCAAAGAAGAAAATTAGTAAAATAGGATAGGAGAGGGAAAAGTGAAAAAATTTTTAGAAATCATAAAAAATAAATGGCTAATAAAAGGTACGACAACCCTTCTTTTAATAGCTATTATAATAGCATGCTATGTGCTAATAAACTGGGGAGTCGACAAAATTAAGGTTGAAGACATAGATGTTACAACTAAAAAATTATATTCTTTATCAGATGAGACAAAAAATAGATTAACAAAACTTGACAGAGATGTAACTATTCAATTAATTAATATGACAAGCTCAACTTATGTGGTTGATTATGCTGAAAAATATGAAAATGCAAGTAAAAGAATAACTGTAGAAAATATAGATGATTTATCATCAAGAGTTGATTTACAAACAAAATATAATATAACAAGCACAGGAAGTTTGATTGTTATAAAATCAGGAGAAAAAGAAAAAACATTAACAACAAGTGATTTATATACATATGATTATTCTACTTCAAAACAAATAGATAAAACAGAAGAGGCTTTTACAAATGCAATTGTAGAAGTAACAACAGATGAGAGACCTCATATTTATATTTTATCTGGAAAATCATATTATAATACAGAACAAGCATTATCAACAGTTATACAAGAATTAAAAGATGAAGCAAATGATGTGGATTATTTAGATATATTAACAAAAGGTAGCATACCAGAAGATTGTAAATGCTTAGTTATAACAACATTAAACAAAGATTTAGATGATATAGAAAAGGACAAAATAATAGAATATATTAACAATGGTGGAAAATTAATGATAATGTCATCTCAAAATATGTTGGAATTTGAAACACCAAACTTTAATCAAGTATTAGCTCAATATGGAATAAAAATTGGATATGGTGCAATATTTGAACAAGATGGAAGCAAGATGTTACAAAATTCACCAGATATGATTATAGAAAATGTTAGTGCAAACTTTATGAGCAGTTTAGATATGAGCTTAAAAGCATGTTTTATAGATGCTGGAAAAATTGAATTTGAAGATGCTGATAAATTAAGTGATTTAGGTGTTGAATATGAAACAATTGCTTCAACAAGTGATAAAGCTTTTGTAAGAACAAAATTTGATGCTAAAACAACATCAAGGACAGAAAATGATGGAGAAGAAGGTTCAGCAATTATAGGTGCATATGTAAATAAGAAGATTTCAGATGAAAAGAATTCACAATTGATAATATATTCAAATGAAATATTTGCAACAAATTTAACATTACAAATTTCAGCATATTATACTTATGCAAGTGAATTATATAATAATAATAAGGATGTTATTTTAAATTCAATTTCACATTTAACAGAAAGAGAAGATACAATAACAATCAGAAAAACAAATGAAACAGAAAAATATACAGTTACAGATCAAGAAGATGTTATTATAAAAACAATAATATTTGTTGTTCCAATATTAACAATATTTACAGGAATTGTAGTTTGGATATTTAGAAGAAGAAAAATGTAATAGGTTAAAAAGATGTCAATAAAAAGACATCTTTTTTTCATAAATTTTTCTAAAGTTAAATATTATTAACAAAGAGGTGTATATGGAAGAAACAATAACAATTGTGTTAGTAATAATAGGAGCTTTGATAGGAGCTGGATTTGCTTCTGGGCAGGAAATTTATACATTTTTTTATTCACATGGAGTGGTAGGTTTAATTGGAATATGCATCACCTTTTGTATGATGGGAATTTTGATATATAAAAGCCTAAAAATAATATATAACCATAAAATAGATAATTATGATGAATTTTTGAAAGTATTTATAAAAAATAAAAAGATAACTCAAATAATTAATATAGTTATAAATATATTATTGTTGATAATATTTTATGTTATGATAGCTGGGTTTGGAGCATATTTTGAGCAAGAATTAAGAATAAATAAAATAATAGGAAGTTTAGTGCTTGCAAGTCTTTCTGCAATAGTATTTTTTTCAAGTGTAAAGGGAGTTTTGAAAGTAAATGAATATATTGTACCAATTTTAATTATATTTATTATTTTTATAGGATACAAAAATTTATTAGCAATAGATGTGGAAACACAATTTAGAATTCCGAATGAATTTTTCAGAATAAATAGTCCATGGTTGTTAAGTGCTTTAACATATTGTAGTTATAATTTTATTTTGCTGGTGCCAGTTTTAATATCATTAAGAAAACAAATAAAAAATGTAAATAACATTAAATATATAGCGATTTTAAGTGGAACAATTATGATTATATTATCAATCATGATATTTATGATATTAATGAGGATTGATGTTGATATAAGAACTTTAGAGATGCCTGTTGTATATATAGTAAGAGTATTTTTTCCAAAATACAAGTTAATATATTCGTTTATCATATTAGCGTCAATACTTACAACAGCAATATCTATAGGAATAGGATTTTTACAAAATGTGAGCAAATCTCAGAAGAGTTATACACAGTTTGTGCTATTTATGTGCATAACTAGTTTAATAATTTCAAATTTTGGCTTTTCAAAATTAGTAAATTTGGCATATCCGATTTTTGGATATTTAGGATTTGCACAATTACTCATGTTAATTTTCGGACGGTGCTTAAATTTACGGCTTCTATTGACAAAAAAGAGCTGTATGATATAATAGAAGCAAATATCAAAAGATGAGGAGAAAAGAATGAAAGATTTTTGGGCTGAAGAGCTACAGAATCAAAGAAAAGGCAAACTGCTGAAAGTTGCAATATTAATAGTAATTTTGTTAATAATAATTGCATTTGCAGTATTGATTGTGGTATATTTTCAAAACACTGATTTTAGAAAATGGTGTGATGAAAATATTATAAAAAAGGAAATTCAACAAGAAAATACCAAATATATAGATATTGATGGAGATGATAATACTAAGGTTTATGCATATGATAAATATATTTGTGTATATAGAAAAAAAATTTTAGAGTTTTATAATAGAGCAGGTGAAAAAAGTGGCTCAATAGAATTAAGTATAAATAATCCTATGTTTACAACTGCAGGAAGATATCTTGCTATTTGTGAAGAAAATGGTCAAAAATTCTATCTTATAACAGGAAAAGAAAAAGTTTTTGAGAACGAAATAGAAGGAAATATAAAACAGATAAATGTTAGCAAAAATGGGTATGTTTCAGTAGTTATTTCAAATACAAGCTACAAGTCAATTGTAGATGTATTCGATGGTAGTGGAAAAGAAATATTTAAGACTAATTTAATGTCAAGAGTTGTGGATATAAGCATTTCACAAGACAATAAATATTTAGCAATTGCAGAAGTAGATTTGTCTGGAATAATTATCAAGTCAAGAATACAGATAATTTCTATTGAACTAGCAAAAACAGATTCAGAAAAAGCAATACAATATAAGTATGAGGCAACAAATAACAAATTAATTATGAATATAGAATATCAAGAACAAAATAATTTGATATGCATGTATAATGATAGTGTTGATATATTACAAGAACAAAACAATAAAGAGATTGAAAGTTTTAAAAATAAAAAAATATCATTTATGACAGTACAATTAAACAATAGAATAACATTACTTGAAGAAAAGTCTACAGGAGAATATACAGCAGATACAAAAGTCAGAATAATAGATCCAGTAACATTAAAAGAAAAAGAATATACAATAAATGGAGTAGCTAAAGCAATTACAACTTCAGAAAATAGGATAGCAATAAATTTAGGGTCAGAATTACATATAATTAGTAAAAATGGAATTCTATTGCAAAAATATATTTCTAAGACTGAGATAAATGATGTAGTAATGACAGATGGAGTTGTAGGAGTAGTATATAGGGATAAGATACAGATTATTGATTTATAAGGAGAGAGGAAAATGGGAATAATTTTAGATATAGTATTAATTGCAATAATTGCATTAAATGTATTTATTTGTTATAAAAAAGGATTAGTAAAATTAGCAGTTGGCTTGATTGCTGTGGTAGCAGCGATTATACTTGCTTTAGTTTTTTACAAACCAGTATCTAATTTGATAATTGAAAATACAGAACTTGATGAAAACATAGAAAAGGCAATAATCAATAACTTTACGAGTGAAACTCAAGAAGGGCAAGAGGTTAGATATGTTAGTGTTTTAGATTATTTGCAAAAATATGTAGATGATGCTGTAAATAAAACACAGACAGAAATTGTAACACAAACAGCAGGAATGATGGCAGTAAAAATTATTAATGTAGCTGTATTAATAGGAATATTTTTACTAGTTAGAGTAGTATTGTTATTATTAACGTTTATTTCAGATATAATAACATCATTACCAATATTAAAACAATTTAATGATGTTGGAGGCGTTTTATATGGTGCTATAAAAGCATTATTGATAATATATATAATATTAACAATTGTGTTCTTTATTATGTGTTATACAAGCAATTCTACTATAGCAGATGCTATTAATAGTTCATATGTAACAAAATTCTTCTATGAGCATAATTTATTATTAAACATTCTATTTAAATAAAAATACAAATAGTGCCAATAAAATGGCACTATTTTTTTTCTTAAAATACTGTGAATTTTTTGTGAAAAATTTAAAAAAATTTGAATAAATGTTGAAAATTACCAAGAAATTTGCTATAGTAAACTAGTAATACTATAAGTAGGAGGTTGAAATGACTAAAAAGAAGAAAATCAAAAGAGAAAAAAAGAAAAAATCAAAAATATTAAAAAAAATATTACTATTCTTATTAATTGCATTAATAATATTAATAGGATGGATTGCATATAGAACACAAAAAAATGGAGGAGGAATGCAAGGTTTATTATCAACATTAGTTGGACATAATGAAGAAACTTTGAAAAACTTACAGCCAATACAAGTACTTTTAATGGGAGTTAGTACAGATAATGGTGGAAAATTAACAGATACAATTATAGTGGCAACATATGATCCTAAAAACCAAAGTGCATCATTACTATCAATTCCAAGAGATACTTTTGTTGGAAAAAATCCACAAACTGGAACAGCTATGGATAAAATTAATACATTATATCTAAAAAGCCCTGAAAAAACTTTAACAAAGGTAAATGAAATAACAGGTTTAGACATTAAATATTATATGGTTATTGATAATGAAGCTTTAATAAAATTAGTTGATGTAATAGGTGGAGTTGAATTTAATGTACCAATAGATATGGTGTATGATGATGATTCTCAAGATTTGCATATTAATTTAAAAGCAGGAATGCAAAAGTTAGATGGAAACAAGGCTGAACAGCTTTTGAGATATAGACATGGAAATTTGGATAAAAAGACAGGAAGATATTTAGGAACATATCCAGCGGAATATGGTGGAAATGATTATGGAAGAATGAGAACACAAAGAGAATTTATGATAGAGACAGTAAAACAAACAATTCAAGCTAAAAATATTCTTAAGGTTAAAGAAATTATAGATATAGCATATGAATATATTGAAACAAATTTATCAATTTCAACAATAAAAGATTATGTACCATATGCTGTTAATATAAATATTGATGCAATTCAAAGTGCAGTATTGCCTGGTGGTTCATATGGACCTACAACTAAACCATCTTATCCATTATGGTTCTTTATTCCAGATAAAAAAGAAACAGCAAAATTAATTAATGAGTTGTATAGTAATAATAGTGAATCAGAAGAAGAAACAGAAACTGATAATAGCTCAACAAATACTACTAACAGTAATGTTTCAAAAACAGAAGCATCTAAAATAAAAATTGAAATATTGAATGGTTCTGGGTCATCAGAATCATTAGAGAAGTTAAAAAAAGCTTTAAGTACAAAGGGATATAAAGTTACGAAAACAACTTCAACAAATGACACAGCCAAAACAACAATAATAAACAAATCAGATATAGATACAGAATTTATTGACAATATAAAAAGTATATTAGGAACAGAAAATGCATCTTCAAATTCAGTAAGTTCAAGTGATGTTGATATAACAATAATACTTGGTAAAGATTACAAATAAAAGAAGCCTTTCTTTTGAAAGGCTTCTAAATAAATATTTAATTAAATTTATAAATTGAATCAGAATTTTTTTTACGATTTTTATATTTTTTTCTTTTTGTTTTTTTAGTAGTGAACAATTTGGTCAAAACAAATAAAATAAATAGTGCGAGAGCAATTTGAGCAAGTGTTAAAGGTACATTAAATTCTTCTACATAATTTTTAGAAATTAAATCAGAAGTGTAGTCAATTCCATCAATATGATAAGTAATTTTTCCAAGAACTTCTCCTTCAGCAATAGGTGCAGAAATATTTTCATTAAGAGTTATAGAATAGTCTAAATTATTCAAATCAATTGATGATGGTGTTAAAGCAATTATTGTATCTTTTTGCAATAAGGATAAGTTTTTTGTTTCTTTTGTAGCGTTTTCCACAGTAATCTCTTGAATTGTGGATTTAGAAGTTGCAATTTGCTGTAATTTGTAATTATTAAATCCAAATTCAAACATATTTATAGTATCAGAATATCTATCTGCTTGGGATTTTGAACCAAGAGTCACAGCGATTAATTCTAAATTATCTTTTTTGGCATCTGCAATCAAGCAGTTTTTTGCTTGACTTGTATAGCCAGTTTTAATTCCGATTGCATTTTCATAATAATATTTTTCTTTTTTTAAAAGTAAGTCATTAGTATTTTTGAAATACCTTTTTTCAGATTTATCAGTAGCTTCTACAGTGCAAGAAGGTTTTGAAACGATGCTTCTAAAGGTTTCATTTTTCATACAATATTGAGCTATAAGAGCCATATCATAAGCAGTCGAATAATGATTTACATCATGTATTCCGCTAGGATTTGTGAAATGTGTATTTTTACACCCTAAAGCTGAAGCTTTTTGATTCATAAGATTTGCAAAGCTAGTAATATCACCAGAAATATTTTCAGCAAAAATATATCCCACTTCATTTGCAGAATGAATTAAAAATAAATTTAAAAGTTCATCAACAGTGAGCGTTTCGCCTTGCTTTATTCCGGCATTTGAGTACCCTGATGGAATAGCCATTACAGCAGAATTGCTTGCTGATAGTTTATCAGTTAAATTATATTTTTCGATAGCAATAATTGCTGTTAAGATTTTTGTTGTACTTGCAGGATATAATTTTTCATCTTCATTTTTGCTTAATAAGATTTTTCCTGTTGAAGTTTCCATTAATAAGGCAGCTTCTGATGCTATTTCAAAATCTTGATTTGCAACAGTAGTTGTTGCAAATGAAATATTACTATATATAATACTAAAAATAGTAAAAATTAACATTATTAAAATAATTTGCTTTCGCAATTTCATTTGTTATTCTCCTTAATTTTTTCGTGTAATCTTATCATACAGTATTTGAACATTATTTTCAAGATATTTTTCCATAAAATTATTAAAGTTAATTATTGAAGGGAGGTGAGAAGTATGATAAAGAGTTGGTTTAAAAAGTTTATATTCAAAAGAAAAAATAAAGGAATAATTGTAATAGCTAGCATAATTGTACTTATTGCAGTATATAAAATTGCAAGAGAGGCAATCAGAGATTATAATACTCAAAACAATTTTGATATTGTTTCAACAGAAAATAGTATAAATGATACTGATAATATAACCTCAAATAAGTCTAAAGAAAACGATACGGAAGTTGCCCAAGAAGAAGGAAAGCAAGATGAATCAATGCAGGATGAACTAATTCAAGATGAAGAAATTGAAGTGAGCAAAGATGAAAATAAAAAGAATAGCATAAAAAATAAAATCTACATATATGTTTCTGGAGAAGTCAATAATCCAGGAGTGGTTATATTGGATGAAGGAAGTAGGATTATAGATGCAATTGATTCGGCAGGCGGAATTACACAAAATGCTAATATTACTAAAATTAA
>UMIH01047892.1_pt1 | contig 50690 bp, 53 predicted proteins | sample 1965771 | NCBI WGS metagenome assembly UMIH01 (sample SAMEA4836120, study PRJEB28245) | human gut metagenome | biome: gut microbiome; material: fecal sample | place: Denmark | collected 2008
AAAGAAATTATAAATGATGAAGAAGAAATTAATGCAAGAATTTATATATTTCCGACATCAGCATTAAAAGAAAATGATAAAAAAATAAATTATTTTGAATATATAAATAGTTTAAAAAATGAAGATTGTAATGATGCAATAATGAGAATAGTACCATTAGTTGATTTGAATAAAATAAATGACATAATAGATAAGACACCAGAAATATCTGAAATAAGAAAAGAATTCTATAAAAAAATTATAAAAGAAAGATATGAGAAAATTTTATTAAAGACTTACACTAAAATAAAAGAAAAGTAGCAAAAATTTTTGTATAGCACTTGTATTTACCATTTACAAGTGCTATAATAATGACTTGGAAAAATTTGTATCACATCACCAAACAATAATTATTGGAGGTAAGAGAAACAATGAAAAAATGTGAATTTGTATCCCTTGTGTTGGCAATAGTCTTAGGAGTAGTTTTAGGTTTATGGTATAAAACGCTTAACGGAATTGGTGAAAACGTTGACTTTAGGACAATTGCAATATTTCTAAATATTGTGTTGTTATGGAAAATATTTGAAACAGCACATTATTTATTCAAAGAAACCAACAAGGAAGAATTAATTGTTCGGTTACTTTTTTTCGCGAGTGCATTGGTATTGCTGCAATCCTTAATTTTGATTCAAGTTGTTGTAGCAACGATTAGCGAAACAATCCTATGTGTAGTAATTGGGGTTTGCGTAGTTATTTCTGCAATGTCAGGAACCGTTACGTATTTAGCATGGAAGTGCAAGAAAAAATAAGAGAATAAGCAATAAAGCAGGGCAATGCCTTGCTTTATTTGCGTTAGTTTTAGGGTTAATATCCAACTATGCTGGAAAAATAAAAAAACTTGTAGCCTTGCCTAGAATAACAAAAATAGGTTGGCGTATATATATGGGAATTCAAGTAGCATATAGTATTTGCTCCAGAATACAGAGAAAAAGAAACATATGTAACATTAGCATTGTCAGAGCATATATAACTTAAATTGAGTGTATTATTATTTGTTGGATGTCTAAAAAGGAAATGTACATTAAATAATGCAAGTAGTTGAAGCAACGGACGTGCTTAAGTGTCAACTAGTATTGATGATTTATAGGTTAATACAAAATTAGTGGATATGTATTGTAAGAAGTATTTAATGTTTGGTTTTAGATTTACAATAATTGGATTATAAGATAGAAAATTTTTTTATTTTATTGATAAAATAAAAAAAAGGTTATATAATGTAGAAAAATGTTAAAGGAGGAAGAAAAATGAAAATAAAGTTTTATGAGATGAATGATTTAAATAAACCCAGTATTGTAGTTATATTTGCAAAATATAATGACAAAATTGTTATGTGTAGACACGAAGGAAGAAGTACTTGGGAAATTCCTGGTGGACATATTGAAAAAAATGAAATTCCTGAAGAAGCTGCTAGGAGAGAACTTTATGAAGAAACAGGTGCAAGTAAATTTGATATGAAACCGGTTTGCAAATATTCTTTTGAAAGTGAAGGTAAAGAAGTTTTTAGTATATTATATGAAAGTAGTATTACAAAATTTACGGAATTACCCAATTTTGAGATTAGTGAAATAAAATTTTTTGAAAAAATTCCGGATAATGTTACTTATCCTGAAACATACCAAGAAATTTTAAAAAAATTTAAAATATAAAAGGAGTTCTATGAAAAATATTTTTGAAAATCCAACAGAATATATAAATACATTAAATAAGATTCCGTTGATGAAAGTAGCAAAAGAAGACAAGTTTAAAGGAAAATCACTTGCAGTTGTTTTTTTGACAAAGTATTGCAATGCGGAATGTGAATTTTGTATATATAGATCTAAAAGAAAAAGTAATAACTCTATTAAAAGAGATTATAATGAGTTAGATGAATATCGGAATAGATAGATGTGTTGAATTTATAAATCAAGCCAATATTGGATATTTATTGATATCTGGTGGTGGGGAGCCATTTTTTAATTTTAAAAATCTATTAAGACTGATTGAGGAGGTAAATGTAAAAGATATAGTTATTGTTAGTAATGGCTATTGGGCTAAAGATTATAATAATGGACTAAAACTTTTAAAAGAAATAGAATTTCTTCAAAAAAAATACAATAAAAATATTACTATAAGAATTAGTGTAGATAGATGGCATATTGAGAAACTAGGAATAAAACATGTTGAAAATATAATTGAACTGTTCTATAGTAACTTTAATAGTAATAACTTTTTATTAAAAATTCATACTATAATTGGTGATAAGAGTTTGTTTGAAATTTTGAAAAAAAGCCATAGAATATATAGTGTTATAAAAAATGAATGTTCTTTAGATAGATTGGTGTTAATAAAATCGAATAGAAAAAGAATATTTATAAGATTTAATAATGGTTATGAACTAGAGGTGGAATTTGCAAAGCTATTTAATCCAAATCTTGAAATAAATCTTATAGAAGATATTAGTATGCAGGTTAGAGTTTTTTATGAAGACTTAAGGAAAAGTCAAATGGGAAATTTTTCGACAGTAATAAATAAAGATGGCACAAAAGGTTTGGATTTTTTGATTTATTATAATGGTAATGTTTCAACATGGGCCAATTATCAAATTAACAATATTCCTAGTTTATACAAGGATACTTATTCTCAAATAGTAAATAAAATTTGCAATGATGTTGTAAGTTATTCTTTTTTAAACGAAACTATTGAAAATATTATTGATATAGTAAGTTGCGTTAATGAGACAGCTGTAAAAAGGGCAATTGGTATAAATGTTAGAGACTATTTTGGAATGTATTTGTTATATGAAAATAAAACTTTACTATACTATTATATAATAATTTTAAAAAAGTATATAGCAGAGGAAATAATAAATGAATCATTAATTCCAAACGAAATACAAGAAGTTTTAAAGCTTAATAAAAGTTCAATAATACAATTATATAAAGAATCAAAATATACAATTATAAATCAATATAAAGAGAAAAAATTTGATAAGAATGAGTGGGAAGATTTGTTTTTTCTTATTGTAAATAAGCATTTTGAATTGGATGATTTGCAATTAAAAGAAGCAGTAGATTATTATAATAAAAATAGTGGAGAAAATAAAAAAAGTTATTTAGACATAATAAAAACAAATGATAGAAGTAGGTATGAAAGATTACTAAAAAGATTTAACATATAAAAATGGAAAACAATTTTGTTTCCCATTTTTTAGTGGTTTAAAAGATAAATCCTTTTAAAATATTGAGTATTTCCGAACAAATTTTATCTGTTTGACCTTTGGCATTGATTTCAAAAAAAGGAATATTATAAATTTTACAAAAAGAAATAATATCGTTTAGGTTGCTATTGAAAATGTCAAATCTTTTTTTTATAGCATTAATATTATCGTCTGCTCTAACAGTAAGAAGGGAGTTGCAGTGCTTACAATAATATAGTTTATTATATAGTTTAGGAATATTTTTTAAACTATAAGTTTCTTGACATAATGGATTACTACATATTAATCTGTTATTTACTCGTACATAAAGTTCAGAAAAAGGGACATTTAAGTAAATTACGCAGTCGATTTTTTCACCAAGTTCTAAAAATTCTAATCCTTGTTTTACAGTACGAGGAAAACCATCATGTAGAATAGTTTTGGAGGTCTTTGACATTTCTGTATAAATTAAAGAAACAACTAGTTTATCATTAATTAGTTCTCCATTAGAAATGTCTATTCCAGCAGCCCGGATTAATTTGCCAGAGGATATTCCGATTAAATTATTATTTTCTTGTTCTAAGGTTGAAATACAAGTAGACTTACCAGCTCCTAGAGGACCAATTATGCAAATATTTTTCCGCATAAAAAAACCACCTTTCATAATTTTTATATATTTTGTATATCACATTTAGTAATGTATGTCAATAAAATTTAAAAATGAAAAATATTCATTCTTGCTTTATTTGCGTTTATCAGATATAATTGGCAAAGAAGAAGGTGTCAGAATGAAAAAAATTTTATTAGTAGAAGATAATGAAACTATTGTATTTGGACTAAAATATTCTTTAGATCAAGAAGGCTTTAGTGTTGAAACAGCTAAAAATATAATAATGGCAAAGGCTCAAATAAAAAAACAGAAATTTGATTTATGCTTATTAGATATTTCATTGCCAGATGGTGATGGGGATGAGTTATGTGAATATATAAAGAAAAATGAAAGCATGCCGGTTATATTTTTAACAGCAAAAGATGAAGAAAAAGATGTTGTACAAGGACTTGATATGGGAGCAGACGACTATGTAATAAAGCCATTTAGAACTAGAGAATTAATTTCAAGAATTAATAGTGTTTTACGAAGATATCATAAAGATGCTGAAGAAAAAATAATAAAATGTGGTAATATTAAAATTGATGTAGATAAAGCAATTGTATACTTATATGATAGAGAGATTGTTTTTACAAGTTTGGAATATAAAATTTTATTACTATTGTTTTCTAATAAAAATATTCTTGTAACTAGAGAACAAATTTTAGACAAGATTTGGGATATGGCTGGAAATTTTGTTAATGATAATACTTTGACTGTGTATATTAAAAGAATAAGAGAAAAACTTGATGATAAAGACGGAAAAATAATTCAAACTGTTAGAGGAATAGGATATAAGGTGGTAGAAAAATGTTAAAATCTAAAAAAGTTACAATACCAATTATAGTGCTATCAATAATAATGATAGTAATATCATCGATGATACTAAAAAACAAAGAACAACAGTATCAAAAAATTGTAGATGAATCAATAGCAGAAATTGTAGGAAAAATAAAAGAAGAATATCCAAATGTAAAAGAAGAGGAAATAATAAAGATTTTGAACGAAAGCAATGAAGGAAAGTCAGAAGGGCAAAAAGTGTTGCAAAAGTATGGAATTAATATAAAAGAAAATCCAGCAATTGAAGCAATGGAAAATCAAGAACAAGAAATCATGATAATAAATGTAGTAAGTATAGGTGTAAGCGTCATTTTGTTACTGATAATTGTAAATATATATTATCATAGCAGAAACCAAAAAATACAAGAAATTATAAAATATATAGAAGCAATCAATAATAAAAATTATGATTTAAAAATAGCAGAAAATACAGAAGATGATTTAAGTAATTTTAGAAATGAATTATATAAAATAGCTATAATGTTAAAGGAACAAGCAAGTCAATCAATTAATGATAAAAAGGCATTGCAGACTTCTCTTGAAGATATTTCACATCAATTAAAAACTCCATTAACATCAATTTCAATCATGTTAGATAATATTAGAGAAAATCCTAATATGGATGAACATACAAGACAAGAGTTTATTTATGAGATTAGTAGACAAATCAATTGGATAAATTGGCTAGTAATTTCTCTTTTGAAATTATCTAAGCTAGATTCTAATACAGCAGTTTTTGTGCAAAAAGAGATTAAAGTAGAAGATTTAATAAATAATGTTGTCAAAAATTTGGCAATTCCAATAGATATAAAACAGCAAAATGTAATTGTAAATGGATCAAGTGCTGTATTGTTTGTAGGAGATTATAACTGGCAATTAGAGGCATTAACTAATATCGTAAAAAATTGTATAGAACATACTGCAGAAAATAAAAATATTTATATAAATTGGGAAGAAAATAATTTCTATACTAAAATAGTGATAAAAGATGAAGGCGTGGGAATTGATAAAAAAGATGTTAAACACATATTTGAACGTTTTTATAAAGGTAAAAATTCTTCAGAAAATAGCGTAGGAATCGGTTTGGCGTTGGCTAAAAGCATTATAGAAAAAGATAATGGATATATTATTTGTGCATCAGAATTAGGTAGAGGAACGACCTTTGAAATAAAATATATGAAACCATAAATTTAGAAAGTTCGGTCAGGAATATTGACAAGATATCTTTAATATGATAATCTGGTATCGAAAACCAGATATGGTTAAGAAAGGAAAAAAATAATGGAAAGAGAAAGATATTTTAATGCAATCGAATTTAAAGATATCAAAGGAATAATATACAATTCAGCAAAGCAATTTGCCACAAATACAGCATTTATATTAAAACATAAGAAAGACAAAGAAGTAACATATGAAAATATAACATATAAAAAATTATTACGAGATATCAATGCATTTGGAACAAAGTTATTTCAAATGGGATTTAAAAACAAAAGAATAGCAATTGTAGGAAGAAACAGATATGAATGGGTAATAGCTCATTTATCAAATTTATTAGGTGGAATAGTTTCAGTTCCACTAGACAAAGAATTACAAGTAGATGAATTAGAAAGTTGCTTAGTTAGAAGCAAAGCAGATGTAGTAGTATTTGATGAAAAATATATTGATAATATAGAAGAAATCAAAAGAAGAGGAAATACTAATTTACAAGAATACATTTGTATGACAGCAAGAGAAGGACATCAAAACTTTTGGGATTTAAAAGAACAAGGAGAAAAGCTTTTAAAGGCTGGAGAAAAAGAATATACAAGTGCAAAAATTAAAGAAGATGAGTTGGGAATTTTATTATTCACATCAGGAACAACTTCAAAATCAAAGGCAGTAATGCTTTCACAACATAATATTGCATCAAATGTATATGCAATGTTATTAGTAGAAAACTTTTTAACAACAGATGTAAATTTAGCATTTTTACCATTCCATCATATATTTGGTTCAACAGAAATGATAGTAATGCTTGCATCTGGTTTAGCAACAGCATTTCCAGATGGATTGAGATATGTAGCTCAAAACCTAAGAGAATACAAAGTTTCATTATTTGTAGGTGTGCCTTTACTAGTAGAAGCAATCTATAGAAATATTGAAAAAGAAGTTGAGAAAAAAGGAAAAACTAAAACAATAAATACAGCTAAAAAGATAAGTAATGCATTGCTAAAATGCCATATAGATGTTAGAAGAAAAATGTTCAAATCAGTTCTTGATGCACTTGGCGGAAATATGAGATTTATCATTTCTGGTGGTGCACCATTAGATAAGAAAGTTGCTAAAGGATTCAACGAGTTAGGAATCGATTTAGTTCAAGGATATGGTTTAACAGAAACAGCCCCTGTAATTTCAGCAGAGAACTTCAAAAAGAAGAAGAGTGGTTCTATTGGATTCCCAATGGATAATGTAGAAGTAGAAATTGTAGATAAAGACGAAAACGGAATTGGTGAATTACGTGTAAAAGGTCCAAATGTAATGTTAGGCTATTATGAAAATGAAGAAGAAACTAAAAAGGTTATTAGAGATGGTTGGTTCTATACAGGAGATTTAGGATATATTGATAAAGATGGATTCTTATTCTTAACAGGTAGACAAAAAGATATGATTGTTTTAAAAAATGGAAAAAAGGTATTCCCAGAAGAATTAGAAACATTAATTAATAGGCTAGATTTAGTAAAAGAATGCCTAGTGTTTGGAATGCCAGAAGAGAATGATAAAAATGATTTAAAATTATCAGTAAAGATAGTTTATGACAAAGATGTTGCTAAGGAGAAATATCCAAATGCTTCTGAAGAAGAATTAAAGAAAATAATATGGGAACAAATAAAAGAAATCAATAAAACATTCCCACCTTATAAATATATTAAAAATATGATTTTAACTGATGAGGAATTAATAAAGACAACAACACATAAAGTAAAAAGACAAGAAGAAATAAAGAGAATATTAGGATAATTAATAAAAAAGCCTCTTATGCAAATTAATTAATAATGCATAAGAGGTTTTTGGCTTTTTTACAAAGATACCAATTGCCCAGTTACTTTAAACAAATTTGGAAACAATTGCTTAATTTCATCTTTGCTAAAGTCTTTGTTCATGAAAATTCTTTTCCCATCCACTATAGTGCAAATACTATAATGATCAGTTTTTGCAAAGGACTTAGCAACATATGTAATTGTTTCATAAGTGTTCCATATGTCGTTGTTTTCTAAAAATTGCCCTGATACTACCCACAGATATAATGGATTTTGCATCAATGGGCTTTCAAGCGCTGAAGCTAAAGAACAAATTCTTTCATTTTTTCCAATTTTGTTTAAAACATGTGAAGGTTTCATAGCAGTACTCCTTATCATGATGTGTTATAACTCAGGCAAACAAAAAGCTAGATATTACTAGCCAATATACTAATATTATATACTGTTTTATGTAAAATGTCAAACAAAAAAGTTATTTTTGACTATTGACTTTTAAAATAGTGATTATTATAATACTAATAGGTAATAATAAAAGAAAAGGAAGGTAATTATTATGAATCATGAAATGTATGAAATTATGAAAGATGGAAGAGGATTTATTGCAGCACTTGACCAAAGCGGTGGAAGCAGCAGTAAAACATTAAAAGCTTATGGGATTCCAGAAACTGAATATAACTCAGAAGAAGAAATGTTCAATTTAATCCATGAAATGAGAAAAAGGGTATTTACAAGTAAATCATTTACAAATGAACATATAATAGGAGCAATCTTATTTGAAAAAACAATGATGTCAAAAGTAAATGATGAATTTACAGCTGACTATTTATGGAATCAAAAACACATTGTTTCTTTCTTAAAAGTAGATAAAGGATTACAAGAAGAAAACAATGGTGTAAAATTAATGAAACCAATTCCAGAACTTGCAGAAGAATTAAGAGAAGCTAATGAAAAGCATGTTTTCGGAACAAAAATGAGATCAGTAATTTATGAAGCAAACAGAGAAGGAATTGCTGAAATTGTAAAACAACAATTTGAATTTGCAAAAATAATTTGTGATGCAGGATTAGTTCCAATTATTGAACCAGAAGTTGATATTAATTCAGCAGAAAAAGAAAAATGTGAAGAAATATTAAAAGAAGAAATCAAAAAACAATTAGAAACATGGAATAAAGAAGATAAAATCATGTTCAAGTTTACAATACCAACAGTTGCAAATCATTATTTAGATTTATATGACTATGAATGTGTTGTAAGAATTGTTGCTTTATCTGGAGGATATGATGTTGATAAAGCTGTAGAACTATTAGCACAAAATAATAGAATGATTGCAAGCTTCTCAAGAGCATTATTACAAGATTTAAATGCACATCAATCACAAGAAGAATTTGACCAAAAATTAAATGATGTAATAGTTAAAATTTATAATGCATCAATATCATAAAAAAATTAAAAAAATTTTAGAAAATTAGCACTCTACTGTTGACATTGCTAAAAATAAGTAGTATAATAATAAATGTAATAAGAAAAGAGCACATTCTAAGTACGGACTGTGCTCTTTTGCTAAATTAGGGTCGGTCCTTTTTTTAGCATGTGAAAAAAAGGACCGACCCCAAATTTACAAAGGAGGTAGATATTATGAATATACAAAAATTTACTCAAAAGTCATTAGAAGCAGTACAAAGTGCACAAACATTAGCGGTTGAGAAGCAAAATGCACAAGTAGAACAAGAACATTTATTGTTAGCATTATTAGAACAAGAAAATAGTTTAATTAAAGAACTATTTAAAAAAATTAGTACAACAGATGGATTGGAAGAAGAGTTAAGAAATACAATAAGTAATATGCCTAAAGTTACAGGAGGAGCTACACAGAGTGATAGTATTTATGTATCACAAGATGTTAATAAAGCATTAGCTGATGCAGAAAACATTGCAAAGAAAATGAAGGATGAATATATTTCTGTTGAACATATTATGTTAGGAATTTTCGACAATGCAAATAGCAAAATTAGAGATTTATTACGTAGATATAGTGTTACAAAAAATGAGTTTTTAAAAGCTTTGTCAGAGGTTAGAGGTAGTGCAAGAGTTACTTCTGATAATCCAGAAGATACTTATGATGTGCTTAAAAAATATGGTCAAGATTTAACTCAATTAGCAAGGGAGCAAAAATTAGACCCTGTTATAGGAAGAGATACAGAAATAAGAAATGTAACACGTATTCTATCAAGAAAAACTAAAAATAACCCATGTTTAATTGGTGAACCTGGTGTTGGTAAAACTGCTATTGCAGAAGGATTGGCACTAAGAATTATTAGAGGAGATGTACCAGAAGGCTTAAAAGAATGTAGCATTTTTTCACTTGATATGGGCTTGTTAATTGCTGGTGCTAAATATAGAGGAGAATTTGAGGAAAGATTAAAAGCAGTATTACAAGAAGTTAAAAAGAGTGAAGGAAGAATAATTCTATTTATCGATGAAATTCATACAATTGTAGGAGCTGGAAAGACAGATGGTGCAATGGATGCAGGAAATCTATTAAAACCAATGTTAGCAAGAGGTGAATTACATTGCATTGGTGCAACAACATTAAATGAGTACAGACAATACATTGAAAAAGACCAAGCACTTGAAAGACGTTTCCAACCAGTAATGGTAGATGAACCATCAGTTGAAGATACAATTTCAATTTTAAGAGGTTTGAAAGAAAGATATGAAGTATATCATGGTGTTAAGATATCAGATAATGCATTAATTGCTGCAGCTACACTATCACATAGATATATTTCAGACAGATTTTTGCCAGACAAAGCAATAGACTTAGTTGATGAAGCATGTGCAATGATTAAAACAGAAATGGAATCAATGCCAACTGAACTTGATGAAGTTTCTAGAAAAATTATGCAATTAGAAATTGAAGAAACAGCATTAAGCAAAGAAAAAGATGAAATTTCTAAACAACGTTTAGCAGATATTCAAAAAGAAAAAGCAGAATTAAAAACTAAATTTGATGCAATGAAGGCAAAATGGGAAAACGAGAAAGCTGCCATTGGCAAAGTTCAAAAATTGCGTGAAGAAATTGAGCAAACTAATGCTCAAATTGAACAAGCAGAAAGAAGTTATGATTTAAATAAAGTTGCAGAACTAAGATATGGCAAACTTCCAGAGTTGCAAAAAGAATTACAAAAAGAAGAAGAAATTTCAGAAAAGAGCAAAGAAGATGGATTGTTAAGAAATAAAGTAACAGACGAAGAAATTGCAAAAATTATATCAAGATGGACTGGAATACCTGTTACAAAATTAATGGAAGGCGAAAGAGAGAAAATCCTAAATTTGGACAAAATTCTTCATAAGAGAGTAATAGGCCAAGATGAGGCAGTTGAAAAGGTTTCAGAGGCAATTATGCGTTCAAGAGCAGGCATAGGAGACCCACGTAGACCAATAGGTTCATTTATGTTCTTAGGTCCAACAGGTGTTGGTAAAACAGAACTTGCTAAATCACTTGCTGAAGCATTATTTGATGATGAACACAATATGGTAAGAATTGATATGTCTGAATATATGGAAAAATATTCTGTCTCAAGATTAATTGGTGCGCCTCCAGGATATGTAGGATATGATGAAGGTGGACAACTAACAGAAGCAGTTAGAAGAAGACCATATTCAGTTGTATTATTTGATGAAATCGAAAAAGCACATCCAGATGTATTTAATGTATTGCTACAAGTTCTTGATGATGGACGTATTACAGATTCACAAGGCAGAACAGTAGACTTTAAAAATACAATTATAATATTGACATCAAATTTAGGCTCTGAATATATTTTGGAAGGAATTCAAGAAAATGGAGAAATTTCAGAAGAGGCTAAAAATAAAGTAGAAGAGTTATTAAAGAGAAGTTTTAGACCTGAGTTTTTGAATAGATTAGATGAAATAGTATTTTATAAACCACTTCGTAAAACAGAGATTTCTAAGATATTAGATCTTTTAATTACTGACTTGGAAAGAAGACTTGAAGATAAAAATATCAAACTTGAATTGACTCAATCAGCAAAAGACTATTTAATTGATAATGGTTATGATGAAGTTTATGGTGCAAGACCTTTGAAGAGATTTGTACAGAAAAAGCTTGAAACATTGATTGCTAAAAAGATTTTGTCACAGGAAATTTTACCTAATACAACAGTAAAAATCGATAGTAATCAAGAAGGATTGTTTATAAGTCATGAGTAATTTAATAACGAAAAAATCACAAAAGTAATTTGACTTTTGTGATTTTTTATGTATAATTAAATTAAATATATAAATTATTGGAGAAAACAATGGAAAATAATTATAGAAAAAGTAGAGGAAAACATAGTCAATCTTCTAGATATGGAAGGCCTACATATAGACAACCAGTAAGAAGAAAGGAAAAAGTTGTTAAAAAGAAAAAACTAAATATGAAAAAAGTATTGATGGTATTTATTATAATAGCTGCAATAATTATTCTGATAAATAAATCACCAGCTAAGAAAAAAACTAAAGAGGCTTCAACACCAGAAAATACGGTTGCAAATGCAACAAATACATTTTCAGGTAATACAGCAGAAGATACAACAAATACTTCTTCAAGTAATACAACAGAAACGCCGAAAAGGGAAATTGACGACTGGAGAGTAACATTAGCTAATTATGAAAATATACTTCCAGAAAATTTTACAGTAAAAGTCTCAAATATAGATTCAACTAGGCAATTTGATTCAAGAGCAATAGGAGAACTTACAGATATGATGAATGCAATGCGAAAAGCAGGCATAACTAATATTTGGGTACAATCAGCATATAGAAGTGTTGCAAGACAAAAAGAGTTATATGATGCTAGTGTTCAGAAATACTTAAAACAAGGTAAAACACAAGAAGAAGCTCAAAAGCTAACAGATGAATATATCAATAAGCCTGGTTCAAGTGACCACAATTTAGGACTAGCAGTTGACTTTAACTATGTAGATAATAAATTTGAAAAACTAGAAGGCTTTAAATGGTTACAACAACATGCAGAGGAATATGGATTTGTACTTAGGTATCCAAAAGACAAAGAAAATATTACTAAAATTGCCTATGAATCATGGCATTGGAGATATGTTGGAAAGGAACATGCTCAAAAGATGAATGAATTGAATATGTGTTTAGAAGAGTATGTAGAATATTTGCAAAAAGGAAATTAATGTAGTATAATAAATAAGTTCGTTTTGTAAAATATCCAAACATAATTATGTAGGAGGTAAGCATGACAATACTTATTTTCGTAGCTATAATTCTACCAGTAGAACTTTGGCTGTCAGTTCAAATGATTATTAAAGGAAAGAATAATTATGCAAGTGTTGGTGAATTGTTTTTTTCGATAGTATTAGCAGATGGATTGACAAAACTACAGCTTTCATGGCAACAAATTTTAGCAGTTGTTATTTTAGAATATTTTCTTGCAAAAGTGTTGTTGATAATCTTTATGATTGTTGCTAGAAAATACAGTTTTTATGTAATTAAAAGATTGGCAGCAGAAAAAAGGAAGAGAAAAAATACAGCATTTACAAAAAGATATTCTGATACAAGAAGATTGAAACGGATTAAAAAGTTTTATCAGGCTCAATATTGGCCAAGGCTAAAACTTGGTCTTCCAGGAATGGCCAATCAGACTCATGGAGTTACTAAAGTAAAATTTAATGATAAAGGTTTTCCAAAGTTCAGATCGTACTATAAAGTGAAATTGCAAAGAAAAGATTTCAAGAAAAAGAGAGAACAACACTTTTATATTTGCAATAAAAAACTATATAGAGCAGTTATGTCTAGTGCAACATTGAAGGTAAATTTAAAGCTTTCAAGCAAAGATATAAAAAGATTGGAACAAGGAGAAACGCCATCCAAGTATGTTTGGCATCATCATCAGGATGCAGGAGTACTTCAGTTGGTAGAACGGTCCATTCACGAAAAAACTTATCATGTAGGTGGTTATTCCATCTGGGGAGGTAAGAACTAAAATTGAAATCCTCGGTCAATTTAGGACCGGGGATTTTTTTTACACTTTTTTATAAAAGTCACTTTGGAGTCACTATTGTGAAATATTATATAATCAAATAAAGTCAAAGACGAAATGTCTGGAAAGGAAAAGAAAATGGAAATTTTAAAAGTAGAAAATTTATGTAAGATATATGGAAAAGGAGAAAATGAAGTAAAGGCAGTTGACAATGTATCTTTTTCAGTGGAAAAAGGTGAATTTGTGGCAATTGTTGGAGCTTCTGGAAGTGGAAAATCAACATTATTACATTTACTAGGAGGAGTAGACAGACCTACTAGTGGGAAGGTATTTATAGATGGTGAAGATATTTATAAATTGAGTGATGATCAGCTTGCGATTTTTAGAAGAAGACAGGTTGGGTTGATTTATCAATTTTACAATTTGATACCTATTTTAAATGTAGAGGAAAATATTACATTACCATGTAATTTAGATGGAAAACAGGTGGAACAAGCTAAATTAGATGAATTATTGAAAACATTAAAATTGGAAAATAGGAGAAAACATCTTCCAAATGAATTATCAGGGGGGCAACAACAAAGAGTTTCAATAGGAAGGGCAATAATAAATAATCCTGCAATTATGCTAGCAGATGAACCAACAGGAAATCTAGATAGTAAATCATCTGAGGAGATAATTTCATTATTAAGGCTTTCTAATAAAAAATATAATCAAACAGTAATTATTATAACACATGATGAAAAAATTGCTTTGGAGGCTGATAGAGTTATTACAATTGATGATGGAAAAATTATTAAAGATGAAAAATGCTAAAAAAAGGACCGACCCCAAATTCGCAGAAAGGAAAGAAAAAAGATGAAAAATATATTAAATAAATTTACACTAAGAAGTTTGAAATTGAATATAAAAAGAACCATTGCAACTTGCATGGGAATAATAATGTCTACAGCTCTTATATGTGCAGTTGCAGGAGTAGCTTCAAGTTTTCAACAAACATTGATTAACCATGCAATAGAGTTAGATGGAGATTATCATGTTGTATTTTTTAATATATGCAAGAATGATCAAAAATACATATTTGAAAATAGAAATGTTAAGAGTACATGTATAATTCAGGGTATAGGATATTCTGAGTTAAAAGAAAGTAAAAATGATTATAAGCCTTATATGTATTTAATGGCTTTTGATAAAGATGCATTAAATAATTTTGGATTAAGAGTAACAGAAGGCAGATTACCACAAAATTCAAATGAAGTAGTTATTTCTAAACATATGGAAGAAAATGGTGGAGTTTCATTATATAAAGTTGGAGATAAAATTACTTTAAATCTTGGAAAAAGAGTTGCTGATGATGGAAGTGAATTGACGCAAAATAATAGTTATAATAACCCAAAAGATAGTAATGACACAGATTATGTTGAAGAACATATAACAAATACAAAAGCAGAAGAGTTTACAGTTGTCGGAATAATTGAAAGGCCAAACAGAGAAATTGAACCATATAGTGCTCCTGGTTATAGTGTTATTACATTATTAGATGATACTAATATGAATGCAAATAATCCAATAGATATTTTAGTTAAATTTAAAAATATTAAAGAAACTTATGACGATACAAAAGAAATTTCTAAACAACTAAGTCAAGGAAGTTATAGTGTTAATAGTGAACTATTAAGATGGTCTGGTGTTGCAAGAAATGAGGGTACTTTACAAATGATGTATGGACTAGTTGGAATTGTAATGGGAATTATTGTTGTATCTAGTGTTTTTGTAATTAGAAATAGTTTTGAAATTTCTATTACAGAAAAAATGAAGCAATATGGGATGTTATCAAGTATAGGTGCTACCAAAAAACAAATCAAGAAAAATGTTTTATTTGAAGGCATGATATTAGGATTAATTTCTATTCCAATAGGAATAGCATGTGGTGCCTTAGCAACAGAAATTTTAATGCAAGTTTCAACTATTTTGGTTGGAAAAACTATGTTTACAAATGAAGTTAAATTTGTATTTAACTTGCCGCTTCTAGCTATTGCTTTAAGTGCTGGACTAGGATTCTTAACAATTTATTTCTCATGTGTATTTTCAGCAAGGAAAGCTGCTAAGATATCACCAATTGCTGCAATCAGAAGTAGTAATGATATAAAAATAAAAGCTAAGAAAATGAAATGTCCAAAAATAATTAATAAGATTTTTGGAATAGGTGGAGAAATTGCATACAAAAATCTAAGAAGAAATAAGAAAAAATATAGAACTACTGTTATATCACTTGTAGTAAGCATTACAGTATTCATTTCATTAAATACATTCTTAAACTATGCATTTGGAATAACAGGCACCTATTATCAAGAAATGAATTATAATGTATCTATATTTGCATCTTACAAAGGAGATTCATTTGAAAGTGAAAAACAAGAATATGAATATTACCAAAAGTTTGTAAAAGAAAATAATATAAGTAAATATTCAATTGTAAGAATAGCAACTTTAGAAAAAAGTAATATTGATAACTATTATACAGATGAATACAAAAAATATTATTTAAATGATGAAATGAAAGAAAACGAAAACAAGCCTAGTGTTATTCTAATGTCTATTGGAGATAATGCTTATAAAGAATATATCAAAAAAATAGGTGGAAAATATGAGAATTATAAAGATTCTATAATTTATTATGATAATTCTGCTATATATATTGCTAATAATGGTGAAGATACTAAAAAAATAGTTCCATTAAACATAAGTGCTAATGATATTATAGAAGGAATTCCATTCAAATATAATGAAGAGAAAACAGAAAAAACAACCTTAAAAATTGAAAAAGTTGCAGATAGAGACAATCCTTTAGAATCAGGAAATTTCACATCAATAGGTACATTTCTTATTAGTGATGAATTAATGGATAAATTTGAATATAATTGTGCAAGATTACAAGTTGATGTAAAAAATGATGAAGAACTATGTAAGAAAATAGATGAAGAAAAATCAGAGCTTGCCAAAACAGGAATGTCAGTAAGCTATACTAATTACAAAGAAGAAGCAGATTATCAAAATAAGACGGTATTACTTATCTCTATATTCTTATATGGATTTATAACAGTAATTACATTAATAGGAGTAACAAATATATTTAATACAATAACAACAAATATGAATTTGAGAAGTAAAGAATTTGCAATGTTGAAATCAATAGGAATGACTAAAAAAGAATTTAACAAAATGATTAATCTAGAAAGTATTTTTTATGGTGTAAAATCTTTGATAATAGGTATTGTTCTTGGAACAGGAATTTCATACTGGATTTATAGAATTTCAGCAGGAAGTGATGTAACAAGTAAATTGAAATTCATATTCCCAACAAAGCCAATAATTATATCAATTATATTTATAGCAATTATAGTTGGAATAATTATGAGATATTCTTTAAATAAAATCAATAAACAAAATATTATTGAAACAATTAGAAATGATAATATTTAGAATTAATAAAAAATTAATATTTTCTCTATTTTTTCTTAATAAAGATTTGGTATAATATGGAGGAAATGGAGTAAGGGGGATAAAATGTACAATATTTTAGTAGTAGATGATGACAAAGAAATTGTAAAAGCAATTGAAATTTATTTAGGAAAAGAAAATTATAACATATTTCAGGCATATGATGGAGAGCAAGCATTAAAAGTGATTCAGGAAAATGAGATCCATTTAGTCATATTAGATGTTATGATGCCTAAAAAAGATGGAATAGAAACTTTAAGTGAAATTAGAAAAGATAAAAATATCCCAGTTATTATACTATCAGCAAAATCAGAAGATATTGATAAAATAAATGGATTAAATGTAGGAGCAGATGATTATGTAACAAAACCTTTTAATCCTGTGGAATTAATTGCAAGAGTTAATGCTTTGATAAGGCGTTATACTAAATTAGGAGGGGCTCAGAAAAATGAAGAGCCCGCTTCTGCAATATCAAAAGAAAATATAATCAGAGTTGGTGAACTTGTTATAAATGATGATTTAAAACAAGTTGTAGTTGATGGAAAAGAAGTAAAGTTAACTCCAACAGAGTATAATATACTAAAGTTTCTAGCTAAAAATAAAGGACGAGTATTTTCAATAGAAGAAATTTATACAAATGTCTGGGAAGGTGAATGCTATGCAGCAGAAAATGTAATTGCAGTTCATATAAGACACATAAGAGAAAAGATCGAAATTAATCCAAAAGAGCCTAAATATTTAAAGGTAATATGGGGAGTAGGATACAAAATTGCGTAAAAAAGGACCGACCCTAAATTAGCATGCGAAAAAAAGGACCGACCCCAAATTCACACGGAGGTAATATGAAACAGAATAAAATTTTAAAAATATTAAGTTATATAATATTGTCTATATCGATTGCAACTATGATTTTGTCTGCAATTAGTTTTGGATTTAAAAATTCTACACGTTATGATAAAGATACATACTTTTCTTCAGAAACTTTTGCATATGATTATATCACAACTATAATTAATATTGCTAGTAAATTAATATATAGTAATTCTAATTATCCTAGTGTTAAAGATGGAGATATTCAGATATATTATTTGAAGAATTATTATTCAGAAAATGGTTATAGTGTTAATGAGTATTTTAATAGTTCAGAAGTTGCTGAAATTAATTTCTTGGTAATTTATAATAATAAGGCTATAACAAACGTGAATTCTAATTCTATTGAAGATATAAAACATGTAATTGAAACTTCTGCTGATAATGCTAATGCCACAGATAATGCTAGCATAAAGAAAGCTAATATATTAAATGGAAAAATTCAAGCAGATTCAGATGTCCTAGAAAAATATGGAACAAAATATTTGAGTAATTTTATGATTACATATTATACAACAGATACTGAAAAAACAGATACAATACTTTCAGATGGAAGATATATAGAATATGTAACACCTACTGCAAAGGATTTTGAGGTATATACTTCTTATACTGAGGAATTGTCTCAGAATGAAGAGAGGCAATTGGCAAGTAAATTTTTGGATGCAATAGAACCGATTTCACAAAATGCATATATTATTTTACCAATAAGTTCTGCTGTAACAATATTATTGATAATATATTTATTAATAACTATTGGACATAAAGATGATGAGAAAACTATTGAACTAAATGACTTTGATAAAATACCATTAGAAATAATCCTTATAGTTGCAGTATTTTTGATAGTACTTCCATTTATCATTCTTTCACAATATGATAGGATAAATAATGCAATGTTATCATTAGGTATAACTGCATACATTGATGTATATATTGTTTCTGCAGTAGTATTACATACAATGATAAAAAGAATAAAATCTAAAACTTTTTTAAAATCTTCAATTATTGGACAGGTTTTAATTTGGTGGATAAAAATATTTAAAAAGATATTAAATAAGATTCAAAAAGTATGGAACACAATTACATATTCTGCAAGTGTAACTTCAAAAGTTATAATTGGTACTGGAATTATTGCTTTTATCTGGTTAGTAATTATTGCTATGTTTTCGGATAATAAAATGTTACCTTTAATTATAATTGCTTTAATTTGCTTTATGTTGTATAAAATAATCAAAATTATAAAAGAATATTCACAAATAGAGAATAAGCTTAAAGATGTGTATAATGGAAATAATCAAACTGAGCTTAAAGAAGAGGACTTTTCAATGGTATTTAAAAGCTCTGTAAAATATTTAAATAATATTTCTAATGGACTAGAAAATGCAGTTCAAGAGAGAATGAAAAGTGAAAAAATGAAAGCAGAATTGATTACTAATGTTTCACATGATATTAAAACACCATTGACATCAATTATAAATTATGTGGATTTGTTAAAAAAGGAAGATATAGCAAATGAGAAAGCAAATGAATATATTAATATATTAGACAATAAATCTCAAAGACTAAAAAAATTAACTGAAGATTTAATAGAAGCTTCTAAGGTTTCTACAGGAAATGTTTCATTAAATTTAGAAAAGATAAATATAGTTGAGCTTATTAAGCAAGCTATTGGCGAGTTTGAAGATAAATTTCAAAATAAAAATTTACAAATAATAGTTAATTGCAATGAAAATGAGATAAATATAAATGCTGATAGTAGATATATGTATAGAATTGTAGAAAATCTATTTAGTAATATTTATAAATATGCATTAGAAAATTCAAGAGTTTATATTGATATCAGTATAGTAGATGGTACAAATGTTGTGATTGAAATGAAAAATATATCAAAAGATAAGCTTAATATTTCTGCTGATGAATTGATGCAAAGATTTGTTAGGGGAGATAGATCAAGAAATACAGAAGGAAGCGGACTGGGAATTTCAATTGCTCAAAATTTGACAGAATTGCAAAATGGAACATTTGAATTAAAATTAGATGGAGATTTATTTAAAGTAAAATTGACATTTAATATTATTTAGATTATACTTAATGTTTGGAGAAAGAAGGACCAAATAATGAACTCAAAAAACAAAAAATTAAAAATAGTAAAATTTATAATGTTTATAATAGTAATAATAGCAATGATTGGGATGACCGTATATTTATTTCCAGTTATGAAAAATTTATCAACATATGAAGGACAGATAGCTTTTAAAGAAAAGGTAAATAATTCTGGAGTTTGGGGCTTTTTAGCTTTACTTGGATTACAATTTGCACAAATATTTTTAGTTGTTCTACCAGGAGAACCATTGGAAATACTTGCAGGAATGTGCTATGGTGCTGTTGGAGGAATGTTCTTTATATTTTTCTCGGTTGCACTTACAACAACTGTTATATATTTGTTAGTTAGAAAATTTGGAAAAGAACTTATTTATGACTCTTTTGGAAAAGAAAAAATAGAGAAAATTGAAAATAGTAAAGCTTTTCAAAATCCGAAAAATCTTGAATTTATATTTGCTATATGTTTTGCAATAGTAGGAACACCAAAAGATTTATTAACTTATTTAGGAGCATTATTTCCAATAAAACCAATAAGATTTATTGCAATTGCTACATTCTGCAGATTTCCTTCAATAATATCTTCAACAATAGTTGGACAATATTTTTCACAAGGAAATTGGGAAGTAAGTATAATTGTATATTTAATTACATTTGCTATTACATTTTTAATGATTTGGTTAGTCAAAATCTTTGATAAAGATAAAATAACTCAAAACGCATTAAAAGAATTAAAATAAATGAAAAAAGATAGTCTACAGGGCTATCTTTTATTTTTTTATTGTGATATACTTATTGCATGAAAAAGGAGAAAGAATATGACAAGAGATGAAATAATTCAAAAATTAAAAAGAGATGAAAATGCAGAATATACCTTGAGATTTGAGTATAAAAACAAAAAGTATGTAAGAGCTGTAAAAAATGATAAAAATCAATTAAAAGATGTGTATTATGAAATAAAAGAATCAGAATTAGAGGAAGTAAAAAATCAAAATTTACTAGATGCTTTTAATGCAAAATATAAGCATGAAGCAAATCCTATATTGTACTAAGGAAAGAGAGAATATATGAGTAGAGTAGAAAATCCAAATTTAGAGAAATTCATAAAAAATTTCGTTGTAAATGCTTTAGAAAATTGCAATGATTTTGTAAAAGTATATAAAAAAGGCTTTGCAAGAAGAAAAATAGAAGATAATGTTAAACATGTATTCTCGAATGAATACAGTAAGACTAATTTAGGGTATCATAAATCAAGTGAAAGTAGTATTACAATATGTAGTTCCAAGAAAGATGAACCACTATTAACGCCAAAAGATGTATGTAATGATGAGGATAAGCTTACTACAATTCTACATGAGTCTATACATGCAATTTTAACTAAAGATGAGCAATATTGTAAAAAACATGATATTGTTTCTGGTTCTGGAATGTTTGAAATTTGTAAAACAGGAGAAAGTGGAAGAGGTCTTAATGAAGGATTGACTAATTGGATATGTAGAGAGGCAGGACGTTATACAATTACATATCCTGAATTAACTAATCTTGTGTTTGAATTGGAATTAGCAATTGGTACAGAAAAAGTAATGAAATTAGGAAAAGGTGATTTAAAGAAAAATGTACCACAACTACTAGGAATGAATAAGGCTGAATGCAAAGCTTTTATAGATGAAACAGATGAGATATGCTATAATTATTATAAGTTAACAGATATACCTGTATTGATATCGATTTTAAAAAAATATTTAGATAATAAAGATAATAAAACTTTTGAAGAACAGCAAAAGGGTATCTTGAAAGAAGCTCAAGAATTAAAAGTTGATGATAAATACAGTTTGCTTATAGAAGAAATAAAAAAATCTCATGTAGAGAACTCTATTAAAAACCAAATTTCGCTATTAAATGATGCAATGAAAGAATTGTTTGAAGAAGAAGCTGGAATGATAAAAGATACAGAGAGTAGAATATTTACAAAATATTTTGAAAAAGAGTGGAATGAAATCCTAAAAAGTCAACAAATTGCAGAAAAAGATTTTATAAAATTTAGAGATTTAAATGCTTTGATGTATAAAGAAAATGGATTAAATGAAGATGCTTCTGAATATTCGTCAAAGAGATTTCAAAAACAATTTGAAATTGCTAAAAAATTATATTTAAATGAACTTATAAAAAATAGTGTAATTTATTATAATAGTGGAAAATTAACATTAGAACGAGCTAAAAATCTTATTGATAATGCGACAGAAATTGGAGAAAACGAACGAAATCATATGATTGAAAATCTTTCTGTTATAATTGCAAAAGATAATGCTGTAGCTGCACAAAAATTGATGGAATATTTAGTGGATAAGAATAAAATTGAAGATATAAATCAATATGAAATTTATTATGCTAAAGCAGGAAAGTCAAATATTCAGTTATTTGCTAAAAATAAAAAAATAGAATTTACGTCAAATTCAATTTCTAGAAAAAATATAAAAGCAAAAGATATAATAGAAAATCCTAATGGCATTTTTGAGTTTACGCTTGCTCTTAATGAAAATGACAAGAATATTATTAAAGAGTTTTTACAAATAAAAGAAAGAATAGAAAAGCAAAATCCAGATGCAAATATAGAGATTTTTGATAGAACAATAGTAGTTGATTATGGATATAAGAAAAATATATATTTTATTGAGAATGGAATGGTATTACCGGCTGAAATAGAAAATATGGAACCTATTAGAATAGGATTTCAAACTGATAAAAGAAAATTGCTACCAGTAAAATATCAAAAAAGAAACTTTTTTGATAGAATTATTCAAAAAATAAGAGATAAAGTTTTGAATAACCCAAATGGAGAAGTTCTTTATAATGATGGTAATTCAGATAGTGCAGAAAAATTCAGAAAAAGTATGGTTGTATATAGAAAGAATAACGCTGGTAGTCAAAGAAGAAGAGAAAAAGCTGGAAAAATAGTTTATAGAAAATCAGATTCAGATGAGAAATCACGCTAAAAACTTTACAAATTATGTAGATTAGTGTATAATACAAAAATAGCAAAACAGTTGAAACATAGGGAGGAGAATATAATATGACATTAGTAGAAGATTTAAAATGGAGAGGATTAATAAAAGATATATCAAGTCCAGAATTAGAAGAAAAATTAAATAAAGGTGGATTAACATTTTATATAGGAACAGATCCAACAGCAGATAGTTTACATGTTGGACATTTATCAAGCTTTTTAATATCAAAAAGATTAAAAGAAGCGGGACATCATCCAATACTTTTAGTTGGTGGTGGAACAGGAATGATAGGAGACCCAAGACCTACAACAGAAAGAGCAATGATAAGTAAAGAACAAGTAAGACATAATTTTGAATGTTTGAAAAAACAAGTAGAAGATATATTTGGATTTGAAGTTGTAAATAATAATGATTGGTATCAAGATATAAATGTAATAGACTTCTTAAGAGATTACGGAAAATATTTTAATGTAAATTACATGTTAGATAAAGATATAATAAGAAGAAGACTTGAATCTGGAATTACATATACAGAATTTTCATATATGATATTACAAGCATTAGATTTCAAACATTTACATGAATGTAATGGAGTTGACTTACAATGTGCAGGGTCAGACCAATGGGGAAATATAACAGCAGGAATTGATCTAATAAGAAAATCAACAGGTGATGAAGTTTATGGATTTACAATGCCATTAGTAACAGACTCTCAAGGTAAGAAGTTTGGGAAAAGTGAAGGAAATGCTTTATGGTTAGATAAAACAAAAACATCAAGTTATAAACTATATCAATTTTTTGTAAATGTAGAAGATAGTATGGTAATAGATTATTTAAAAATTTACACATTCTTATCAAAAGAAGAAATTGAAGAATATGCAAAGAAAAATGCAGAACATCCAGAGTTAAGAGAAGCACATAAAGCTTTAGCAAGAGAAATTATTACATTTTTACATGGAAAAGAAGAATATGAAAGAGCAGAAAAATTAGCTCAAAGCTTATTTAATAATGAATTTAAAAATTTAACAAAACAAGATATTGCAGACTTATTTGATGAACAAGATATGAAAAATGTTGAAAGCAATATTGGAATAGTAGATATGGTTGTAAATGTTGGTGCCGCTTCTAGCAAAAGAGAAGCAAGAGAATTCATCTCAAGTGGAGCTGTATCAATTAATGGAGAAAAAATCACAGATAATACAATCACAATATCAGATGATATGTTTATAGACAATACTTACATAATTATAAAGAGAGGTAAGAAAAATTACTATATAGGTAGAAAATAACCCATTTCTAAAAAAATAATAAAAGGAGAAAGGAAATGGAAACAAATTTAGAAAAAATAAAAGACCTATTAACAAATAAAAAATATAATGAATTAAAGAAAATTTTAAATGAACTTAACAGTGCTGATATTCCTGGAATATTAGAGGAATTTGATAAAGAAGATGTAATCAGAATTTTCAGATTATTATCAAAAGAGCAAGCAGGAGAAGCTTTTTCTTATATGGAATCAGATATGAGAGAAAAGCTTCTTGAAGATTTAACAGATAGAGAATTGAAAAGTGTAATAGATGAATTGTTTATGGATGACACAGTTGATTTAATAGAAGAAATGCCATCAAATGTTGTAAAAAGAATATTGAAATTAGTAAATAAAGAAGACAGAAATACAATAAATGAATTGTTAAAATATCCAGAAGATAGTGCTGGAAGTATAATGACAACAGAGTTTATTGATTTAAAAGAAAATATGACAGCAGAGCAAGCTCTTAAAAGAATTAGAAAAATTGGAACAGATTCTGAGACAATATATACTTGTTATGTATTAACAGAAAAGAGAATTCTAAAAGGAATAATAAATATTAAAGATATTTTAATTGCACCAAAAGAAAAGTTAATCAAAGAATTAATGGAAACAAATATAATATCAGCAAATACATTAGAAGACCAAGAAGAAGTTGCTAAGAAATTTGATAAATATGATTTTTATGCATTACCAGTAGTTGATAATGAAAGTAGATTGGTTGGAATTATAACAGTAGATGATGCTATTAATGTATTGCAAGATGAGGCACAAGAGGACTTTGAAAAAATGGCAGCAATAACTCCAACAGAAGAAGGATATTTTGAAACATCAGTATGGAAACATGCTAAGAATAGAATTGTGTGGTTATTGATATTGATGTTATCAGCAGCAATAACGGGAAATATATTAGCACAATATGAAGCGGCATTTGCAGTAGCACCATTGTTAGTTGCATTTATACCGATGATAATGGGAACAGGTGGAAACTGTGGTTCACAAAGTTCTACATTGATAATTCGTGGACTTGCAACAGATGAAATAAAACTAAAAGATATTTTTAGAGTTATTTGGAAAGAAATAAGAGTTGCTTTTATAGTTGGAGTGGCACTTGCGATAGTTAATGCTATAAGAGTAATAATTCAATATAGAGATATTCAACTTGCAGTAGTTTTAGGAATTACTTTAATAGTAACCACAATTATTTCAAAAGTATTAGGCTGTGTTTTGCCAATGCTTGCAAAAAGATTAAAATTGGATCCAGCCATTATGGCGGCACCACTTATTACAACATTAGTAGATGTATGTTCAATATTAGTATATTTTCAAGTAGCTACATCTATTATGGGACTTTAAGGTAAGGGGTGATTAAAATGGAAGAAATAGTTGAATTAATAAAAAATAGAAAATTTTCAGAATTAAAAGCAAAATTAAGTGAAATGAAAAGTGCTGATATATCAAGCATATTAGATGAGTCTACTAAAGAAGATGCTGTTATAATCTTTAGACTTTTATCAAAAGAAAAAGCAGGAATGACATTTTCTTATATGGAATCAGACATGAGAGAAAAGCTAATAAGTGATTTAACAGATAAAGAGTTAAAAGGCATATTAGATGAATTATTTATGGATGATACAGTAGATTTAATAGAAGAAATGCCATCAAATGTGGTAAAAAAGATTTTAAAAGCTGTAAATAAAGAAGATAGAAAAACAATAAATGAATTGTTAAAATATCCAGAAGATAGCGCTGGAAGCATAATGACAACAGAATTTGTAGATTTGAAAGAAAATATGACAATTGAGCAAGCTCTTGATAGAATTCGTAAATTAGCAGTTAATTCTGAAACAATATATACATGTTATGTTTTAAATCAAAATAGAATATTGCAAGGAATTGTAAGTATAAAAGAAATATTACTAGCAAAAGAAAATTGTTTAATTTCTGATTTGATGGAAACAAATATAATCTCAGTAAATACTTTAGAAGACCAAGAGGAAGTAGCTAAAAAGTTTGATAAATATGATTTATATGCATTACCTGTAGTAGACAATGAAAATAGATTAGTTGGAATTGTAACAGTAGATGATGCTATTAATGTATTACATGATGAGGTAGAAGAAGACTTTGAAAAAATGGCAGCTATGCAACCAACAGAAGATGGTTATTTTGAAACATCAGTATGGAAACATGCTAAAAATAGAATTGTTTGGTTATTATTCTTAATGCTTTCATCAATTATAACAGGGGCAATTATAACAAATTATGAAAATGCATTTGCAGCAATTCCAATATTAGTAGCTTTTATTCCTATGATAATGGATACAGGTGGAAACTGTGGTTCACAAAGTTCTACATTGATAATTCGTGGACTTGCAACAGATGAGCTAGAGCCTAAAGATGCATTAAAGATTTTATGGAAAGAGATTAGGGTTGCTCTTGTGGTAGGTGTGATATTAACACTTGTAAATGGATTGAGAATTTTTGTACAATATAAGAATTTACAATTAGCAGTTACAGTGGGATTAAGTATATGTGTAACAGTAATTTTATCTAAGTCAATTGGTTGTTTGTTACCATTAATAGCTAAAAAATTAAAGTTAGACCCAGCAATAATGGCTGCACCTTTAATTACTACTATTGTTGATGTATTATCAATACTAGTATATTTCCAAATTGCAACAGCAATTATGGGGTTATAATAAAAATAAGTTTACATATCTTTTTTTGCATAAAAAAAGATATGTGTAGCCAACACATATCGAACATCTTATAATCTTTTGATCTTTAACTTATAAGTTAATTATAGTATACATCATTTATTGAGAATTGTCAAATAATTTTTTGCATACTATGAATGGCTTTTACTGACGCTTTGCATCAGCACGGGTCAGGTCCTAATTTAGTAAATTATTTAAGACCCATATTAATATTATTCATATTAATAGTTAAATTATACACTGCTTTTTTAATTTGTATATAGTTTTAAAAAAAATATTTAATATAATGTGAAAATTGTGTGAAACTTGGCACTCTACTATTGACATTGCTAATATATAGATATATAATTAGCACTTGAAAAGGAGAGTGTTTTTATTATGAGTAAAAAACAATTCAAAGCAGAATCTAAGAGACTATTAGATTTAATGATAAATTCAATTTATACAAACAAAGAGATATTTTTAAGAGAATTAATTTCAAATGCGAGTGATGCGATGGACAAATTATATTATCGTTCATTAACAGATAAGAATTTAAATGTAGATCGTTCAAAATTAGAAATTAAAATAGAATTAGACAAAGAAAAACGTGAAATAAGAATAAAAGATAATGGATGTGGAATGACAGAACAAGAATTAGAAAACAATTTAGGAACAATAGCACAAAGTGGTTCATTAGCATTCAAAGAAGCAAATGAGAAAAAAGATGATATTTCTATAATAGGACAATTCGGTGTTGGATTCTATTCAGCATTTATGGTTAGTGATAAAGTAACAGTAGAAAGTAAATCAGTTGATGAAGAACAAGCCCATAAATGGGAATCAACAGGTGCTGAAGGTTATACAATAGAGCCAAGTGATAAACAAGATATAGGAACAACAATAACATTACACATAAAAGAAGATAATGATGATGAAAAATATAGTAATTATCTAGAAAACTATAAAATACAAGAATTAATAAGAAAATATTCAGATTACATTAGATATCCTATAAAAATGGATGTAGAACGTAAAGAGAAAAAAGAAGGAACTGAAAATGAATTTGAGACAAAAGTAGAAACAGAAACAATGAATAGTATGGTTCCTATCTGGAAAAGAGAAAAAAGCAAAGTAACAAAAGAAGAATACAATAACTTCTATACAGAAAAATTTAGTGACTTTATGCCACCACTAAAAGTAATTCATTCATCAGTAGAAGGACAATTCACATATACAGCATTATTATATATTCCATCACATTTACCATATGATTACTATTCACAAGCATATGAAAAAGGATTACAATTATATTCAAATGGTGTGCTAATAATGAACAAATGTAGTGAATTATTACCAGACTATTTCGGATTTGTAAAAGGATTAGTAGATAGCCCAGATTTATCTTTAAATATTTCAAGGGAGATGTTACAACATGATAGACAATTAAGAGTTATAGCAAAAAATCTTGAAAATAAAATTAGAACAGAATTACAAAACATGCTTAAAAATGATAGAGAAGAATATGAAAAATTCTTTAATACATTTGGAATGCAATTGAAATATGGAACTTATGATAATTATGGAATGAATAAAGACAAATTAAAAGACTTGTTAATGTTCCATTCTTCAGCAGAAAAGAAACTTGTAACATTAGATGAATATGTTTCTAGAATGAAAGAAGGACAAGATACTATTTATTATGCTTCAGGAGAGTCTGTTGATAAAATAGATATGTTACCACAAGTAGAAGGGGTAAAAGATAAAGGATATGAAATTTTATATCTTGCTGAAAATGTTGATGAATTCATAATGCAAACATTACAAGAATATAATGGAAAGAAGTTTGCAAACGTTTGTGCAGATAACATAGATCTAGAGACAAAAGAAGAAAAAGAAGAACTTCAAAAAGTTAATGATGAAAATAAAGATATGTTTGAAGTTATGAAAGAAGCGGTTGGAGAAGAAGTTGATAAAGTTAGATATACTCACAAATTAAAGAATCATCCAGTTTGTATAACAAGTGAAGGTGCAATTTCTGTTAAAATGGAAAAAGTTATTAATGCTATGCCTAACAATGAAGAAAAGGTAAAAGCTCAAACTATATTAGAGATTAATGAAAATCATCCAATTGCAAAGAAGATTAAGGAATTATATGCTTCTAATAAAGAAGAACTTAAAGAATATACTAAAGTTCTATATGCACAAGCTAGATTGATAGAAGGATTGCCTATTGAGAATCCAACAGAAATTAGTAATTTGATTTGTAATTTAATTGCAAAATAATTAGATTAAAAGAATACGTCATAGTGGCGTATTCTTATTTTTTTCATAAGATATATAAATGGAGGTATTGAATATGAAAAAAATAATGGAAGTAAAAAACATTTGCAAAACATATCAATCTCAAAATGGAGAAATAGAAGCATTAAAGAACATAAGTTTTGATATATGTGAAGGAGAGTATATAAGTATAATAGGACCAAGTGGATGTGGGAAATCTACATTATTATCAATAATATCAGGGCTTGAAAATAAAACATCAGGAGAAATTTACATAGATGGAAAAATCGGATATATGTTGCAAAAAGATAATCTTTTAGAATGGAGAACAATATATAAAAACGTATTATTAGGATTAGAAATTCAAAAAGAAAATACGCCAGAAAATAGAGCATATGTAAAGGAACTATTAAAGAAATATGGATTGTATGAATTTAAGGATAAATATCCAACTCAATTATCTGGTGGAATGAGACAAAGAGTTGCACTTATAAGAACATTAGCTATTAGACCTAAAATCTTGTTATTAGATGAAGCATTTTCTGCATTAGATTATCAAACTAGATTAATGGTTACAGAAGATGTTTATAAGATCTTGAAGGCTGAAAATATAACAGCATTAATGGTTACACATGATATATCAGAAGGAATATTCCAAAGTAGACACCAAGTCGAAAATGCTTGAAAAACTATTTGAATTCAATTTCATTTATAGCAGATAAATTAACCGCACTAAGTAATAAAAATGGTTATTGCCATGCTAAAAATAGATATTTTGCAAATTTGTATAATGTGGCTAACGAAACAATTAGTAGATGGATTTCACATTTAGAAGAATTAGGTTATATTTATACAGAAATAAAAAGAAATGAACAAAAAAAGTAATAGCTAGATACATATATATTGCAGATTTAAATTATATAAATGATGGACAAGAATATAGGGATGAAAAATTTTTCGTACCCCTATGTAAAAAAATACATACCCTATTGAGAAAATAATAAATAGGTATTGATAAAAATGTCAAAGATAATAATATAAAAATTAATATTATAAATGTTAATAGATGATGATTTATTTTATTTTTAATTAATGCAAAAAGATCATAAAATAAAATAAAATAGTACAGTACGCAAAAGTAGGGATTTTCTTAATATTTTTGCTTAGAAAAATTCTCTAGGTAGGCGAATGAGCAAATACAGGGAAGAAGAGACTTACAAAGATTTTATGCTCCATTTTGCCGTGTCAAGGTAGGTAGGCGACTGCGTAAGCTGTCGAATATCCTACCTTAAATGGACTATTTTAGGTAAGGTTTTAGACTTATGAGGGCAGGTGTGTGATAGCGAAAGCTATTGTATACCTGCCAATGTTCTATTATATGAGAGATTAATTGAAAGTTGCTGTTAAAAAAAGTTGTCTTTGGACATACTTTGGGATTCACGAAACTAGTTGCAAATTATGTAAAAATATGCTAAAATATAATTTGTAAGCAAAAAGCTACAAATTTTGAAAAACAGGAGGATACGGATATGAAAATAACTTTACCCATACATGGACGGGAAAGGACATTTTCAGAAAAAGAGCTTATAGCTATTTTGGAGAAATACTTTTCAAATGAAGCTACTGAGCAGGCAACTACAGCAAAGGTAGCACAAGTTCCAACTGAAGACCAATGGTTTGAGGTAAATCCTCAGACTATCAACCAAAGTCTCTTTAAAAAAAAGAGAAAAGACGAGAGGCAGGAGAGAACACGTAAGCTAATTCTGGAGGCATTTGCTGAGGTAAAGAGCAGTCCAGAAAAATATGGCAGAAAGTTCAAAACTATGATGCCCAAGAAAACATGGACATCTAAAACTGTTGCAGAGCTCAAGCAGTTGGCTTGCGAATTTGGAAACCATAATGCAGATTGGGTCGAGCAAGCTTTAGAGTGGGCTCAGAGAATTTGCAACGGTGAATCGTGGGAAGCTGTTTGCAATAATGCAGATACTGCTAATTGGTACAGATTAGTTGTATGGAAGAATGGCTACGCGCGGCTTGTTGGCGGTTCGCGTCATAACAGCGATTACTATCCGGCGTCTGACGTTGTCAGCGGCGGTTGCAATTCTGATGACTGTAGCTACCACACTGTGCCGTTGGTTGTGCTTTATGAGAAGTAACACTGGCCACTGACAGCCTTTTAATAGGCTATAGCAAAAAACAAAAAAAGAGGAAGAAACTTTAATAAGGATCTTCCTCTTTTTTTAAATTTTACATAATTTGACTTTTGGATATAAATTTGGTACAATAAAAGCAAGAGCGAAATGCTTTATATTTTGAAAATACAGGAGGATATAAGACATGAAATTGGAAATTGTTTTCAAAGATGGAAGAAAGGAGACTTTCGACGGTGTCGTAAGTTTCAACGTAACAGAGGAACAAATTACAAAAGAAGAATGCCATGCATCTGATCTGGCACAGATTCCAAGCGAAGGAAAGCTTTTTGAAGTCAATCCTTTGGGAATCGACCGGAGCAAGTTTGAAAAGCCTATGAGCAACCGGAAGCAGGAATGGACACGGCAGATTATTCAGAAAGCATTTGCGGAAGTTGACAAGCATCCTGAAAAATATGCTTCTGCGTTCTACACCCTGATGCCTGAGAAGAAATGGAACGGCTACAAAACTGTTGCAGAGCTTAAGGCGTATGCTAATGACTTGGATGGTCAGATGGCTGACTGGGTTGAGCAGGCGCTTGAATGGGCTCAGCGGATTTTCAATGGCGAAAGCTGGGAAACTATCTGCAATAATGCAGATACTGCCAACTGGTATCGTGTGATTCTCTGGGAGAATGGCTGCTACCGGCTTGTTGGCGGTTCGCGTCATAACGACTATGACGATCCGGCGTCTGACGTTGGCAACAGAGGTTACTATTCTAATTACAGAATCATCGGCGCTGTGCCGTTGGTTGTGCTTAAGAAAAAGTAACACTGTCCACTGTTACCCATTTTCGAGGAGGCAAAATCCAAAACTAGGGGGATATACTCGAATGAGTATATCCCCCTTTACACATTAAAAATAGGGGGGATGTAAAATGTCAAATAATGAGTTAATTATTATACCTAAAATAGAAAAATATACAAAATTTAAAATCTATCAACCAAAAGAAAGAATTATTAACGAATTAGACCAATATGCAAAACACAAATTAAAATGCAAATATTATTATAGATATATGGATGATATGGTTATATTATGCGAGAATAAAGAAAAAGCTCAAAATATATTAAGAAGCATAACTGTATTTTTAGAAAATAATTTAAAATTAACTTTAAATTCAAAAACAAGAATATTCAAAGACATACAAGGGGTTAATTTCTGTGGATATAAAATTAATGAAAGAAGAATGAAAATAAGACATGCAAGTAAATGCAGAATGAAAAGAAAATTAAAAAAATACACCCAACAATTAAAAGATGGAAAAATATCATTGCCTGAAATACAGAGAAGTATTGCAGGCTGGCTTGGCTATGTTAAACATGCAGATTCTTATAATTTGAGAAAAAGTATGTTTTATATAGAGGGATAAGTTTAGAACACGGCTTGTTGGCGGTTCGCGTAATAACAACAATAACAATCCGGCGTCTGACGTTAACAACAACGATTACAATTCTAATAACAGAATCAACAACACTGTGCCGTTGGTTGTGCTCTAATATTTTTGTGAGATTATATATTTTACGGAATATATACAGTGCTAATATTAGATATTAAAGGGAACTTATTCCTTCTTAAAAGAAATTTTAAGTAAATATGAATTAGGAACATTTATATTAGTAAGCAAATTTGCTGAATATATAAATGTTTCGTTTTGTTTTATAAAAAAATTTTTGAGTCGGATTTTTAAAGAAAAATGGATGTATATATAATAAGAGGCAAAATTAATTTAAAAATTTTTATAACTTTAGGAAAGAAAAATTCAAAGATAATTAATGTATATATAATAGAGGGGTTAATAGTTGCCTCTACAAAGTTTATATGTTTAAAACCAGAATAATAAGCATTTCGAGGCATATAAATTTAAATGAATAATTTAAAAGCAGCAGGAGGAAACTATGTGCGAATCATTTAAAATTAATGTGTATTTTGATGAAAATGGTGAAGAATTAGAAAGCTTAATAGAACGTCTACTAATTGATATATTAGAGAAAAAATAACAAAAAATTTTTATATTTCAACATTTAAATTCTCTAAAAAATCAGTTATAATTTAAGCTTTCTATCAAGCATGGGAAGGAGGAGTAATGCTTGAACAAATAGAAAAAACAATATACAAGGTAGCAATTTATATAAGATTATCAAAAGAAGATGTAGATAGAGGTTATGATGAAAGTGAAAGTATAAAAAATCAAAAAACATTATTAACAGAATATGTACAAAAATTAGGTTGGAAGTACGAACTCATAGATATTTATATTGACCAAGGCTACACGGGAACAAACTTCAACAGACCTGCTTTTCAGCGAATGATTAGAGATATTAATTCAGGAAAAGTTAATATGGTTGTAACAAAGGACTTATCTCGTTTAGGACGTGACTATATAGAAACAGGAGAATACATAGAAAAATGGTTTCCAGAAAATAATGTTAGATACGTTTCAGTAACAGATGGAATAGATACTTTTGAAACAGCAAATGGTAACAATGATATTGCACCTTTTAAATCAATATTAAATGATATGTATTCTAAGGATTTGTCGAAAAAAATTAGGACAGCTCTACATACTATGCAAAAACAAGGAAAGTGGGTAGGAGGAAAAACAGCAATAGGATATATGAAAGACTTAAATGATAAGAATAAACTAATAATTTGTGAGCCAGAAGCGGAGATAGTAAGAACTATTTTTAATATGGCATTAGCAGGAAATCAAGTCGGAGTTATAAGAGATTTTTTAAACACAAACAATATACCAACAGCAAATCAATCCAGATATAATAAAGATTCATTTTGGGAAAACAAAACAATAAAAAATGTATTAAGAAATAAAGTATACATAGGAACAACCCAGCAAAATAAAAGAAGCAGAATAAGCTATAAAAATAGAAAACTTAGACCAAACCCAGAAGAAAAATGGATTACTGTAGAAAATACACACCCACCAATAATAGATAGAAAAGTTTTTGACATGGTGCAAAAAATGGTAATAGTACAAACCTATAATAGAAATGAAAAGAAAAATACATTTTTGCTAGATGGCTTACTTTTCTGCTATGAATGTCATCATAAAATAGGTGTAAGAGGAAAAAAGAATGGACATTATTATATGGTCTGTAATAATTATCGTAGGAATTCAAAATTGAATCTCTGCACATCACATGGCTTTAGTTATGAGAATTTAGAAGAAACAGTCTTAAGCTACATAAAAAATCTATTTACTAAAATTGATAGCGAAAAAATAAAATTAAACATTAGAAAAGACAGAAACAAATATGACTATGAAAAAATGTTAAAAAGGCTAAAAAATGAAGTAAAACTTATAAATGATAATATTGATCAAATGTATGTTGATAAATTAAATGGGAAAATAACTGAAGCAATGTATGAGAGGTTATATAAAAAATTAATAGATGAGGCAAAGCAAAAAGAAAATGAATACACAGAGATAAAAGACATGCAAGACAATTCTAAGCAAGATGATAGTGAAAATATAAAAAAGATGGTTAATGAATTTTTAGGATTAAAAGAACCAACACCAGAAATTATGAAAGTAATTATTAATAGAATAGAGATACATCAAGATAAACAAGTAGATTTGTATTTTAATTTTAAACAATTAAATAACTTAAAAGAAAAAGTATAAGGCTAATTTAATGTTAAATATTAGATTAGCCAAAAGTAAAAATTAAAACTACCTATTTTAACCTCAACCAGAAGCAATAAGTATGTCAGACAGAGTAATAGTATTATCACATAGACCAGCAACAGTAAGAAAAATATATACTGTTGATTTTGAAATGGAAAATAGAACTCCATTAAATTGTAGAGAAAATCCTAAATTTAGTAAATACTTTAATTTGATGTGGAAAGAGCTTGGAAACAAAAGTATATAAAAATTGTTCTAATCTTGATCTTTATAACATAATATGGTAGTATCAGGAACGTAGGAGAAAGACAAGATGGAAAAAAGGGATTTATATGATAAAAACAGACAAAAAACAAATGAAATAATAGATGCCAAAGAAGCGGTACCAGAAAACAGATATATACTTGTAGTACTTACATTAATTCAAAACGCAGAAGGAAAAATACTAGTTCAAAAAAGAAGCGAACAAAAAGGTGGCAAATATGGATTAACTGCTGGGCATGCTAAAATGGGAGAAACATCAAGACAAGGAATGATTACTGAAATACGAGAAGAACTAGGAATCAACATTAAGTCTGAAAGTTTAAAACTAATGTATTCAGAAAGAAATGATATAGACAGATGTTTTTATGACTTATATTATTTACAACAAGACATAGATACATTAGTATTAGAACCTAAAGAAGTTGAATTTGTAAAATGGTGTTCAAAAGAAGAAATTAAGGAATTATGCAAAAATAATGAGTTTAAAAAATCACATATTGAAGCATTTGAAATATTAGCAGATAAAATATCCTAAGTTTTTGAAATTTAATAAATTGGAGTGTGATTATATGCCATCCATAGCACAATGGGATGTAAATGATGATTGTAATTTAAATTGCAAACATTGTAGAGTGTCTGAAAAGAATTTAAAAGAGCCAGCATTGTCATTAAAACAAGCCAAGGAATTATTAGCACAATTATATTATTGTGGTGTAACAAAACTAAATTTATCTGGAGGGGAACCATTTTTGCGAAAAGATATTTTTGATATTTTGGAATATGCAAGAAAGTTTGATGATATAGTAATTACTACAAATTGTACTTTACTAAATGAAGCTAAATGTCAAAAATTAGCTGTTTTTCAAAATACACGATTATCTATTAGTATTGATGGAATGAAACACATTCACGACGAATTTCGAGGCAAGCAAGGCACATTTCAGAGAATAATAGATACTCTCCCTGTGCTAAATAAGTATAATATTCCATTTTCTATAAGATATACAATTTCTTCAGCTACTATTCAAGATGCCAAAAAGGTATTAAAACTAGCAGCAGAAAATGGAGCACAAGACTTTAATACAAGAAGAGTTATATTAACTGGTAATGCCAGTGAAGAATTATTAGTATCAAACGAAGAATATAAAAATATTATAAAAGAATTAATTCAAGAATCAAAAGAACTAAATATCAAATTTAGAACAGGTGATCCAACTCTTATTCCGATTTTTCCAGAGGTGTTTGGAATAGATATAAAAGAAGCGGAAAAATATTATGCAGGATGTGAGGCTGGAGATGAGATTATATACATAGATTTTAAAGGTAATGTTGGAGCTTGTTCTTATATTCCAATTTTTGCAGATAATATAAAAGATAAATCATTAGATGAAATCTTAGAAAAGAATAAATTATTTATAACTCTAAAGCAATACAAAGAAAATTTAAAAGGCAAGTGCAGACAATGTACATATAAGTCTATTTGTGGTGGGTGCAGAGCAACAGCATTAGCACTAAAAAATTCGCTACTTGAAGAAGATCCACTTTGTTTATTGTAAAGGAGGTGGAAGAATGGACGATAAAAAGAAAATAGTTACTTGCAGAATGTGTGGTTAATATGAGTATTTTTCCAAAGAAATTAATTAAAGGTAAAGACGATTTTACTACTTTTCATATGAGAATTTGCAATAATTCTGATGAAGATATTATAGGACAGATTAAATATAAAGTTATACTGCCTGATGGCAATTCAATAGAGATGGATATTGATAGAACAGAAAAGGTAGAGGCTAATTCAGAATTAAATGAATATGATAATTTTTACATAAAAGCTGAATATCCAATTGGTAGATATTTTGTAGAAGGCAGATTTATATGGGATGGAATGGATATCTTATCAGATACTAATAAGGATGATTTTTTTGATGTTATTACTAAAGAGGGAGAATGAACATGAGAAAAATTGATGGTTTAAAATTTTTGCAAAAATATTTTCCGGATTTGACAGTTGATTGTTTATTTGTAGATAAAATAGAAAATTTGAATGAACAATCTTTATATTTAAAAAATAAGAATGAACAAATTTGGAGAGTAAGGGGAGGGCGAAAGAATGGTTCTGAACTTAATTTGCCACAAGGTACTTTTCGTACTCCTCAAGATTTAAAACAATTCATATGGGAGCAAAAACAAAAGGACAGTAATATGGATTTTGTAATTCATAGAGTTTCACCAGAATATTTTACTGCTCCTTTTGTTGGAACTTTGGCTGTTTATAATAATTGTGATAGACCTGGAATAAAGATAGAATTACAACAAGCTACCAAAGAACTAGTTAATTCAATAGATAAAGGCAAAAGACCTCGTGATTGGGAAGCTTGCCTTATTTTAGATTATGAATTTTTAAGCAAGTCTCCAACGGTTTTAAAGAGAGACCCTAATGTAGATATTAATTTTTTGAAATATTCTATTGTGGCAATTCATGAAGTGGGAGAAGAGATTTTTGCACTTTATGAGGAAAAGCAGGAAGAAGCGGAAACATATACTAGATTCAATATTTATAATCTTGGACAAGTTGTTTTAGATGACCACAGAAGTAAAGAATCTTTTATTTCAAGATAAGTCACCAAAACTTTCTTTTTACATAAAATATATCAGAGCTGTCGATTTACATATGCAAAAAGAAAGGGATGAGTATATGAAAGAAGTTTCGAAAGATAGAAAAAAGTATTTAAGAAAAATTAGGTTAAGAAAAATAGAAATTTTAATAACACAAATAGCAATTGTTATAGCATTTATTGCATTATGGGAAATACTTGCTCAAAAAGGAAAAATAGACAGTTTTATTACAAGTCAACCTTCTAGAATAGTAAAAACTTTTATGAATTTGTCTTCAAATAATTTAATAGAACATTTAAAGATTACAGTAGAAGAGACTTTTATAGGATTTTTGTTGGGAACTATAGCTGGAGCAATTACAGCAATAATATTGTGGTGGTCTCCATTCATCTCCAAAGTATCAGAACCATTTTTAGTTGTATTAAATAGTTTGCCTAAAATAGCACTTGGTCCAGTAATTATTATCTGGGTAGGAGCAGGGATGCCTGCAATAATTGTTATGGCATTATCAATTTCATTAATAGTTACAATTCTTGAAATTTTAAATGGTTTTCTACATACAGATAAAGAAAAAATAAAAATGGCAAAAACTTTTAATGCAAATAAAATACAAATATTAAATAAAATTGTAATTCCATCTAATATTCCAACATTTTTTAATACATTAAAAGTAAATATAGGACTTTCACTAGTTGGAGTAATTTCAGGAGAGTTTTTAGTATCTAAAGGAGGACTTGGATATTTAATTGTTTATGGAGGGCAGGTCTTTCAATTAGACTTGGTTATGACAAGTGTTATAATCCTAGCAGTTGTCGCAGCTCTAATGTACGAAAGCATAGTTGTTTTAGAAAAAATTTTTGTAAAATAAAAGGGCTACCTATTAAGGTAACCCTCTTTTTGCTTTTAATGAGAAAGTAGTTCTGTAAAATAATTGTTTTTAATTATCAAGCCGTCTAAACAAACGTCTAGCATATATTGTTTATGATTAGGATCTAATTCCATATTTGCTTTGTTTACTGTTGCATGGACTAGGATGTCCTGAGCCATATATAATAGCTCATTATAACTAAAGTTTATTCTGTCTTTGTATGCATCATAATGATTTAAGATAGTTAGCATATTTGACAAATCTGTACCATATCCATCAGAAACATTATTTAGCTTATTATTTAGTTCACCTTCGCAGTAAGCTTTTAGGGTATCTGTTTTTCCAAAGATATTCCAAACTAACATGTATAGGCAAAAAGAATCTGGATAAGTGAAATTGTAATCTATACCATTTTTAGTACATATAGTGCATGCAAGATCTTCAGCAACAGCTTCAGTAAAACCTCCTCCATCAAAAAAATTCACATCAGAAACTGTTAAAGTATGAGCAAGTTCATGAATAACTATGGCTTTTTGCTCATCCAAGGACTTAGAATTGAATTTGTTTGTATTTACAATTATCAAATTACCACTTTTAATATAAGCTGCATAATTATTTACTCCAATGATTTCAGATGCTTTTTCAGTGAAGTAAATATTAATATAATCTAGATTGTTCCAAAATAGGAATGGATAATCTGCTTGCAAATTTGAATTTTTGTAATAGTCTATACAAACATTTAAAAGTGAATTTAATTCCTCGCTTTCTTCTAATGAATTTTGAAAATCATACACAGGTTCAACTTGGTTTATAGAATAATTCCATTTTTGAGCATATGCATAACTTTCTTTTGTTTTTCGAATATTATGAAATTTTACTAGTGACACGGCTGAAATTATTATAACAACAATTTCAATTGCAAGAAGCAAATTACTTGCTTTTTTCATAAAAAACCTCCCAAAATAAAAACAAATAAAAATAAGTATGAATGTCTCAATTACAGTAATTATACCATATTTTACCGTTTTTGTCAACATAATCCTGTCAATTTGGGGTCGGTGTTTTTCTTGACACAAAAATAAAGAAAATGTCATAAAATAGATTAGAAAAGGAGGAAAAAATATGAAAAATGTTATAATTAGTATTTTAATTATAGTACTTATCATAGCTGGTATATTTGGTGTATATTATCTTAGAAACAGAAAGACAGAAGAAACATCTGATTTAGTAGAAATAAAGTTAAATGAAGTAACACGTTCTGTGTTTTATGCCCCACAATATGTGGCTATTTCAAAAGGATTCTTCAATGATGAAGGATTAAAATTAGACATAACGACAGGTCAAGGAGCTGATAAAGTAATGACAGCAATATTAGCAGGTCAAAGTGATATTGGTTTATGCGGGCCAGAAGCAGCAATTTATGTATATAATGAAGGCAAGGAGGATTATATAGAAGTATTTGCTCAATTAACTCAAAAAGATGGTTCATTTTTGGTAAGTAAAGAGCCAACAAATAATTTTTCTTGGCAAGATTTAAAAGGAAAAACTGTAATTCCTGGAAGAAAAGGCGGAGTGCCATATATGACGCTAGAATATGTTTTAAAGAAAAATGGATTAAATCCTCAAACTGATTTAGTTCTTGATGATAGTATAAAATTTGATTTGATGGCAGGAGCATTCACAGGGGGAACTGCAGAATATGTTACATTATTTGAGCCAACAGCTTCAATGACTCAAAGTGCAGGAAAAGGGTATATTGTTGCATCAGTTGGAGAGGCAGCAGGAGAGGTACCATATACAGCATATTGTGCCAAAAAAAGTTATATTACTAATAATAAAGAAACTGTTGAAAAGTTTACCAAAGCAATTTATAAAGGGGAACAATGGGTTAAAGAACATAGTGCTAAGGAAATTGCAGAAGAAATCAAAAGTTTCTTCCCAGATACAACGGTTGAATCACTAGAAACATCAGTTCAAAAATATAAAGATATAGATGCATGGAAAGAAAATCCTGTTTTAAAAGAGGAAGCATTTGATAAGCTTCAAGAGATTATGACAATGGCTGGTGAACTAAGTAAAAAAGCCCCTTACGATAAAATTGTAAATAATAGTTTTGCAGAAAAATTTAATTGACATGTTATGTAAAGAATGGTATAATTGCTATATCATTCTTTGCGCATATTTGCAAAGACAAAAAAGGAGAAATAATTAAATATGAAAGAAATGGAATTAAGAAATGTAAAAGGAACAACAGACTATTCACCAAAAGAACAATATATAAGAAACTATATATCAGACACATTAAAAAGTGTATTTGAAAAATATGGATTCAAACCCCTACAAACACCATTATTATGCTATTATGATTTATTAGCATTAAAATATGATGAAGATAATGACATATTAAAAGAAGTATATAAAGTAACAGATCAAGGAAACAGAAATTTAGCTTTAAGATATGATTTAACAGTTCCATTTGCTAAATATATAGCAATGAATCCAAATACAAGATTACCTTTTAAAAGATATGAAATAGGAGAAGTATTTAGAAACGGACCAGTAAAATTAGGTAGAGATAGAGAATTCATACAATGTGATGTTGATAGTGTAGGAATTGAAGGTCAATTAGTAGAAGCTGAATTTATAGCATTATATGTAGAAGCATATAAAAAATTAGGAATAAATGTTGTAATAAAATATAATAATAGAAAATTCTTATCAGGAATAATAATAGAAGCTGGTATTTCAGAAGAACTTGTAACAGATACAATTACTATAATTGACAAGTTCGAAAAAATGACAAGACCAGAGCTTGAGAAAGAATTTCAAAAAATAGGATTAAATAATGAACAAATAGAAAAATTGTTTATGTATTTAAATATGAATGCAGATGAATTAATTAAAATAGAAAATTCAAATGAAACATTAGCAGAAGGAATTCAAGAATTAGAAACCTTAAAACAATATATTAGTGAATTAGGATTATTAGAATATGTACAATTTTCGCCATCACTTGCAAGAGGACAAGAATATTACACAGGAACAGTATATGAAGTATATGTAAAAGATGGAAGCATTACATCAAGCATAGGTGGGGGAGGTCGTTACGATAAAATGATTACAGACTTTATCGGAAACGGAATGAAATATCCTGCTGTTGGAGTAAGCTTTGGACTAAATGTTATATATGAAATTTTAAAAGATAGAAAAGAGTTTTCTGAAAAAGCTTTAACAGATATATTTATTATCCCAATGGGAACAGAAATCCAATGTTTAAAAATTGCGCAAAATTTAAGAAATGCCGGATATAAAGTTGAAGTAGAAATGAAAAGCAAAAAGATGAAAAAAGCATTAGATTATGCTAATAATGAGAATATTCCATATGTATTGATATTAGGAGAAGATGAATTGACCAATAACTGTATTACTCTAAAAGACATGAATAATAAAACTCAAGAACAAATAAATTTGGATAATTTAGCAGAAAAAATTAAAAAATTAGTATAATTGGTTTACATATTATTATAATAATGGTATAATATTTTAGTACGAAGTATTTATATATTATAAAACAATGTTTTATAATAAGAACAGAATGAGGTTTTATATGGATTGCAATGAGTATTCGAAAATAGGTATAAATAGGATGTATAAATGTTATAATGGGAGACTATGTAATGAAATTGAAAGTGAGGAAGATGTATTAGAACGGCTTGAATGTATACCCTGCAAATCTAGAGAATTACTAGAGTATGTATGGAGACTAAAACCTAAATACAAAGGGAAATCACTTGAAGAAGTTGAGAAAAAATTAGGGATTACTAGAAAAGAGGCAGAGAGTAATTTTCACTTTGGAAAATATTTGTTGTACTTTAAAGACTACAAAGAAATGGAATTTAAGGAAGGAATTAAATTAGGTATGCTAGTAAGAGCATACTATAAAGACTATCGTATTCACTTTCATAAAGGCAAAAAAAGTGTAAAATACATGGTAGATTCTAAGAATTTTATTGAATGTATTAATCTGTTAAAAGAAGATTATAAATTCGTGTTAGTTCAGCATTATGGACTTTTTGGAGGCAATCCTATTACATATGCAGAGCTTGGTAAAATTCTAAAAATTTCGATGCATGCAGTACAGACTATGGAAGATTTAGCACTACGGGAATTGAGGCTTGTAAGCTTTAAATTTTTGGAAGAACTTGATGATTATTATTGCGATTTGCTGATTTTAGTGTATGATAAGAAAATTTCAAAAAAGGAATACAATGCTTTAAGACGGGCAGGAATATCGACATATGAGGAATTGAAGAACTGTGCACCAGAAAGATTAATATCTTTTTCCGGAATTGGTCCTAGAATGCTCAAGAATTTGAAGGAGGTCCAAAAAACTTTATAATTGGTATAATAGTAGATGTTTTCATGATTTTGAAAATATCTACTATTTTTTGCATAAAATGTATAGACAATTAAAAAAATATATATTATAATACATCTAGTATTTAATACTAGATGTAAAGGAGGATAAAATTATGAAGAGAACAAAATTAGATGACAGGGTATTACCTGCATATACAAAAGGAGAAGAAATCTTCAATATGGTATCACATATTGTAGGAGGAGTTGCAGGAATTGTAACAATAGTTTTAAGCAGTATATTTGGAGCACTAAGACATAATACATATGGAATAATAAGTGGTATAATTTTTGGAGTATCTATGATATTCTTATATACCATGTCAAGTATATATCATGGATTAAGTCCAAAATTAAAAGCTAAAAAGGTATTACAAGTGTTAGATCATTGTGCAATATTTGTACTAATAGCAGGTTCTTACACACCATTTGCATTATGCACATTAAGAGAATATTCTACAGCATTAGGATGGACAATATTTAGCGTAATTTGGGCATTTGCAATATTAGGAATAACATTAAATTCAATAGACTTAAAAAAATATAAAGTATTTTCTATGATATGCTATCTTATAATGGGATGGTGTATAATTATTAAAGTTAATTTACTTCCAACATTGCTTGGAATTCCTGGATTTATAATGCTTGTAACAGGAGGAATAATTTATACAATAGGAGCAGTTTTATATGGTGTAGGAAAAAAATATAAGTATATGCATTCAATTTTTCATTTATGTGTATTTTTAGGAAATATGCTACATGTTATATGTGTATTAATGTATGTAATTTAAAATTGACAATCTAGGCAAAGTGTGCTAGAATAGTAATGTTCGAAGGCAAATTGCCTAGTTTTTTTATATTGATAGGAGGACAACATGAACAAATTATTGCTTTTGTTGGATATGTTGGATGCTAACCCGAGTATATCGCTTAGCAGTGCTGGAGCAATGGGAAAAAATGTGCATTTATATGCATTTTCTGTTCCAGATTTGAAGGCTTTAAAACTTCCGGACCCCCTTGTAAAAGAAGGATATCAAATCTCAAATCTTGAGATTTCTCGAACTTTGCCTGATGGCGAAGTAGAGAAATTGGCATCTTTGTGGCTTGATATCTAAACAAAAAGTCTGTCTTTTCATGTTAAAAGGCAGGCTTTTTTTGGATACGACAAAATGTTACAAAAATATTACGAGTATTACATTTAAATTACAAATTATTAAAAATACTATACAAACCTCAATAAATATGTTTAAATAATAAGTGAATTGAGAATATTGAAGAGGGAAAACAAATGCAGAAATTTAAGAAAATAATTAGTATAGTAATTTTATTGGTGTTAATACCAATTTTATTTATGAGTATGGTAATATTAATAAATTCATATACTCATCCAAATAAAATACCATCATTCTTTGGGTGGAAACCTTTTATAGTATTATCTGGTTCAATGGAAACTCAAATTTCGGTGGGAGATGTTGTTGTTGTAAAAGAAGTTGATACAAATACTTTGAAGAAAGGTGATATAATAGCTTTTAATGAAAACAATATTGTAATAACACATAGAATTAATGAAGTTATATATGAAGACGGAAAAACTAAATATATAACAAAAGGTGACAACAATAATACTCAAGATAGTGGATATGTAACCCCAGAACAAGTTGAAGGAGTTTTTCAATTCAAAATATCTAGATTAGGAAATTTAGCAATGTTTGTTCAAACTCCAATAGGAATGATTGTTTGTTTATCAATACCAGTTATAATATTGGTTGTAATTCAATTAAATGACAACAAAAAAGATAAAGAATTAATTGATGAAAAGATGAGTAAACAAAAAGAAATGGAAAAAGAAATTGAAAAATTAAAAAAGCAGAATGAAGAATTAAAGAAAAAATAAGTTTTTTTATATACTATTCGAACGAAGGGGGGAAAATACATATGAAAAAAGATAACAAATTAGCAAAATTAACAGCACTAGTATTATTAGTAACATTAGCTGCTTTAATATTAGTTTCTAGTACATATGCAAAATATACATCTAGTGCAAATGTTTCTGATACAGCAACAGTAGCAAAATGGTCAATAAAAGTTTCTGATAAAGATATAACTAAAAAAGAATCTATAACATTTGATTTATTCAAAACAATTAATGATACAAATGTTAAATCTGGAAAAATAATTGCACCAGGTACATCTGGAAATTTTGAAATGTCTGTAGAAAATGCTTCAGAAGTAACAGCAAAATATAGCATTAATTATACAATAGATAATACAAAGAATATTCCATTAGAATTTTCTTTAACAGGAACTGATGGATGGACAAGTGACATTACTACATTAAGTACAACTGATGTTATAAAAACAATTGGTTCTGAAAAAGATACAATAACTGTATATTGGAGATGGGCATTCGAAGGAAAGAATAGCACAAACTTCACAACTACACAAACTGATGAATCAGATACAGCATTAGCAACAGCTGATACATTACCAACAGTAACAGCTACAATAACAGCTACTCAAGTAGACTAATTTTAAAATTATAAAAGCTCTATTAAAACAATTTAGTAGAGCTTTTATAGTAATATACTGACAAAAGCTAGAAGGTTTTTGTGAATATATTACAAAAGAAAAGGAAAATGTGTGTTATGAATAATGAAAAAGAAGAATTAGAGGAGACAAAAACAGAAAACAAGAAAAATAGAAGGGTACTAGTTATAATAATATTATTACTTTTATTACTATTAATCTTTTGGCTAGGCTATAGAGTTGGAAAAATTGGATACCAAGAAACAGCCGTATCAGATTCAAATTATGGAATAGTTGGAGCAATATTATTAGCAGAACAAGACATGAAAGAAGTTAAAAATAATCAATTAAATATATTTAATAATGAAAAATTTAACGGTCAAAAAATAATTGCACCACATTCAAAAGGAACTTATCAATTTTATATTAAGAATATAAGCAAAAGTGATGTAAAATATGATATAAAATTCACAGATGAAATGAAGCATTTTGTAAATATGAAATATAAATTGAAAATGGACAATATTTATATTAAAGGAAATGCAGATAATTATGTTACATTAGATGAGCTAAATCTTAATGATATTGTAGTTTTAAAAGACTCTATAAATATTTTTACTCTAGAATGGTATTGGGAAGATGATGACGAATTAGATACATATGTAGGCGGAAAGCCAGAAGAAGATAGATATTATAAGCTTAACTTAGAGATTAATTCTGAAGAATATAAGAAATAAACAAAAGAGGTGACAAAAAGAATTGATTATGAGAAGAAAAAGTATGAAGAAAATTTTACTTCAAAAAAATCCTAGGAAATGAATCCTAGGACTTTTTTAGTACAGGTGGAATTTCAAATACAATTTTAAAGCAATCGAATTTTTCAGTTTCGCTGTTTTCAAGATAGTCAAGATAAATGTCTAATTCATCTAAATTTCTACATCCTGCTATTATTGCTGGATGTAAATTATAATTAAATAGCAATTCTGTACCTAAGTCGAAAGCATATTTTATTGACTTTTTTTCTTTTGTATATGCTAATTTAAAAGCTTCTCTGAATCTAGCAACAAATGGAGTTTTAAAGTTTTCTATTGGTAAAGTATAATTTTCTCGAACAATTTCCTCAAAAGTTTTGCTAGGATTTTTTTCTTTTATTGCTTCTAAATCAGTTAAAAGATATGGCAAAATAACTTTTCCTTTTGTTTCTGAGATAATTAAAGTATTTTCTGTAAGATTATTTGTATCAGGTTCAGAAATAACTTCAGTTTTTTCTTCTGTAGGTTCATCTTTAGAAAATTTTAATTCAGAAAATGGTAGAATATCATATAAAAAATCTTCAATATGTATTGTTTTTTTATTTACATCTACTATAATTTTATTAGTAATTTCCATATCAGAGTCTTCGTTTATGCTTTGTAAGGATGCAATATTTTCATTACAATGTTCAAGAGATTTTTTTAAATTTTCTAGAATTTTTATCATATCATCAGAATATTTTACATCAACATTATTGGAAGAACTTACTAGTTTTTCAATATAAGCAAGTAATATTTTTGCAAAATTCTGCTGTATTAAAAGCATTGAATCAATTTCTTCCTTGTTAAAAGATATCATTAGTATCACCTCGTCAATATTATATATTAACTTCTAAAAATTTACAACAACATTTTTTAATTTTATATTTCGACAAAAAAAATTTAAATTCATATTATATATTAAATAGAAAGGAGGGGGAATGTGAACTTAGAAAATAAAAGAATAGGATTTATAATGACAGGCTCATTCTGTACGTTTAGAAAGACTATAGAAGAGCTAAAAAAGATTGTTAAATTAAATGCGACTGTTATTCCAATTATGTCGCAAAACAGTTATACGATGGATACTAAGTTTGGAAATGCGGAAGATTTCATTAAAGAAGTGGAAGAGATAACTGGAAATAGAATTTTGCATACAATTCAGGAAGTAGAACCAATAGGTCCAAAAGATATGTTAGATATATTAGTAGTAGCACCAGCATCTGGGAATACTATTGCAAAACTTGCAAATGATATTATAGATGGGCCAGCTACAATGGCAGTTAAGTCTCATTTAAGAAGAGAAAGACCAGTTGTAATTGCTATTTCAACCAATAATGGACTTTCTGGAGCTGGAGAAAACATAGGAAAATTGTTGAACAGAAAAAATTATTATTTTGTACCTTTTTTACAGGATAATCCAATAACAAAGCCTCGTTCAATAGTATTTGATCCAACATATTTAATACGAACAATAGAAAGTGCATTAGATAGAGAGCAAATTCAACCAATATTATTGTAAAAAGGAAAACAGTGTTAAGCTTAAAGCTTTTCACTGTTTCTTTGATATTTTAGAAGACATTTTTTCTTTATAAATTTTGAAAAATCCTTAGAATCTCCAAGTTTAAATCCATTTTTACTAACCAATGCTGCATAATCTTCATTAAAATATAGATAAAAATAATCGTTAGTTTCTATTACTTTATATAATTCTAAATAATATTTTCTTTGATTATCAATTTTAAAAAAATATTGATAAAAAGAGAAAGTATATAAAGTTTTTTGATTATTTTCATATTTTTTAGAAGTATTTTTATATCTTTTTATAGGAAGATAGAATCTTACAAAAATAAATATAAGTATTACAGCTATAAAACAAAGACCTAACATTATATTTTTATTTTTAAGGTTTAATATACTGCAATATAACAATAATATACAGAAGACTATTGTTACAAAAAAGTATTTATCGCTATATTTTTCATTATGGAATTTTACAAATTTATTATAAGATTTTGAATCATATCTTGTTACATTTTTAAATAATATTTTCATATTTAATCTCCTTTAAAGTTGTCTAGGATCAGCTAGAGGATTGCTTTCAACAGCATTACGAACTTGATCATTGCTTACATGAGTATAAATTTCCGTAGTAGAAATACTTTGATGACCTAGGAGTTCTTGTAAAGCTCTAATATCTACATTACCATACTGGTACATAAGAGTAGCTGCAGTGTGTCTTAATTTATGCACAGATAAATTTTTAGAATCTAATCCAGCTTGTTGCAATTCTTTGTTAATAATAGCTTGTACAGTTCTATTGCTAATACGTTTCTTTTGTTCACTTAAAAACAAAGCTTTTTCAGAATTTTTGGAATCTCTTTTTATTAAACTTTGAGGTGGGCGAGAGGAGATATAATCATTAATTGCAACCATACAAGATTTATTTAAATAAATAGTTCGTTCTTTATTACCTTTACCTATTACAGTCATTTTACATTCGTTAAAATCAATATCATTCATATTAATTCCGACTAATTCTGAAAGTCTCATTCCACAGTTTAAAAATAGGGTAGTAATGGCATAATCTCTTTTGTAATTTCTATTATCTTGATTATCAGCAGCATTTAGAAGTTTTTTGCTATCATCTAAAGAAAGATATTTAGGCATTCGTTTTTCTAGCTTTGGTGTTTCTAAATTTTGTGCAGGATTGACTTCCAATATATTTGTTTTTTGAGAAAGATACTTAAAAAATATTCTTATTGTAGAAATTTTTCTAGCTCTAGTTGTGGCTTTGCTTTTATTATCAATTGCTAAATGTGATACATATGAATGAATGTCACTAAGAGTTATCTTTTTTAAATCTTGTTCAGAGAATTTAGTTATATCTATCTGCTCATAATCTGTCTCATTTGTCAATTTGAAGTGAATCATCATGAATTTTAAAAAATTTGCTATATCATAATTATATTCTTTTACTGAATTTGGTGATTTATTTAGAATTGTTATTGAATAATCTAAAAATGAGTTTAAATATTCTGGGTTTTTGTCTCTTGGTATCATTTGTTTCACTCTCCATATTTATTATATTATATTTTGTATAATATCACTTTTTAGATTAAAAGGGAAGATGTTGCACAAAACATTTTAAAAAATATGATTGGCAGTAATAAAAAGGCTTAATTAGATTTTTTCTAATTAAACCTTTTGACTGAATTATTTTCTAGAGATAAGTCTGTTATTTCTAGGCATATAAAAAATGCATTATCTGAAGAATTAAATGGTGAAATTGCTGAATCAAACCCAAAAGAAAAATATGCACATTTCATTTGTAATATGTGTATGAAAGTCAAAAAGAGAAAATATAAATTATATTTATTCATTATAAATCTCATAATAAAAATATGGATAATCTTTTGCTTTTTTATACATACTTTTAAAATATATAAGGAAATGTGATAATTTGTCGAAAAACAATGTAAAAAATGTGATATAAAGCATTGAAAGAATGTAAAAAATGTGATATACTAATAAAGATGTATGAAGAGAAAAAAAGATTATAAAGATAGAATATATGAAGAAGATGAAAAACTTCAAGTGTTAGCAGAAAATTCTATGGAGAGTCTTGTACTATTACTTGATGATATAAAAGCAAGAAAAATTATAAGATCTTATATTCAAGAATGGGAATATGTTAGCTTTCTATATTACAAACTTCGGTGTATTAAATGGAATAGAAAATAAAGATAATCTAAAGCAGGAATTATAAAAGTTCCTGCTTTTTCCTTGTAATATTTCATAAAAATTGATATAATACTTGTCAGATAAATAGTAATTTATCGAGGAGGTATTTGTAATGAAAAATAAAAA